>Ga0255756_1001699_pt1 | contig 24718 bp, 28 predicted proteins | sample 011ome_20_FD_179956 | JGI IMG/M metagenome (GOLD analysis project Ga0255756, IMG submission 179956) | Coastal salt marsh microbial communities from the Groves Creek Marsh, Skidaway Island, Georgia - 011509CT metaG (version 2) | ecosystem: Environmental > Aquatic > Marine > Intertidal zone > Salt...
GCCAGGGGGGGTCGCAATGGCAAAAATCGTTTTATATCCGGCTTGGCTCATAATCTTTTCAATATTTCCATTCTCTGATAGGGTTTTCCTAGAGTGAAAGACGACCGGCAACAAGTCTCTTTTTTATGTCCGTTACTGGCGGTTGGTCTCAACAGTAACCAAAGGAGAGATTATGCCCCAAATCACTGGACATCTTGAAACGCTTTATTTCACCAGTTTGAAAACCGATTTTGGCTGGATTCGCCCAATAAGCAATGGCCAAAACCTGATCCGGCTTGATTGGAACCAAACTGGGTGGGACGATCTAGATCATCCGGACAATGTTTCACGTGAAACAAAAAGCCAGCTTGAAGCTTTTTTTGCCGGCCATCTTCACCAATTTAACCTTCCGCTTGCCCCCGTTGGCAAAAGCGCCGCTGGCAAGCAATGGCTTGAGATGATGGCCCGCATTCCCTATGGAACCGTGATGACCTACGGCGAATTTGCCGCTTTAGCAGGAAAACCAAAGGCGGCACGCGCCGCCGGTTCAGCCTGTGCCAGCAATCCGATCCCGATTATCTATCCCTGTCACCGCGTTATTCGCGCCGATGGCAGTCTTGGCAATTATGGGGGGGGAAGTGACCAACACCCAACCCATCCAGATAATCTGGCGCGCAAAGGTGAATTATTGAGATTAGAGGCGAATAGCGCCGCGAATGCTGCCTAGGACTAGCTGTTCATATGATCAAAGAATTCATCGTTACTCTTTGAATTCTTTAGCTTATCAACAAGGAATTCCATCGCGTCAACCGGCCCCATCTGCATCAGGATACGGCGAAGCACCCACATTTTCGCAAGCGTTCCCTTATCGACAAGAAGCTCTTCTTTGCGTGTTCCCGACTTGGTGATATCGATCGCTGGGAAGGTGCGCTTGTCGGATAGCTTGCGATCAAGAATCACTTCGCTATTACCGGTGCCTTTGAACTCTTCAAAGATCACTTCATCCATCCGCGATCCGGTTTCGATCAAGGCGGTGGCAATGATGGTCAAAGACCCGCCTTCTTCGATATTACGCGCGGCACCGAAAAAGCGTTTTGGCCGCTGCAATGCGTTTGCATCAACACCGCCGGTCAACACTTTACCCGATGATGGCACAACCGTGTTATAGGCGCGCGCCAAACGCGTGATTGAATCAAGCAAAATCACCACATCACGTTTGTGTTCGACAAGGCGTTTTGCTTTTTCAATAACCATTTCAGTGACTTGCACATGCCGAGACGCTGGCTCATCAAAGGTTGACGAAATCACTTCACCACGAACCGAACGCTGCATATCGGTTACTTCTTCCGGCCGCTCATCAATCAATAGAACAATCAGATAGACTTCGGGATGATTTTCGGAGATCGCATGCGCGATGCTTTGAAGCATCATTGTTTTACCGGTACGCGGCGGCGCGACGATCAAACCACGCTGGCCTTTGCCCATTGGCGAAATCAAGTCAATCACGCGCGGGGTATTGTCTTTTTTATCCGGATTAAACGGTAATTCGAGGGTTAGTTTCTCTTCAGGGTAAAGCGGTGTCAGATTATCAAAGTTAATCCGATGACGAACCGCATTCGGCTCTTCAAAATTGATTGTTTCAACTTTTAACAGGGCAAAATAGCGCTCGCCATCTTTGGGGGCACGAATTTCACCTTCAACCGTGTCACCAGTGCGAAGACTGAACCGGCGTACCTGACTTGGCGAGACATAAATATCATCGGGACCCGGCAAATAGTTTGATTCAGGCGCGCGCAAAAAACCAAAACCATCTGACAGAACTTCGAGAACGCCGCTGCCATAAATGGCAACTTCATTATCGGCGAGTTGCTTTAAAATCGCAAACATCATATCCTGTTTGCGAAGCGTACTGGCGTTTTCAATTTCCAATTCTTCAGCATATGCCAAAAGATCGGCTGGAGACTTCGCTTTGAGTTCCTGTAAATGCATGATTTTACTCTGAAGGGGAAAATAAGCTGACAAAAAACGCGACTGGGTACGCAGCAGATATTGTCATCTTGGGGGTGTTAACCAGAAAAGTCAATGAAGCTAGGATGGTGAAACTCTTACTGGTATTGAATTTCACGTCTTTTGTCACATTCAGATTGGTTTGGCAACAGCCATAACGACAATAATAATCATTAGGACGGTCGGTACTTCATTCCAAATTCGGTAAGATTTTGATGATAGGGGCTTTTCATCATTTTCCAATAAACGCCGCATCTTAGAAAATTTCCCATGAACGCCAGCGAGCAAAAACACCGCCGCAAATTTCACATGGAACCAAGGCTCGCTGAATAATTCTGGATTTAGCGCCAGCATCCAAAGACCAAAAATAAAGCTAGCAATCATCGCTGGTGTCATAATGGCTTTGAGCAGCCGGCGTTCCATCACTTTAAAAGTTTCGGCCTGAACTGATCCGGTTGGCGCATCAGCATGATACACAAATAATCTTGGCAGATATAACAATCCAACCATCCATGAAATGACTGAAATAATGTGAAGTGATTTAATAATTTCATAACTCATGGATCTATCCTACCGGTTGCGAATATGGTCAATCATCTTTTGTACATTCTCCACCGGCGTTGGTGGGGTAATGCCATGCCCAAGATTGAAGATATGAGGGCGATCGTTGAATGCGTCAAGGATGTGATCAATATCGCGAAACATTTCGCTGCCAGTATTCAGCAAGCTTAATGGGTCCAGATTGCCTTGTACTGGCATTTTTGCGGGCAAATTCTGCCCTGCCCAAACCGGGTCGACCCCATGGTCAAGACCAATCGCATCAACACCGCTTTCAGCTGCATAGCGGATCAAACCTTCGCCAATGCCTTTTGGAAAGCCAATGATTGGCTGGTTGTGTCCGTTTTTACGAACCCCTTCAACGATAGCGCGGGCAGGTTTGGTGACAAGCCAATCACGCTGCGCTGCTGGAACCGCACTTGCCCAGCTGTCGAAAAGCATCAATGTTTGCGCCCCAGATTGCGCCTGAAGTGATAAAAACGAAATCGTCGCATCGACCAAAATTTCTAATAGACCATCCAAAGCTTTCGCATTTTGCCATGCCCATTGCCGCGCTTTCGGAAAATCACGCGATGTGCCACCTTCGGCCATATAGGTGATCAATGTCCAAGGCGCCCCAGCAAAACCGATTAATGTTGTCTCAGGCGGTAAAGCCGCGCGGGTCAAAGTCAATGCCTCTCCAACCGGCGCTAATTTCTGGCTTAAACCATCAAGACAGGACGCATCAATATCATCTGGCTTTTCCATTGCATCAAGTAAAGGTCCAACACCTGTTTTGAATCTTACATTGCGATCCATCGCCCATGGAATCATCAGAATATCTGAAAATATAATCGCCGCATCGAACCCATAACGAGCAATAGGCTGTAGGGTGACAGCTGATGCCTGTTCAGGATTAAGACAAAAGGAAATAAAATCTTTCTGGCTTGCGCGTATTTTTCGATATTCTTCGAGATAGCGGCCAGCTTGACGCATCATCCAAATCGGTGTTGTGCGTGATTTCGTGCCTTGGAGTGTTGAAAGGAATAACTGATCGGTCATTCTGTTCTCTAACATTATATATATATTAAAAAAAGGTTGTTGTTTTAGTAGTGCCTGTGTGTAACTGCATCTTGGCTGTTATTCAAATGTTATCCACAGTTTTATCCCAATCATGTTTGGCTTTATTGCATAGTCTTTCAATGGTTTGGTCGTTTATCCACGCAATGGTCAAGTGGCATAGAGAAATTTATCCCGATGTGTATGAAATTTGCGGAATTGTGCGTTACCGCGATTGGTTGGTAATGTTTAAAAAACAATCCCCATTGTAGTAAGATCTACGTACAGCCTTATACGCTGGTTCAAGCGTCAAAATATCACCTCGCATGATAACAAGATTACCAGCCTTATGGTGATGGAAATTGATGACAAATTAGTGATTTCTAGCTACATCTTGTTAGGTGATGGCAGTACAAACCCTACATATTCATCTTGTTTCAGATTCAACCGGTGAAACGGTTCATCAGGTGGCGCGTGCCTGCCTTGCGCAATTCGCCGATGTCAAAATAATCGAACATGTCTGGACCCTTGTGCGGACGCCAGCGCATCTAGAGGCGCTTTTCGAGGGTCTTGACCGTAACCCTGGCATTTTGTTGATGAGTATCATTGATCAGAATCTGCGGTCTAGCATTGAAAAAACCTGCCGCAGCAAGGGTGTTCCAGCGGTTTCGGTTCTTGATCCGGTGGTGAATATGCTGACCACGGTTCTTGGGCAGGCGATGACCAATCTGCCAGGTGGCCAGCGGCGTCTCGATACGGCCTATTTTGCGCGCATGGCAGCTGTTGATTTTGCCGTCAGCCATGATGATGGCATGAATATGAGTAATTTGAAAAAAGCCGATATGCTGATTGTCGGCATTTCGCGTACCTCGAAAACGCCAACATCAATGTATCTTGCGCATCGCGGCTATAAAGTTGCCAATTACGCGCTTGTTCCAAAAGTGCCGTTTCCCCAGCATTATCTTGATGGGTTGGATCTATTTGTTGTTGGGCTGACAAATGACCCAAAACGGCTTAGCCAGATTCGCCGCACACGACAGGCAGCGATGCAGGATAACGCCAATGAAGATTATGCCGATATTGATCAGATCACTGACGAAGTGCGCAATGCAAGGCGGCTTTTTGCGAGTAATGGCTGGCCGGTGATTGATGTCACCCGCCGATCGGTCGAAGAAACCGCCGCGGCAATTTTGCAACATTACACAAAATGGATCGAGGCTCGATCATGACGCTTGCTGCTTTTACGCAATTACCGGCTGGTGATCTGGTGCTGGCATCGGCAAGCAGCATTCGCGCCAAAATTCTGCATGATGCGGGTCTTGGTTACCGTTGCTATCCGGTTGCGATTGATGAAGAATCGGTTCGCGCGTCGGCAAGTGCCGAGGCGGTTCCGATTGGCGATATCGCCGTGATGCTTGCCGAAATGAAGGCCGCCGCTGCGGTGCAGCGTCTGGCGCTCGAATCCGACCCATCGCCAGCCTATGTCTTGGGCTGTGATCAGATATTGGCTTGTGATGAGGTGATTTACAGCAAACCGCAAGATCACGCCATGGCCAAGGCACAGCTAATGGCTTTGTCAGGCAAAACGCATCAATTATTCAACGCTGCTGTGCTATATCGCGAGGGCGAGCGGATCTGGCATCATCTGGCAATTGCCAAAATCACCATGCGCCGCCTTGATGAGGATTTCATTGATTCTTATCTTGATCGGCTTGGTGCAGCTGCTTTTACGTCGCCAGCAAGCTATCAGATCGAAAATCTAGGCGCGCATCTATTATCCCGGATTGATGGCTGTCATTTTTCCATTCTTGGGCTTCCGCTTCTCGAATTGCTTGGCATTTTGCGCGAACATGGCCTGAAACCAGTGGCAAGCCGCCAATGAAGATCATTGGTTTGACAGGCTCGATTGCTGCAGGGAAATCAACCGTTGCTGGCTGGATTCGCGATCTTGGTATTGCGATTCACGATGCAGATGCGGCGGTTCATGAATTGCTGTCGCCGCATGGGGCGGCGGTTGGTGCGATTTTGGCTGAATTTGAACCTGATTTAGCTGGCCATGATCTTGGTAATTTGGAAAAAGGCATTAACCGGCAAGCACTTGGCAATTATGTTTTTGCTAGGCCGCAGGCACGAAAACAACTTGAATCGATTCTGCATCCGCTTGTGCGCCAGCACCGTGATACGTTTTTGGACAAGCAGCGTAGCATTGCCGCACCGGCAGTTGTTTTGGATGTGCCATTGTTGTTTGAAACTGGCGGCGATGCTGTTTGTGATCATATTATCGTTGTTCATGCCAGCGCGGCAACAACGGCCAAACGCGCCTTGGCCCGCACGGGCATGACGCCAGCCAAGCTTGCGGCGATCCTGGCATCGCAAATGCCAGTCGATGCGAAAAAAAAGCGGGCTGATCTGTGTCTTGACTCAGATCTTCAACCCGAAGCGACCCGGCAAGACTTAATCAAATGGCTTGCCGCGATGCATGTGCTTGTGATCGACAATGACCAAGCCCAATCCTAGCCAGCAGAAAGTGATAGAATATGCGTGAAATTGCTCTTGATACCGAAACCACCGGCATTAGCCCGCGTGACGGGCATCGTATTATTGAAATTGGTGCTTTGGAATTGATGCATCATCTGCCAACAGGCCGCAAATTGCATCTCTATATCAATCCTGAACGCGAAATTGATGATGGCGCGGTTGCGGTTCATGGAATCACCAGCGATTTTTTGGCGGATAAACCCGTTTTCGCCAATATTGCTGACGAATTTCTTGCCTTTGTTGGCGATGATCCGATGGTGATTCATAATGCCAGCTTTGATATGGGTTTTCTCAATGCTGAATTGAAACGGCTTGACCGGCCAGTTCTGCCAATGGCGCAATCAATTGATACATTGATGATGGCACGCAAGAAATTTCCCGGTGCGCAGGCCAATCTCGATGCGCTATGTCGCCGGTTCGAAATTGACAATAGCCATCGTGACCTTCACGGTGCCTTGGTTGATGCCGATCTTTTGGCTTCGGTCTATATTGAATTGCTGGGGGGGCGGCAACCGGGTTTGTCGCTGGAATCAAACAGCCAGAGCCCAGCTGGCGATCAGGGCGCGCCAAACAGCATCGACCCCGATCCAAGCTTTCATCTTGATGCCAAACCAATGCGGCCTATTCGGGCGCATGCGCCAACCGCCGAAGAGTTGAAGGCGCATGCAAAATTTTTGGAAGAGATAAAAAACCCGATCTGGCAAAATGACGCCTAATTTGATTGGCAACGTCTAGCCTGATCGGGACATGGTTTTAATTATTGGTCTGGGCGGCTGCCTGCTGCGCCAGATTATGCTGATATACAGCAACAAAATCGACCGGCTGAATATTCAAAGGCATAAAGCCGCCATCGCGGGTGCAATCTGAAATAATCGCGCGCGCGAATGGGAATAACAGGCGCGGGGCTTCAATCATGATCAAAGCGTTGATTTCATCATTTGGTGTGCCTTGTGGCGAGACCAGACCAGCATAAGTCAGATCGACCAAAAATAAGGCCGTGTCATTTGCGGTGGCTTTGGCCGCCAGATTCAATGTCACTTCATATTGATTATCGCCAAGAAGCTGGGCGCCAACATTGACGGTGATTTCGACATCAGGCTGGTTTGCGCCTTCGATAAGAACGCGCGGCGCGTTCGGGTTTTCAAAAGACAAATCCTTGATATATTGCGCGTGAACAACAATCTGGCGGGCGGTATTTGCGTCATCACCGGACGGCTGTGTGCTGCCATTATCGGCGGCGGCGGGTTTTTTAGATTTTTTGGTATCTTTGGCCATAATTATCTCCGGAGTGGCTTTGCGCATACTGACCAAATCTATGATCAGATTGCGCGTATCAATTTGAATGCAGCTACTAGCATAGATAACCGCTTGAAAACAACCATGTCAAAAGAACGCATAAAGCCCGATCTTGCCAAATCAGTTCAGGGCTATGTGATTTAGGATGTGTGGCTTAGGATATGTGGTTTAGGGCTTGCGGCCTTCATTGTCACCAATTTGGTGATCTCGATCCGGCCGTTCTTCAAATTCACCTTCGATGATATCATCACCATCCCTTGTTTTATGTTGCTGCTTGGTGAAGGGGTTATGCTGGTGGCCAGCGGCACCCGATGCCGGATTGCCTGGTGCAGCATTACCAAAAGGCCCACCGCCAAAATTGGTAAAGCCGGTAAGGCGTTTGCTTCTGGCCATCCATTGCAGCAAATAGACACCAGCAAGCGTGCGAATCCCGGGTAAAAACAGCAAAAGCCCGATTCCATCGGTGACATAGCCTGGAATCAACATTAATGCGCCGCCAACAACCATAGAAATACTATCGGCGATTGAGGTAACAGGGGCGCGCCCCTTGGCGAGATCAGCTTGAATCCGGCTTAAAACCGAAAGTCCCTGACGTTTGAGAAGCGCGATGCCAAAAATTGCCGTTACAAAAACCCCCAAAAGCGTTAACAAACCGCCAATTTCACTGCCAATATAAATAAAGGCGGACATTTCGGCCCATCCCCATATTAGCAGGCAAAGAATAATGACTAGTCCCATTTGACCCATCCCTTAGGTGGTTTTTGGTAATTTTTATCGACAATTTCGGGCTGCATCTGGATTTAATACCCTACATATGCCATCTATATTATGACCGCATTGGCAAAAGACTCAATGATGTTAAATAATGTCAATATAAAACCTTAGATGGGGGCTCAGTTGCAATTCATAGATATTATCATTTTTGCCGTTATCGCTGTTCTTTTGGTGCTGCGCCTTCGGTCGGTGCTTGGCCAGCGCACGGGCTATGAACAGCCGCAAGATGAAAGCCGCGCAAATCGGTTTGACGATACCGAGAATGATAATGAACCTATTCCACTGCATCCCAAGGCTGCAGACGAAGCACCGGTTGCGCTTCACGGGCTTGATGCGATGCGCAAGATTGATCGCAGCTTTAATGAAAAGCAGTTTCTTGACGGTGCCACCGCCGCTTTTGAGATGATTTTGACCGCCTATGCCGAAGGCGATCTCACGACGTTGAAACGGCTGTTGGGCTATGATCTTTTGCAAAGCTTTACCGCATCGATCCAAGCGCGGGCAAAGGCCAAAGAAAGCCTTGTCATCACTTTGGATGATATTCGCGAAGCCAGCATCTTAAATATTGCAATCATTGATCAGCTTGCCAGCATCACCGTGCATTTTCATTCGGTACAAACACGCATTGCCAAGGATGAAAATGATGAGGTGATTGAGGCAGATGAATCGGGCGCGCGTGAATTCACCGATATTTGGACATTTGAACGCGATTTGACCTTGTCTGATCCAAACTGGAAACTGGTTGAGACTGAGTCCGAGTCCGCCGAAGACTGATCGAGGCCCAATATGCCCAAGAAGCGCATTATCAAATCAGACGATGATACGGTTTTATGGCAACGGGTGATCACCGAGGTTAAACCGCTAAAATCAACCATTGAATTGGCTGAATTTGCCGCGATTTTTGCGCGGTCTGATCATGTGGCACGGTCGGTGGCAAAACCGTCTGGCCGGCCGCAGAAACCGCCAGTCAAACCTGCACGACCGCCGGTTTCCGCACCATCATCGGCACCTGCCAAAAAAGCCAATCCTGTTGATTTGCGTCAGGGTGAACGCGCCGGTATTGATGGACGTACCCAGCGGCGCCTTTTTCGGGGTGATGTGCCAGTTGACCGGCGGCTTGATCTGCATGGCCTAACCGCAGCACGCGCCGAAAGCCGCTTAGCGCAATTTATTGAAACGGCAGCGCGCGATGGATGCCGCTGTGTTCTTGTCATTACTGGCAAGGGGGCAGGTATTCTTCGCGGCCATGTTCCCGATTGGTTAAAACGCCAGCCTTTGTCACCGCATATTCTGGCCTTGGCCGAGGCGCGCCCACATGATGGCGGCAGTGGTGCGCTATATGTGTTATTGCGCCGCAAGCGGGGCCGATAGCGATGACACCCTTTGGCTTGAAAATGCGCGAATGGCGACGCCAGAAAAACCTGACCCAGCAAGCACAAGCCGAATTTCTGGGCGTTTCCAAAGCCTATATATCGGCGCTTGAAACCGGTGCGCGTGGCCAGCCATCGCCGGCTGTTGTTGATCAGATATGTGTTTGGCTTGGGCTGATCTGGGATGATGCTGAAGAATTGAAACGCCTGGCGAGCTTGTCGCATCCAAAACCATCAATTGATGTTCGCAGTCAAACCGCCGAAGCGGTGTATCTTGCCAATCTTTTGGCGCAGAATATCAATCGGCTGTCAGCAAGTGAATGCCAGCGATTCATTGATGAAATTGAACGGCTCACCACATCCTAGCTCGATTTTGTGATGACTCACGAAACTGTGAATGGGCGTCAATTGGTGAAAAATCTTTTTTGTGCTAGAACAAGCAGCTTGACCTTATAAATTTAGTGCCTATTTTCCCCTATTGTCGTCGGCGGTATTTCAAAGCCTAAAGCGACCGTGCCTGTGCCACGGATCGTTGGCTTGCCAAAAAGGAAAGACAAATGACACCAGAAATTCTTCGTGATCATATTGCCAAATTGTCTGTCGAAACGGTTGATCAGTTAACCGAACGCGATATTCATGAATTGAGTGATGCGGCCGAAGCGGCGATTCTTGCCGGTGGTGGTTTTGGTTGGTTGTCACCGCCACCGAAATCGGTGATGGAAGATTACTGGCGCGGTGTGCAGATGATTCCTGACCGGCATTTGATTCTGGCGCGTCTCGATAAGGTGATTGCTGGCAGCTGTCAGATTGTGCGCCCGCCAAAAAACAACGAAGCCCAAAAATTTGCCTGTCAATTGACAACCTTCTTTGTTGCGCCTTGGGCGCGTGGTCATGGCCTTGCGCAAATGATTGTTGCCGAGGCAGAAGCGTTGGCAAAATCCGAAGGGTTTTTGATGATCAATCTTGATGTCCGCGCAACGCAGGATCGCGCTATCCAGTCATTTGAGGCACGCAATTTCAAACGCTATGCGACAAATGATCATTATGCCAAAGTCGGTGGTGCCTATGTTCCGGGATATTACTATCATAAAGAGCTGTAACCATGACCTATGACAGCAATAATATTTTTGCCAAAATCCTGCGCGGCGAAATTCCGTGCCAGAAAATCGACGAAGATGAACATACGCTTAGCTTTGCCGATATCAACCCGCAGGCGCCTGTTCATGTTCTGGTGATTCCAAAAGGTGCCTATTGTGACTGGGCCGATTTTGCGGTGACTGCCAGTGCGGTGGAAATGGCCGCCTTTACCAAAGCCATTCACCGTGTGGCCGAATTAACCGGCATCAGCAAAACCGGCTATCGGGTGATTTCCAATACCGGTTTGGACAGTCATCAAGAAGTGCCACATCTTCATATGCATGTCCTTGGCGGTGCGCCTGTTGGGCCATTGGTTTTGGCGAAATCCCAGCTTTAGGCAATTGCTAAATCAGGGGCCTTTAAGCGGCGTTTTCCGGTAAAACACTGTTTTTTCTAATATACTTGAAACTAAAAATATTTCCCGACACAATCGGCACCTGATCCTTTTGGATGATCTGGCAGGCCGATATCAATGCATGCAAAAATTCATACGATCGCATTTCGGGGCATTGAGACGATTGCCGTCACGGTTCAGATACATATTGCTAATGGCTTGCCTGCCATAGCGATTGTTGGGCTTGCTGATAAGGCTGTGGCTGAATCGCGCGAACGTGTGCGGGCGGCATTGGCCTCAATCGGGCTTGCTTTGCCGCCAAAACGGATTACGGCCAATCTGGCACCAGCCGATGTGTTAAAAGAAGGGGCGCATTTCGATTTACCGATTGCCCTTGGCCTGATGGTGGCTATGGGCGTTGTGCCGCGCGACGCGGTTGAAGATGCGCTTGTGCTTGGCGAATTGGCGCTCGATGGGGCAATTCAGCCTGTATCAGGTGTTTTGCCAGCGGCAATTGCCGCGGTGGCGGCTGGCCGCGATCTGATTTGCCCGCATGATTGTGGCAGTGAAGCGGCATGGGCTGACGGCTTGTCAATCATCGCCCCGCCTAGCCTGACCAGTTTGGTCAATCATATTCATGGCCGTCAGTTTTTGCATCCGCCAACGCCAAAAATGGCACCCGCTCGGCAAAATATGCCAGATCTTGCTGATCTGAAAGGCCAAGACACGGCACGGCGTGTTCTGGAAATTGCCGCTGCGGGTGGTCATCATTTTTTGATGGTTGGCCCGCCCGGTGCTGGCAAATCCATGCTGGCCGCACGGCTTTCCGGTCTGTTACCGCCCTTGAATCCGGCCGAAGCGCTGGAGGTCACGATGTTGCATTCGGTTGCCGGCAATTCAACCGAAGGCGGCCTTATCCAGAACCGGCCGTTTCGTGAACCGCATCATTCGGCGTCAATGGCGGCACTTGTTGGTGGCGGTTTACGCGCCAAGTTGGGTGAAATTTCCTCGGCAAATCATGGGGTTATATTTCTTGATGAGCTGGCTGAATTTTCGCGCGTTGTTCTTGATTCGCTTCGCCAGCCCCTTGAAACCGGATCGGTTGTCGTTGCCCGCGCCAACCATCATGTCACCTATCCGGCGCGGTTTCAGCTTGTTGCGGCGATGAATCCCTGTCGCTGTGGTTATCTTGGCGATCCGGCGCGTGATTGTAGTCGGGCACCAGCCTGTGGCCAAAATTATCAGGCCAAGATTTTGGGGCCAATGATGGATCGCTTTGATCTGATTATTGAAGTGCCGGAGATCAGTGCCGGTAGCCTGCTGACAGAGGCAAGTGGTGAATCGAGCCAGATTGTTGCCACGCGCGTGGCCGCTGCCCGTCAATTTGGCGGGCGTCGCAACCAAGGGGTTATGCGTGCCAATGCCCAAATCGGCATTGACCAGCTTGATCAACAAATCATCATGGATGATGCGGCGCAAGATCTGCTGCGAACGGCAATGGATCAGGCGAATTTATCGGCGCGTGCCTATCATAAAATCATGCGGGTTTCGCGCACGATTGCCGATCTTGCGGGTGATGACAGGGTTGGCCGCGCCGCGCTTGCCGAAGCCTTGGCTTATCGGGCGATGCCGTTGCTTGCATAGGTTGGGTGTTTGCGTTCAATCGCATCCCATGTCAGCGCTGCAATATCAATGCCTGACAAACGCTGGATTTCGCGAATGCCGGTTGGCGAGGTTACATTGATTTCAGTCATATAATCGCCAATGATATCAATACCGACAAACAACAAGCCGCGGCGGCGCAATTCGGGGCCAATGGCGGCGCAGATTTCCAGATCACGATCGGTCAATTCGGTTTTGGCCGCGCTGCCGCCAACATGGAAATTTGACCGAGCCTCGCCTTCATTGGGAATCCGGTTGACCGCGCCAACAGCGTCACCATCAACCAGAATGACGCGCTTATCACCATCACGAACCGAAGGAAGATAGGCCTGAACCATGACCGGTTCGCGGCTGGCACCAAAAAACATTTCCAGAAGCGAGCTTAAATTTTGATCATTTGGTTGTAATCGGAAAACCCCAGCACCACCATTGCCGAATAGCGGCTTAATGATGATGTCTTTATGTTTCTGGCGAAACGCCATAATTGTTTCCTGATCACGGCTAATCAATGTTGCGGGCATTAAATCAGGATAAAGCGTGACAAGCAGCTTTTCCGGTGCGTTCCGGACTTCGGCCGGATTATTGACAACCATGGTTTGCGGGCCAAGCATTTCCAGCAAATATGTTGCAGTGATATAGGCCATATCGAATGGCGGATCTTGCCGCATTAGAATAACGTCAAATTCCTGCAATAGCCGTGTTTCGATTGCGCCGGTTTTAAAATGCGCGCCGGCCTGATCATAAAAAACGAAATCCTGCCCACGGGCGGTAATGCTACCCTCATTCAGGCTTAGCTTGTCAGCTGTGTAATACCAAAGGCTATGGCCGCGTTTTTGCGCTTCAAGCCCAAGTGCAAAGGTTGTGTCTCCGGCGATCTGAAGCGTTTCGACCGGATCCATCTGAATGGCAATTGAAAGACTCATCAGCTGAATTACAGCCGCTTGTCGGTTTGCAGGATAATGTAATTCACCACCTGCTGGGTAAACCGAACATCGCGCGCATGCGCAACCACACGGTTCATTTCATCGGCATTGGCGGCAACCCCTGACAGATAGATTGTGCCATTGACAACATCAATGTTGAAATTCAGTGACGAAATCTCGTCATCGGTGATGAGCTTGGTGCGCAAGGTCCCGCTTGCGGCAAGATCCTTGGCAATATCCTTGATCGAGGATGAATCAGTAATCTGCAATTCATTGACCACTTCGCGAACCCCGCGGATTTCCCATGTCAATTTTGTTGCCAATATTTTTTCTTCGGGTGTTTTTACCTTGCCGGTCAGGAGAACCGCCCCATTATTTACCGAGACATCAACTGCGGTAATAAGCGCAAAGTTGCTTTTGATAAACCGGTCGGTCAGCTTGGCATGAATTTGGGTGTCAGCAACCGATGTGGCAAACCCTTTTTCGGTCGTCGAGGCAGCAATGGCAGCTGTTCCAACGCCAATAACGGCGCCGGCGCATCCTGAAAGGCCGACGCTGGCCAGCAAGAGAAAAATGGCGGTTGGCACGAAACGCGCCCGACGAACAGCTGGCATATGTGCATTCCTAATCGCTTGAGTTCTGATGCCCCTAATGTGACGCTTTGCGAATCATCGGTCAAGGTCATTTGCGGCAAATCACCATGCATTATGAATATGGTTAATCTTGTCAATCCCATAGTTTTGTCCAGCTTGCATGATGATGAAATCAAATTGGCAATCAAAAGTTGTGAATGTCGGATTCTTGGCAAAGAATAATGATGCCGCTTTGGTTATGCGCTGTTGCTGGCGTCGCGATAAAATCTGGTCGGTCATGCTATGCTGACGATATTTCTTTTCGGCAAAAATCAAACGATTGCGATGCCGCAAAATCAGATCAATTTCGCCGGTGGTGCGCCGCCATCGCTTCGCAATGAGTCGATAGCCCTTGAACCATAAAAACCATCGCACTTTGAATTCGGCAAACCGGCCGCGTTTCTCGGCAAATTGGCGTTTCTGATGATTTGGCTTTGGCTTTATGGTCATCGCGCTATTTGGCTGGCGATCAATTTTCCTTGTCAAGATCAATGGCCAATGAATAGATGATTTTCCGCGATTGGCCGGAAATCTGGCTGACCGTCTGCACCGCATCACGAAGGCTTGTTGCCTGCATTTCTTCACGAAGCATTGCGGTTAATTTGGCGGTATCGAATGTATCATCGCTTGCCGTCATGCCGCTAACCAGAATGACAATTTCACCTTTGGGTGGTGCCGCTTGTTGATAAAATTCGGCAAGCAGCGCCAGCGTGTCGCGGTGATAGGATTCATGCAATTTGGTTAATTCGCGAGCAATGACGGCCAGCCGATCGCCAAATATTTCATGCATGATTTGCAAGCTGGCACCAAGACGGCGCGGTGAGTCAAACCAGATGCTTGTGACGCTAAGATTGGCAAATTCGCGAAAGGCTGTTTTTGCGGCTTTCTGACTATGTGGCACAAATCCGGCAAATAAAAACCGGTCACTTGGCAGGCCTGCGGCGGCAAGACCAGCCAGAACTGCGCTTGGTCCGGGGATTGCCGTGACCGAAATCCCCGCATCATGGCAAGCGGCAACAAGCTTGTATCCCGGGTCGGAAACAAGCGGCGTGCCAGCATCGCTCACTAGTGCGACCATTTTACCGCTTTGCAAGGCGTCAAGCAGCTTTGGCCGCATGGTTTGTCCGTTATGATCATGATAGGGCATGAATTTTGCCGCTGTACGCAAACCGGTTAGCGTCAATAATTTGCGCGTCATTCTGGTATCTTCACATGCTAGAATATCGGCTTTTTGCAGCCATTCGGCCGCGCGCGGCGATAAATCGCCAAGATTGCCAATCGGTGTTGCGATGACCACCAATTGTCCCGCGCTTTGCGTCATGATTTTGGCCGCCTAAGTTGCATGGATAAGGCGGCCAGTATAGGGCGATGGCAAGATACCTCACAAGTGCATAATGCAAGGTAATCATGGTTTGATTGGGAATGATGCTGGATCGAAATTTGCAACAATGACAAGCTTGGCAAAAGCCGTCATGGTAAAATGTGACCAAGCCCCGGGGCATATTTTGAGGAATCTTGGCTGAAATTTCTATGAAAGCCGAACAAAAAAATGCCAAAATTTGGTAGGATGTTTTGGATATGCGAAATATATTTGAAAATGATCGGGCAAACCAATCAGGCCAAAGCTTGATTAAGGATTGTCACTTTTGCTGGTGGCAGACCAAAGTGTTGATTGCGGCTGTCACGATGATTGCGCTTGCTGGCTGCCAACCGGCCACCACGCCGTCACCATCAGTTCCGGCCGTATCAAAAACAGCCCTGTCATCACAAATTCAACAAACCTCTCCCGTATCGAAATCAAGGATATCAGAACCAGACATAGCCGCGCCATCAAGCCAGACCAGATCAGCCATTAATCGAACCGCACCCGACAGTTCCCCTGATGTAAAAAAACCTGATAAGAGTCGCACAACCGATCTTGCCGCGGCAAATGCGATTATGGATTCGATCATCTGGCAATTTCAGACGGATAATAAAGTGATTGAAACCACTGAACCAACTATACCAATTGGCGCTGATCCATCGCTAAGTGGCGATGCGCTTGATGCGGCCTTTGCGCTTTTATCAGGCCGGGTTCGGCCGCAAAGCTTTGAGCCGGTTTTTGAGATGCCGCCAAAAGGTGAGGGGGTGATTCGTGTTGGGCTTTTGGTGCCGCTAAGTGGTGAATATGCAGCACTTGGCATGGAAATCCGGCGAAGCGTTGAAATGGCCTTATTCAAAATCAACAATCCCGAGATCGAGATTTTATTTCTCGACACAAAGGGTGGTGAAACCGCTGGCAATGCGGCAATGACCGGCTTGAATAGTGATGTTGATATTTTCATTGGCCCGCTTTTCACCGATGCGGTGACGCAAGCACGCGTTGTCACCGACCAGCTTCGTGATGGTCGCGCGCGCCCACCAATGCTATTGCTGTCAAATAATGTTGATGTTGCCAGTGCCGATCGCTGGTTGATGGGCTATCTTCCCGAACAGCAGCTTGATGGTTTGCTTGGTTATGCGGTCAGCACGGGCAAGCGCCGCTTTGCCCTGATTGCGCAAGACTCGTTTTTTGGGCAACGTCTTTTGACGCATGCAAGCCAACGTTTGGCAGATTTTGGGTTAACGCCTGAAGCGGTGCGCGTGCTAAGCGATGATGAACTTGCCGATGAAACCAATCTGAAAAATGCCATTCGCATTTTTACCCGCTATACAGTGCCAATTGACGAAGCACCACTTGCCGACAGCCCATTTGACGCGGTGATTTTTGCGGGTGATCCGGCTTTTGCGCTTCGCACCGCGCCGGTTCTTGCCTTTTATGATGTTGGGCCAGATCGTGCGCTTTATCTTGGCAATGCCTTGTGGAATCAGCATCAGCTTTTGGTTGAACCATCGCTTCAAGGTGGGCTGTTCTCAACACGCCCAAGCAATCTTGATGCGCGTTTTGATGCTGACTGGACTGAAATCTGGGCAGAGCCTGCCGGCCAGTTAGCGCGGGTGGGGTTTGATGCGATGGCGCTTGTTGCGGCTTTGGCAAAATCAAACCATCGCGATTGGTCGAAACAGCTTGTGAGCAATAGCGGGTTTCAAGGCTATAGCGGGGCGTTTCGTCTGCTGCCAAACGGGCGCAATATCCGTAGTTTTGAATTGCGCAAAATCAGTAAGGGCGAGGCCAAGATCATTCGTCCGGCACCAAACAAAATTTAACCACCAAAATTGCTGCTCGGCTGGCTAGGGGGCTATTGTGCCAGTTTGGCTAGCGCAAAATTGTCGATAAAATATGATTTAACCGCAACCGCCCATCATCACTGGCGATTAATCTGGATTGATTTGGCATGCGCCGAAGCCAGCCAGCCGCAATCGCCTGTTCAACGCCGTCCCCATCAAGCCAATCATCACATGGCCCACAAAGATTTTTGATCACGTCAAGATCAATACCGTTTGTTAGGCGAAGCCCCATCATCACCATTTCGCTCGCCCAATCAGCCGGCGAGTCAATTTGCGTCTCGTCGATGCCATGGCCTTTTGCTGCCACCGCATCTAACCATCCTGCCGGACTGCGTCTTGTCACACTGGCGTTGCGGGTCGCAATATTTTCGGCTGGATCAAAAAGCGCAAACCGGCCATGCGCGCCAGGCCCAACACCAAGCCAGTCACCCGCCTGCCAATAGGTTAGATTATGCCGACATTCCTGACCGGGCGCTGCGTGATTGGAAATTTCATAGGCTGGCAAGCCAGCGGCATCAGTTATTTGCTGCGTCATTTCATAAAGATCGGCAGCGCGGTCATCATCAAGCGCCATTATCTCACCACGCCGCTGTCTTGTGTGGAAAACGGTTCCAGCTTCGATCGTCAATTGATATAAAGACAAATGCCCAAGCCCAAGCGACAACGCCTGACCAAGCATGTCTTGCCATGCTTTTGGGCTTTGATCGGGAAGCGCATAAATCAAATCAATCGAGACGCGGTCAAAGGCCTTTTTGACCTTATCAAGGGCGTATAGCGCGTCGGCAGCCGAATGTTCACGGCCGAGAAATTTTAAACTGGCATCGTCAAGCGATTGCACCCCCATTGAAACACGGTTCACGCCGGCTTTTTGAAATCCCAGCATGGCGTCTGCTTCAACCGAGGTCGGGTTGGCCTCGGCGGTGATTTCGATATCACCGTTAAAGCCAAATAAATCTTCGGCATGGCGGATCAATCTTTCAACCAATATAGGCGGCATCAATGATGGCGTGCCGCCACCAAAAAACAGGCTTGATAGGGGCGGGCGTGATGGCATTAATGACGCCATATGTGTCATTTCGGTGCATAAGGCATCGCCGAAAATCTTGCTATCGACATCATTGCTGACATGCGAATTGAAATCACAATAGGGGCATTTGGCGCGGCAAAAAGGCCAATGAAGATAAAGCGCAAAAGGCCGGCTGGCCTGATCAAAAACCACCGATTGTGCCTTACCGGCCATCGGCTTTGCCAAAACAGCATGCTAGCAATTGCGCAAATGCGTCGGCGCGATGGCTAATGGCATGTTTGGCATCAGGGTTCATTTCGCCAAAACTAATCGTGTGACCATCGGGTTGAAAAATCGGATCATAGCCAAATCCCATTGTGCCGCGCGCTGGAAACACAAGCTGGCCTTTCACTTTGCCTTCGACGCAAACCTCATCCCCATCTGGCCAGACAATCGCAAGCGCACAAATAAATTCGGCGCTATGATCCGTGCTGCCGGTTTTTGCAAGCGCGGCCTCGACAGCATCCATGGCAAGGTTGAAATCACGATCCGGCCCAGCCCATCGTGCCGAATAGATTCCCGGGGCGCCATCAAGGGCTGTTACCGCCAAACCCGAATCATCGGCAAGTGCTGGCTTGCCCGACGCCATGGCCGCTTCGCGTGCCTTTAAGATTGCATTGCCGGTAAAGCTGGTTTCGGTTTCATCAGGTTCGGTAAGACCAAGATCGGCAGCTGATAAAATATCAATATCAAAACCGGCAAATAGCGCGCCAATTTCGCGCATCTTGCCAGCATTATGCGTGGCAATGACAAGCGTATCTTCGGTAAATTGGCGATCGGCCATGATCGGATCTTTCATCTTGGTTAGGGCTTTTTAAAAACCGGCATCTTGAACCGCACGGCGTTGCAGATCAAACAGGCTGTTGCATCCACTTTCGGCTAAATCCAGCATTTCATTCAGGCTTGCCCGTGAAAAAGGATGTTCTTCACCAGTTGCCTGAATTTCAACAAGCTGGCCATCGGCGGTCAGAATGAAATTTGCGTCAATTTCGGCGGCGCTATCTTCGTCATAATCAAGATCCAGAACGGCTTGGCCTTGATAGATGCCGCATGAAATAGCGGCCACCTGACCGGTCAGCGGTGATTGCGTGATCGCGCCTGCCAAAAGCAATCTTTCGCAGGCAATTCGCAGCGCAACCCATGCGCCGGTGATGGCGGCTGTCCGCGTGCCGCCATCTGCTTGAATCACATCACAGTCAATTTTGATCTGGCGTTCGCCAAGCGCGCCAAGATTGGTAACAGCGCGAAGCGATCGTCCGATCAGACGTTGGATTTCGAGCGTGCGGCCACCTTGTTTGCCGCGAGCCGCTTCACGGTCGATGCGGCTATGGGTTGAACGTGGCAACATACCATATTCAGCGGTTACCCAGCCCTTGCCGCTATTGCGCAAAAATCCAGGAACGCGCTCATCAATTGATGCTGTGCAAAGAACATGCGTATTGCCAAATTTGGCAAAGCATGATCCTTCGGCATGAAGCGAAACCGATGGTTCAAGTGAAACAGAGCGAAGCGCGTCAAGGGCGCGGCCGGAAGGGCGTGTCATGATAAATATCCTTTGTTGCAGCGTTCGAGCTGGTTAAAGCGATATGCCAGTGAAGTAAAGGGATAAGGTAATTTGCCGCATCTCTGTTTCTTCGATTGACCAAATGGATTGGGCTATCCTAAATTTTCTGCATGACAGATGCCAGTATAAAGGACCTCAAACCGCGCAGCATGGAAATTTTCCATGAGCTGGTCTCGGCCTATTTGGAAGATGGCTTGCCGGTTGGGTCAAGCCGGCTTGCCCGATCAGGCAAATTTGACTTTTCGCCCGCCTCAATCCGAAGCAAGATGAGCGACCTTGAAGATGCAGGGCTTTTATTTGCCCCGCATACATCGGCTGGTCGTGTGCCAACCGAAACCGGCCTTCGGCTTTTTGTTGATGGGCTGATGGAATTTAACCGCGATATTCCGGCAGAGCAGCGCCAATCGATTGACAGCGAATGTGCGGCGCGTGGAATCAGCCTTAACCAGCTTCTTGATAAAACCAGCAAAACCCTGTCAGGGCTGTCGAATTGCGCCAGTCTGGTTTTGTCGCCAAGCAGCGAAGCCGAGTTACAGCATTTTGAATTTGTCCCAATCGGCGTTGATCGCGCCTTGGCGGTTTTGGTGCGGTCGGATGGGCAGGTTGAAAACCGGTTGATTGATTTACCCGCCGGCGTTCCAGCGTCAGCGATGACGCGCGCGGCGAATTATATGAATGCCAAATTGAAAAACAACACCATGATCCATGCGGCAAGCCTGATCCGAAATGAAATTGCCCAACATAAGGCCGAACTTGATGAGCTGACCACAGTTCTTGTCGAACAGGGGCTTGGCATCTGGTCAGATGGTATTGGCGGAGATGATGCGGCGCTTATTTTGCGTGGGCAGGCTAATCTTCTTGATGATATTCAGGCGGCGGAAGGCCTTGCCGAAATTCGTGGACTTTTTGATGCATTGGATGCGCGCGAAAATGCGCTTCGGCTTTTAGATGCAACACGCGATGGCGATGGGGTGAAAATTTTTATTGGCGCTGAAAACAATCTTTTTGCCAGCACCGGCTGTTCATTGGTGATTGCGCCTTATCGGAATAATGACCGGTCGATCATTGGGGCGATTGGCGTTCTTGGCCCGCGCCATATGAATTATGCGCGGATTATCCCGATGGTTGATTATACAAGCAAGGCGATTGACCGCGTTTTGGGTCGTTAACGATCTATTCCCAGCGTGATGATTTACAGCGCGGTATAAAGTGTTCTGACTCAGCTTTGAATGCCGTTAAAAATATCAATTGCCATTATCTGTGTTTTCACCAAACCCACTTTCAGCGTCACCAAAGAGGCGGGTTCCAATTGAAACCCGACCGCGCCGATAAAAAGCCCGATGACAATGGCCAAAACAATGCCGCGCCAGCCGGGTAAACGCCGCCAAGGGCGGGTTGGCAAGGGTGATGTTCAATTTGGGCAGACAAAGCGCAAAGGCGCACTGATTTGTTTCATTTTTGGCAGATATAACGCCAATTTGCAGGATCCACAGCGGTGCCGAACCACCCCGCCACTGGTTTTGCTCAATTGGTCCGTTGGCAAAAAAACGAATTTTCACAATCATGGCACTGGATTGGCATATCACCATAATTACGAACCAGTTCGGGCAAAATCACTAATGTCTGACGATGCGGGCAGGTTTGGTTCATGCGCGTGATCTCCATCATGGTCGCGAGGGTGAAATGGCCGTTTCATGACAGCATAGTTTGATATGGCTAATAAAACGTTAGCGCGATGACGAAAACCGCCAATCTAGATTTTTTCGGGCAGGATTATTCTTGAGCTGGGATATTTTCGAAACCGATCTTGTGACATGGCATTATTGAATCGGGCTTGCAACGGCAAAGCGCGCCAGTGATCGGTCAGTTATGTCAGGCTTGTGGTTTTGCGTGTTGCTTTTTTGGCGGCAGGTTTTTTGGCAACAGGTTTTTTTGTGTCAGCTTTTTTGAAGCTGCCTTTTTTGCTGTAGTTTTTTTTGTGGCTGGCTTTTTCGCGGCTGCTTTTCGCTTTGCTGGTTTGGCTTCGATGGCTTGGTTTCTTGGCGAGTCGGCCTTGGCAGCACCTTTCGGTGGTGTCGTTGTCAGCAACTCATAAAGCGATTCAGAAACAGCGTGACGAACCATTTGCGGTAATTCATTTGCCAGAACATTGCGAACCGCACTGCCAACCTCGGTCATCAAATCATGGCGAAGCTGGTCTGACATGATTTGCGGCTGTTGATCGATAATCTGGGTTTTCGGGGCTTTGCCAGCCCGATCAATGGCGGCGGCAATTTCGGCCATTGTGGCATTGGAAAGTGATACATCATCGGCATTTTCCGACGGGTCGGTTTTACCAACAATATTGACCGCCGGTGGTGGTGTCTGACTTGGCAAAACCGTCACGGGTGGTTTTTCAGTTTGGGCATCAGCTGCCGGATCGGGTTTTTGCTCGCGCGCCATTGCTGGTGGGGCGGTTGATTTGATCACCGCCATCATTGGCGTGCCATCTTTGATAATAGCTTCGGCTTCGTCGCACAGCGCTTCGATTGATTTCCAGATTTGCGCATTTTGCATAGCAGGCGTGTCCAACCATTATTTGGCCAAAGTGGTTATCATCCTCGTTTCATGCCTAATAATTATGCTGGCGTGATCCTAATGACGAGGATTTAATGTCTCATAAGTCAGCAAAAGAAACAATATCTTGTCAGGATTCATCAAATGTCGTTATCGCTAACTATGTCTTTGACGTGATTCAATATCGGATCATGGCAAAAAGACATATTTTTGCTGTTTTACTCTTGGCGAAGTCGCCAAGGATCACTAGATAAAGCTGGCGTTCCCTTGATGGAAGCGAAAAGGAAACAAAGATGACTGACCAAAAGACCACCAATGATGAAACGGCCCAAGACCCGAGCGCTCAAGACCCGAACAACCAAGACCCGAATGCCGAAACTGGCGCACAGGATCCGGGCGGACCAGACAAGGCTGCCACTGATGGCACTATGGACGATATTCTGAATGACGTGCTTGCCGCCGCTGGCGCCGAAACCAAGGGTGATGCCGATGTGCAAGACCCGTTAACAGCCATGACTGCTGAACGCGATCAATTGAAAGACCAACTATTGCGGGCCTTGGCCGATACGGAAAATATGCGCCGCCGAAGCGAGCGCGAAGCTGCCAATGTTCGCAAATATGGCCATACGCCATTTGCGCGTGACCTTGTTGGCGCCATTGATAATCTGGCGCGTGTTATCGAATCGGCACCAGAAAATCTTGATCAAGCCGATGAAACCGTGAAATCGCTGATTACCGGTATCCAGCTTAGCTGGACCGAGCTGCAATCAGTTATTGAAAAACATGGCATTAAGCGTGTTGAGCCGCTTGGCGAGAAATTTGACTATAATTTGCATCAGGCAATGTTTGAAGTGCCAACTAATAACCAGCCAAGCGGTATGGTTCTTGAGGTTGTCCAGCATGGCTATGTTCTTCATGACCGGCTGTTGCGTCCGGCCATGGTTGGGGTTTCAAAAGCAGGTGATGCGGCTGGTGCAACCAGCAATGACCAATCAAAAACCGACGAATAGATATGAAATAAGACCCAGAATTAACGCATGATTTTGGTGCAGAAAGATCAGATTAAAGACGAATAAATGGGGGTGGATAGGGGTTAGCCACAATCGCGGCAATGATCCTTTTTGACAGTTTTTGCTGTTTGATGCCTCCCCTCTTGTAACCGAAATAATAAGTCCTATATGGACGATAGATAGTTGAACAGCAGTGACAAAATCGGTCAGCCAAAGGCCGGTTACGCCCCGCCTTACGGGAACGGAATGTCTTAAAGGGCTACTCAATCAACGTCACCCCAAAAGGTAAGACAGTGAGTGGTCAGGGAAAGGAGCTTTAGATATGGCGAAAGTTATTGGTATTGATTTGGGAACGACAAATTCCTGTGTTGCCGTTATGGACGGATCCGAGCCACGGGTGATTGAAAACGCCGAGGGCGCACGAACCACACCATCAATGGTGGCCTTTGCAAATGGTGAGCGTCTGGTAGGTCAGGCCGCAAAACGCCAAGGCGTCACAAACGCGGAAAATACACTTTTTGCGATCAAGCGTTTGATTGGCCGCCGGTTCAAGGATAAATCCACAAAGGCATTTGCCGATCTGGTGCCATTTGAACTTGTTGGCGCCAAAAACGGTGATGCTTGGGTAAAGGTTGAGGGTGAAGAATATTCACCAAGCCAGATTTCCAGCTTTGTGCTTCGCAAGCTGAAAGAAGATGCCGAGGCCTATCTTGGCGAGACGGTTACACAGGCGGTGATCACGGTTCCGGCCTATTTCAATGACGCCCAGCGTCAGGCCACAAAAGATGCTGGCAAAATTGCCGGTCTTGAAGTGTTGCGGATTATCAATGAGCCAACAGCCGCCGCGCTTGCTTATGGCCTTGATCGCAAGGAATCAGGCATCGTTGCGGTTTATGACCTTGGTGGTGGTACGTTTGACGTATCGATCCTTGAGGTTGGCGATGGTGTTTTCGAGGTGAAATCAACCAATGGTGATACCTTCCTTGGTGGTGAAGATTTTGACCATGCCATCATTGAATTTCTGGCTGACTCATTCAAATCGAGTGATGGTATCGATCTTCGCGGTG
>Ga0255756_1001700_pt1 | contig 24714 bp, 19 predicted proteins | sample 011ome_20_FD_179956 | JGI IMG/M metagenome (GOLD analysis project Ga0255756, IMG submission 179956) | Coastal salt marsh microbial communities from the Groves Creek Marsh, Skidaway Island, Georgia - 011509CT metaG (version 2) | ecosystem: Environmental > Aquatic > Marine > Intertidal zone > Salt...
GCCGCCCCTTCGCTGGCCAGCACCGAACATGTGATATAGATGATGCGCCCACCCGGTGCCACCATCGCCCGCGCTTTATCCAGCAAAATAGCCTGTGTTTCCTGATAAAAAGCCAGTCGCTCTGCGGTCAGCCGCCAACGGCTATCAACCTGTCGGCGCCATGTGCCAGAACCGGAACAGGGGGCATCGACAACAACCCGGTCAAATTTACCGCGCCATGAGCGGCTTGACCATTTTTCAGCAACTAGTTTGCGTTCAACATTATGGATTCCGGCCCGGCGCAACCTCTCACCACCGCGTTCCAGCCGCTCGGCAACCGTGTCCAGCGCCAAAATCCGGCCTTTGTTCTGCATCATCGCTGCCATCACCAGCGCCTTGCCACCGGCACCGGAACAAATATCGGCGACCTGCATACCGGGCCGGGCATCACATAACAGGCTGGCCAGCTGCGAACCTTCATCCTGAATCTCGAAAAGCCCTTTTTTCCAATCCTGCAAATCATCAAGACGGCTGCGCTTTTGCAGACGCACCCCGAATGGCGACAGGCGTGTCGGATGCCCCTTGATTTCCCGCCCGGCAAGCCGGTCACGCAGCTTGCGTTGATCGGTAATTTTGATCGGATTGACCCGAATATCGGTAGGTGCCGCCACACAGAGTGCCGATAGATTTTCAGCAAAATCATCACCCAGTCCGGCCGCCGCATCACGCATCAGCCATTCCGGCCATTCCAGCGCGATATGCTGTGGCATCGACGGCGCGTTAAATTGCCGTTCCGCCAATTGCGCAACCAGCTGCAACTCGGCATCACTCAGCGGTGCCGGTGCATGCGCAATGTCAGCCGAAAACAGCGCGTCCAGCCCAGCATCTTGCCGATCCATCAGCACCAATGCGGCCAGCACCAGATGGCGCCCGGTGATATCCGCATTCACCGCCTCAAGATGCCAGCATAACCGCGCCAGTCCGCGCTGAATTTGCCAGAATAAATCACTGATCGCATGGCGGTCGCCCGAGCCCGCATAACGCCGACGCTGCATACCCGACCGCAATGCCTGTGCCGCCGATGCGGTCACCGCATCACCAGCATAGAGCGAGTCTAAAATATCAATTACAGCGGCAATCCGCGCGGCTGGGGTCATCGTACATTTTCCATATATGGCCCGTTACTGATATGGCCAGTTACTGATATAGCCGTTACTGGCAGCAAAAAAGACCACCAAGCCAATCACAAAACTGGCTGTGGCGGCTGTCCAGCTTACATGCCGGGGCGATAGTTTGGTGCCTCGCGCGTGATGGTCACGTCATGCACATGTGACTCGGCCAAACCAGCGCCGGTGATGCGCAGAAATTTGGCATGTTTTTGCATCGTCTCTATCGACGCATTGCCGGTATAGCCCATCGCCGCGCGCAACCCACCAAGCAATTGATGCAGCACATTTTCGACAGCGCCTTTGTACGGCACCTGGCCTTCAATACCTTCGGGCACCAGTTTCAGCGGCTGTGATACTTCAGCCTGGAAATAGCGATCTGCCGAACCCCGCGCCATCGCACCTGTCGAGCCCATCCCCCGATAGGCCTTGTATGACCGGCCCTGATACAAATAGACTTCGCCGGGTGTTTCATCCGTGCCGGCCAGCAGCGAACCAATCATCGCGACATTGCCGCCGGCGGCAATGGCTTTGGCGAGATCGCCGGAATATTTTATACCGCCATCGGCAATCACCGGAATATTTTGCGCCCGGCACGCCTCGGCAGCATCCATAATCGCGGTCAATTGCGGCACCCCAACCCCGGCCACCATGCGGGTTGTGCAGATTGAGCCCGGCCCGATCCCCACTTTCACAGCATCAGCCCCGGAATCGATCAGCGCTTTGGCACCATCAGCGGTGGCCACATTGCCACCAATAATCTGTGTCTTATTCGCTATTTTACGCACCGCTGATACCGCCTGCAAAACACCCTCGGAATGACCATGCGCGGTATCAACCACAATCACATCAGCACCCGCCTCAATCAATGCCTCGGCGCGCTTGAGACCATCAGCACCCGCACCAGTGGCCGCCGCCACCAGCAACCGGCCCCGCTCATCCTTCGAGGCCAATGGATGATTTTGCGCCTTTTCCATATCCTTGACAGTGATCAGGCCAATGCAATTATCATCGGAATCAACAACAACCAGCTTTTCAATCCGGTGTTCATGCAGCAACCGGCGCGCTTCATCTGTTGCTGTGCCATCCTTAACCGTGACCACAGTGCGGGTCATCAGGTCGGCCACTTTCTGGTTCGGGTCGGTGGCAAAGCGCACATCCCGGTTGGTCAGAATGCCCACCAGTTTGTTACTTGCCTGTTTGCCATCAACAACCGGGATACCGCTAATGCGATGCGTTTCCATCATCGCCAGCGCGTCACGCAACGGTTTATCCGGGGTGATCGTCAGCGGGTTGACCACCATGCCGGCTTCAAATTTTTTCACCTTGGCAATTTCTGTTGCCTGTTCGTCAATGGTAAAGTTTTTATGCACCACACCAATGCCGCCAGCCTGTGCCATCGCAATTGCCAAACGATGTTCGGTGACCGTATCCATGGCCGCCGACATCAGCGGAATCTGCAAGCTGATGGATTGCGTCAAGCGCGTGGTAATATCGGTATCAGCTGGCAAAACAGCCGATCGCGCTGGTTCCAGCAGGACGTCGTCAAAGGTAAATGCGTCGCGAATTTTCATGGGGGGTGCCTTCCGCTTATCCGGTGGCACCGGACTATACCCAAAGCCGGCTGATTTTGATAGGGGAATTCGGCAAAATAATTGGGCGTAAGAGCGGGCTGTTAAAATTCCCGCAACGTGATGTGAAAATTACCCGTCAGACGCGGCGGTGTCGTCGTTTGTTGCCTGCATCATCGTCCGGTTGCGGCCGTGAAATCCGCTCGCCAGCACATAGCTTTCGACTGATTCTGCGCGGCTGGCGGCTGGCTTGACATGGCGCACCGTGGAAAAATTCTGTTGCATGACATCAAGCACTGATTTTTCAGCACCGCCACGAAAACATTTTGCCAGAAAAAACCCGTCTTCATTCAATATCCCAAGCGCGAAATCCAGTGCCGCTTCGAGCAAAGCCGTGGTGCGCAAATGATCGGTTGGCCGATGCCCGGTGGTATCCGCCGCCATATCGCTCAGCACCCCGTCAGCCGCGCCGCCGATGGCCGCCTCAACCGCTGTCAGCATCACCGGATCGGTCATGTCTCCGGTAAAAATATCCGCCCCGACAACCCCCTCGGTTTCCAGCAGATCAATACCGACAAGACGCGCCGGGCCACTGCCTAATTTGGTGCGTATCGACACGACCTGCAACCAGCCGCCCGGCGCACAACCAAGATCGACAATCGCCATACCCGGCTTTAACAGCTTGTAGCGGTCATCCATCTGTTCGAGTTTCAGCGCAGCCCGCGAACGGAAACCGCGTGACTTTGCCTCGGCAACAAACGGATCATTTAATTGCCGGGTCAGCCAGCGCTGTGACGATACTTTGCGGCCGCGCATTTTTTTAGGCTGGCGGGTCAGGCCGGTCGCGTTACGGTAACTGCGGCCTGAAGGCCCTTTTTTTCCCGGATTGCCGCCGGTTTGCTTTGCCATTTTAAATAACCGCCAATTTCATCAATGCCAATTTCATAGATGCCAATTTCATGAATAAAGTTAAAGTTTTTACCGATACAGTTCTGTGATTCAGACAGCCAGAGTTTTCCAGCATAGCATTACCCGCGCTTTTACAGTAAAAATTTTCAGCGATATTTTCCAGCGCCGCTGTCCGGCGGCCTCAAAACCCTTTTTATGTGCAGTAGCCAATGATATGAACCGCCGCCCCACCGCAAAACACCAGATCATGCCATGGTCAGCGCATTTTCGTAAAACCCTGACATTGGCGATACCGTTGATGGTGGGGCAATTAATGTCAATTGGCATTAATACGGCTGATATTATTGCGATGGGACAGCTTGGCACCACCGAGCTTGCCGCCGGCTCGCTTGCGGCGCGTTATTTTCAGCCGTTTTTCTTTTTGGGCATGGGATTGATGCTGGCAGTTGGCCCCTTGGTGGCACAGGGGCTGGGCGGCAATGACGACCGTCTGGTGCGCCGCTCTTTCCGGCAAGGGCTGTTTCTGGCGCTTGCTGTCGGGCTGCTATTTATGCTGCCCATTGCCGAAGGCAGCCGGGTGCTGGTCTGGCTTGGTCAGGATCCGGCGACAGTCGCACAGGCCGATGATTTCCTGTTCTGGCTGGCGCTTGGGATACCCTTTGTATTTATCTATTTTGTGACGCGGCAATATGTGATCTCGCATCAACGCCCGATCCCACAGGTTGTCGCCGCGGCGCTTGGGTTGATTGCCAATATCATCGCCAACCACATGCTGATCCACGGCATTGGGCCGTTTCCAGCAATGGGGTTAAACGGCATTGCGCTATCAACAAGCGTCATCTATTTGCTGATGGGGATTGGTCTGCTGATCTATATCGGCCGCAGCGAACCCTATCGATCATCAGCCCCGTTTCACCGCATCTGGGTGATGGATTGGCAGGTGACCTGGCGTATGCTGAAGATTGGCACGCCAATCGGGCTGACGATTGTGGCTGAAACCGGAATGTTTATTGCGGTTGGTCTGATGATCGGGCTGTTTGGCACAGCGCCTCTGGCAGCCTCGGCGATTGCCAGTCAGATCGCTGCCGTGGCGTTTATGATTCCGCTGGCACTTGGGCAGGCCAGTTCGGTGCGGGTTGGGCATTTTGCCGGTGCGAATGACCGGGGCAATATCGGCCGGGCGGCGTGGGCAGCGATGTCGGCGGCGGTCGCCACAACCTGTGCGCTTAGCCTTGCCATTGCCCTGTTACCGGCGCAACTGGTTGCGTTATTTCTGGGAACAGCTGACGCGTTAACCGCCGATGTGATTGCACTGGCCATACCGCTGGTGATGATTACCGCGCTGTTTCAGACTGTTGACGGCGCCCAGGTTGTGGGGATTTCGGTCTTGCGCGGGCTGAATGACACCAAATGGCCGGCGATTTTATCGGTTGGCAGTTTTTGGGGCATTGGTGTCGCCAGCGGTGCCCTATTTGCCTTTCATTTTGACTTTGGCCCGCTGGGTCTGTGGTCTGGCTTGTTGATCGGATTGAGCGCCGCGGCACTGAGCCTCGGCTGGCGTATGCATCGCTCAATCCAGCGGATAAATTCTGGCGGTTCAATTTTAATGGGTTAAACTGGCAGCATGGATACGCGGCAAAACAGATTTTTTGATCCGGTTTGTCCGGCGCTGCCGGTGCTGCATGCCGATGATCAGCAGATCTGCGCTGAACTGGCGGATAGTCTGGCCAGCCATGGTGTGGGCACCGCCGATTTCGACAGCACAATGATTGCCAGCATGCTGATCGGCAGCCAGCATCTGCGTCGGTTAGCGCTGAAATATCACGCTGATATTAATGATATTTTGGCCGGTCAGGGTGCCGACGTGATGGCACGGGCGGAACAGGATTTTCGTGATGAAATGGACAAGGCGTCGACTGAGTCCGATGCGATGATGGCTATCCGCCGTTGGCGCGGGCGCAGTTGCCTTACCGTTGCCTTGAGCGATATTGCCGGCTTATGCGATATGCAAACGCAGATGCTCTGGCTGAGCCGCGCCGCCGATATCGCCCTGACGACAAATCTCGCCTATCTGATGAACCGCGCTGTCGCCCGTGGCAAGATCAACCCGGTCGCCGACTCGATGCAGGGCTGTGGCTGGACAATCATTGCGCTTGGCAAGCTTGGGGCGGAAGAGCTGAATTACTCATCAGATATTGACCTGATCATTTTGCATGATCTGGCAACAGCGCCCATTGAGCCGGCGCTTGCGCAACCATTTTACGTTGGCCTTACCCGTGATCTGATCAAATTGATGACCACACCAACAGCCGATGGCATTGGCTGGCGCGTTGATCTGCGGCTGCGACCCGATCCCGGCGCCACCGCGGTCAGCATCGATGTTGATGCGGCGATTAGCTATTATGAATCGCTGGCGCGCACCTGGGAACGCGCCGCCTTTATCCGGGCGCGGCCGGTTGCTGGCGATCTACAAATTGCCAATCGGTTTTTGACGCAAATTCAACCATTCATCTGGCGTCGTACGCTTGATTATACGGTTATGGACGATATGAAAACGATGCTGCGTCGTCCACCACAGAGCCATGACTGGCTCGGGTATAATCTGAAAATTGGTAAAAACGGCATTCGGCAGATTGAATTTTTCACCCATGTTTTACAGCTTGTTGCCGGTGGCCGCGAACCCGGATTGCGCCAGCATCAAACCGCGCCGGCGCTGCATGCGCTGGCCAGTTTTGACTGGATCACAACCGATCAGGCGGACGCATTGATCAGCGCCTATCGGCAGCTACGCCGCGCTGAGCATCGTCTTCAGATGCTGGCCGATAGCCAGACACACAGCTTGCCGCGCAACCCGTCTGATCTGGCACATTTTGCCAATTTTATGGGGCATGCTGAGCCAACGGCTTTCTGTCAGGTGCTGGCCATGCTCCAGCAGCGCATCGCTGAAAATGCCGAACATAAAATTCTACACAGCCCGGCTGAAGAGATGCCTGAAACAACGGCCATCCTGCTCGATGATTATGACGCGCTGGTGGCGTGGCTGTCACAAAATGGATTTCAGCGCCCGCAAAATATTGCCGACACCTTGTCGGGCTGGATGGCGGGACGTATCGCAGCGACCCGAAGCGAGCGTGCACGGGTTCTGCTGAACCGGCTGATGCCCGAGATTCTGACGCATTTTGCCAAGGCAAATGCGCCGGATGATATTTTTGCAGCCCTCGCGCAATTTATCGAGGGCCTGCCCGCCAGTGTGCAGATTTTCTCACTTCTTGATTACAACCGCCATCTGGCCAAGCTGCTCTGCGATATGCTGGTATTGTCTCCACAAATTTGTGATCGGCTTCGCCGCTACCCGGCTTTATTTGATTTGCTGTTATACCGCGCGTTTTTTGCGCCGATTGAGGATAGCGCCGCGCTGAAAAAAATATTTCATGAAAAGATCAAAGACCTGCCGGTTGAGCTGGCGCTTGATCAGATCAAAATTCTGGTGCGCGAGCTCAAATTCCGTGCGCAAGTCCAGACGCTTAGCTTTGCCACCAATATTGAAACGCTGGAAACCAGCCTCACCGCCATTGCCGACGCCGCTATTGATAGCGTTTTGACATTGGCACGTGCCGACATGATCCGGCGCTATGGCGATATTGAAGTTGAGATAGGCATTGTCGCATTGGGGCGTCTGGGGGTGCGGCAGTTAACCGCCGGCTCTGATCTCGATTTATTGATTATTTATCATGCCGCGCCAGACACTGTTTCAACAGGTCAACGCAAGCTGGGCGCAGCAAGCTATGTATTGCGTTTGGCGCAAACAATGATCAGCTGGATCAGCACACCAACAGCCGAAGGCACCCTCTATGATGTCGATTTGCGATTGCGGCCTGAAGGCAAGGCCGGTGCCATCGCCACCTCGCTTGACCGGCTTGTCACATATTTTGAGCGTGATGCCTGGGTCTGGGAACGTCTGGCATTAACAAAAGCCCGGCCAATCGCCGGTGATGCCGGGCTGAACGACAACATCCAAAAATTCATCAATGGCATTGTCCAGCATAACCACCCGCAAGACAGTCTGATCACTGCCGTTGCAGATATGCGACAGCGTCTTCAGAAACAGCAAAAACCGGCGGCCAAAGCATCAAAATGGCAATTGCGACAAATCGATGGTGGCCTGAGCGATATTGATTTGTTGATTCAGGCCTGGCGCTTGCAGCATGGCGCATTATTTTCCGGCAGCGGCCAGTCACCTGCCGATATTCTGCAAAGGCTGCATGACCGGCAAGTGATTGATGACAGGCAGTTTGAACAGATGATGCGCGCCTCGCAATGTCTGAACGAAATTCATCACAGCCTTCGGCTTACGCTGGGGCCCACAGCGCCTGCGACCGACATCCTGCCACCCGGTTTGCAGACATTCATGTTGCATGTCATGGATATTGCCGATGAGACGCAATTTCAGCATCATTTTGACCAGTCGGTCAGCGCCGTCATCGACTGTATTGAGCGCTATCTGAAGCCTGCCCGAAAATCTCCGTAAATTCTCGCTAATCTCTGGCGATTGTTGTTAAAACGACTGCCTATTAACGCATTTGAGACAGACCGTGCAAGCTGTGCAGCCGTAAGTGTGGCACAAGGCATGTAGGCTGCGAGGCAAACGCCGCAAAGGGTGAATCGGCATTGCGCCCGCTTCTTCTGCCAGAGTGCAAGCAACTGGCGTCAGACACTATTTCTTTGGAGCTTTATCAGATGCTTCGGTCCGTTATTGCATCTTGGACATTGTTTTTTGGTCTGCTGATGATTTCAGCTGGCAGTGGCCTGCAAAATGTGCTGCTCGGCACCCGTGCGCCCGAACTTGGGTTTAGCAATATTGCAACTGGTTTTGTCATGTCTGGCTATTATGCCGGCATTTTTGCTGGCTCAATTATCGTGCCACATATTCTGGCGCAAGTTGGTCATGTCCGGGTGTTTGGCGCGATGGCAGCGATTGCCTCGGCAGCGGTGTTGATGCATGTTGCTTTTGCCGATCCGATTCTATGGGCCGTCATGCGGCTTTTCAGCGGTTTCAGTTTTGCCGGCATGTATATCGTCTGTGAAAGCTGGCTGAACGAAAAAGCCACAAATGAAACGCGTGGTCAGCTTTTGTCGCTTTATATGATTATCAATATGGCTGGCATGGGTGGCGGACAGCTGATGATCGGGCTTGGCGCGACTGGCGGTATCGGGCTGTTCCTGCTGGCCTCGGTAATGGTATCGATTGCGGTTGTGCCGATCCTGATCACAGTCAGTGTCGCGCCAAATTTTGAAGCCCCGGAAAGGCTCAGTTTCCGCCGCATTTTGCAGGTATCGCCGCTGTCGGTTTTTGGCATGGCTTTCATTGGCCTGGTGGTATCAATGCTGTTTGGTATGGGGCCGGTTTATGGACGCAATCTTGGACTGGACAATACCGAGATTGGTTATTTCATGACATCGATCATGGTCGGCACATTGTTGTTACAATATCCGGTGGGACGGTTATCCGACAAATTTGACCGACGTGCGGTGATTTTGGGGGCATCAGCAAGCGCCGCGGTTTGTATCGCAATAGCCAGTTTTTTCGACGCCAACCAGTTTATCCTGTTGCTCATCTTTACCATGGTGTTTGGTGGCTTAACATTTTCGCTGTATTCGCTGTTTATCGCGCATGCTAATGACTTTTTGCCGCCCAGCCAGATGGTCGCGGTGTCATCCGGCCTGCTTATGGTGAATGGCGCTGGCGCGGTTGTTGGCTCACCTTTTGCCGCCACTATTATCGAGATTTTCGGGTCGCGCAGCTTTATGCCAGCGATCGCCCTCATCCTCGTGGTCATCTCGGGATTTGTGCTGCTGCGGATGCGCATGCGTGACGCCGTGCCGACCGAGGCACAGGGGCCATTTGTTGCCTTCCCCGAAACACTTACCAGTGTCGCAGCCGGGCTGAACCCGGAAGCTGAATGGACGGAAACAGCCGAAGAGGAAGACGCCGCCGATCCGTTCAAAGACAACCCCTATATCAACTGAAAATACGGTAATATGGTCATTTACTCATAAACTGTGTATGATGCGGAATGCGGTGTGTTTTTCGAGTGCTTTTTGGGTTTTCTGCATATCTTATTGCCGGGATGATGCTGCTCTCTGGCGCCGCTTTTGCCTCCACCAGCTATGATTTATCCGGCCCGGTTACAGTGACCAAAGTCAGCGATGGTGATAGCCTGCGCAGTGGCAAGCTACGGATTCGGATTTTTGGCATTGATGCCCCCGAACTAAAACAGCAATGTCAGGATCAAAATGGAACCGCTTGGGATTGCGGTCTGGCAGCGCGCCAACAGCTGGAAAATCTGCTTGACGCCGACAAGCTGTTGCATTGTGAATTACGCGATGTTGATCGCTATGGGCGGCTGGTGATGCAATGTTTTCGGGGCACAGTCGACATTGGCGCGGCCATGGTGCGATCCGGTCATGCATTGGCATACCGTTCGTTCTCACAGCTTTATGTGGCGGACGAAAAGCACGCCAGCTCAGCCCGCACCGGTGTCTGGCAGGGCAGCTTTCAACCACCATGGGAATGGCGCCAACAAAACTAGCCCCAAAAATTAGCCAACAAAACTAGCCAGCAAAAATTCTTATAATATACCCAGCGCACGCAGCTCTGCTGCCAATGCCGGCGGCATGCTTTCGTCAGCCGCCCCGGTCAGATCAGCAGGCGCATCTTCGGCCTCGAGATAACGCCAGCCCTGAAAAATGCGCATTTTTGTCGGGGTTGTGGCGACCAATTGCGAACTCAACACCAGACCACAGGCCGGCCGTCCATCGGCACGCTGAACCTCGGCCAAATCAATAATTTTCTGGCGGGCGATCATCACGCCTTTGATGATCCAGTAAATTGACCCGCCATCCAAAATTTCGTCGGCACGCCGTGGCCGGTTACGGGTGACATGCATAAGTCTGCCTGTCTCGGCAAGCCGCAATGCCTGCCATGATTTCAGCGTATCCAGAGAGTCTGATCCCACAGACAATTTTTTCAAATGTACCGTCATACCAGACTATCAAAAACCCCATACCCAACAAACATGCCCGCCAGCATTGTGCAGCATACAGCTACATCAAATACAGCGCTGCCAATCCCAAAAATACAAAAAACCCGACCACATCAGTGATGGTCGTGACAAATACGCTGGACGCAACCGCCGGATCAACACCAGCGCGCATCAGACCAACAGGAACAAAGGTGCCGCTCAGGCCTGCCACAAGCAGGTTGGCCATCATTGCCACCGCCATCACAATGGCGATTTCCGGATCACCAAACCACAAATAAGACAACCCGGCGGCCAATGCAGCAAATAACAGCCCATTGGTTGTCGCCACTATCAATTCGCGCAGAACAAACTGGCGTGTTGCTGTCGCATCAAGCTGGCGCAGCGCAATTGCCCGCACCGCCACGGTCATTGTCTGGGTGCCCGCATTGCCGCCCATCGACGCCACAATCGGCATCAGCACAGCTAACGCCACTAGCCGTTCGATGGTCGCTTCAAACAGACCAATCACCGCCGAGGCCAGCACCGCCGTCAATAGATTTATAAACAGCCAGGACGAGCGGCCTTGCAATGTCTCCCATAGGCCAGATCGCAGATTGGCATCACCAACACCCGCCAATGCCAACAAATCCTCTTCTGCTTCTTCATCAATCACATCGATCACATCATCATTGGTGATCATCCCGACAAGGCGCTCTTGGGGATCAACAACACCGGCGCTCACCATGCCATAACGCCGGAACAACACCGCCACTTCCTCCTGATCCATATCAACCGGAATCGAGCGAAAATCTGTGTTCATCAATTCCGAGACACGGCGCGGTCGCTGTGCGCATAACAGTCGGCTCAGGGCAATTTCGCCAAGCGGCCGACGCGATGGGTCAATAACAAAAATAAGAAAGAAATCCTCGATTGATGATTTGCCACTGCGCAGAAAATCGATGGTCTGGCCAACGGTCCAGAAAGATGGCACGGTGACAATCTCGCGCTGCATCAATCGGCCAGCCGAATCCTCGGGAAAAGACAGCCCCTCTTCAACCAGCACACGATCTTCGGCCGATAATGCCGCCAGAACTTCCTGCAAGTCATCCTGCTCAAGCTCTTCGACGATATTTATCGCATCATCAGTTGACAAATCCTGCAGTTGGCGCGCCAACGCATCCGGGCCGATTGCCTCAATGATGGCTTCACGTGTGCCCTCATCTACATAGGTCAGCGTTTCCGCATCCAGATTGTCACCAAGCAAGCGTACCATGGCGCTCGCACTGCGCGTTGGCATACGTTCAAGCAAATCGGCCTGATCGGCCGGATGCAACGGCGCAATCAATGTGCGGACACGGCGTACGGCGCCGGACTGCACCGCTTCGAGAATGGCTGTTTCCACCTTTGGCGTCAGCCCATAGAGCGAGGTCAGCCGGTCGGGCTGGTCATCCTTGCGCTCAAAAACATCTGTGCTGTCTGCCATTTATACTTGCCCTGCGTGTGCTGCAATCCCTGCCGACTTCGCTAGCCAACTTCGCCAGCCGACCATAGCAGACTGCACCAAATGACGGAACCGCCGTTTACCACCCGGTGGCCTGCGCTATCAATACGCCCAGACGACCAGCGCGAGATCGGCCAGATTAGTGCCGGTTGCACCGGTTTTGACAAGGCCGTCATGCGCCGCCAGAAATGGGTAGCTATCGTGGCTTTGCAACGCTGTCGCCGCCGCCGCAAGATCAAAGCTATGCTGTGACGTCAGCAACCCGCCAGCCGCGTCGGTTGGCCCATCGCGGCCATCTGTACCACCGGCTAAAATAGCCCAATGCGCTGGCCCGGCATCACCCGCAAGTCGCATCTGCCGGGCAAAGGCAAGTGCCAGTTCCTGTGACCGCCCACCAAGCCCGGCTGTTGCGCCACCAAGTGTCACAACGGTCTCACCACCCATTGTAAAGCCGAAAATTTTGCCGGTTTCACCAGCCGCAGACCGGTCGGCTTTATGCTGGCAGATTTCTGTGACAAGCCGCTGTGCCATCTGTTGCGCCTCACCGCCAAGTTCCGGCATATCGAGCTGTTCCATCGCCGGCAGGATGCCCGCAAGCGATGCGGCAGCGGCATCACGGCACTGCGCATTGCTGGCTAAAATGCGACCATCCACATGATCCAGCGCCGGGTCACCCGGGCGCACCGGCCCCAACGCCGGATTATCCGCCAGCGCGGCCATTTGTGCCGCGACAAAATCAAGCTGATCAAGCCGGTGTGCTTTGACCAGATCACAGGCATAGTCAAACGGTACCGGATCAGCCACAGCAACGCCGCTGGCAATTGACTCAAGCCTGTCACCCGGCACATCAGACAGTAAAAATTGCGTCAGTTTCGCCGGTGCCGCCAAACGCGCCAGCCGCCCGCCTTTCAGCGTTGAAAACAGCCGCCGGATCACATTCATATCATGGATATCCAGCCCGCTTGCCAGCAACGCATCATTCAGCGCAATTTTCTGGGCAAGCGATATGCCTGATGCCGGTGCCGGTAACAAAGCTGAGCCGCCGCCACTGATCAGCAACAGCAAGTGATCATCAGCACCCAGCCTTTCGACCAGCGCCGCCACCTTGCCGGCACCCTGCAACCCGCGCGAATCCGGCACCGGATGCGATGCCGCCAAACATTCAAAACCATCAATCTGACGGTGATTTTCATCCGTGGTGATAAGGATGCCCGGCGCGGTGACACCAGCCGCCCGCGCACCATCAGCCATCGCACCGGCCGCCTTGCCCAGCGCAATCACCGCTGTTGGCGGCGTGATTCCCTGACAAGCCGACTGGGTAATGCGCAATGGCTGGCCCGCCTTTAACGCCGCATCAAAGGCAGCGCGCAACCAATCGGCAGACCGCGAAAAATCAGTATCGGCAGCGTGCGTCATCGGCATTAGACAACCGGATCAATCAGATCATCACCGGCAAAAAAGGCCCGCGCATTCTCAACCACTTTCAACCCCATTGCGGTTCGGGTTTCAACTGTTGCCGAGCCAAGATGCGGCAGTAACACTGTGTTTGGTGCGCTCAAAATATCCGGGTGGATATCCGGCTCACCCTGAAACACATCAAGCCCGGCGCCACCAATGCTGCCGGCATTCAGCGCTTTCACAAGCGCCGCCTCATCAACCACATCACCGCGCGCTGTATTGATCACATAGGCATGTTTCTGCATGCGCTGAAGCCGCGCTTCGTTTAAAATATGAAAAGTATCCTTGCTGGCCGCACAATGCAGCGACACAAAGTCGGACGCGGCGCATAAATCGTCAATATCAGCCACCTGCCGGGCGTCATATTCGGTGATATCGGTAACCGGCGAGCGGTTAAAGAAAATAATGTTCATGCCAAAGCCAAGCGCAGCCCGCCGTGCCACGGCTTTGCCAATCCGCCCCATCCCGATTATGCCAAGCGTTTTGCCGGAAAGCGAGCGCCCCATCAGATGCGTTGGCCGCCAGCCTGCCCATGCACCGGCGCGTAATTCGCGTTCACCCTCGCCAGCCCGGCGTGATATCATCAACATCAAGGTCAAGGTCAGATCGGCCGTCGCATCGGTCAAAACACCGGGGGTGTTCGCCACCGCCAGCCCGGCAGACGCAGCCGCAGACAGGTCAATATGATTGACGCCAACACCAAAATTGGCAATCAACCGGCCTGACCCGGCCGCCCCGGCAGCAATAATATCAGCCGTAATCTGGTCTGATACGGTCGGTGCCAGCGCATCATGGCTGGCGAATCCAGCGGCGATCTGCGCTGCCGTTAACGGCGTGTCATCGACATTAAAGGTTGGCTTAAAATATTGCTTTAAGGCGTCTTCCGCCGCATCCGGCCAACGCCGTGTTACAAAAATAGTCGGTTTTTCAGATGATGTTGACATGGTTTCTATATGCGACAAAGGCACCCTAAAGTTGTGTATGATTCAAATTGCAAAAATGGCGGGCACCAGCCACAGTTGGCGCCCGCCACGAAAATTTTTTGTCCCGCAGCGCTAGCCGGGGATTTTGCCGACAATACCCTCGACATAATAATCGAGCGTGGTGAACAGCTCACCATCATTGAGGGTTTTTCCGGCTGGCACTTTCTCAACGCCGTTATTATCGCGAATAGGCCCGGTGAAAATTTTATTCGCACCCGATTTAATATCAGCTGCCGCCTTGCTTGCCGCTTTGGCAACCGTGTCTGGCATGTTTTCAAACGGGGTCAGCACCAGATAATCATCCGCCATACCGACCCATCTATTCCCCGCCCAATGATCCGGGCCTTCACCTGTTGTCCAGCTGCCATCAATCAACGCCTGAATTTTGTCGATATAATAAATGCCCCAGTTATTTACCGAGCTAAACAGCTGGGCTTTTGGCGCAAATGCCTTCATGTCGCTGGATTGCCCAAACCCATAAACACCAGCTTTTTCAGCCGTTTGCAGCATTGCCGGGCTGTCGGTATGTTGCGCCAGAATATCAGCGCCTTCAGCAATATGCACTTTTGCAGCATCGGCTTCCTTGACCGGGTCATACCATGAATTCACCCAGATCACCGACACCTCCGCATCTTTATTGACCGAGCGCAGTCCGAGACCAAAGGCATTAATGCCCTGAATAACCTCGGGGATTGGGAATGACGCGATATAGCCAATCTTGTTGCTCTTTGTCATCATTCCCGCGACCACACCCTGAACATAGCGTCCTTCATAAAAACGGATATTACCGGTGGCCATATTCGGCGCACGCTTATAACCCGTGATATGTTCAAATTTGATGTCCGGAAATTCCTGGGCAACTTTTAACGTTGGATCCATATAGCCGAATGATGTGGTGAAAATGATATCATTTCCCTGCTTTGCCATATCACGAATGACGCGGGCAGCATCCGGGCCTTCCGGCACATTTTCGACATAGCTGGTCACAACTTTATCACCAAAATGCTTGATCACATTTTGCCGGCCAACTTCATGCGCATACGTCCAGCCATGATCACCGGGCGTGGTCAGATAGACAAAACCAACCTTCACCTGTTTGTCAGCAGACACATCGGCTTCTTTTTCCGTGGGCTTTTGAGATGTCATGATGAAAGCCAGACCAGCCACCACCACGACACCCAATATAACAACAAATTTATTGAGCTTCATTCAGGTCTCCTTGGTACGATAAACAATAAAAACAAGCATCCAAATTCACCTTGTACCGATAAAGATACGACCAAGATGGGCTGGCGCACGCATGAGGGCAAAATTTCGGTCACGCGATATTAACACTAATACGGCGATCGTTGCTAGATAGGGCAGCATAGATAAAAATTGTGATGGCATTTCCCAGCCACGTGCCTGACCAACAAGCTGGATAATGGTGATGCCGCCAAACAGCAACGCCCCAATCAGAATACGTGACGGCATCCATGACGCGAACACAACAAGCGCCAGCGCAATCCATCCGCGCCCGGCGGTCATCCCTTCTGACCAGTGCGGGGTCAGCACCAATGGCAAATAAGCCCCGGCCAGACCAGCCATCAACCCGCCAAAGATCACGGCCGCGCACCGCACCCGCAAAACCGAATAGCCAAGCGCATGCGCCGAGTCATGATTATTCCCGACAGCCCGCAGAATAAGACCGGCACGGCTTTTATTCAGAAACCACGCCACCAGAGCCAGCATCACAAATGCACCATAGGCCAAAAGGTCGAGCTGGAATAACAACCCGCCCAGCACCGGTAGGTCAGATAAAACCGGTATCGACACAGCCTGTAGACCATCGACGGTGCCGCCAACAAACGGCGCCCCAACCAATCCCGACAAGCCGGTACCAAAAATTGTCAGCGCCAGCCCTGTTGCCACCTGATTGGTCGCCAGCCCCAGCGTGAAAACCGCAAATATGGCGGCCGTCATAGCCCCGGCAGCGGCTGCCGCCATAACGCCGAGATATGGATTGCCGGACAGGCTGGTGATGGCAAAGGCGGCGACAGCCCCCATCAGCATCATGCCTTCCACACCCAAATTTAACACGCCGCTGCGTTCGGCAATTAATTCGCCGGTGGCCGCCAGTATCAACGGGATCGATGTCAGAATAACGGTCAGAATCAAAGCATCCATCATCAGCCCTCCTCATCGCTTTTCAACTGGCCGCTCTTCAACTGGTCAAATCTTGGCCAGTTTATCTGCACGTGATAGCGGTTAAAGGTTTCGCCAGCCAGCAACAAAAAAAGCAAGATGCCGGTAAACAGGCCGGTCACAACTTTTGGCATGCCAAGTGCCATCTGCGCGCGATCACCGCCCAGTTCAGCAAGCGCCACAACCAGCCCCGCCATAATAACGCCAAGCGGGTTTAGCCGCGCCAGAAATGCCACAATAATGGCGGTGAACCCATAGCCAAAGGAAACTTCGGGCTGCAACTGGCCCATATTTGCCGACACCTCTACCATGCCGGCAACCCCGGCACAGGCGCCGGACAAGCACAAAACACCAAGGGTTGTCCGGGCCGGGTTGAAGCCGGAAAATCTGCCGGCGCGCGGCGCATCCCCCATCACCTTTACCTGAAAACCAAACACCGTCTTCGACATCACAAAATAGGCAGCGACCGCTAACAGCAACGCCGCCACAACGCCCCAATGCAATTGACCAATAGTGCCAATGCCCGGCAGCTCTACACGCTGGATCAATGCCGCGTCCCCATAGGATTTGGTCAGCGGAAAGCCAAACGATTCTGGATCGCGCCACGGCCCGCGGACAAGCCAGTCGATAAACAACGCCGCCACATAAGTCAGCATCAACGACACTAAAATTTCGTTGGTGTTAAAGCGAGTTTTTAAAATGCCGGGAATAAACGCCAATGCCATCCCGCCGGCCATCGCCGCAATGATCATCGCCGGCATCATCAACAGATCCGGTATAGCGGGGAAAAACAATGCGACCCCGCCAGCACAGACCGCGCCCATCACAATCTGCCCCTCGGCACCGATATTCCAGACATTTGCCCGGTAACAAAATGCCAGCCCGGTCGCAATGATGATCAGCGGACAGGCTTTGACAAACAAATCTGCCACCTGGTCAGGCCGCGATAATGGCGCCACAAAAAACTGATAGAGCGCTGCAGACGGGTCATATCCCAGCACCGCAAAAATGCCCGCACCGACACATAATGTCAGCAGCACGGAAAAAACCGGCGTCAGCACCGTACGCTGCATCGAAATATCTTTTCGCGGCGTCATGGAAATCATCGGCTGGCACCGCGCCGCGCATCATCGCCGCCCATCAATAACCCGATTTGTTCGGCTGTTACCTGATCGGCCGGCATCACATCGGACAGGCGACCATCATGCAAAACCGCAATTTTATCTGCAATCGCGAACACTTCTTCCAGATCCTGTGAAATCATAATCACCGCAGACCCGTTTGCCGCAAGATCCAGCATCGCTGTGCGAATCGATACCGCCGCACCAACGTCCACGCCCCAGGTTGGCTGTGCCACCACCAGCAAACGCGGCGATTTCAGGATTTCGCGCCCAACAACGAATTTTTGCAAATTGCCACCGGATAACGCCGCAGCCATGGGATCATCATTCGGCACCCGTACATCGAATGCCTGAATAATTTGTGCGGCAATGGCTTTGGTCGCGGCGTGATCGATGACACCATGGCGCACCGTCTGGCCCAGCGAGTGATGCGTCAAAAGCGCATTATCAGACAGCCGCATGCTTGGCACAGCGGCATGGCCATTGCGCTCTTCAGGCACGACGCCGACACCAGCGCGGCGCCGGGCGGCTGGATCAAAATGGCTGATATCCTTGCCCTCCAGCACAATCACATCGCCTGTCGGCGGTTGCCACTCGCCAGACAGCGCCGCCATCAACTCGTCTTGACCATTTCCGGAAATACCGGCGATGGCCAGAATTTCACCTGCATTTGCGCTAAAGCTAATATCATCAAGCGCCACCGCAAACGCGGTTGATTTCGGGCGCTGTAATTTTGTGATGCGACACACCGGCGGCGTGTCTGCCAGCTTTCCCGGTTCTTTATGGCGGTTGATATCAGCCACCTCACTGCCAACCATTAGTTCAGCCAACTGGCGGTTACTCTTGCCCTTGGTATCCATCGTGCCAACATTCCGGCCCCGGCGTAATACTGTGGCGCGGCTGGTCAAGGCACGGATTTCATCCAGCTTGTGCGAAATAAACAACACCGCCATGCCCTTATCGGCAAATCGCCGCAACACCGCAAACAGCTGGTTGGTCTCCTGCGGTGTCAGAACTGACGTTGGTTCGTCCATAATCAGCAAAGACGGGTTTTGCAGCAGACACCGCATCACTTCAACACGCTGCTGCTGGCCGACCGACAGATCATAAACATAGGCATCCGGGTCGACCGCCAGCCCGTAGGCATCTGACATGTCACGAATCCGCGCCGATAATGACGTCAACACCTCTCCAGCCGGCAATGCCAGCTGGATATTTTCCGCGACGCTCAGCGATTCAAACAGGGAAAAATGCTGAAACACCATGCCGATGCCAAGATGCCGCGCTTGCTGCGGCCCGGAAATGGTCAATGGTTTTCCGTGCCAGAAAAACTGCCCGGCATCCGGCTGCAACAACCCATAGACAAGTTTCACAAATGTTGATTTACCGGCGCCGTTTTCCCCGAGCAGAGCATGAATCTCACCAGGTTTTATGGCAAATGACACCGCATCATTGGCACGAAAGTCACCGAATGATTTGGTGATTCCGACAGCTTCGAGAACCGGTGCTGTTTCAGCGGATATAGCACTGTGCGCATGCGTCATTAAACATCTGGCCACAAATAAAATACCGTGCGCCAATCAGCGCACTCAACCACTCTTTCGGTGGTCGCGGATGGTAAGTCTGGGCGCGGCAAAAGTAAAGCCGTCGAACAGCCATCACCGGCACAGATGCCGACAGATCACAATTCCGATCAACCCATCACCTTTGCACCGCGTCAGCCAAACAAAAACAGCCCCCAGCCAGCAAAGGCGGGGGGCTGTTTAAAAATTTGTGTTTCCCCTTAGCGGGTAAATTCAGGATAGGAATCCATGCCAAGCTCGGCGTTATCCAGCCCGGCCAGCTCTTCCTCTTCCGTGACCCGGATACCGATGGTCTTTTTAATCACCGTCCAGACAATGGCGGAAACCACAAAGGTAAAGGCACCAACGATCAGGATACTGATAATCTGCGTCGCAAAACTGGCATCACCATTGGTCAGCGGCACCGCTAATGTGCCCCAGATACCGGCCAGCAAATGTACAGGAATCGCACCCACCACATCATCGATCTTCATTTTGTCGAGCATGGGCACAGCAAACACCACGATCACACCACCAACGCCACCAATCAGCGTGGCCACGCCAAGTGTCGGTGTCAGCGGTTCAGCGGTGATTGAGACAAGCCCGGCCAACGCACCGTTCAGCACCATGGTCAGGTCAACCTTGCCATATAAAAGCTGGGTCAGGATCAGCGCCACAATCGAGCCACCCGCAGCCGCCGCATTTGTGTTGGCAAAAATACGCGAGATATCAGCAACATCACCAATTGTTCCCATCGCCAGTTGCGAACCGCCGTTAAAGCCGAACCAACCAAGCCACAGGATAAAGGTACCAAGCGTTGCCAGCGGCAGGTTTGCACCCGGCATCGGGATCACCCGGCCATCTTTGAATTTACCAAGACGCGGGCCGAGGATAAGGGCACCGGCAAGCGCCGCCCAGCCACCAACTGAATGCACGACTGTAGAACCGGCAAAATCCAGAAAACCCATGGCATCGAGGAAACCACCGCCCCATTTCCAGCTCGCCTGTAATGGATAGATCACCGCGGTCAGGATGAAGGTGAATAACAGAAACGGCCACAGCTTAATGCGCTCGGCCAGCGTTCCCGATACAATCGACGCGGTCGCCGCACAGAACATCAACTGAAAGAAAAAGTCAGAGCCGGTCGTTGCATAGCTCAGATCATCCGCCTGATCCGGCGAGATGCCAACGGCTTCCATCACCGCGACAGACGGGAACACCGCCGATAACACCCCTTCTACTGACCAGCTGCCAAGCGGGTACATCAGGTTGTAGCCGATCAGGTAATAGCCAATGGCGGCGATTGAGAACAAAGCCACGTTTTTGGTCAGCTGCATCGTGGTGTTTTTGGCACGCACCAAACCAGCCTCAAGCATACAAAAGCCGCAGGCCATAAACATCACCAGAAAACCAGCCATCAAAAACAACAGCGAGTTTAAGATAAACACACCATGTTCCGGCACTTCCTGGGCAAATGCCGGACTGGCGATAAGTGAAGCCGCCACAGCGGGCAGCGCATATTTATAGTAAGATTTCAACATTATAGTCTCCTAAAAAAACTGCTTACAGCGCGTCTGCGCCGGTTTCGCCGGTACGGATCCGCATCGCGTCCGTCAGATCGAGTGTAAAAATTTTGCCATCGCCAATTTTACCGGTAGCGGTGCAGGATTTGATCGCTGCTACAACTTTTTCGGCAATTTTGGATGGCACTGCGACTTCGATTTTCACCTTTGGCAGAAAATTCACCACATATTCGGCACCGCGATAGATTTCGCTTTTTCCTTTTTGCCGGCCATAGCCCTGGACTTCGCTTGTCGTCAGGCCAGTCACACCAATTTCAAGAAGGGCGTCATGCACCGCGTCCAACTTGCCTGGCTGAATGATTGCAACGATATATTTCATAGTCGGTTTCTCCTCTTCACGGCTCTGGCGCCGCTGCTATGGCGGATGCCTGTACGACATCCGTAAAAAATTCGGGGTAGCATTTACGGGACAAACCCGATGGCGCTACCGTTCCAGCGAGGCCTGCTGTGGAAAAACCGCCCCACAGCCATCTGCCCGCATAGATCTATTAGCAGTCATGCCCGAAAAAAAATTCTGCTAAAATTGCATTATAGCGATGCGTTTTTTGCACCAGCCGTTATGATGGGGCAGTCCACGTCATTTTTTGTTGCGGTAACAGGGTAATTTTATGCGTTTTATGACATCACTCCGCTTTATCGATGCGGTTGCACGGGAAAAATCAATTCGCAAAGCTGCGGAAAAACTGGCCATCACCTCGACCGCGCTGAACCGCCGCATCCTGCAGATTGAGGAAGAAATCGGGCAGCCATTATTTGAACGACTGCCATCCGGCGTCCGGCTGAACACAGCGGGTGAGTTATTTGTCCAGCATATCCGCGCCCAACAGGCCGAGTTGGCGCGTGTCCAATCGCAGATTGCTGATTTGTCCGGCATCCGCCGGGGACATGTCCGCGTTGCCTGTGGCGCTGAAACGCTGCGTTATTTTCTGCCTGACGTCATCGCTGGCTATCGCGCCCAGCATGATGCCGTGACATTTGATATCAAGCGCCAATATGGCGATGCGGCGGAAGCTGCACTCGAATCACTCGAAACCGATCTGGCGCTTATTTTTGATCCGATCCGCAGCAGCGACTTTCAGACCATGGCAGCCGCCCGGCAATCTGTATATTGTTGCATGTCCGAGACACATGAACTGGCAAAACTTGAGCAGATACGCCTGCATCATTGCATTGATGTCCCGGCTATTCTGCCAACAGCGCTGAGCGGCATACGGCAGCTTTTGAATGTTGGCTTGATGCGCCGCAATATCAAATTTGCCACGGTGATTGAGACAGATAGTCAGGAGTTCATCCATAATTATTTGTTATCCGAACAGGTCATCAGCTTTCAGATTCCTATCGGCATGCCTCAGGAAATGGTTGAAGGTCGCCCGGTCAATGGCATGGTTGCACGTCCAATCGACATCACTGACGTGCCCGAAGGCACCTTACATATCGGCCATTTGCGTGGCCGGGTGCTGCCGGTGGCGGCGGCCAAGTTTTTGGACAGCATCGTTGCCGCGCTTGGTTCACGCTTTCCTGATCAGCTCAATCAATAGCGCCATCATACCCGCCAGCACTGGATTTTTCGGCAGAATACTGGTACCGATAACATGCAGATTTACCTCTAACCACAGGATCTAAACCATGACGGCGACGCCTCTACCCTCTTATCTTGTGCAGCGTTATCGCGGCTGGAAAGCCACCAAATTTGTCGAGAATAAAAGCTGGTTCAAACATCTGGCAGGATCCGGCCAACACCCGCGTGCCATGGTTATTTCATGTTGTGACAGCCGGGTGCATGTGACCGCCATTTTTGGCTCGGACACCGGCGAATTTTTCATTCACCGCAATATCGCCGCACTGGTGCCGCCGTTCCAGCCAGATGGCGATCACCACGGCACCTCGGCGGCTGTTGAATATGCCGTCACAACATTGAAGGTTGCGCATATTATTGTGGTTGGCCATTCCAGTTGCGGTGGTGTGAAAGGCTGTTATCAGATGTGTTCCGGGGCCGCCCCGGAACTTGAAAAAAGTTCCAGCTTTGTTGGACGTTGGATGGATATATTACGCCCCGGTTATGACCGCATCAAAGACATGCCGGCACAAGACGAACAACTCACCGCGCTTGAGCGTGAGGCGGTTGTCGTATCAATTGAAAATCTGATGAGTTTTCCGTTTGTCAGCGCCGCTGTTGCCAACGACACATTATCTATTCATGGATTATGGACGAATATTGGTGATGGGGCGCTGTTACAATATGATGCCGAAACCAATAAATTTGACCCGATTGAGTCATGATCTATTGGTATGGATCACGCAAATTGTCAGGCAAATTGTCCGGCAACATAGCCAGATGACCAGGCCCATTGAAAATTAAACCCGCCTAAATGACCGGTGACATCGACAACCTCGCCAATAAAGAACAGCCCGGGCACATTTTGCGCCTGCATTGTCGTCGATGACAGGCCGGCCGTGTCGACACCGCCAATTGTAACCTCGGCAGTGCGGTAACCTTCGGTGCCTGCCGGTACCAATTGCCAGCTATTCACCGCGGTGCCCAGCTGGTGCAAGCTGTTATCATTATGCGCGGTCAGCGACGATGCCATTCCCGCCTGTTCGCAAATATCAGCAGCGAGACGTTTCGGCAGATATGTGCCAAGACAGGTGCGGACATCCTGTTTTGGAGTCTGCCGTTTGCTGGCTTTCAGAAACGCCGCCATATCGGTGCCGGGAACCAGATCGACAGTGATCGGCAAGCCGGCATCCCAATAGGACGAAATCTGCAAAATTGATGGGCCGCTAAGGCCGCGATGCGTGAACATCAAGCCCTCGGCAAACCCGGTACGCTGGCATAACACGCGCGCCTCGACCGACAAGCCCGACAGGCCTTTGCAGCGTGTTAACATATCCGCATCAAATGTCAGCGGCACCAGCCCGGGCCGGGTGTCGACCAGTGACAGGCCAAATTTTTCGGCTATTTTATAGCCAAACCCACTCGCCCCAATTTTTGGTATCGACAGCCCCCCCGTTGCAATCACCACCGATTCTGCATGTATCGGCGGAAAATTACCCTGCACCACAAAGCCGCTGTTATGACAATTATCATGGCGGCTGATATCGTCAATATGCTGTTCGAGGCGGATGCTGACATGCGCAGCGGCGCATTCTGTTTGCAGCATCGTGATAATGTCTTGTGATGACCCATCACAAAATAGCTGGCCCAGCTTTTTTTCATGAAAAGCAATTTTGTGACTGGACAGCAAATTGATGAAATCATGCTGGCTATATTGCTTCAGCGCAGATTTACAAAAATGCCGGTTTTGCGACAAAAACATCTCGGCATCGGTATGAAGATTGGTGAAATTGCAGCGGCCGCCGCCGGAAATGCGAATTTTCTCGGCAAGTTTCTTAGCATGATCAAGCACCAACACACGCCGTCCACGCTTGCCAGCCTCAATCGCGCACATCAGCCCGGCTGCCCCGGCACCAATAATGACCACATCGAAATCAAAAGTCACAAAACATAATCCACTGGTGTTAGGGTGCTGTCGAAACACCATCTCAAAATAGATTTTGGGCTGGCGCCAGGTATCGCTATGCTAACCCAATCGCGCAGTGGAGACGACTATTTTCATGGCCTGGCATGTTTATATTATCGAATGTAGTGACGGCAGCCTGTATACCGGCATCACC
>Ga0255756_1001712_pt1:0-7500 | contig 24665 bp, 19 predicted proteins | sample 011ome_20_FD_179956 | JGI IMG/M metagenome (GOLD analysis project Ga0255756, IMG submission 179956) | Coastal salt marsh microbial communities from the Groves Creek Marsh, Skidaway Island, Georgia - 011509CT metaG (version 2) | ecosystem: Environmental > Aquatic > Marine > Intertidal zone...
CTTGCTTGGCTTTGTCAGATCTTATGCCAAACTGCTAAAGCTAAACGCTGATGATCTTTGTCATCGCATCATTGATGGGTTGACAGAAGCTGATCTAAAGCCAGAACTCCACGTTGTTGGTGGCGGTGTTCAAAAAGCAGATTATCGTGCGCGTTATGTCATGATAGGTGTGGTGCTTGTGATAGTAGCTTATATGGGCTGGTATTTGTTGCGAAGTGAGACTATTTCGCCTTCTGGGTTTTTATCCGTAGAGGAAAATGCACAAGAAACAGAAACTAACCCGATTTTGTCATCGGAAACCGATGAGGACACCGCAGAGGCAACGATAACATCAGAGCTTTCCACAGAAGCAGACTCCCAAGACCCTACGGAAAATGAAACAGCGGCATCAGATGCCTCGGATGATAGCGGCACGGAAAGCAATGGGTCGACTTCTGTTGACGCCTCTGTCAGTGACACCACGCTTTCTCAGATAATGATTAAAGCCACCAGCAGCACTTGGGTTGAACTCAAGACAGAAGCTGAAGAAACGTTAGTTGCCAAATTGTTAATGGTTGACGAGATGATTGCCATTCCTGATGACGGTATTTATACCTTAACAACGGGTAACGCTGGCGCTCTTCTGATTGGCTATCAGGGGGATGATGCTTCATGGAAAACCCTAGGTGGTAACGGTGACATTCTTCAAATGAAAGCAATTGATCACTCTCTTCTAAAGGATTAGTTGCCAAAATGCCGTTTGTTTATCAGGTGGGTAATAGCCTGATGATAAGGCTAAGGCGTGAATAACATCGGAAAGACAAGCACATGACAAATTATCGCCCGTATCGCGATATCCAACGCCGTAAGTCGCGCCAAATTAAGGTGGGTAATGTTCTTGTTGGTGGTGACGCCCCGATTTCTGTCCAGACGATGACCAACACATCTACCGCGGATGTGGCAGCAACGCTTAAGCAAATCCAAAGGGCAGCAGATGCTGGGGCAGATCTGGTAAGAGTATCCTGTCCGGATGAGGATAGCACCGCCGCGCTTAAAGCCATCACCAAAGAAAGCCCAGTTCCGATCATCGCGGATATTCATTTTCATTATCGCCGTGCGATTGAAGCAGCAGAGGCAGGGGCCGCGTGTCTCAGAATAAACCCGGGGAATATCGGATCAGCAGATCGGGTATCTGAAGTGGTGCGTGCGGCTCGTGATCATGGCTGTTCTATGCGCATTGGGGTAAATGGCGGCTCATTAGAGAGGAATTTGCTCGAAAAATATGGTGAGCCTTGCCCAGATGCATTGGTGGAATCTGCGCTTTATCATGCCAGTCTGTTGCAAGAACATGATTTTCACGAGTTTAAGATTTCCGTTAAGGCATCCGATGTTTTTCTTGCTGTGGCCGCCTATCATGGCTTGGCTGATGCCATAGACTGTCCCCTTCATATTGGTATCACAGAGGCCGGGGGCTTGCGGTCGGGGACGGTAAAATCAGCCATTGGTCTGGGCAATTTGCTTTGGGCTGGAATTGGTGACACGTTACGGGTGTCGCTTTCCGCAGATCCGGTTGAAGAGGTTAAGGTTGGTTTTGAATTGCTCAAGTCCCTAGGCTTGAGGCATCGCGGTGTGACGGTTATCTCTTGTCCGTCCTGTTCGCGACAGCAATTTGATGTGATTGAAAGCGTTCGCCAAATTGAAGATCGGCTTGAACATATCAATGAACCGATCACCGTTTCCATCATTGGCTGTGTTGTGAATGGCCCGGGTGAAGCACGGATGACTGATATTGGGCTTACTGGCGGCGGCAAAGATACGCATCAGATTTATATTTCTGGTGTTGCTAATCATAGGCTCCAAAATGCTGATCTTGTGGATCATGTCGTATCATTAGTTGAAGAACGTGCCGAGCTTCTGCTAAAGCAACGCCAAGAACAAGATAAGAAAAGCTAAGAGAGGCCCGGGGGCATGGCAAAATTACAATCACCGCGTGGAACATCCGATTTGCTGCCGCAGGATATGGCTGGGCATCGTCATGTTATCAATACTGCCAAGACCATTAGTCTCAGCTTTGGCTTTGAAGAAATGGCAACCCCGATCTTTGAGTTCACTGAGGTATTTGCCCGTCCGTTGGGGGAAACAAGTGATGTGGTCTCAAAGGAAACCTATTCCTTTACCGATCGGGGCGGTGAGGCCTTAACCCTACGCCCCGAAGGAACAGCAGGCGTAGTGAGGGCATTAATCAGTGCAGGTTTGACCCAGACTTTGCCGCAAAAGTTTTTCTATGCTGGGCCGATGTTTCGTTATGAGCGTCCCCAAAAGGGAAGAATGCGTCAATTTCATCAGATTGGTGTTGAATTGCTTGGTGTCGCTGGTGCGGTTGGCGATGCCGAAGTCATTACAATGGGGCATATGATCCTTTCAAGATTAGGGGTGGCAGATAAATGCATCCTTAATATCAATACCCTTGGTGACACAGAAAGTCGTCTGGCCTACCGCCAAGCCTTAGTGGAATATCTTTCTGCCTTTAGGGGGCAATTATCCGAAGACAGCCAGAGGCGGCTTGATCTTAATCCATTGCGCATATTAGATAGCAAAGACGAAGGTGATATTGCCTTACTTGTCGATGCGCCGCGTTTAGATCACTACCTTAATGCTGACTCCAAAGCGCATTTTGACGCTGTCAGACGCTATCTTGATGCGGCAGAAATACCCGCGATTATTAATCCGCGTCTGGTGCGTGGGCTTGATTATTATGGTCACACTACATTTGAGTTTATCACTGATGCTCTAGGCGCCCAAGGAACTGTCATGGCAGGGGGGCGGTATGATGGGCTTGCGGCGATGCTTGGCGGCGGCGATGTTTCAGGGGTTGGTTGGGCAGCAGGGATTGAACGCCTTGCTATGTTAGCGGATGTTCCGCCGCAACAAGCGGTAAATGTGATGATGATCGGAATGTCTGATGACCATATGGCCAGATTGTTTCCTCTGGCGGTTTCGTTGCGGCAACAAGGTTTGCGTGTTGAGACAGGTTACGCCCCTCATTTGGGCAAGCAAATGAAGCGTGCTGATCGGATAGAGGCAGGCCATGTGGTTATTCTGGGTGATGATGAGGCGGCACGCGGAGTTGCGATTTTAAGAAGCATGGTTGATGGCGCACAGACAGAGGTTGCACTAGTCGATCTTGTTGCTCATCTGCTTGCTCAACATAAGGAACAATAAGCGATGAGCATTCAGGATAATCTGGTACGGCTTCTGGATCGCCGCCGAGAAATTGAAGATCGCCTAAACAATTCTGCCAATATGCCTAGCGATGAGATGACGGCATTGGCAAAAGAGCTGTCAGATATTCGGCCCGTGGCAGAGCAAGCTGAAAAAGTTCAGACAATTATCAATGATCTGGCTTCAGCAGAAGCTTTGCTGAATGAAGCTGATGGCGATAAGGAAATGGTCGCCATGGCAGAAGATGAGATGGCATCCCTTGGTAAGGCGCGAGAAGAGGCTGAACACCATCTGAAAATCATGCTTTTGCCAAAGGATAAAGATGATGAAAGAAACGCAATTCTGGAAGTTCGGGCAGGTACAGGGGGCGATGAAGCAGCCTTATTTGCTGCTGATCTGTTCGGAATGTATCAGCGTTTTGCTGCAAATCAGGGCTGGCGGTTTGAGGTGATGGAAATCTCAGAAACGGGGATTGGCGGCTATAAAGAAGCTTCGGCCAGCATCACAGGGACAAATGTGTTTGCGGGTCTGAAATTTGAATCTGGTGTTCACCGAGTTCAGCGAGTGCCAGAAACTGAGGCAGGGGGGCGCATTCATACCTCAGCCGCGACCGTTGCCGTTCTGCCAGAAGTAGAAGACGTTGATATCACCATCAATGAAGCTGACCTGAGGGTAGATGTGTTTCGCTCATCAGGCCCTGGTGGACAATCGGTGAATACAACGGATTCTGCCGTACGGATTACCCATATTCCTACAGGGATTGTGGTTAGCCAACAGGATGAAAAATCCCAGCATAAGAACCGAGCTAAGGCGATGAAAATTCTAAGGGCGCGGATTTATGACGCAGAACGCGCCAAAGCTGAGGCTGAACGCGCGGCGTCTCGTAAAGGTCAAGTTGGCTCTGGTGATCGCTCAGAGCGGATACGCACCTACAATTTTCCGCAAGGCCGTGTGACAGATCACCGGATTAATCTCACCCTTTATAAATTGGACAAGATTCTGGCTGGCGAGGCACTAGATGAAATGGTTAATGCCCTTATCTCTGAGGATCAGGCCGCGGCGTTAGCGGCTGGTGGTTGATCTATTGCTGGCAAAGGTGATGGCTACGCTGGCACAGCGACTAGAAGCATCAGGGGCTGAAACCCCTATGCTTGATGCAAGGGTGTTGATGGGGCTTGCCTTGGGGTTGGATCGTCCGGTTTATGGACATGAAGACTTTGACCTTGATGATGAGGCCATGGCGAAGCTTGATGTGTTTATGGCAAGGCGCGAAGCAGGGGAGCCCGTATCGCGCATTCGGGGATGGCGGGAGTTTTGGTCGATGCGCTTTGCCCTTGGCCCAGCCTGTCTCGACCCACGCCCTGATAGCGAAACCTTAGTTAGCGCGGCGATAGAAAAATGCCGCCAGAAATCAAATCAGCCTCTTAACATTCTTGATTATGGCACAGGATCAGGTTGCCTTTTGTTGGCTGTGCTGTCGGAAAGCCCTAAGGCCAAAGGCATAGGCGTTGACCAGCAAGCAGAGGCCATCGCTGTGGCGCAATCCAATGCCCGATACCATCAGCTTGATAACCGCGTTAAATTGCTGGTTTCCAATTGGTGTGATGCGCTGACCAGTGACGATAAAGCGGATCTCATTCTTGCCAATCCCCCTTATATCCCGTCGCTAGAGATCGAAAGCTTATCCCGAGAAGTGCGTTGTTTTGATCCGATCTTAGCATTGGATGGGGGGGCAGATGGATTGACGGCGTGGCGTGAATTGATGCCGCGGATAGGCCAAAGGCTATCCCCAGGGGGGACGGCGTTACTAGAAATAGGACAGGGGCAGGAACATGATATTGCCGCGCTTGCCGATGCGCATGGGCTATCTGTTGGAGAGGTTTGGAGAGATTTGGCAGGAATATTCCGCGTCATGGAAATAAATAACCACAACAAATAGAAAATTATGCTTGATCACCGATAGAGGGATAAGTTATGGTCTTGCAAGTGGTTAACTATAACCCCTTAATTCCCGAATAACTGATTTGGCGTATCCGCCTTCTCGTCGGTGAAGGTTTAATCATTTAGGTAATTTTTTAATGAGACAGTCTGGAAAGAACACGCGTCAGCGTGGTCGCGGTGGCCGCAGAAGCAATAACTTTGGCCAAATCAATCGCAACACCACTCTTGATTCTAATGGCCCTGATGTTCGCCTTCGTGGCAATGCGCAACAGTTGCATGAGAAATATACTTCTCTTGGCAATGAATCCGCAGCCGCAGGGGAACGCATATCAGCCGAAGCCTATTATCAATATGCGGATCACTATTTCCGCGTCCATAGCACTATCATCGCTAATCAAGAAGATCGCCGCCCGCCACAGCAAAGTGATAACTCTGCTCCAACTAATGGTTCTGATCATGATTCAGGCGATGATACCTCACCGGCGTCTCGCGATGATTTGTCCAGTGCGTCGGATGGCGATGATGAAAATGAGGCAGTGACCCCATCCAAAAGCCCTAGACAAAGCGCTGGTAAGGGCAATGGAAATGGGCGGCCAAGACAATCAGCCACGAAATCTGAAGATAAAGCTGAAGATCTGTCCGTTAAGGATGCCGAAGATGATGCCGAAGATATAGGGTTGCCATCTAGCTTAATCAATTGATCCGCTGATCAGCCATCTGCCTTTATGCATATTTAAAAATAATTAGGATCGCTTGGGTTACTTCTTCTCAGCGTAAAGCACAGCACCGCGTGACAGCAACTCTTCGGTCACTTTGTCAATATTGTTGGCTAAGCGTTCCATTTCCTCATCATTAAGGCCTTCCCCCGAAGGTAAGGCGATGGTCAATGGATTGACCTGTCTGCCGTTTGCCAGAATCTCATAATGCAGATGTGGCCCAGTGGAACGCCCGCTTGAGCCGACATAACCAATAATGTCACCCTGTTGCACTCGGTCACCTTTGCGGACATCTCTGCTGATTCTGGACATGTGTGCATAGGCGGTTTTATAGGTGCCATTATGAGCAATGCGAATATAGCGCCCATAACTGCCGTTCCATCCAGCATATTCCACAACCCCATCACCCGCAGCCATAATAGGTGTGCCGGTAGGGGCAGAAAAATCGATGCCGCGATGGGCTTTTGTATATCCTAGAACAGGATGCTTACGATTGCCAAAGCCCGAAGATAGGCGCGCGCCATTGATTGGGGTTCGCATCAGAGTGCGATAAGCAGATGCCCCGTTTCTATCATAGTAACCTACCCTGCCCTCTATATTTTCATGGCGATAATATTCAATGCGCTCACCTGATAGTGTCATTGATAGAAAATAGATGTCTCCACCAGGGATCACTTTTTCGGTAACCATATCGCGGCGGAACTCAACTAGGGCCTCAAACTTATCCCCTGATCGTATCTGCCGCTGAAAATCAACTGAAAAACTCATGATCTGAATAAACTCATTGAACATGGCATCGGTCATACCAGCATTTGTGCCAGAGACATAAAGCGACTGATCAATTTCCCCTGAAACAAAGGTCAGGAAATATTCATAGGGCCGATAACTGCGCAAAGATCGCCATTCTTCATCATCTCTATGATAATAAAGGCTCAAATCCTGCTCATCATTAAGGGAAAGTCGAATACCGCCTGGTGTGGTCTCGGTTGGGGCGATAGCATAAACAGGAAAACCAATGGGCAGATTGCGAAGCGAGCGATGCTCTTTGATCGTTTTAATGGCGTTTTCACGCATCTGACCTGAAAATCCAGCGCGATTAAGAAGGTTAGAAAGGCCTTCACCTGATTTCAATTGATAGAGTGTTTCGTCTGTATCAATGGCAATGCCAGTTTGGACTTCTAAAAAAATCCGTAAAGACGGTTCCGTTTCAGGGAAAACACTGCGCGGATCAGGGCGCGGCTGTGGTAAAACGATTCCATAACTTGTGCGGATAATCGGTGGGCCATCCTCAACACTAAGAGGAGGGCTGATTTTTTTTACCTCAGCCTTAGTAACCGCTAATCCAAGCGATAGAATCGCAGCAAAAATGGTGAAAGATGTGAGCGCAACACGATAGATGTTCGTTAAGTTGCAAAATAACACCCGTTTCATTCACTGGCCTTTCGATTCTTACCTAGTTTTTGGTGATTTGTTCGGTGTAAATCCATCAAAAACTAAACTTCAGAGGGCAACATACTGGTTTTGAAGCGTTTTTACAAATATTTTTTGATTCGTATTGAAAATGGCGATGAAACACATTGCTGAGCCGGTCATACTTATATATATTATGGATATGAAAAATAGTTGATCTATTAAGAATAAT
>Ga0255756_1001712_pt1:15000-24665 | contig 24665 bp, 19 predicted proteins | sample 011ome_20_FD_179956 | JGI IMG/M metagenome (GOLD analysis project Ga0255756, IMG submission 179956) | Coastal salt marsh microbial communities from the Groves Creek Marsh, Skidaway Island, Georgia - 011509CT metaG (version 2) | ecosystem: Environmental > Aquatic > Marine > Intertidal...
GCTTTCTGCATACGGATGAGATTATGGCAGGTATAATGATAATTGGTGCGTTGGGTTTGTTATTTGATCTGTTTTTCCGCTACCTCCACCGCAAGCTTTTTGCCTATCTGTATTAGGTTATTGCTATGTTAAGATTTAGGAAATCAACGATATGACAGCAAAAACCAAAGAGGCCTCTATTCTTCGTGTGGAGAAACTGCAAAAAGTTTTTAATAAAAAATCGGCTCAGCCGGTTGAAGCTGTTCAGGATGTAAGTTTTCAGGTGCGCCCGAATGAATTAACAGTGTTATTAGGGCCATCAGGATGTGGGAAGTCAACAGTTCTTCGCATGATCGCGGGGCTGGAATTGCCAACTTCTGGTAAAATCATTCATAGTGATCAAATCGTTGAAGGCCCATCTCGCACCAGAGGGATGGTATTCCAAAGCTATACTTCATTTGAATGGCTAACTGTTGCAAAAAATATTGATTATGGGATGAAGCTTAACGCGGTGGATCCCGCTATCCGCAAAGACCGTGTGGAACATTATCTTGAATTGGTAGGCCTTGCTGATTTTAGAAACGCCTATCCAAAACAATTATCTGGCGGCATGAAGCAACGTGTGGCTATTGCCCGAACACTTGCTAATGAGCCAGAGTTGCTTTTGATGGATGAGCCCTTTGGCGCCCTTGACGCAGAAACACGTTGGAATATGCAAGAGTTGCTGATTTCCTTAGCAGAATCGACACAAACAACCATTATCTTGGTCACACATGATTTAGGTGAAGCGTTATTTTTAGGCGACAGAATTATTTTCTTTTCCAAGAGACCTGCAACTGTCATTAGTGACATGCCTGTAACTTTTAAAAACAAAAAACGATACGCCCAAAAAGAAGATTTATTAGCAGAGGCAGACTATAAAGACGCCGAACAAGAGTTAATGCGATTGATGCGTTCACAATCCAACATCTCATCAATGTAAGCTAGTAGGGGGCAAAAGGTATAATGACAGAACTAGATTTTAGTAATAAGTCAGTTGTCATCACAGGCGCATCAAGGGGCATAGGCTTTGGTGTTGCTGAGGCCTTTGCAAGTCATGGTGCAAACTTGCATCTTATTTCAAGTGGTAAAACGATACATGAGGCTGGTGCAAGACTAACAAACATAACAAAGGCCGATGTTAAAACTTATCAATGTGATATTAGCGACAAGCATAAAGTGAATGAGGTTTTATCAAAAATAGAAACGATAGATGTGCTGATTAATAATGCTGGATTAGAACGGCCAACGCCAATAAATAGCTCTGATCCTAAAGTGATAGAAGATTTTGAACGTATCATTAATATTAATGTTCTAGGCACATTCTATGTTACCCGCGCGGCGGTTAGCAAAATGTCCCTAGGGGGAAGTATAATTATCACCTCCTCTATTTGGGGAAAAACAGCGGTATCAGAGTTTAGTGCTTATTGTTCATCCAAACACGCCAATATTGGCTTTATGCGTTCGCTCTCAAAAGAGTTAGGTCCAGAAGGCATAAGGGTTAATGCTGTTTGTCCCGGCTGGGTTGAAACAGAGGCCGCAATGAAATCACTGACTTGGATGTCACAAAAAACACACATCACAGAACCAGAATTACTTGATGAGATTGTTGGCTCTCAATCTTTGTCAGGTTTGATGCAACCATCTGATGTAAGCCAACTATATTTATATCTGGCATCTTCGCTTTCTTCTAATATTACAGGTCAGGCCATAAATGTTGATCGTGGTGAGGTGTTAGGATGAACATCTCCCTAAAAGGCAAAACAGCATTAGTGACAGGGGCATCACGCGGTATTGGTAGGGCCATAGCCATAGCCTTGGCAGGGGCCGGAGCCGATATTATCTTTACCTACAACAGTTCACCAAATGATGCGGAAAAAACAACTGCTGCCATCGTGGCAAACGGCCAGAAAGCCCAAGCAAAAAAAGTGGATATCTCGGATGAAAAGGCTATTACCTCCCTTTTCAAAGAGTTTGATGAAAGCAATATTGCGATAGATATTCTGGTCAATAACGCTGGCATTATTATGGAAAAATCAACGGTAGAATCATCGGCATCGGATTTCGATCATGTGATAGGGATCAATTTGCGTGGCACTTTTCTTACCGGACGTGAGGCACTCAAACGAATGGTTCATGGGCGTGGTGGTAGGATCATAAATATCAGTTCGGATTTAGGTTTTTTGGGGCGCGAGAGTTTTGCTTTATATGCGGCATCAAAAGGGGCCATTAATGCCCTTACAAAATCTTGGGCACTTGAATATGCACCGCATATTCTTGTTAATGGTATTGCACCAGGTCCTGTTGACACGGATATGCTGGATTTAAAAAATATGACACCAGAATGGCGAGAAAAAGAAGAACAGATCCCAATGGAAAGAATTGGTCAGCCTGAAGAAATTTCTGGAATGGCAGTCTATTTAGCAAGTGAATATTCCAGTTTTGTAACAGGTCAGATTTTTGGGGTAAATGGCGGCAGTGTCATGCCCTAATTGGAGAAAAGCAGATGATAAGAAATCCTATTCCCTGGCCTAATGGCGCCCGATGTGCTTGTGTAATTTCGTTTGATATGGACGCCGATAGTTTAATTCATATTGCACGTCCTGAAGATTCTTTTGATCGTCCATATCCCATCAGTATGGGGCGCTATGGTCCAACGGTCGCAATACCCCGTATTCTGGATACTTATCAAAGGCTTGGGCTTAAGCAGTCATTTTTTATTCCGGCATGGTGTATGGAAAATTACCCAGAAGCCGTTGAGGCTATTCTCAAAGCAGGTCATGAAATTGGTCATCATGGTTATATCCACGAAGACCCAGTTGAGGCCCCCAACCAGAGGGAATGGTTTGAGCGTGCGCTAGATGTTCACATCAAAATGTGTGGAAAAGTACCAACGGGATATAGGGCACCGGTTTACAGCATTAATCAAGAAGTCATTGATTTGTTGGTAGAGCACGGTTTTCGATATGATAGTTCCATGATGGCCGATGACATTCCCTATCAAATTAAAACAACCAAGGGAATTCTATGGGAAATGCCCGTCCACTGGGGTGTAGATGACTGGCCCCCTTTCGCACATTATTCTGAGATTGGATATATGATGCCAGTCCGGTCACCATCGCAAGGGTTATCTGGTTTCTGGGAAGAGTTTGATGCTGCTTATGAAGCGGGTGGGTTTTTTATGCTCATCGCTCATCCATTTCTTACCGGTCGATTAGCAAGATGGAAAAAAGTTGAAGAATGGCTTGAGAAGACCCTTAAAGAGAAAGATGTTTGGTTTGCTAGTCTTGAAGAAATTGTCAACCATCTTGACCAAGTAACAAAATCTGGCAGTTATATACCTAGGCAAGAAAACCTGCCGTATTTTGATGGTCCAGTTTTGAAATGACTTAATTGCTGAGAACTTAAATCCTTTTTAATTATTATTTCAGGGTCTTGAACAAATCCTGCCCCCGCCACCAATAAGACCCGACATACTTACATAATAAACGTGCAAGTAACGGCGATGGCGCACCTCCTTAACCACCTTAGACTCTTATCACCAAAAAACGGCCTAAGGGGGTGGTGCAAGAATTGCATCAGATATGGTTAAAAATAGCACTTTCATTCATCCTTTTACGCCATTAACACTTTCCTATGTCTCCCATGGCATGGGAATGGACCGCGCCCTTAAAGACGGCCACCATCATCCTTATTCATAAATGCAAAAGATTTTGATCATATGGGCTGTCAAAGCGGATAGGCTGGATGTGCCTTGTTGACCATGTGCCATAGACATGTAAACTGATCTAAGGCTTATACCGATGTGCATTGAAGTGCCTAACATAGAGATCGCATTTTTCTCTAATGTATATGATCGTTATAGAAGCAAGTGATTTTGTTAACAGGCAGGTGACATCATTAATTTGAGGGGATTAGGAGGGGAATAATGTCAAAAGGGTATTTAGTTGCTAACATTCGCGTTACGGACCAAGAAAAGTTTCAAGCCTTCTCTGGCATGGCAGCACCAGCTATTAAAAAATATGGCGGGAAAGTGCTAGCGCGTGGCCCTGGTGCAGAAAGATTAGAAGGCGATGTTAGTGGTGTTGTTATGATGATTGAGTTTGAGAGCAAAGAAGCCGCAAACATATTTTATCATAGCGAAGAGTATCAGGCGGCAAAAGCGGTTAGAGAAGAGTGTTCTGACACTGACTTAATGATAATCGAAGGTCTCGCTGATTAAATTTAAGCCCGCCATCTTCCTTATCCATTAAAGGCTAATTATTTTGCATTTTCATACGTCAAAATTGGCGGCGTGTTAAGTTCATTGCGCCATACGACGTAGCATAAAACCGGATGTTTCTGTGTTTCCAACGCATGGGGTTGGTTGGATTGATGAAGCGCAATTCCCCCTTGCCCAAGGGTTACATCTTCAGACCCTTGTTTTTTAAAAACCGCTTCACCTGCTAGGCACAAATACATTTCTTCTGCCGGATGTTGATGCCAAGGATAATAAAGCCCAGCAAGCATATAAACCATCCATGCGTTCATTGTCGTGCTATGAAAAAAACCATTCTTTCCAATAAGACTGTAACAGCCAAATTGATCCATAAAGCGATCTGAAATTTGTGTTCCCGCATAGGTGTCTCGCCAATAGGCTTTTGCCCCTAATTCTTGGAGCATAGTTATGATGTTACTGTAAGCGTCCCCAAAAAGACCTTTTTCACGGGAAAAATAATCCTTTGCACCCATGTGACGGGCAGTAACGGGTTGGGGTATGACATCATCGGGAAATTGACAGAACGCACTTAGCGGCTCGTTTGCTTCGTGCATGGCGCGAATATTATCTAAGATCGTATCGTTGTTCATAAAAGGAACCTTAATTCTTTAACATATCATTTCACACAACATCGCTTAACGAGGCGACAACAAAGCATAGGTCTTACGCACATCTTCGTGAATGACCCACTCCCCACACCAGCCAATAGGCAGGATAAGCAAATCACCAGCTTTAAGATGTACCTCTCCGCCACCATCTCTATTTATCACGCTCGCCCGGCCAGAGAGGATATGACAAATTTCAGCACAACCCGTTCGGTCCGCGGTAAATCGGCCAGGGGTGCAATCCCATATCCCCACCTTTGTTAACCCATCAATGGATTCCCATAAGGGCTGTAATGCTTCTTCTTGTCCAGGCGTTAGTGTGGTGGGTTTAGGGGCAAATTCCCCTTTTGGGTATGCCAGCAAATCACCAAATGCCTTGAGGTCAATCATATGCTTCTCCCCATGAGATTAATTCCAAAAACATACTATGTATTCGTATATGCGGATAGTCTGTCATTGATGATTTTCAAAAACTGACTTTCAATTTTATCTGGTTTCACCTTGCGGCTGGTGATAACCGCCAATTCATGAAACACGCTCGGATGAAAAGGGCGACTGATGACATCATCTGCCATGGGTGCAACCGCATTTCAAAAAGGGTTGGGCGCTACAAATGCTGTGTGCATGCTTGCCGTCCTTCAATTTAATAAGAGTGCGGTAAATGAGAAATTAGCCAGCGCCGCTAACTATCTAAATATTAAGGGTGGATTTGAAGGCTTTTGTGACTTTGTTGACCAACTTAATGCGTCCCTTGGTATTCCGAAGTCCTTAACAGAACTGGGCATAAAGGATATGGATATTGATCGGGTTGTTGATGGGGCAATAAGTGACCCTAGTGCAGGCGGTAACCCTACAAAATTAACGCGTGAAAACACAAAAGAACTATTATTATCTTACAGTTAGGTGATCATTCTGCTCGTTTGATTTTAAAAAAGTGATTTCAGGCGCCTTGTTTTATCGAAAGCTTAAAACAAAAATATTTATTACCCTGAAATCAGCACTGAAGTCATGAGAGGGTGACCGCCTTTATTTAACTTGGTTTAAACCCCCAACAAAGGTATTCTACCGTTATAGAAAAATATATTGGAGGACATGTTAATGCTAAAACATATCTTAATTACAGCTGTGATGGTATCGGCTTCAATCACTTCTGCCTCAGCGGAAACCATCAGATGGGCGCGGGCAGGTGACGCCATTACCATGGATCCACATGCCCAAAATGAAGGGCCAACACATACTCTAAATCACCAGATTTATGATAGTCTGGTGCAAAGGGATATGAGTGGTGCAATGATACCTTCCCTAGCCACCGAATGGGCCGCACTCTCTGAAAACCCAAATGTCTGGCGCTTTAAGTTACGTCAAAATGTGACCTTTCATAATGGTGCTGCTTTTGATTCAGAAGATGTTGTTTTTTCAATTAATCGGGCCATGGCTGATGGCTCAGAGATGAAAGAACTCTTATCTTCTGTGCAGGATGTTCGGGCAGTGGATGCTTATACGGTTGATATTGAAACCAAAGGCGCAAACCCGCTTTTAGTGAACAACCTGACGAATATGTTCATGATGGATAAAAGCTGGTCAGAAGCAAATGATGTAATGACCCCGCATGATGTTGCTAAGGGTGAAACTAATTTTGCAACAATGAATACCAATGGCACTGGTGCATTTATGTTGGTGAGCAGGGCGGTGGATGAAAAAACTGTCTTAAAAGCTAACCCGAATTACTGGGGTAAAGATATTTATCCAAATCAGGTTACTGAAATTATATATACGCCAATTCAATCCTCCGCAACGCGGGTTGCGGCTTTGCTATCAGGTGATGTTGATCTTATTCAGGATGTTCCTGTTCAGGATCTGGGCCGTGTTGAAAGCTCTTCAGGTTTAAAACTTGCGACTGCTGCACAAAACCGAGTGATTTTCTTTGGGGTTAATACCACCAAAGGCCCAACGGCTGATCTGCGTGTTAGGCAGGCTATGAATATTGCCATTAATCGTGACGCGATAAAACAAGTTGTGATGCGTGGTCAATCTGATCCAACAGGGGTAATAATGCCACCATTTGTGAATGGTTGGACTGAAAAATTAAATGAATATCCTAAGTACGATTTGGATGAAGCCAAGGCACTAATGAAGGAAGCGGGTTATGGTGATGGATTTAGTATTGTTCTGAACTGTCCAAATGACCGCTATGTGAATGATGAAGCGATCTGTCAGGCAGCAGTAGGAATGATGGCTCAGATTGGTATCAAAGTGACGCTTGATGCTAAGCCAAAAGCCCAGCATTTTCCAATTGCTAAGGGCGGGGAATCTGATTTCTATATGCTAGGATGGGGGGTACCAACCTTTGATTCCCATTACATCTTTAATTTCCTGGTACATACTCAAACAGAAAATCGTGGATCATGGAATCCAACAGGATTTTCTAATGCAGATGTAGATGCGATGATTGTCAGTTTGGAATCCGAAACAAATTTGAATAAGCGAGATGAAACCATAGCAAGAATTTGGGCTGAAGTTCAGACCGCGCAAATTTATCTCCCTATTCATAATCAGGTTTTAAACTGGGGAATGTCAGAGAATATCAATTTTGATGTTCAACCTGAAGATCAACCACATTTCCAGTTTCTTACATTTAAGTAAAAAATGAATATGTTGCCAGCGCCAGTTATGGCGTTGGCAACATATATCAGTATCTGAACATGTTGATCATTATTCTCAAACGATTGATGCAGGCCGTCATGGTTCTGCTGTTTGTTGCTTTTATATCCTTTCTTATTTTTAGGTTTGTGGGTAATCCTGTTGAAAGCCTTCTGGGTCAGGAAGCCACTGTGGCACAACGTGCCGCCCTTGAAGAAGCATTAGGGTTGAATGAGCCCATTTATGTTCAATATGCAAAATTTGTATGGCGCGCATTACAATTTGATTTTGGTAATTCCTATCGTGGGGCATTACCTGTTGCAGAATTGATCGCCACACGCCTGCCAGCTACGCTTGAATTAGCGCTAACCTCAGCAACATTTGCCGTAATTTTTGGAGTTATTACTGGTATCTATACGGCAATTCATCGTGGTAGTTTTCTTACTAACCTCATTTTATCAACATCTTTGATAGGCGTGTCACTGCCCACATTCCTGATTGGGGTCTTATTGATCTGGTTATTTTCAGTTGAATTGAACTGGCTTCCCTCATTTGGTCGTGGAGATGTTGTCGATCTAGGATGGTGGTCTACAGGATTTTTAACATTAAGTGGATTGAAGTCGCTGATCCTTCCCAGCATCACTCTGGGGCTTTATCAAATGACACTAATCATGCGTCTAACACGTGCTGAAATGCTTGAAGTGTTGCAACAAGACTTTATCCGGTTGGCTAAATCTCTGGGACAGTCAAATCGACAGATTTATTTTTTTCATGCTCTGCCAAATATTCTTATTCCAGTTATTACCATTACCGGATTACAGCTTGGGTCAGTCATTGCCTTTGCTATTATTACAGAAACTGTTTTTCAATGGCCGGGCGTAGGGTTGCTGTTCATAAACGCCGTATATTTTGTTGATATCCCAGTGATGAGCGCATATTTGCTGCTTGTTGGATTTGCGTTTGTTGTAATTAATTTAGTGGTTGATCTGCTTTATCTGCTCATCGACCCAAGACTTCGTGACAGCCAAATGCGGGGAGAGAATTAAAAGTATGAATCGCTTTATGCAATCTGACTTTTTTTATCATTTCCGAAATACTCCGGTAGCAATGATATCTTTTGCTGTCTTCACATGCATTATTTTAGCAGCGGTTTTTGCAAATATTATTGCGCCATATAATCCATTTGATCCGGCTAGTTTGAATTTGATGAATGGGTTTACCCCGCCGATGCAAGCTAATGATTTCACCGGAGAGGTGTTCTTGATGGGCACCGATGATCAAGGGCGTGATTTGTTTTCAACAATTCTTTATGGGCTTCGCATTTCCTTATTTGTTGGCGTTATGGCGGTTGCCCTTGCCATGGTACTGGGTGTGCTATTGGGTCTAATCGCAGGCTTTCTTGGGGGATGGTTTGATGTGCTCATTATGCGATTTGCAGATATCCAGATGACCTTTCCTTCAATTTTGGTGGCTATGCTTATTTATGGTGTTGCAAAAGGGGTTCTGCCTCCTGATTTGCGATATGAAATGTCCATTACGGTATTGATTATTTCCATCGGTTTATCTGAATGGGTTCCTTTTGCTCGCACAGTTCGTGGATCAACACTTGTTGAAAAAGAAAAAGAATACATCATTGCGGCCAAAATGATCGGCCTCAATAAATGGCAGATCATGATCCGTCACATCCTGCCAAATGTGCTGAGTCCAGTTTTAGTGATTGCAACAATCACCTTTGCCCTTGCCATAATCGCAGAAGCCACATTGTCGTTTTTAGGGGTTGGTGTGCCAACAACAAAACCAAGTCTTGGGACATTAATTCGCATTGGGCAGGATTTTCTCTTTTCAGGAGAATGGTGGATATTGCTTTTCCCAGCCATCACCCTTTTGGCTCTTGCGTTATCGATTAATCTGTTTGGGGATTGGTTGCGTGACACACTCAATCCGAAATTAAAATAAGTAAAGTTGAACTGATGGCTAACCCACTTCTTGAAATTGATCAGTTAAGTGTGTCGTTAAAAAAACGAAAACAGACGCTAAAGGCAGTCGATAATCTATCGCTTAAAATATATTCTGGAGAAATCTTGGGATTGGTAGGCGAGTCTGGCGCTGGAAAGTCAATGACGGGATCAGCTATTCTAGGCTTG
>Ga0255756_1001721_pt1 | contig 24614 bp, 26 predicted proteins | sample 011ome_20_FD_179956 | JGI IMG/M metagenome (GOLD analysis project Ga0255756, IMG submission 179956) | Coastal salt marsh microbial communities from the Groves Creek Marsh, Skidaway Island, Georgia - 011509CT metaG (version 2) | ecosystem: Environmental > Aquatic > Marine > Intertidal zone > Salt...
CGATTGCCGCGGCCGCTTGCGCAAAGCTCTCCGTCCAGGCATCGAGTGTTGAAAGGTCCGCGCCTCGCGAGGAAGAGCGCAACGATTTCAAGAGGGAGTTGCGTTGTTTGAGGACGCGCTCAAAATCACTAAAGACTGCCGCCATGGATGGAGACCCACCCAGTACTAATTCATCCATAAATTGGCGACGAAAACTTGGTTCCCCTCGAACAATTGCTGCGTCTTCAGGGGCAAACAAGACTGCTGACACCCAGCGAGGAATTTCAGACAGTTTGGTTTTGTTGCCGTTGAGCGTTGCCTCGTTAGTGCCATGACGCTTAAGTGTGACGCCAGCAGAGATATTGCGCTCGCCATGATGGAGCTGGGCATAGACAGTGCCGCTTTCCTGATCATCTTGAATCAGCGGGGCCGCGGACGCCACTCGGTGAGATCCCAATGTTGCAAGATACCGAATGGCCTCAACAACGTTTGTTTTTCCTTGCCCATTAGGCCCAACAAGCACGGTGACCCCAGGCGCGCACGCCAAACGGGTTGATTTGTGATTACGCCATTGGGTGAGATCGAGCTGACTGATCCACACAGAAAAACTTCTAGCGCATCAACAGATTGGGCTGCAGTAGGTAGCGATACACCTCGGAGTCGCCACCATCCTGAGACTTCTGAGCAGTAATCAGCACAGGCCCTGGCTTATTGGGGTTATCGGTGTGCGTAAACGCAACGCGCACGAATTCGCTGTGGGTGGCACTCAGGCCGTCGATCAAGAATTGAGGTTTGAGTGACACAACGCACTCTTTGCCAACTAGGTGCCCATCAATAGTTTCTGATGCTTGAGCCTGCTCACTCCCCAAAGCCTCAAGCGCAACACCGTCAGCTGTGAATGAGTAGCGCAAAGGGGCTTCCCGCTCTAAGACCAGGGCAACTCGTCTGGTCGCTTCGATGAGATCAGAGGTGCTGACTACCGCGTAGTCAGGTGTTTCTGACGGGAATAACTTAGTCACAGGGGGGAAAGATCCCTTGATGAGCAAGGTGGTTACTGTTCTATCTGCAGAGCCAAAAGCAACGAGCTCCCGCTCCCCGCCGGTGTTAATGGTGATCGTAATTTCACCGGAGGAGGAAAAGGTTTTCCCAATCTCAGCCAAAGTGCGAGATGGAACAAGAGCGTGAAGACCTTCATCACTGACGCCGCTCGCTTTCCACGCAACCTCACGCGACGCGACGCGATAGCGATCTGTTGCCATCATCACGACAGCAGAAGAAGAAATATCGAGGAGAACACCAGTTATGACGGGAGTGACATCATCACGTGAGGCGGCCGGAGCAACTTGGCTCACAGCGGACGCGAAGTCATCTGCGGACACTGTTCCTGTAATGCCCTCAACCTCGGGAAGATTCGGGTATTCCTCCACAGGCATAGTGGCCAGTGAGAACTTGGCAGAGCCTGAGGTAATGCTGACCGAGTTACCCGATAGTTCACACACCACAGAGTCGTGGGGAAGTCGTGATGCAATCTCGGCAAGCAGGCGACCTGAAACGAGGACTGTGCCCGCCGTATCGACATTTGCATCGATGCGAGTTTTTGCCGAAACCTCGTAGTCAAAAGAAGAGATGGTGACACTAGAGCCCTCTGCTGCAATCAAGACTCCGCTGAGGATCGGAAGTGTTGTCCGCTGGGGTAGCAGTTTGACCGCAAAAGACACAGCCTCACTGAAGACGTCTTTGTTGACTTCAAATTTCACGTGACACCTGACCTCTGGAATGGATTACCGCAGTACTCGATTCTGGCATAAAGCACCTGGTCTGTTTGATCGACCTCGTTATTGGTTCAAGAGAGAGATTAAGAAAGGAAACATTCATAACCTTTGTGGATTTGTGGATAAGTTCTCAAAATTCGCTTATTCACGTTAAAACTACAATCGTGTGAGTTGTGTAGTTATGCGGGGACAAAATGTGCAGTTGTGCTCCACCTTCCACGAAGACACGATAGCTTTTTTGGCGTTGTGGAAACTCATCGCGTGTCTTCCCCAAAGCATGAGCAGTTCTACACAAGTTATCCACAGTGTGGGAAACCCTCAACTAGAACTTGATTGGCTTTAATAACTGCTGGTTTGTTTGACCCTGCTCGTGATCTCTGTGACCTGGTTATAGATAGAACGCCGTTCTTTCATCAACTCACTGATCTTTTTATTGGCGTACATCACTGTGGTGTGATCACGGTTACCAAAGAGTTGGCCAATCTTCGGCAGAGAAAGACTCGTCATTTCTCGACAGAGATACATCGCCACCTGTCGCGCAAGCGCAATGGTTTGAGAGCGTGAAGATCCATAGAGATCCTCGACACTGAGCTGATAGAAGGTCGCAGCAATACTGATGATGTCCGCTGGCGAAACGACGTTGGTGTCTTCGGTAAGGACAAGATCCTTCAACACGGTCTGTACCAGTGGCATATCGACCGACGCCTTGTTTAAGTTGGCGAAGGCGGTAACGCGAATTAGCGCACCCTCGAGTTCACGAATATTGGAGGACACCTTGGACGCCATGTATTCCACAACATCGTCGTTGATGTCGATTCGCTCACTAGCGGCTTTCTTGCGCAAGATTGCAATACGTGTTTCGAGATCCGGTGCTTGAACATCGGTAATGAGACCCCACTCAAACCGGCTCCGCATACGGTCCTCAAAACCAGTGAGCTGTTTGGGAGGTAAGTCGCTGGTTACGACAACCTGCTTGTTGTGGTCATGCAAAGTATTGAACGTGTGGAAAAAAGCTTCCTGGGTGGAGTCTTTGCCCTGAAGGAACTGAATGTCGTCAATCAAAAGGATGTCGATTTCTCGATACCGAGCTTGGAATTCAGGCGCCCTGTTGTTGGCGATGGCGTTAATAAAGTCGTTAGTGAACTCCTCTGAAGAGACATAGCGGACACGAATGCCTTTGTAGAGGCTTTGGGAATAATGCCCAATGGCGTGGAGAAGGTGAGTTTTTCCTAGCCCCGACCCTCCATAAATGAAAAGTGGGTTGTAGGCCTTGGCGGGCGCTTCGGCGACCGCTACTGCTGCAGCGTGAGAGAAGCGGTTGGAAGACCCGATCACGAAATTGTCGAAGCTGTATTTGTTATTGAGGCGGGTTTGGTCTTGACCGGTAAGCACGGGTTCTGAATGTGTGATTTCCGGTGTGTACTCCGGGACGATGGAATCATCGGCGGGGATCTGTAAAACATCACTTTCAATTTCAGGGTTGACAACAATGGCGAAGCTGCTGATTTCTGAATCTTCGATGCTCTCCAGCGCGGCTAGGAGAGGAAGGCGAACTCGTTGTTCGAGCATTCCCCGGGTCAGTTCGTTCGGGACCTCGAGATAGAGAACTCCGGCCATAACTCCACGGGGCTCAACGAGATCAAGAAATCCCCACAGCTGAGGAGTAATCCGTGCGTCGGTCGTGAGGTGGCTTTTGACGTTATGCCAGAAATCGAGCACATCGCTTTCTGGATCCGCCACAAGAAAGCCTTTCTCTCTCGACCTACAAAGTAGACACCTATTCTGAAGGGCATGAAGGGTGCTGTGCCCAGACTAGAGATTAGCTGTGGATAACTCCATTTGGGAAATTTAGTTTGACCCGATGAGATTTGAGGCTTATCCTGTAGTGTCCCGCAATCGGGAGTAGATGTACCGGCACACTGGCCGGATCAGCAACAAGGAGTTCTTGTCATGAGTAAGCGCACGTTTCAGCCCAACAACCGTCGGCGTGCCAAGGTTCATGGATTCCGCTTGCGTATGCGTACCCGTGCCGGCCGCGCCATTCTTGCTGCTCGTCGCCGTAAAGGGCGCGAGCGCCTCTCCGCCTAGTTATAGGGGCACCGCGTGCTAGCGCGGCGTAACCGCATCGTGGAGGGCGAAGAGCTCCGTCACGTGTCGAGGCGAGGCCAGAAGTTCCGATCACCGCTGTTCACGGCGGCGTGGATAGTCTCTGCTGAGGACAATCCCGCTCGTGTCGGTTTCATTACCTCTAAACAGGTGGGTGGTGCGGTAACCAGAAATCTGGTGAAACGTCGTTTGAGGGCTCTTGCGGCACGAACCCTGGCAGACCGTCCTCATGGATATGACCTTGTAGTGCGAGCACAGGCCGACAGCTCTGGCGCATCCTTTGACCAGCTCTCGGAGCATTGGGACCGCATGGTGTCTCAGATGGTGGCGTCAGGGTGACGCTGTTGTGGTGGTTGGCCTTGGTTCCGCGGAACATTGCGGTAGCTATCTTGCTGGCATATCGGAAAGTTATCTCTCCTCTTTATGGTCAGGTGTGCCGCTATTACCCGAGCTGTTCGGCCTACACCCTTCAGGCGATTCAGTACCATGGGGTGGCAAAGGGAGTCGTTCTAGGCTCGTGGCGCATTCTGAGGTGTAATCCTTGGTCGCAGGGTGGGATAGATGATCCTCCCGCAGGACCCCCGCCTCGCTATGTGGTGGGACCGGTAGGGTTTGTCGGAGTAAAGGGAAGGTAGGCACGTGGAGTTTTTTGACACAATTCTGTGGCCCATTCGGTGGGTCATTGAGGCGGTGCTAGCGGGCTCCCACGCCATTCTGGAATCTTTTGGGATGGACCCCGCCTCGGGGGCGACCTGGTTCTTCTCCATCATGGTCCTCGTGCTGTTGGTGCGTGCAGCACTTATTCCGGTTTTTGTTCGTCAAATCAAGAGCCAGCGTCGCATGATGGAAATTGCTCCGGAGCTGAAAAAGATTCAGGATAAGTACAAGGGTAAGAAAGACCAGTTCTCTCGTGAGGCGATGTCCCGAGAAACGATGGCCCTGTATTCCAAAGCCGGGACCAACCCCTTCTCCTCGTGTCTTCCCCTTCTTCTTCAAATGCCGATCTTCTTCGGCCTTTTCCGGGTTCTCAGTACCGCCGCGGAGGGTCGCGCTGGTGTGTCCTTTATGACGGAAGAGCTCGCGGAGCAGTTTGGTCAAGCAGCACTGTTCGGCTTTGCGCCCCTAAAGGCCACCATGATTGCTGCCTTTGCAGAGGGCTCTGGGTATACCTCCGGAGAAACCATCGGCATCGTGATTACGGCCGGAATCATGGTCGTTCTCATGTCTGCGTCGCAGTTCGTGACTCAGCTTCAGATCATGTCGAAGAACCAGTCGCCCGCCATGAAAGAAAGCCCGATGTATCGTCAGCAGCGCATTCTGCTGTACATGCTGCCTCTGGTGTTCCTCTTCTCCGGTGTCTACTTCCCCCTTGGTGTTATGACCTATTGGTTGGTGTCAAACTTCTGGACCATGGGCCAGCAGTTCATCGTGATTCGTAACATGCCTACGCCCGGCAGCGAGGCAGACAAGGCTCGCGAAGCTCGACTTGCAAAGAAGCGCGAGCGAAAAGGAATTGTCCTGGTGGAAGAGGATGACGAGACCGAGGAAGAACAAGAAAAGGGTCAACGTCCTCAACCCAAGGGGAAGAGTCGTTCTAAGAAAAAGAAGAAGAGGAAATAATGGCCACGAAGGACCAAGAGATCGTTGTCCCCGATGAGGGCGAACTTGCGGCTGACTATTTGGAAAACTTGCTGGACATCGCTGACCTCGATGGCGACATCGAGATCGAGGTGAAGCAGGAGAGAACCTATGTCACGGTCGGCTCGGCAGACACCAACGACCTTGACGCTTTGTCCTCCCCCGAGGTTGTCAGTGCCCTCCAGGATCTGACGAGGTTGGCCGTTCAGCAGAAGACCGGGGAGTTTGCTCGGTTGGTGTTGGACGTAGGGGGATCTCGTGAGGCACGTGAGCGCGAGCTGGAGAAGCTCGTGGGCGTTGCGATCGAGAAGATCGAGAACGGTGCTAAGTCGGCGGCGCTCCCTCCGATGAGCAGCTATGAGCGCAAGCTCGTGCATGACATGGTGGGTGAGCGTGGCTTCCAGTCGGGCTCCGAAGGCGAAGGCAAAGACCGTCACACGGTTATCACTGCCTCCGCGTAGGAATGTTTCACGTGAAACATTCCGACATTGAGCCAGAGCCATTAGCGGCGGAAAAGCTGTGTGGTGAAGCGTTGCCTACCCTCCGGCTCTTTGCCGAGCACCTGGCACAGTGGGGTGAAGAGCTAGGCCTTGTGGGTCCTCGGGAACGTGATCGGTTATGGACCCGCCACATCTTAAATTCGGGTTTAGTTGCTCACAAGCTGGGGCCAGGGACCCTGATTGATATTGGCTCAGGTGCGGGCTTCCCAGGTCTGGTCATCGCCGCCATGAGACCGGATATCCAGTGTGTTCTGATTGAGCCGCTGGGGAGGCGTGCGCACTGGTTGCGTGAGGAGGCTGACCGCCTGGGTCTGAAGAATGTGAGTGTCCGCAATGAACGCGCCGAGGAGGCCGCTGGGCACGTCATTGCCGACTACGTGACGGCCCGCGCGGTGAGCGCCCTGAAGACACTGGTTCCTTTAGCAGCTCCTCTACTCAAAGCTGGTGGCGAGCTCGTTCTCATGAAGGGCCAGAAGATCGAGGACGAGGTCCGCGACGCCGCGTCGGTATTGGTTAAGTGGGGCGTGACCAACCCGAGTATTGAGATTACGGGACCAGAATTCAACACCGAAGAAACCCGAATCTTTCGGGCTACAGTGGGATAGAACAGAGCGAATGTTTCACGTGAAACATTGGAGGGAATGTCTCGGTGACCCAGCCACAGTTTGACCAGTCCACGCCATTGGCAGCTGAGCTGGCTGACTTGAGCAATCGACGAGCTGCTCTTGCACAAGCAGTGGCTCCCAAGCCCTCTCGCACCAGGGTTTTCACGGTCGCTAACCAAAAGGGTGGTGTCGGAAAAACCACCACCGCAGTCAACATCGCTGGAGCGTTGGCTCGCTTTGGAAGCACAGTTCTCGTCATTGATCTCGACCCCCAAGGCAACGCGTCAACAGCATTAGGAATAGACCACCACGGTGATATTTCCAGCATTTATGACGTGGTGGTGGGTGTTACTCCTCTGGCAGACGTCGTTCAGGTGAGCCCGGAGAGCCCTCGGCTTCTCTGTGCACCGTCAAACTTGGATCTCGCGGGAGCTGAAATCGAGCTCGTTTCGATGGCTGCCCGGGAATATCGGCTCCAGCGAGGACTGGAGGTTTTTCTTGATTCTCCGGCAGGCTCAGGCATTGACTATGTCTTTATTGATTGTCCGCCATCACTGGGCCTTTTGACTATCAACGCCTTTGTAGCAGCGAATGAGGTCTTGATTCCGATTCAGTGTGAGTATTACGCCCTGGAGGGAGTGAGCCAGCTGGTGAGCAACATCGAGCTCATTAGGGGCCACCTCAATCCAGCACTCACTCTGTCGACAATCCTTCTCACGATGTTCGACACGAGAACCAACCTCGCGCATCAGGTTGTGTCAGATGTGAGGTCCCACTTTCCCCACCAGACCTTGTCGACGCTTATCCCTCGCTCTGTTCGCGTGTCAGAAGCACCCAGTTATGGCCAGACAGTGATTGAGTATGACCAGAGCTCTCCCGGAGCTGTTTCCTACCAGGAAGCCGCCCTCGAAATCGCACACAGAGGAGCACCGCAGTAATGGCACAGAAGAGAACTGGACTGGGTAGAGGTATTGGCGCGTTGATTCCTGGCGCCCCCACCACGGGAGAACGCCCGGTCGACGTCTTTTTCCCCTCCAGCGCTGAAGCTGGCGACTTAGTCAGCATTCCCGGAGCGACGCTTGTCGCTGTTCCGCCGACCAGTATTCGCCCCAATCCCAAACAGCCCAGAAAAGAATTCCACCAGGAAGAGCTCGACGAGCTCATTCACTCGGTGCGCGAGTTTGGCGTTCTCCAGCCCATCGTGGTGCGACCTCTTGCTAAGCCGGAAGGAACCGTTGCCTATGAGCTGATCATGGGAGAGCGACGCCTCCGCGCTGCGACCGCTGCAGGTTTGGACACTATCCCCGCGGTGGTGCGAGAAACCGAGGACGACGCCATGTTGCGCGACGCTCTCCTGGAAAACCTGCACCGCGCGAATCTCAACGCGTTGGAGGAAGCCTCGGCCTATCAGCAGCTCCTCTCCGACTTTGGAATTACTCAGGACGAGCTTGCGACCAGACTCGGAAGATCTCGCCCTCAAGTTACCAACACGCTGCGCTTGCTGCGCCTCCCCGCTGATGTTCAGAAGAAGGTCGCCGCTGGAGTATTGAGCGCTGGTCACGCGAGAGCACTCCTGGCCATGCCTGATGCGGAGGGGATGTCAAAGCTTGCGAACAAGATTGTTCAGCAGTCACTGACCGTCCGCCAAGCCGAGGAAGAAGCGGGACTCGCGAAGGCAACAAAAACTGGCGGCAAGAAGGTGCGTGGCGGCAGTCGTAGTGAGGGTCTTGACGAGATTGCGGAGCGGATGGGCGACCGTCTCAACACCCGCGTGCACATCACGTTGTCGAAAACCAAGGGCACAGTGGCCATCGATTTTGCGACGGTGGCAGACCTGAACCGAATTCTCGGCGAACTGGGGGAGCCGGGCTTTAAGGCCTAGCCAGCGCTGCCTCTACCAAGGCGCCATAGACGCCGCCCACGTCGTAGCCGGCGGCATCGAGAGCGAGAGCAGTACTGGATGTTTCGGTGAGTCCTGGCATGGTGCTCGCCTCGAGGAACCAGGGCTTGCCTTCGTTGTCAACGATAAAGTCCACTCTCGCAAGATCGCGTAGTCCCAAGGCAGTGAAGGCATTAAGCGCTAGCGCGCTCAAGGAGTCGAGGGTGGCCTGCTCCAGTCGGGGCGGGGTGTAGAACCTGGTTGCACCAGCGGTGTAGCGCGCCTCAAAGTCATAGTGTCCCGACAGTGGCTCAATTTCGACTGCAGGGATTGCGCGTGGTCCATCTCCGGTGTCAATGATGGGGACACATACCTCCACGCCGACAATGCGCTTCTCAATTAACGCAATGTCGGAGTAGGTAAAAGCGTGGACCATGGCTTTGCGAAGGTCCTCGTTCGAGTCCACCCACGACACCCCCTGGGCGGAGCCTCCTTGGGCAGGCTTGACGATGAGTGGAATACCGAGGCTGGTGGTGACGGTCTCTAGGACGCTCTCGGCGCCCAACTCCCTAAAGGCGTCTCTCGACAGGGTGATTGATGGTGGGGTGGCGACACCGGCCCGCTCTGCGAGGCTTTTGGCCACAGGTTTGTTCCACGCAATGCGGGAAGCATCGGCGGTGGAGCCAACGTAGGGAATATCGAGCATCTCCAGGAGGGCGCGGAGCGCACCATCCTCGCCCGAGGCTCCGTGGAGGACTGGCCAGATAACTTCAGGGGAGCTCTCCCCGAGGTACTCAATCAGCGATCCATCAGGATCCCTCAGCTCGACGCTGACGCCATGAGAAAGCAGACCGTCTGCCACTTTCCGCCCAGATTTGAGCGAGATATCCCGCTCGTGGGAAATCCCACCGGAGAGTATGAGAACGCGTGGCATCTCTGCCACGGCTAAGCAACCTCGGGTGGTGGTGACTCGAGGTTCGCCGCGACGGGAACCTCAGAGGTGGCAGGCCCAAAAGTGTCCACGAGTTCCCGCTCCTCGGTAATCACGCGAGCAAGTCGCCGAATACCTTCGGTGATGAAGTCAGGCTCGGGGTAGCAGAAGGCGAGCCGGAGGTGGCGTTGTCCTTCGCCATTCGCAAAGAATGCTGTGCCTGGAGTGTAGGCAACCAGTTCGGTGATAGCCCGTGGCAACATCTCTTTGGAGTCGAGCCCTTCTGGAAGGGTCAGCCACAGGTAAAAGCCACCTGCGGGGTTCGTATGGGCGATGTCAGGAAGGTAGGTCGCCAAGGCGTCGGACATGGCGTCACGGCGCTCCCGATACACACCACGGAAGGTATCAATTTGACCCTTCCAGTCGTGAGACTCAAAATAATCGGCCAACACCATTTGCGCGAAAGAACTTGGCGACAGAATCGCAGCCTCTGATGCTAAAACGAGCTTTTCTCGTATTCCATGGGGGGCAACAACCCATCCCACACGGAGGCCGGGAGCAAACGTCTTCGAAAAAGATCCCAAGTAGATGACACCTGCGTCATCGACGCTGCGCAGCGCCTGAGGGGGAGGTGAATCGAACCACAACAACCCATAGGGGTTGTCCTCCACAATCAAAATCCCGTTGTCTTTGGCGATATCGAGAATCTCCACACGTCGTGAGGCCGACAGTGTCACCCCCGCCGGGTTTTGGAAGTTAGGAATCAGATAGAGGAACTTGATGGGAACTTGGGCTGCCCGAAGCTCCTCAATGCGTTGGGTGAGAGCCGCCGGAATCATCCCGTGCTCGTCCATCTCAATGTGCTCGACGCGTGCCTGGTAGGAGCGGAACACTCCCATGGCGCCAACGTAGCTCGGAGATTCCGCGAGAATCGCGTCGCCCGGGTTCACAAAAAGCTTGGCAACGAGGTCGAGACCCTGCTGTGATCCGGTCGTGACGACAATGTCGTCGACACCCGCCCGAATACCCTCTTCTGCCATGATGGCGCGGATCTTTTCGCGAAGACTCGGCAATCCCTGACCCGAGCCGTATTGCAGGGCTGTGGGACCCTGGCTGGCGAGTACAGAATCGACGGAGCTTCGTACCTTGTCAAAAGGTAAAGCTGCCACGAACGGCATCCCGCCGGCTAATGACACCACCTCCGGACGAGATGCCACCGCGAAGAGTGCCCGGACTTCGCTTGCGCTTAGGCCCGCGGCACGGTCTGCATAGTTGTCAAACCACGGGTCAAGGGAAATTCCCGAACCGGAGGACATCATGAGAACACCTTGGACTCTGGGGACATTGAAGTGCCCAGAATACGGGGATTTTGTTGGGAATGGGGCTTTAGGCCAGGAATTCCTGCAGATCGGCCTCTAGTGCTGGCTTGGGTTTTGCCCCAATAACGGTCTTGACCACCTCGCCAGCCCGGAAGACCTTCATCGTGGGGATGGACGTGATCTGGTACTTCATCGCCGTCTCTGGGTTGTCATCCACATTGAGTTTGACGACATCAATCTTGTCGGAGTGCTCGGTGGCAATCTGATCCAAAATCGGCGAGACCGCGCGACAGGGACCACACCATTCGGCCCAGAAGTCCACCATGATGGGCTTCTCACTGGCGAGCACTTCAGTGGCAAAGTTCTGGTCGGTTACATCTCGTGCGCTACTCATGTTCTTCTCCTTGGGTGATGTGGCGCTCTAGGCGCTGTGGCTTGCGGCTACCTGCTTCTGAGGCAGCGACTCGAGGTAATGCTGCGCGTCCAGCGCTGCGACGCACCCTGAACCTGCAGCAGTGACGGCCTGACGGTAAGTCGGGTCAATGACGTCTCCCGCCGCGAAAACACCCTCCAGGTTGGTCCGTGAGGTACGACCATCCACGGCAATCGTGCCCTCTGAGGTGAGGTCCAGTTGACCGTGAACAACGTGGGTCCGGGGATCGGACCCAATCGCGATGAAGAGCCCGGAAACATCCAGAGTTTTCTCCTCGCCGGTGACCGTGTCGACAATGCCAATTCCGGAGACCAGGTCATCGCCGTAGATGTGCTCCACGGTGGCGTTCAGTATGAACTCGATTTTGGGATCATTCTGAGCGCGCTCCTGCATGACCGCGGAGGCACGAAGCGTTTCGGAGCGGTGGATGATGTAGACCTTGTCCGCAAAGCGGGTGAGGAAGGTTGCTTCCTCCATGGCTGAGTCTCCGCCTCCTACGACAGCGACGACTTTCTCGCGATAAAAAGCACCATCGCAGGTTGCGCACCAGGAAACGCCGTATCCACTCAGGCGATCCTCGTCGGCAATGCCGAGCTTTCGGTACGCAGAGCCGGTGGCGACAATGACGGCGGCGGCTTCAACCGTGTCGCCATTGCCGAGTGAAATCTTCTTCACGGGACCGGCGAGCTCTACCGAGGTGACGTCGTCGTACATAATTTCGGCGCCAAAGCGCTCAGCCTGCTTTTGCATGTGGGTCATCAGCTCAGGACCCATGATGCCCTCGGGGAAACCGGGGAAGTTGTCCACATCGGTGGTGTTCATCAGATCGCCGCCAAACTCCACAGAAGAAGCAACAACCAAAGGGTTGAGGTTGGCGCGCGCTGCGTAAATGGCTGCGGTGTAGCCAGCAGGCCCTGATCCGATAATGACGACGTCTCTCATGGTTCTCCTAATTTCCTTACACCGCTAGCAACGCAAGTCTAGGAGGAACTATTCCCTGACCGGGTAAACGGCAGGTGTCGAAGAAGGGGCCCCGCTACCGCACGGGCGTCGCTGTTTCCCAGCAACAGTAGAGTCGCCCCGTAGACCACGACCATGGCGAGGGTGATGACCACCATCACGAGAGCGGACCACAAGGCCGATCCTGTGAGGTAGCCGGCTCCGTCCGCTCCGCCGATGGCGGTGAGCAGAGCAACACCTGCAGCACTCGAGGGCAGAGCAGCCAGAAGGAATTGCGACAGAGAAAAGACCAGTGGCCGGAGGCTCAGGCCCCCCAGTTTCCGGCGGAGAACAACAATCGCTACAACGGTTTGAACGCTTCCGGCGATGCTGGCAGAGAGCGCCAGTCCCACTGCAATCTGGGTAACCGGCAGTGTCGAGACCCCCAGCGCGAGGGAAATGAACAGCGTCGCCTGCACAACCTGGAGGAAGAACGGGGTTCTTGTGTCTTCTAGGGCGTAGAACACCCGTTGGACAACGAAGAGAACGCTAAAAGCCAGCAGACCCAACGCATAGGACGCAATGACTATCGCCATTGCCCGAATGGACTCGGGTTCACCCCCAAATTGACGAGCGAAAGGCAGTGACACCACGATGAGACCAACGCTCGCAAGAACCATGAAGAATCCGATGCGCGACACAGATTCTAGGAAGTCGCCCCGGACAGCGGCACGGTTCCCATCACGTGCATGGGTTGACATTCGCGTGAAGTAGGCAGTCGCAAGCGACACCGCAACAACCGAGTGCGGGAGCATGAAGATCAACCAGGAGAAACGCAAAATGGCAAGGCTCGGAGCATCTCCACCGGCAGCTAACGACGCCACATTCGCTTGAACCACTCCGGCAATTTGGGCGACCAAGATCATGCCGAATATCCAGGACACCGCCCTACCGGTGTTTCCCAATCCCACTCCCCGCCAGCGGAAGTCTGCACGAAAGCTTAAACCGGCTCTGCGCCAAAACAGAAAAAGGATGAAGGCTTGAGCGGCGACCCCCGCGGTGGCGGAGCCAGCGAGGACGGCGACCATGGACGAGGTCCAGACCATTGCGTTCGCTGTGTCTGCGCCCGGGAATATCAGGCCAAAAGCCACCAGCCCGGTCATCGCCACAACGTTGTTGAGCGCGGGTGCCCAGGTGAAGGGCCCAAAGACTTTCCGGGCGTTGAGAACCTCACTCAGCAAGCTATAGAGCGCATAAAACAGGATCTGCGGCAAACACCAATAGGCAAACGCCACGGCCAACGCAATTTCTTCGGGACTGAAACCTCGACCTCCGTCTCCCCCGCTTTGGGCGTAAAGAGCAACGAGGGCGGGTGCCAACAGGGTTGCCAGCACCGCGACAGCGAGAAAAATCAAGAATCCGAGAGTGACAATCTTGTTGATGAAGCTCTGCCCCCCGTCTGTGTCGAGGCCGGCCTTCACTATGTGGGGGACCAGAACGGCGCTCAGGACACCGCCTGCGACGATGGCGTAAATGTTGTTGGGTAGCTGATTAGCCAGGGCAAAGGTGTCAGCACCAGCCCCCACTGTTCCCAGGGTCCGCGCGAGAATAATCGCGCTGATGAATCCCAGAACACGCGACACCACAGTGCCTGACGCGAGCAGCATGCTGGCGCGACCTAAACCACGATTGTCCTCACGCGGTGTCATCATCGCCACCTCCCACCAGGGATCGTCGGCGCTGGATGGCCCGGATCAGGCCGAAAGTGAAGACTCCACCCACAAGACCTGCGAGAGCAAAACTGATGACACCCTCCCATCCGGCCCGGATAGTGACCGGGATGGTGACGATCTCGCCGACAAGCTGCCCACCTGCGGAAAGCAGACTGAACTCGACCGGAACGGATCCATTAGCCAGGGACTGAACCGGAACAAAGACGCGTATCGATGATTCTGGTGCAATCTCCACCTGGGTGATGGGCTGCTCGACAGCAAGAATTCCTGTTGTGGGTCGCACCCGCAGGGACACGACGACAGACGACGCCAGATCGTTGTTGATTGTCACCGGGAGCTGCGTTTGATCACTCAGAACCGTGATCGAGCTACCCTGCTCTACTCGCACGGAGTTCTGGAAATCCCGGGATTCTTGTTGCGCTCTTTCCCATTCGCTCTCCAAACCGTTGGGGTTGTCGCTCCAGGTCGAGGAGAGCAGCGATTGGTATCTGTTCCATCGACCAAAGACGGCCCCACCAGGGTCAGAGGCGATAGTGGCGAACGCGACATCGCTCTCCCAAAGACCTTTGAGCGCTCCCACAAAGTTCTGCCACTCCCTGCTCTGGGGGATGGTGGTGATGCCGGGCAGAGTTTCCGTTGCGGGAGCTCCCAGTGGAACTGCCAGAGTTGTCGCCAAACGCATGGCGTTGAACCCTTCGAGAACAGACTCGAGTCTCGGGGCAATCGCGGTGGCGGGCAGACGTCCAGTGCTAAAAACCAGCACCTCGTCATTGCCCGTGAGAGCTCGATATCCGATGATGCCTTGGGCGCGTTGGAGATCTGCTTCGGCCTCAAGGACCGTGGGTGCTTGCAGAGCATCCGTGGCAAGACTGGAGAGCTGGGCGTCTACGCGAATAATTCGGGCGTCTCCAATTGATACGACGGATCGATCCGAGGGCAAGCTGTTGCTGGAGAGAAGTACGGCAGACGCGGAGCGCGTGGCGAGCGTGGCGAGCTGGTCGTTGCTGATCGCGTCACCGTGAACCCAGGGATATTCGCCGAGCTTGGCAAAGACCAGAGTGTCAATGGCGAGCGTTGCTAGGGGGTCGGCATCCGCCCAGGGAAGGGCGAATTGGGTGAGTCCGATAGAGCCCAGCGTGCTCGCCCAGGCGAGAGCCTCGGGTGGTGCTTGATCACCGAGGACCGTGATGGAGCTGGTGATTCTGCTGTCGATAGCGAGCGAGGCAGGGTAGGTCTCGAGCGCGCGGGTGACCTGATTGAGCGGCCCACCCTCAATTGTTTGCGCCTCGAGCTCGCCAGGGCTCAGTGCTTGACCACCGGTGGCCGAAGTGGTGAGGGTGACGATGGGAGCTATGGACGCTCGCTGTAGTTCGGTGCCTGCCGGCACAAGTATCAGGATTTGGCGCCCGACGAGTTGTCGCAATCCCGGGACCAGGTTTCCCGGATTGGAGTACGAGACCTCAAGTCCGAAGATGCCGGGTTGGGGTCCGTCATCAGCTCTCTCCGGCGCAACCCGCTCGCTCAGAACCTCGGGGTTGAAGCCAAAAATCATTTCCCTGGATTCAAGTTGCGGAACTTCCGGGCTCACGGCTTGAGCAATCTCCGTGACGACGGGTTCGCTGTCCCCCGAGATAAAGCGGCGAATCTGTTCCTCACTCGTGAAGGGATCCTCGGTGAGACTCACGACAACGTCTCCCGTTGAGAGGGTGCCGGTTTCGTCGGCTCGCAAAAGGACGCTATAGGCGCCACCAAGCGCAGGATCGATGATTCCGCCGGCATCCACGATGAGATCAACACGTGCCGCAGAGCGCTCATCGCTCGCGTGAGCGGGAGCGGGAGGGGCGAGGAACGACACACTCAGCGCAAGGAGCACCCCGAGGGCCACGAGGGACCGTCGGGGCTTGGTGAAAACTGCGCTGGCGCCTGAGTTATCCACGCCTGCGTGTCACTGTCCCCCGAGCTGGCATGGTTCAGAGTCTAGACTCTGAACACTATGTCGAGCGTTGCGAAAGCGGTGGAAACACTGCGTCTCGTCACCTCCGAGGAGCCCATCAAGGGCCTAGCAGAGGCTTTCGCCGCGGCTGGTTTTGAGCTTGCTCTTGTGGGTGGTCCGGTTCGTGATGCTTTCTTGGGCCGCAAGGTTCACGATCTTGATTTCACAACGTCGGCAACACCTGATCAGATTGAGAAACTCGTGAAGCCACTGGCCGATGCCATATGGGACGTGGGCAGAGCGTTTGGCACCATTGCCGCCCAGTTGGGTGGGCACACGGTGGAGATCACGACCTATCGGGCAGATTCCTACGACGGGAGCAGTCGTAAGCCGGATGTTGTCTTTGGCTCGAGCCTGGAGGAGGACCTGTTCCGGCGAGACTTCACGATGAACGCTATGGCTCTGACTCTTCCGGAGGTCAAGCTGGTCGATCCGTGTAACGGTCTGGAGGATTTGCTTGCTGGCATCCTTCGGACGCCGATCGAGCCCGAGATTTCTTTCCAAGATGACCCTCTGCGCATGATGCGAGGCGCTCGTTTCACGAGCCAACTGGGGGCTGTGATTCACCCCGACACGATGGCTGCCATGACCACCCTGGCACCGCGGATTGCTGATATTTCCGCTGAGCGAGTGCGCGAAGAGCTCACTCGCCTACTCGCTACGGAGTCACCACGCCAGGGACTTGAGGTCCTCGTAGAGACGGGGATTGCCGACATTGTGTTGCCGGAGCTCCCGGCGCTCCGCTTGGAATCTGACGAGCACGCCCATCACAAGGACGTCTATCAGCACACTCTGACGGTTGTGGAGCAAGCGATAGAGGAGGAAAAGCGACGCTTTCCCGATCAGTCTCCGGATGTGGTCTTGCGCGTAGCGGCGCTACTGCATGACATCGGTAAACCCGCCACGAGACGGTTTGAGGGTGGCGGCGTGGTTACCTTTTACCACCATGATGTGGTCGGAGCCAAGCTGGCCAAGAAGCGACTCAAGGCACTGCGCTTTGACAACAACACCATCGATTCCGTTGCGAGGCTCATCGAACTTCATCTTCGGTTCTTCGGATATTCCGAGCAAGCCTGGACCGATTCTGCTGTCCGGCGTTACGTGCGAGATGCTGGCGAAGAGTTAGAGCGCCTCCACATTCTGGTGCGTGCCGATGTGACCACCCGCAACAAGCGCAAAGCGGATCACTTGTCGTTTGCCTATGACGACCTAGAAGCACGTATCGCCGTGTTGGCGGAGCAAGAGGAGCTACAAGCAATCCGACCTGAGCTGGATGGCGAAGCCATCATGGCAATCCTGGATCTTCCACCTGGTCGAGAGGTGGGCGAGGCCTATAGATTCCTCCTGGAACTGCGCCTCGATGAAGGGGAAATCGGGGTGGACGAGGTCACGAAGCGCCTTCGGGCATGGTGGGAATCCCGATAGCTGTTGCTCACTGGCGCCGTGGCGCCTAGACTGTGGCAGTTGTCTTGTTCGCAAGACACAGCACTAATCCCTCCTGTTGCAGAAATCCTGTAACCGTTGAGTCCGAAGGAGGTGGGGTAGTCGTGCACGATTATGAACTGATGGTCATCCTTGACCCAGAGACAGATGAGCGCACCGTTGCTCCCAGTCTCGAAGCGTTCCTTGAGGTCATCCGCAAAGACGGTGGCTCCATTGAGAACCTCGACATTTGGGGTAAGCGTCGGTTGGCGTACGAGATCAAGAAGAAGTCCGAGGGCATCTACGCCGTCGTCAACTTCACGGCATCACCTGAGGCCACAGCTGAGCTTGACCGCCAGCTCCGCCTGAGTGAAGCCGTCATGCGAACCAAGGTGTTGCGCCAGGACGAAGCTACCGTTCGCCTGGGTGCTCCCGAAGAATCGCCCGTAGCTCAGAAGGTGTCGCTTTCGGGCGGCAACAAGCGACGCAAGTCGGAGTAGATCATGGCTGGCGAAACAATCATCACGGTGGTCGGTAACCTCACCGCCGACCCAGAGTTGCGCTACACCCAGAACGGTGTAGCTGTCGCCAACTTCACCATCGCCTCAACCCCTCGTAATTTCGATCGGGCCTCCGGCGAATGGAAAGACGGCGAAGCTCTGTTCATGCGCGCCAGCGTGTGGCGCGAGTTCGCGGAGCACGTAGCCTCCTCTCTCACCAAGGGCGCGCGCGTAGTGGCCACAGGCCGACTTCGTCAGCGTTCTTACGAGACCAAAGAGGGCGAGAAGCGCACTTCTATTGAGCTCGAGGTTGACGAGATTGGCCCCAGCCTTCGCTATGCAACGGCCCAGGTTCAGCGTCAATCCAGCGGCGCCTCCAAAGGCGCTGTAGAAGACGCGTGGAGCGCTCCTGCCGCAGGCGGAGTGACTCAAGATCCGTGGGCTAGTGCAGCTCCCGCAGACCAAGCTCCTATTGAGGACGCACCCTTCTAACTAACGTGTGAGCGCCCGGGCTAGTCCCAGGGCGCCTGAGCAGAAAGAACATCACCATGGCAGGAAAATCCAGCGGCGACCGTCGCAAACCACGCATGGGCAAAGGCGGCAAGCCTGCAGCTCCTGTGAAGTCCATCACCGTGGGCGTCATTGACTACAAGGACGTCGCCACGCTTCGCCGCTTCATTTCAGAGCGCGGGAAGATCCGTAGCCGTCGTATTACCGGCGTCTCTGTCCAGGAGCAGCGTCTGCTCGCCAAAGCCATCAAGAATGCACGCGAAATGGCCTTGTTGCCCTACGCCGGTGCGGGCCGCTAAGGAGCGAACTCATGACAAAGCTCATTTTGACTAACGAGGTCGCAGGCCTCGGTTCCGCCGGGGACGTCGTAGACGTCAAAAACGGATACGCTCGCAATTTTCTGATTCCTCAGGGATTTGCTGTCGCATGGAGCAATGGTGGCCAGAAGCAGGTCGACCAGATTCGCTCAGCGCGTGAGGCGAAGGTTATGGCCTCTCAAGAAGAGGCGCAGTCACTCAAGGACAGGCTGGAAAAGGCGCCCATTTCTTTGAGCGCTAAAGCTGGCTCTGAGGGTCGCCTCTTCGGCTCCGTGACCCGCAACCACATCGCTTCGGCGATTGAGGCTGCCGGCATCGCGGGTGTTGACAAGCGATCCATTGAGATTCTCAAGCCGATCAAGTCGACTGGCCCAGCAGAAGTCGTCATCAAGATTCACGATGGCGTCATCGCCACCGTTACTCTTTCGGTAAAGGCGGAAAAGTAGACCTTTTCTTGCGTGAGTGGGGCCCCTCTTCATGAGGGGCCTTCACCATTTAAGGTGGTCTTTCTCCACACAGACACCCCTAGCACACTGAAGTCTAAACTGGTGCTTTATACAGATTCACACAGGTTAAAATGTCAGTTTTTATGCTCGATAAATAACTATTTTGTCGCAAAAATTGCTTCCTAAGGCTCCCGACAATCCCCATTTTATCCACAGGGCTTCCGGCGTTTCTCGGCAATAGTGCACAGAGTTATCCACAGGGTTGATTGTGCGTGACGACTGGCATCTCTAGGGTGAAAACAAGCTTAGAAAGCAGAGCCCCACGAAGGCTCTGAGAGCCTCCCCGCTGTGTCAGTCGATGGTGATAGACCTGGGGAGGAACACCCACAACGGGTAGTCCCCGTGCGAAAAACAGTAAGGAGTCGCGTGTGTCCATAGCCCAGCTCGGCATTGTCCCCGACTCTCCCTCGGACCGCGGGTATGGCGGAGATCGGACACCGCCCCACGACGTGCTGGCGGAGCAGAGCACGCTCGGCGGAATGCTCCTGAGCAAGGACGCGGTTGCTGACGTGATCGAGGTGGTGCGTGGTCGCGACTTCTATCTGCCCAAGCATGAAATCATTTTCGATGCACTGCTCAACTTGTATTCGCATGGCGAACCTACCGATGTCATCACTGTTTCCGAAGAACTCACCAAGACAGGCATGCTCTCGCGAGCTGGGGGTGTGGACTACCTCCACACCATCGTTTCCGTGGTTCCCACGGCTGCTAGCGCCGGGCACTATGCCGCCATCGTCGCCGACAAGGCGGTGTTGCGCCGTTTGGTGGATGCGGGCACGCGTATCGCCAACATGGGATACGCCAGCGAGGGAGAAGTCACCGATCTGGTGAACTCCGCCCAGACCGAGATTTACCAGGTCGCGGGCGGCGTTGAGGCAGAAGATTATGTTCCGCTCACCGAGGCTGTTTCCGCTGCCGTGGACGAAATCGAAGCTGCTCGCAGTCGTGATGGACAGATGGTGGGTGTTCCTACCGGGTTCGCGGACCTCGATGGCCTGATGAACGGGTTGCACCCAGGTCAGCTTGTCCTGATTGCCGCCCGTCCTGCTCTGGGTAAGTCGACCCTTGCGCTAGACCTCGCTCGCAACGCAGCTATCCGCTTCAAGCAACCCACCATCTTTTTCTCCCTGGAAATGGGTAAGTCGGAAATCGCAATGCGATTGCTTTCCGCGGAAACCTCCATCCCACTGCAGAAAATGCGCAAGGGAATGGTGGAAGCCAGGGACTGGACCACCATTGCCTCGACGAGAGGTCGCATTGAGTCAGCACCTCTCTACATCGATGACAGCCCGAACATGACACTGGTCGAGATTCGGGCTAAAGCACGGCGATTGAAGCAGCGAGTTGGTCTCAAAATGATTGTGATCGACTACTTGCAGTTGATGACGGCCGGAAAACGGGTGGAGTCCCGCCAGCAAGAGGTGAGCGAGTTCTCTCGGGCGCTGAAATTGTTGGCCAAGGAGCTCCAGGTTCCCGTCGTGGCGCTGTCTCAGTTGAATCGTGGACCTGAGCAGCGCTCCGACCGTAAGCCCCAATTGAGCGATCTGCGTGAATCGGGATCTTTGGAGCAGGATGCGGATGTCGTCATCCTGCTGCATCGCGACAGCGCTTATGAGAAGGACAGCCCTCGCGCTGGAGAAGCAGACCTGATTGTGGCGAAGCACCGTAACGGTCCTACCGACACCATCGTCGTCGGCTTCCAGGGCCATTACTCGCGCTTCGCCGATATGCCAAAGGTTTAAGTGGTTCTGGGGGTCTCCAACCCTGATTACGCTGGAGGGGTGGTAGCCCAGCCTCGACAATCGCCAGCCCTTCCGTACTATGTGGTCTCGGCGATGCGATCCATCATTGTTCTCGCCACAGGCATTGTGATCACCTTCACCCCGGGTCATTCTGCGCGTTTTGGCCTGGTGGCCCTGGGAATTCTGGGGGTTGTGAATGCCGTGGGCCTGGGACTTGTTGCCCTCGGTCTCTCGGCCACGGAAACCGGGAGAGGACTTCACCTGTGGCAGTCACTGGTCTCACTTGTAGTAGGTGCTCTTGTGCTTGCACTCCAGGAAGCGGGAATGATTCTGCTCCTGTGGGCGCTCGTGTTTTGGGCGCTCCTTGTGGGTGTGGCAGAGATTTTCTATGGCGCCCGCTTGGCGCGAGGGGATGCCCTTCGACGCGACTGGATCACCCAGGGAGCTATGACGGTCATCTTGGGAGTTGTCGTCCTGTTTCAGCCGGCGGACAGTGTGGCTGTGGTCGGTTTCTTAGGTGCGTGGGCTATCGTCCAGGGTGTCTACTTGGCCATTGCCAGCGTTGCACTGCGGTTCCCCACCACACCAAAGGATGACCCCCATGACTGAGCCCACTCGGCGTCAGAAGCTTCGCCCGATTGAATACGTCATGCTCTCAGGAGTGATGGCGTTGTTTGCCGGACTGGTTGTCCTCATGGTCACGCGCGACGCCCTGTTGGCAATTATCGGCAGTGGACTGGTCTTCATCGTGGTGATTATCGGGATTGCCATGTTGCTCTTGGCAGTGTCACCGAACTCAACTCCGGATGGCCAGAAAAGCTCTCCGGGTACAGGAAACGACTAAGCCTTAGTCGAGATAGTCAACAAGGGCCGAGGCGAGCCCCACGTAGCCTTCGGGTGTCAGCTTCGACAGGCGCTTCTTCGCGTCCTCGGAGATATCAAGCCCTTGAACGAAAGTCGCGAGAGTAGCGGCGTCGACTTTGTTTCCTCGCGTCAACTCTTTGACGATGGCATAGGGGTCTGTCTCTGCGGAATTCCCACGCACAATCTCTGCGCGCATGACGGTTTGGATGGCCTCAGCGAGAACTTCCCAGTTCGCTTGGAGGTCGGCTGAGAGGGCACCCTCATCGAGTGAAATCTCGTGGAGACCCTTTTGCAGATTGGTGAGCGCCAGCAATGAGTGCCCAAATCCGACACCAATATTGCGTTGAGTGGTCGAGTCGGTCAGGTCGCGTTGCAATCGTGATGTCACCAGGGTTGCTGCTAGTCCTTCCAACAGCGAGCTGGAGATTTCCAGATTGGCTTCGGCGTTCTCGAAGCGAATGGGGTTGATCTTGTGGGGCATTGTCGATGATCCGGTCGCACCGGCTTCGGGAATCTGGGTGAGGTAGCCCACGGAAATGTAGGTCCAGACGTCAGTCGCCAGGTTGTGCAGAATGCGGTTGGCGTGAGAAATTGCGGTGAAAAGTTCCGCGGCGGCATCGTGGGACTCAATTTGAGTAGTCAGCGGATTCCAGGTGAGGCCAAGTCCTTCGACAAAGTTCTTGCTCACAATCGGCCAGTTGACACCGGGTTCTGCCACCACGTGGGCTGAGAACGTTCCTGTTGCTCCGGAGAATTTGGCGAGGTAGGGAACGCGAGCGATTCGCTCACGCACCCGAACGAGTCTGCCCACAAAGACGGCAAGTTCTTTTCCAAACGTTGTGGGGGTGGCGGGTTGGCCGTGTGTTTTGGCCAACATCGGAGCGTCACGCCAGCTGTGAGCCAGTTCGGTCAGTCGAGTGACTACGTCATCGAAAGCGGGAAGCCACACGTGGGCGAGAGCGTCCCGGGTGACCAGGGCGTACGAGACATTATTGATGTCCTCGCTCGTGCACCCAAAGTGAACGAGCTCGCTCACGCTCTCGAGCTGGTGGGCCTTCAGCACGTCGCGAACGTAGTACTCGATCGCTTTCACATCGTGTTTGGTCACTTCTTCGAACGCCGCGATTTGGGCAATATCTTCAGGCCCAAAGTTGGCGACAACTGATCGCAACGCGTCGGCGGTTGAGGCGGGGAGTGGGGTGGACCCGGCAACTCCCTCAGCACACAACGTGATCAGCCACTCGATTTCGACGGTGACGCGCGCTCGATTCAGAGCTGCCTCTGAGAAGTACTCGCCGAGAGCTTCTGTTGCAAGACGGTAGCGTCCATCCAGCGGACTAAGGGGTTGGTGGCCCAAGGGCGACATGGTCACCTTCCTGTCTGGGAGATTTCCCTCCCCTATTCTTCCCTATTTTGCTGTCCACTGGGGAGTGGCGCCCGGGTTTTGTGTGGTCTGTGCTGAGGTGAACTGGCTCTGGTGAGAGCTCAGGCCACACTCCCCTCGGGAGAACAGTGATGGATGATGCATATCGGGCTGGCATGCACGCAGGTGACCTGCGCCGCATTGCGCTCGAGCTCGAGCGCTCGCTGCCCTCCGGTGAGTGGAGAGGTCCCTCCGAACTCGAATGCCGTCTACGCGTAATGGACATCCATGCTGACCTCCTTCGAGTGGCGCGACTCCTCGAGATCGCCGCGCGGGAGAGTGATTGATGGGCGGGAACCCCTTCTGGATACATGACCCCACGACCGTCACAGTCTGTGACGAGTTTGTGTATGCGCTTTTGGTGACGCTCGATCGCCAAGCGGCGGTGGTGACCTCAATCTGGTCTGATCTCGCTCCCAGGGACAACCCCGGATCTTCTCCTTTCGAGATCCCCAGTGTGCCTCCCGTGGAGTGGAGTTCTGCCCGTCATGGACTCGGCGAGGCCCTGGATGATCTCACTTGGCTCCGAGGTTCTCTCCTCGCCTATGCCCGGGCAACAGCTGAGCAGGAGCGCGATCGTGCCATGGCCTGGGGTGAGCCCGCAGAGCGTGCACTAGCTCTCGGGGTGTCCCTGATGAGCGGAGCGACTCTCGAGGGAGCGCTCGGTTCCAACCCGATAGGTCACGCGGCTGAGACCATCGGAGGCGGGATTCCTCGAGTGCATGAGGTGGTGGTGAGCGAATCCAGCGGGAAACCGGTGATGGCGCGGGCCCCTCAGTCGGTGGGTGATCGGGTGGCGCGGATTCCCGCGACAGATAACCCCATACGCATCGAGAGATATGTCGATGACGCAGGGAGAGCTCACTCGGAGGTCTATATCGCGGGAACCCATGACTGGGGGATGGGCACGACAAGGGAGCCTTTTGATCTGAACAGCAACATCGCTCTCGTGGCCGGGATCCCGGCAGCATCTCTAGTGGGTGTGCAAAGCGCGATGACGCGAGCGGGTATCAAGCATGGTGAAAGGGTGACCTTTACGGGCCACTCTCAAGGCGGCATGATTGCCGCTCGCCTTGCGGAATCCGGAACGTATCGAACGACCGGGCTTGTTGTGGTGGGGTCGCCTACCGGAACTCTCAGCGCCACTGGCGGATACCCGGCACTAGCTCTCCGCCACACTGATGATGTGGTGCCGCGCCTTGGTGGTAGCGATCAGGGGTCAGGGTTCACGACCATCGAAAGAGCTAGCACTAGCCCGATGGGGGATGTGGTCGGTGCCCACAAGAAATCTGGCTACGTTCAGATGGCCCGAGACCTTGATTCCTCGCCGGCTAGAGCGCACCTTCCCGAGATAGTCAACGCCCCAGGAACCGCCCAGGTGCGGGTCTTCACAGCACAGCGGGTGAGTAGCTAGCGGCGCTTGCCAACGAACGGGCGCAACACCATGCCAATAATCCAGCTGGAGAGGCTTAGCACGAGCGCTCCTATGATTCCCCAGTAAAA
>Ga0255756_1001725_pt1 | contig 24606 bp, 22 predicted proteins | sample 011ome_20_FD_179956 | JGI IMG/M metagenome (GOLD analysis project Ga0255756, IMG submission 179956) | Coastal salt marsh microbial communities from the Groves Creek Marsh, Skidaway Island, Georgia - 011509CT metaG (version 2) | ecosystem: Environmental > Aquatic > Marine > Intertidal zone > Salt...
GGAATACACTGGTTTCATCGCGCCGGGTATCGTGGTGGTTTTCCTGCTCGGCTTCTTCGACAAGAAGATGAACGCGGTGGGCGCATTCACAGCGCTGCTCGGCTCGTTGGCGGTCAATGTGATGTTGAAGTTCGGCATGCCTGACGTACCCTTCATCATCCGCATCTGGGGCGTGTTCATGCTTTCGATTGTCGCTGCCGCGGTTGTTTCACGCATGACAACGCCGCCGGAAGAAGAGCAGACCGTCAAGCTGGGCGATATCGCCTTTGCCACGACCATGCTGTTCAATACGCTGGCAATGTTGACGGTTGCAATTCTTATCGGACTCTATGTAATTCTCTGGTAAGGATTTTCCAGCTGGCGCTCTGTGGGGAGCGCTAGCCATCTAACACCGGAGCCGCTGGGGGGTGGCTCCGGTGTTTTTTATTGGTCCGCGAAACCCTCAGCCAGAAACTTCAGCGCGCATCCAGCCAGCATCGCCATGCCTTTGGGCAAGGCGTTCTCGTCAACATGCATGCGCGGTGAGTGGATCGCGCAGCAGCTGCGCCAGTCCTCGCCTTCATTGGCCACGCCCAGGAAAAACATCGCACCGGGCACTTTTTCCAGCAGGTAAGAAAAATCCTCGGCGCCCATGATCGGGTCTGCGAGATCGCGCCACCCCTCCGCACCACCAATCTCTGTGGCAACTGCCCGGCCCAGATCAACCGCCCGCGGATCGCAAATCGTGACGGGAAAGCCCTCTACGATCTCAACATTGGCGGACAGGCCATGTGCTGCGGCGACATGACTGGCCATATCGGTCAGCAATTCGCGCGCTTTCAGCCGATGCTCTTTGCTGAGCGTCCGGATAGTGCCGTTGATTGTGGCTTCATCGGGTATGACGTTAAATGCAGTTCCCGCGTGGATCTGCGTGACTGTCACGACCACCGCGCTGGCGGCATTGAAGCGGCGCGTCACCATCGCCTGGATCGCGCTGACCAGAGCAGCAGTACCGGGCAATGGGTCGACGCAATCATGCGGCATTGAAGCATGCCCGCCCTGCCCGGTTAAGGTGATTGTAAATGCGTCCGCAGCTGCCATCAGCGGTCCGGGTCTGCCCGCCAGCACGCCAAACGGCGCATTGGGCATGATATGCAGCGCGAAGGCGGCGTCAGGCAGTGGGTCGATCAGCCCGTCTTCCAGCATGAAACGCGCGCCGTGATAGCCTTCCTCGCCCGGCTGGAACATGAAGTCGATCGTGCCGGCAATCTGTTCGCGCTTGGCACATAGCAGCCGCGCCGCGCCCGCCAGCATGGCAGTATGCGTGTCATGTCCGCATGCGTGCATCCGGCCTGGAACTGTCGAGGCGAATTCCAGATCGGTCTTCTCATCCATCGGCAAGGCGTCCATATCGCCGCGCAGCAGCACGCGCCGACTTTGCCCTTTAGCCGGCATGCCGCCTTCCAATGTGGCCACCTGGCCGGTGGTCGAGGTGCCTTCGCGCCATGTTAGCGATAGATCGGCGAGCGCTGCGCGCACCTTGGCCATGGTTTTGGGCGTGTGCAGCCCCAATTCCGGCTCGGCATGGATGGCGCGGCGTAGAGAGACGATATCCCCGCTCAGCTCGCGGGCGGATTCGATAAGGTTTTCTGTCAGCATGGATACAATCTAGCGCAAATGTTGCGCATAGGAAGCGGCATTGTAACCAAGCCACGTTTGGCCACGAATTTGAGTTGCACTGCAAAATCACCTAGTGAACGCACATGGTTTCCGACTAAGGAACGATGATTATGGCTGGCCCGATCCATGAATTTTCGCATTTGCCGCGACCCAAAGCCAATGTGAAATCGGCTTGGCGTGTGAGACGCGGCGCGCGTGCAGAGGGTGACCCTCCAATTGTCGGACTGATCTATAATCCGCGCAGCCACCACAATCGGGGGCAGGACCTCACCAGCAAGATTTCGCCGGATGTCTTTGTGGCGCAACCGGGAAACCGCGATCAATTGCCAGAGGCGCTCGCGCGCCTTGCCGAACGCGGGATCGATTTGTTGGTCATCAATGGCGGTGACGGTACAGTGCGCGATGTGCTGACTTGTGGGGAGCCCATTTTTGGCGATGACTGGCCTGTTGTGGCGGTGTTGCCCAAGGGCAAGACCAATGCGCTGGCGGTTGATCTTGGCGGCCCGAGTGACTGGACATTGCAATGCGCGGTTGACGCGTATGAAAATGGGAAGCGGGTCAAGCGCAGCCCGATGGCGATTACGCCGCTTGATCAGCCTGATGCGCGGGTGCTGGGGTTCATTCTGGGTGCCGGCGCGTTTACGCTAGGCACCAAGGCAGGCCAAAGCGCGCACAAACTCGGTGCGTTCAACTCATTGGCAGTAGGCGTTACGACCTTCTGGGGCATTTTGCAGGCGGTTTTCGGAACGCGCGCCAATCCGTGGCGTCGCGGAGCAAAGATGGATTTGCGTTTGGCGCCTAGTGGAGTGCCGTTGGAGCATAGCGGGCTGGGCGAACCAGAGCGCAGGCTTATCCTGCTGGCATCAACGCTTGAGCGCTTTCCTGGGGGGACCAAGCCCTTCGGATCATTGGGTAAGGGTTTGAAGCTGGCTGCACTTGATCAGATCAGCCGCTGGATGACATTGATGCTGCCCGCGATCCTGTTTGAATTTGGCCCCAAGAATTTGCGTAAGCGCGGCTTTCACCAACTGGTCGCGCAGTCTTTCGAGATGGAGCTGGAGGACCAATTCATTCTCGACGGCGAAGCTTTTCCTGCTGGCCGATACAGGGTCGAAACCGGACCCGAGATCGATTTCGTTGCACCCTGAATGACGCCGCCATGAGCGCTTTGGCAGAACGAATCTCAGCAAAATCTGCGGTCGCAGTGCATCCCGCCATTGCTGAATTTGCCGCGCGGCTTGCAATTGAAGCGGGGGCGCTGGCGGTTCTATTCTACGGCTCCAATCTGCGGACCGGATTGCTTGAAGGCGTGCTCGACTATTACGTGTTGCTTCCGGGCGAGGAGCAGGAGAAGATATGGCCGCGTGTCAGCTATCGCGAATGGGACAATCAAGGCGAGACGCTGCGCGCCAAGATCGCCACTATGTCGCTCGCGCAGTTTGCCAAGGCCGCATCGGGCCAATCGCGCGACACCACTATCTGGGCGCGGTTCGTGCAGCCGTCTGCTTTGGTTTGGGCCCGCGATGGCGATGCGACGGCGCAGACACTTGATGCGCTTGGTGATGCTGCAAAAACTGCGGCGCGGCTGGCTGCGGCGCTCGGCCCGCCAAGCGGCACCGCCGATGACTATTGGCGCGCATTGTTCCGCGCCACCTACAAGGCGGAGTTTCGGGTAGAGAAAGCAGGCAGGGAAGATAGTATCTTGTCAGTCAACGTGGCGCATTTTGACGGGCTATTGCCTCTGGCGCTCGACGCACAAGGCATTGCGTTTGATGAAGCAGGCGGTCGCCTGACACTCAAGCTGACGGACAGTGCCCGACGCGAAACACTATCGTGGTGGAGCCGCCGCCAACGGCTAGGCAAGCCGCTCAACATTCTCCGCCTGCTGAAAGCCAGCACTACGTTTGACGGTGCGGCGCGCTATGCCGCGTGGAAGGTGCAGCGCCACACGGGTGTGCCGATTGAAGTGACGCCATGGCGCGAAAAACACCCTGTGCTCGCGGCACCGGGTGTCTTGTTCAAAGTCTGGCGAGAGCAGAAAAAGCAGCAGAGCTGAGCCTGCTTGCCTCTTACATGTAGCGCATATTGATGCGGATCGACGTTACACCTTCGCCCACTTCAAATGCTGTCTTGCGGTAGCTCGGCTTGCCGAGGTTGAAAATATTGATCGAGGGATTGTTCGACATCGCGCCGCCATCCTCGCTGACTTCGGTTTGTCCATTGCCGTTAACATCATGGCGAACAGCGATGCCATAAGTGCCCGCGCGCGGAACCGGCATGCAAAACACCATCGTCCCTTCGCGGGCAGAGGTTTCGATCCGGTTGATCCATTTGCCCCGTTCTAGCCAATCCGATTTGACCCCGCGATAGCTTTGCACGCGGATCCGACCCCCGGATGATTTGATACCGGCAACGGTCACGCGCACCGCAGGCCCGCCGCCGGGCGCGCATTGGCGCATATTGTTGGAAATTTCCTGACGATAGGTCACTGAGGGAGCGCCTTGCGCCCAAGCGGCTGCAGCCACCGGAGCAAGCGTCGCTGCGGTCAGTGCAAATCCGGCTGTGACCAGTCTTGATCGCATCTTCTCGCGTGTCCTTCAGTCGTTAAAACGCTGCTGCGCCAAAGGGGCAAGCGTAGCAGCGCGATAGGGCATTTCGCCCTAATTCGAAAACCTTATGCTGCAAAGTGGCTGAATTGCGGCTGAATTTGACGAACGGATATCCTTAATCTTCGCGCTACTGTGTGTGGAAAAGGCCACGCGCCTGCTTGTCGGCGAGTCTTCCCCGGCGTTACTGCGAGGAAACGCGGACTTTTGCGAAAGCACACCATGGCCACACCGCTCATTTCACCTTCCATTTTGTCAGCTGACTTTGCGCGGCTGGGCGAAGAAGTGCGCGCGGTGGATCAAGCAGGTGCGGACTGGATCCATATCGATGTGATGGATGGGCATTTTGTGCCTAACCTCACGATCGGGCCTGACGTGGTCAAAGCGCTGAGACCCCATTCGGACAAGACCTTTGACGTGCATCTGATGATTTCACCGGTCGATCCGTATCTGGAAGCTTTTGCAGAGGCCGGCGCGGATATCATCACCGTCCATCCAGAGGCGGGCCCCCATGTACACCGCACGCTGCAAGCGATCCGTGCCTTGGGCAAGAAGGCCGGGGTGGTACTGAATCCAGGCACGCCCGTCGAAGTGCTCGACAATCTGATGGACCTGGTTGACCTGATCCTGGTGATGAGCGTCAATCCGGGCTTTGGGGGGCAGAGCTTCATCCATTCGCAGCTCGACAAAGTGCGCGCGATCCGCGGGATGATTGAAAGGGCAGGGCGAGATATCCACCTGGAGGTCGATGGCGGCGTCAATCCTGAAACCGCGAAGCTTTGCGTTGATGCCGGCGCGGACGTGCTGGTTGCAGGTTCTGCAACCTTCAAGGGCGGCCAGTCCCAATATGCCGCCAATATTGCCGCGCTGAAGGGCGAAGTCTGATGGACGCGTTGCTGTCCGGCTCGAGCGACACCAAACAGAGTGAAGATCTGTTTGGCGAGATCGAGGAAGATCGCTCTGCGCTGCCTCTGGCGGCGGCGGGGGATGTGCAGCCTGTCATTGATGGCGAAAGCGAAATTCCGCTGACTGAAGCGCGCACGCTTGTGTTGAGCGACTTTGTACCGCCCAAAGCCGATTTGACCGAAAAGCTGGTGCGGGTTGCCTATCGTCTTGGCATCAGTGGCGCAACGCTGACCGCGCCCTTCCGCAAGCCCGCGCGCCCGCGCTTGCTGGCAACGGTCAAACCGGCGCTGGCAGGCGACCGGGTGGCAGGGATGGCGCTGCGAGCGGGCCACTTCATGATCAACGGCATGAAGCCGCCGATTTCCGAAGTTGAATATCAAAGTTCGTCGCGCGCAACGCCGCCGTTCGAGCGGATGATCCATGGTTTTGCTTGGCTACGCGATCTCAGCGCAGCTGGCCAGCGCCAACAATGCGTCGAAACGGCTGAGCGGATTGCAGGGCTTTGGCTTAAAGCCAATCCAAAGCCGGGCAAATGTGCGGCTTGGTACGTCGACTATGTTTCAATGCGACTGATGGCGTGGCTCGTCCATGCGCCGCTTTTGCTGTCAGGCAAGGATGAAGCCTTGCGTCCGCAAATGCTGGCTACGATTGATGAAACGGCGCGCTGGCTCGATCGTGAAGTGCGCCGTACGCCAGATCCGTTCGGTGCAGTCCTGGGTTGGGGTGCCTTGATCGCTGCGGGCTTGTTGCTTCCACAAGGCAAACCGCGCCGGCTCTATGCCGAAGCCGGGCTGGTCGCGGCATTGGGCGATTTTGTCGGCGAAGATGGTGGCGCTTTGTCACGCAGCGCGATCGCACAGATGGATGTGATCGCCATGCTGGTGGATTTGGAGGCTTGCTATAGAGCGGTTGACCGCGATCTGCCGCAAGCGTTGTGCCTGATGCGCGAGCTGCTTGTGCCGCCCATTCTGGCGTTGCGACATGGCGATGGTGCCTTGGGCAATTGGCAAGGCACAGGGGCCATGCGGGCGGATCGGCTTGCTGCGCTGATCGATGCTAGTACCGTGCGCACACGCCCGCTGAAGGATGTGAAGCACTGGGGCTTCCATCGTCTGACCGGTGGGAAGACCATTATCCAGATGGATGCAGCCCCGCCGCCCCGCTCGAAGCATTCGCGTTCGGGCTGTGCATCGACGCTGGCCTTCGAAATGTCCGACGGACTCAGTCGCCTGATCGTCAATTGCGGCGGCGCGGCGATGGCCGGTGGGCTTGTTCCGGCGCGGATCGAGCAGGGGCTGCGAGCCACCGCGGCACATTCCACGCTGATACTTGACGATGTAAACTCGACCTCGGTGCTGTTTGGCGGAAAGCTGGGCAAGGGGGTCGAGAAGGTCGAGATTGAGCGTAGTGAGATTGCACGCGGAACGGCCAGTGCGCAGCGCATCGAAGCGAGCCACGATGGTTATGCCGCACGGTTCGGCCTGATCCACCGCCGTATCCTGTTGCTGCGCAGCGATGGTTGCGAGTTGCGCGGCGAGGATGTGCTGGCGCCATCCACCCGCAAGGGGCAGCGCGGCAAGCTCAAATTCGCAATCCGGTTCCACCTAGGTCGGGGAGTAGAGGCGCGCCTCTCCGAAGACAGGCTAGGCGCCAGTCTGTTGTTGCCCGACGGCGGCTTGTGGCAATTCCGTCTTGGCGGGAATGATGCGGGTGCGGACTTGGCGCTCGAAGAAAGCATGTGGGTCGATGGCGACGGGCATCCGCATGGCGTTGACCAATTGGTGGTGCAGGGAATGATATCGCGCGGCGGGGGGCAATTCTCCTGGCTGCTAAAGAAAATGGGGTGATTTCCTAAGTGACGGATGTGACAATCAAGCGGGCACTGCTGTCAGTGTCCGACAAAACCGGATTGGCTGAACTGGGCCAGGCCTTGGCTGCGCGCGGTGTGGAGCTGGTTTCGACTGGGGGAACGGCAAAGGCGCTGCGCGATGCGGGGCTTGAAGTTCGCGACATCTCTGAACTCACCGGCTTTCCTGAAATGATGGATGGGCGGGTCAAGACGCTGCACCCCAAGGTGCACGGCGGCTTGCTAGCAGTGCGCGACAATCCGGAGCATGCCGCCGCAATGGAAGAGCATGCAATTGGTGCGATCGATCTTGTCGTGGTCAATCTCTACCCCTTCGAAGCTACTGTCCTGCGCGGCGCCGAACGTGACGAGATCATCGAGAATATCGACATTGGCGGTCCGTCAATGGTTCGTAGCTCGGCGAAAAATCATGCCTTTGTGACGATCGTGACAGACTCAGCGGACTATGAAGAATTGCTGGGCGAACTGGATGAAAGTAACGGGGCAACCTCGCTTGCATTTCGAAAGAGGTGTGCCGCCAAGGCCTTTGCCGCCACCGCTGCCTATGACAGCATGATTAGCCAATGGTTCGCCTTTGCTGACCAGCAGCAGCAGTTCCCCGATTTCCTGGCGGTCAATGGCAAGGCGCCGACCGTCCTGCGCTACGGCGAAAACCCGCATCAGCAGGCGGCACTTTATACCCCTTCGGGTCCGCATGGCTCAGGCATTGCGCAGGCCGAACAGCTGCAGGGCAAGGAGCTGTCCTACAACAACTACAATGATGCCGATGCGGCGCTGGAATTATGCGCTGAATTCGGTGGCCAGGATCCTGCAGTTGTCATCGTCAAGCACGCCAATCCTTGCGGTGTGGCGCAGGCGGGCAGCCTGGTCGATGCATGGGAAGCGGCGCTGCAATGCGATAGCGTTTCGGCGTTTGGCGGGATCGTTGCAGTCAACCAGGAGCTGGACGGTGCCACAGCCGAGCAGATCGCGAAGATATTTACCGAAGTTGTGATCGCGCCCAGCGTTAGCGATGAAGCGCGCGAAATCTTCGCGACGAAGAAGAACCTGCGTTTGCTCACTGTTGGCGATTTGCCTGATCCGCGCCGTGGCGGTCTGATGGTCAAGCTGATCACTGGCGGCTTGCTGGTGCAGAGCCGAGACAGTGGCGCGATCTCAGAAAATGATCTGAAAGTTGTCACCAAGCGCGAGCCGACAAGCCAAGAGCTGAAGGATTGCATGTTCGCATGGACCGTCGCCCGGCATGTGAAATCGAACGCGATTGTTTATGCCAAGGATGGCGCGACAGCCGGGATTGGCGCTGGCCAGATGAACCGCCGTGATAGCTCGCGCATTGCTGCGATGAAGGCGGCAGAAGCAGCAGAAACCTATGGCTGGGATACGCCGCGAACCACAGGCAGCGCCGTTGCCTCTGATGCATTCTTCCCGTTCGCGGATGGATTGCTGGCCGCAGCTGAAGCTGGGGCGACTGCGGTGATCCAGCCGGGCGGTTCAATCCGCGATGATGAAGTGATTTCAGCCGCGGATGAGGCAGGCCTCGCGATGGTATTCACCGGAATGCGGCATTTCCGGCATTAAATCCGCCACCACCGCCTGTGCCTCAAAATCTCGTGCGCACAGTTGTGGCCCGGTGCGCCGGTCACTCCGCCGCCAGGATGCGCGCCTGAGCCGCATAGCCAGAGCCCCTTGATTGGCATCTTGTGGCTTCCTGCACCCAGCACAGGCCGGGCGGCCCATAACTGGTCCAGGCTCATACGGCCGTGGAAGATATCCCCGCGCCACAGGCCGAATTTTGCTTCGAGAGCACGGGGTGTGTGCACTTGGCGGTGCAGTACCAGTTCCCGGAAGCCCGGTGCATGATGCTCGATTACATCGAACACAGCATTGACCGCTTCGTCTTCGCGATCCTCGGGAAGATCAGGGTCAACATGCTGGCAAAACAGGCTGGCGACATGCTGCCCTTTCGGGGCGAGGCTATCATCCACCATGCTCGGGATCAGCATCTCTACGATTGGCTGGGCGCTGAATCCGTTCGCGCGCGCGCTGTGATAGGCTTGGTCCATATAATCGAGCGATGGTGCCATAATGATCCCGCTACGCAAATGCGCATCACTTTCCGGCGCATGGCGGAATTTCGGCAGATCCGATAGCGCGACATTCATGCGCAAGCTGCCAGAGCCGCCGCGATAGCCATCCATGGCGCGGGCAAAATCATCCGGGATAGCCTCGCGCGGGACGAGGCGATCGAACAGTGGCTTTGGCCCCAGATTGGAGATGACCCGCTTTGCGCGCAGCACCTCTCCGTCCGCCAGTTCCACGCCCACTGCCACCTCGTCTTCAACTATGACGCGCGTGATGGGGGCATTGGTACGGATCTCGACGTCTTGCTCGCTGCACGCCTCGGCCATCATTTGCGTGATTGCACCCATCCCGCCAATGACATGACCCCATGCGCCCTTGTTGCCGTTCACTTCTCCAAAGACATGGTGTAGCAACACATAGGCGCTGCCCGGTTCATCGGGCGACGCATAGTGGCCGACGCAGGCGTCGAAACCGAACGCAGCCTTGACTGGATCGCTTTCGAACCAGTCGTCGAGCACTTCGCGCGCGGAACGCGTGAAGATTTGCAGCACCTGCCGCTGCCGCTCGGTTGAAAGCTTGCACAAGCCACGACCCTGCATTGCGACATCAACAAGCGAGCGCAATCCGCCTTTGGGATCTGGCGGAACTTTCAACGCCAATCCGCGCAACACCTCGGCGGCATCTTCCAGCATGTCGAAATACTCAGGCAAGCGTTCTGCATCGGTTTTGGAAAACCGTGCTGACTGTGCCTGGCTCGCTTCGAGCCCACCGCCCATCATCATGAAGTCGCTTTCGAGTGGCAGGTAGTTCGACGCCGGCCGCTCAATCACGCGATAGCCGCGCGCGACCAGCCCCATGTCTGCGATTACTTTGGGTTGCAGCAGGCTCACGGTGTAGCTTGCGGTCGAATTGCGAAAGCTGGGGGCAAACTCTTCGGTCACCGCGGCGCCTCCCACCACGTGCCGCGCTTCGCATACAGTCACATTCATACCTGCGCGCGCCAGATAGAAGGCGCAAGTTAGCCCGTTATGACCACCGCCTATGATGATTGCATCCAGCATTGAACTCCGTCCGTAACTTTTTTATGCCGCTGTGCGAATAGATAATCGATGACAGCATCGTTCACCGTCTGGAAACCAAACAAGGTTAATGAGGCCATGAACACATACATTGAGTCTAACAACGAGAACACTGCGCATGGGAATTCTGAAGTCGGACATCTCCCGCAATTTTGGCATTGGCTTCATTGTCGGCGTGTTCATGGTGGGTGCGATGTCGGTTCAGACATGGGATACGGAAATTGCCGGCCCGGCAATGGCCGCGACAGCGGACGCCGAAGCCTCCATCACTCGATAATGCAAGCGCACAACGCTTTGCTGGCGGCGGTAGGTGCTTTTGCGCTTAGCGGTTGCGGTGCTGCGGCTAGTGCAGCCGAAAGGTTTGTAGAAGCACCGGTGGCTGCTTTGCAGGCCGAAGAGCCTGAAGGCTTGCAAGTTGCGATATTTGCTGGCGGCTGTTTCTGGGGTGTTGAAGGCGTCTTCAGTCACGTTAGAGGCGTGAAATCATCCGTTTCCGGCTTTCACGGCGGAAGCGAAAGCACTGCAACCTATGGCCAGATCGTGACCGGTCTGACCGACCACGCCGAGGCGGTGCGCGTGGTCTATGACCCTAAGGTCGTGCGCTATCACGAGTTGTTGCAGATCCTGTTTTCTGTTGTGACGGACCCTACCTTGCTCAACCGTCAAGGCCCGGACGTTGGTTCGCATTACCGTAGCGCGATTGTGCCGATGAACAATGAGCAAGCTCGCGTTGCTCGCACCTATCTCGCCCAGCTTGATGATTCAGGGGTTTGGGGCGCGCCGGTGGTGACCAGGATCGAACGCTACGAGAAGTTCTACGAGGCCGAGCAATACCATCAGGACTTCATGGCGAAAAACCCGCGTCACGGGTACATTGTCCGCTGGGACGCGCCAAAGGTCCGTGCGCTGGCAGACATGTATCCCGAGCACTACACCAGCACATTTCTGCGCGATGGAAGCTGATCTGGCGTAACGGCGCTGAGCGCACTATATGTGCGCGCATGGCTAGCCATTCACACGCACACAAAGAACACTCAGGCAAAGGTCTGATAGAGGCCGCACGCGACTCTCTGATCGCATCCGGCGAACAATGGACCGGAATGCGCGAAGCTGTTTTTGCCGAGCTTGCAAAGCATGAACGGCCGGTTTCCGCCTATGATATCGCGGACAACCTGTCGCGCGCGCGCGGCAAGCGTGTCGCACCGAATAGCATCTACCGGATCCTAGATCTGTTCGTGGCGAACAACCTTGCATTGCGAGTTGAAAGCGCCAACGCGTTTCTTGCTAACACCCACCCTGGCTGCCAGCATGACTGCATCTTCATGGTTTGCGATGAGTGTGGCGAGGCGACTCACATCGATGACGATCAGACATCCCGCCGTATTCGCGATCTTGCCGCTGGATGCGGCTTCAGCGCGCGCCGGCCGGTGATCGAGCTTCGTGGCCTTTGCAAAGCCTGCAAAGGCTGAATCAATGCAGAATTGAGGCAGTCCGTGCATTTTCAGCTATAAAGCGTTCATCGACAGTTCTGATTTTCGAGTGTAAGTGTTTGGTTTATGAGTCACGCACCGCAAACACCGTTGCTGGATAGGGTTCAATCTCCGGCTGATCTGCGCAAGCTCGACAAGTCGGAGCTGCGCCAGTTTTCCGACGAACTTCGCGCCGAAATGATTGATGCTGTCAGCACGTCTGGCGGGCACCTCGGATCGGGCTTGGGTGTGGTCGAGCTGACCACCGCGATCCACTATGTCTTCAACACGCCCGAAGACCGGCTGGTGTGGGACGTTGGCCACCAATGCTATCCGCACAAGATCATCACCGGCCGTCGTGACCGGATCCGCACCCTTCGGCAGGGCGGCGGGCTTTCCGGCTTCACCAAGCGTGCGGAAAGCGAATATGATCCATTCGGCGCCGCGCACAGCTCGACTTCTATTTCTGCGGCATTAGGCTTTGCTATGGCGAACAAGCTTAATGACAAGCCCGGGCGCGGCATCGCAGTGATTGGCGACGGCTCAATGAGCGCTGGCATGGCTTACGAAGCGATGAACAATGCCGAGCAGGCGGGCAATCGCCTGGTTGTGATCCTGAATGACAATGACATGTCGATCGCACCGCCCGTGGGCGGTCTGTCCGCTTATCTTGCGCGGATGGTGTCTTCCTCCGAATATCTTGGCCTGCGTTCGCTTGCATCCAAAGTGACACGCAAGTTTTCTCGCCGTGTGCACAAAGCACTCGACAAGGCTGAGGAATTCACCCGTGGCATGGTAACTGGCGGGACGCTGTTCGAAGAGCTGGGCTTCTATTACGTCGGACCGATTGATGGCCACAATCTGGATCACCTGATCCCTGTGCTCGAGAATGTTCGCGATAGCGACCAAGGGCCAGTGTTGATCCATGTCGTGACTCAAAAGGGCAAGGGTTATGCGCCGGCTGAAAACAGCGCTGACAAGTATCATGGGGTGCCCAAGTTCGATGTGGTAACGGGTGAGAAAGCCAAGTCTGCTGCCGGTCCGCCAGCCTATCAGAACGTCTTCGGTGATACACTCGCCAAGCTGGCTGAGACTGACAAGCGCATTTGCGCGATCACTGCCGCAATGCCTTCCGGTACGGGCGTTGACCGTTTTGCTGAGGCGCATCCTGAACGCGCCTTTGATGTTGGCATCGCGGAACAGCATGGCGTGACCTTTGCAGCCGGGCTTGCCGCGCAAGGCATGCGACCGTTCGCGGCGATTTATTCAACATTCCTGCAGCGCGCCTATGATCAGGTGGTCCACGATGTGGCGATCCAGAACCTGCCGGTCCGTTTCGCGATTGACCGCGCAGGGCTTGTGGGGGCGGATGGCTGTACTCATGCAGGATCATTCGACATCACTTATCTTGCGACGCTGCCGAACTTCGTCGTGATGGCGGCTGCTGACGAGGCTGAACTGGTCCATATGACCTATACCGCGGCGGAATATGATGAAGGCCCGATTGCCTTCCGCTATCCGCGTGGCAACGGCGTGGGGGTTGAGTTGCCCGAGGTCCCGCAGAAGCTGGAAATTGGCAAAGGCCGGATCGTTTGCGAAGGTAGTAAGGTCGCGATCTTGTCCCTGGGCGCACGTCTCGCTGAGGCAAAGAAAGCGGCGGAAACTTTGGAGGCTAAAGGTCTCTCGACCACCGTCGCGGACCTGCGCTTTGCAAAACCGCTCGACAAGGACATGATCGAGAAACTGATGCGCGCTCATGAAGTGGTCGTGACAATTGAGGAAGGCGCGATTGGTGGGCTCGGCGCGCATGTGTTGACCTTTGCCAGCGATGAAGGCCTGACAGATAATGGTCTGAAAGTGCGCACCATGCGCTTGCCCGATGTTTTCCAGGACCACGACGATCCGCACAAGCAGTATGATGAAGCTGGCCTCAATGCGCCTGACATTGTCGCGACTGTGCTGCGCGCTTTTCGGCACAATTCAGCAGGCGTTGAAGAAGCGCGGGTGTAAGCGCGAAGACAGCAGGTGCGCATAGCTGTTCAATTTCTGGAGGCGCTTGATGCTGATAATTGACAATACCGATCACATCGCGACGCTCACCATTGATCGCGCAGAGACAATGAACCCTTTGGGGACGCCGGGTGATGGAGACATCTTTGCCAAGGCTTGCGATGACATCAACCGCGATATGAACGTGCGCTGCGTCATCCTGACGGGCGCGGGCCGGGCGTTTAGCGCTGGCGGCAATATCAAGGCGATGAAGTCACGCAGTGGCACCTTCGGCGGTAGCGCGCCGGCTATTTCTGACGGGTACCGTGACAATATCCACCGTATGCTGCGCGCACTCTATGGCTTGCGCGTGCCGGTGATCTCTGCCGTCAACGGCCCTGCGATTGGCTTGGGTTGTGACGTCGCGTGCCTCGGCGATATCCGTATCGCGTCGGAGAAAGCGAAGTTCGGTGTGACTTTCCTGAAGCTCGGGATCATTCCGGGCGACGGTGGCACCTGGATACTGCCGCGCATCATCGGCGAAGCGCGTGCGGCGGAGCTGTTCTACACCGGTGGCGTGATCGACGCGACAACCGCGCTGGAATGGGGCTTGGTCAGCCGCGTAGTGGCTCACGAGGCTCTGCTCGATGAAGCAAATGCGCTTGCCGGCAAAATTGCCGCCATGCCGCCACATGCCTTGCGCCACGCCAAGAACCTGATGCGGCAAGGTCGCGATGTGTCATACGACACCGCGCTGGAACTGGCAGCGAATACGCAGGCTATGGTCCATTTGACGCAAGATCACATGGAAGGTGTTGATGCCTTGATCGAAAAGCGGGCGCCGAATTTCAAAGGCGAATAGCGCTAGCGGTAGTCCGCAGGCAGCGGCTGGACCACTTCCTCGCTGACATAAATGATCGCAGGAGGTTCGGGCTCCAGTTCGACCGCCATCGTCTCGCCAATCGACGCATCCTCAAGCGTATCCTGCGGTACCAGAGATTGCGCAGGTTCAGGCCCGCGCATGATCGCTTCGATGCTGCAATCGCGCGGCGGGGGCTGATTCTTAAGTGCGGCAATATCCGCCTCCCGGTTGCACAGATAGCTCTCGCGCAGCGCGTAGTAGGGGTCATCACTATCGTTGATCTGGCCGATCCGCTCGTCAAACTCGATCCGGAATTCCAGCGAATTCACAGTATACGCGGGGATTGCGTAATAAGGTGTATTGAACGGCTTGCCGACCGCAAACGGCAGGATTGACTGGTCGATCCCGCTGCTAAGCAGATCGCGCAGCGTTGTTGCGCCCACCAGCGGCAGCACCAGGAACGGCCCCGGGCCAACCCCGTAATAACCCAGAGTGTTGGCAAAACCATTGCGACGGTAGGGCAGGTTGAATGGTTCCTTCTTGGCAACGTCGAACAGCCCGGCCACGCCCACGGTCGTGTTGATTGCGAAGCGTCCGACCGTTTCCAGCGCCTTGCCCAGTTTCAGTTGCAGCAAGTAGTTGAGCGCGTTCACCGGCTCCATCAGATTGCGCAGAAAATTTCTCAGGCCCTTACGTACCGGGCTCGGCAAATCCTCTTCATAAACATCCGCAATCGGTTCGACGAAAGCCTTGTCGATATCGCGTGTCAGCTCATAGGCCTGAATATTGACGTTCTCGAGCGGGTCCTTCTGCGGATCAGCACCTTCTCCGGTCACGACAATGACGTTGCCACCATCCGTCGGCGTTGCTTCCTCGGCCTGTTCCTGAACCTGCGCCGCTTGCGGTGCCGAGTTTTGCACCAAAACGACTGCTTGCGGCTGCATCATGACGGCAATTTGGGAGCTCGAAACGAGGAATACAGAAGATGCCAGCGATATCGCCATGCTTTACCTTTCTTGTCCCGCGGCCTGCCTTTGGCACAAAGTGAAGCATCAAGACAAACAAAAGCTTACCGGCAACGGACCAATTGCGACTTTGTGGCGCCGATCCGGTCTAGAACCAGCGCCAGATGCCTGCAGGTATCCCGCCCAAGGGCATATGTGCCCAGCTAAGCGCAAGCCAGACTGCCAGCCCGATCGCCCAATAGATCAAGCCTGCGGAGAAGATATTGCCCCAGCGCGGCCAATAGCTTGTTCGGCTGGACCATTCGGCCCAGGCACCACCCATCAGCGCTGCTTTCTTGCGGTCCTGTAGCTTGGCGCCGACTAGCGCGAGAATGCCAATTGCGAACGCAGTGATGACGCTTCGAAGGCTCGCCCAAAGGATAATGTGCGAGAGCGCCCAGAGGGCAAAGCCCCACATCATCGGATGGCGGGTAACGCGGAACATGCTCTTCGGTTCAGCGCGCGCCTGTTCAGCGGCCTTGGGGGTTGGCATGGCCGGGTTTCCAGCGAATGAACCCGCCCACAAGACCAATGCAATCAGGGCGAGGACCGATGCGACAATCCATCCGATTTCGCCCGATCCGGGAAGGTCGACCGACGGCATGGCTTTGTAGGCTAGGTAGACCCAGAACAAGGTGGCCGCGCTTACCAGCGAATAGACTGCGCTGAAGCCGCCTTCCCTGAGCACCCCGACGAGCGGCGCGCGCAAAGGATGCGACATCGCGAAATGCGTGCCAACAAATGCGATATTCGCCGCGACCAATTGAACCAGTGCGTCACTCATGCCCTATCTCCCCACCGTCTGTGACGGAATTGGCCACAACAAGGCAGACTTGGCAAGCGCGGGCGGGGGAAAACTACCAGTCGTAAGCCTTGGGCAGATCGCTTTCATCCAGATCGCGATAGCGTTCGCGCAGGCGGGTCTGATGGCTTTCAAGCGGAGCTTCGACGCCATCGATGAATACGCGAATGGCTGCGCTGGAAACTTCCAGCGGATCGCCATCCCACACCACGACATCGCCCACAGCACCCGGCTTCAGTACACCCATCTGGCCGCCCATCCCCATTGCTTCGGCGGGAGCTGAGCTGATCGAAGCGAACGCCTCGCCCCAAGTCAGCCCGCTTGCTCCTGGCATGTGCGAGAGCGCGACCAAATTGCCGGCATACTGCGTGTACATGTGGGTGAAGCGTGCAGAAGACGCATTGAACGCCACCTCAACACCAGCGGCATGCATGCGGCCGATGTTGCTTTGGGTGGAGGCCAATTGTTCGAAGCGTTCTGGCAGATCCTGCAAGCTTTCAGCAATCACTGGAATGCTCGCTGCTGCGATCTCGGATGCCACGGTCCAACCCTCGGTTGCGCTGACAAGCACAAGGTCAAGTCGCGGAAATTCCTTTGACAGCGCGATCACAGCGCGAATGTCCGAAGCCCGATCAGCAGCGACAAGCAGCGGTTGGCGACCCGAAATAACCGGACCCAGAGCCTCTGCATCGGCGCGGGTCAGGAGATTGTCTTCTCCGCTCCATCGCCCTGCCGCGAAATCGCGGGCTTCCCGCAAAGCGTTGCGCAATTCGACATGGCTAGCGGTGCGGCTGCCCCCGGCACGGCGTGCACCGCCCTCGCCCAGAGTCACCATCTGGAATGCGCGCGGCTTCATCACAACATCGCCGTCGCCAGACGTGTCGATAATCGCGCCCTGCCCGGCAAAGATCGAATTGGATGGATCAGGGGCAACAAACGCACGGGTAATACCATTGGTGCGCGCGACCAGAATGTGCTGAGAGATCGGATTGATCGCAGGGGCCACATCGAGCGCAGCGTTGAAACGCGCATCGCTCGCGCTGATGTCATTGCTGGAAGCGACCCCGCTGACATCGACCAGGCCGAGATCGGTTACTGCCGCGACCAGACCGGGCGTCACCCAAGCCTCGTTCACATCGATGATCTGATCGGTTGCGTAAGATTGTCCGGTTGCAGGCCCGGCATAGGCGACCCGGCCGCGTTCGACCACGACGACACCGTCTTCGATGGGTTCGCTGCCATCGCCTGTTACCAGCGTGGCATTGACGATGATGAAATCCTGCGCAGCGGCTTGAGCGGCAAAGGCAAGCGCGGCAACCGCGCCAAGAAGTGATGCTCGGATCGTCATTTCACATCTCCTTCGCCGGGTTGACCAAGCTCGAAATCGCTAACCGGCCGACGCTTGCGGTCGTTTGCATCGAACAGCAAGGCGCCATCGACCCAGACCTTTTCCGGCCGCGAATAGACGCTCAGCGGGTCACCATTCCATAGCACGACATCGGCCATCTTGCCCGGTTCCAGGCTGCCGGTCATTTCCTCAATGCCCATCGCGGTGGCGGCATTCAGAGTGATCCAGCGGATCACTTCACCATCGGGAATTTCAATCCCGATGCGCGCGCCGGCCGCCTGCGCCTTGGCGGCTTCCTGATTCAAACGCTGGATATCCTGATCGCTGTCAGAATGGATCACCACGCATGCGCCCGCTTGATACAGCAAGGCGCCGTTTTCAGGGATCGCGTCATAACTTTCCATCTTGAAGCCGTACCAATCGGCCCAGATTGCACTACACACACCGTTCTCGCGCAGCAGATCGCCGATTTTGTAGCTTTCGACCGCGTGATGGAAAGCGGAAACGCGGTATCCCATTTCCTTCGCCATGCTCATCACCAGCGCCATTTCATCGGCGCGGTAGCAGTGATTGTGAATCAGGATTTCCCCATCAAGCACGCCGGCCATGGTTTCCTTGCCCAGATCACGCTTGCGTTCATCCTTCTCCGCCCAGGCTTTTACATCAAGCCAAGTCTGACGGTTGACGGCGAAGTTGCCCATGCGGGTGGATGGCTGGCGGTTGCGACCGCCATAGACCCGCTTGGGGTTCTCGCCGCAAGCCATCTTCATGCCGTATGGCGCGCCGGGAAACTTCATGCCCTGAACGGTGCGCGAATACACATTCTTCAATGTGACACTGCGCCCGCCGACCAGATTGGCTGAACCCGGCAGGATTTGCAGCGATGTAACCCCACCATTGGCAAGTGCGCGGCTGAAACCCGGGTCCTGCGGCCAGACCGAATGCTCTGCCCAGACATCAGGCGTCGTTGGCGAAGTTGCTTCATTGCCGTCCGAATGCGCGGGGACCGACGGAGATGGGTAGTCCCCCAAATGGCTGTGAATATCGATGATGCCCGGCGTCACATATTTGCCTGAGCCGTCGATCACGGTGTAGCCGCTGGTGTCGAGCCCGCTTCCAACCGCTTCAACTTTGCCATCACGGAACAGTACGGTGGTGTCGGCGAATTCGCGGCCTGTGCCGTCAAAAACTGTCGCACCAACCAAGGCGGTGGGTACTCCCGGATAGGGTCGATAGGTGCTGGGGTAAGGGTCTTTGTTGAACACGGGAGAAGTCTCAACCGCTGTGCTGGTGCTGTCGCCATTGTCGGCCAAAGCTTCACTGCTGCCAGTGGTTGCGCAGGCGGCCAGCGCCATGGCGCTTCCCATTCCCACGATTACGCGCATTACGCTAGCCATGCGTATCCCCTTACTTTCGTGCTTGTTGGGCCCCGGCGTGTGCCGAGGCCCTGATTTGCTAAATTTGTTTAGTTCGAAGCCGGATAGACGCCACCAACCTGTGGTTTGCCCAGTTCGGCACCGCCGAGCAGTTAGTCGTCATCCTTCAGGGTGTCGAGATGCATCCAGCGCTTGACGATCGGGCTGAGCAGCAAAACCACCCCGCCAACCGCAATCGCGACCCAACCGATCTGGTTGTAAATCTCCAGAGTCAGCTCCTTCGACATTTCGCCGCCTTCACCGCCAGTTGCTTCGCCGATCTTCCCGCCAACGAAGTTACCGACAGCCGACATGTAGAACCATGCGCCCATGATCAGCGAAGCCATGAAGCCTGGTGCCAGTCGGTTCATGGCCGAAAGGCCGACCGGGCTGAGGCACAGCTCACCTGTCGTGTGTAGCAAGTAGATCAGGAACACGAACAGCACAGGCGTCATCGCCGCCATGCCGACAGTGTTTGCACCCCAAACGAAGAGCAGGAAGCCTGCACCTACTTGGAACAGCGCAAGCGCGAACTTGGCTGGCGCACTAGGCTCCAGCCCCTTCTTGCCAAGCTGTTGCCACAGGATGGCAAAGATCGGCGCAAAAATGATGATATAGATCGGATTGATTGCCTGGAACAACGAAGCTGGCACTTCTCCGATATCCACATAGCGATCTGTATATAGGTTAAGGCTGCCGCCTGCCTGTTCGAACAAACCCCAGAACAGCGGGTTCAGGGCAACCAGAAACAGGATCGCATAGATCCGGTCACGTGCGTGATGTTCAATGCGGAACTTTTCGATCCCCAGCGCAACCAGCACGACCAGAAGCCCTGCGATGAAGATGATGTTCGGCAAGGTAAGGCCCATGAACATCGGCACACCTTCGTAACCAAAGATGTCGAGTACGGGCTGGACGAACATTGCCGCCATCCCCAATCCGACAAGCGCCTTTGAGTCCGTCGGGCTCTTCTCGATTGAACCGTAGGGCATGCGCAATGCAGCCACGACCGCTACCCAGGTGAGCAGCAGCACGCCTGAGACGATCAGCAATGTTTGGATGACATCGCGATACTGGATCAGGACCCACATCACCGCCACTGCCCCGAAGCCGGCTGCGTAGATGCTCCATTCCTTGGCCTTGGGCAGGAGAGCTGGTGGTTCGCCTGCGCCGCGCAGAACATTCTTGCCGAGCACGAATACTACAAGGCCGACGAACATGCCTATACCCGCTGCTCCGAATCCGTATGCCCAGCCTATGGTCTGGCCAAGGTAGCCCGCCAGAATCGTACCTGCCGCTGCGCCGACGTTAATGCCCATGTAAAAAATGGTGTAGGCCGCATCACGACGCGGATCGGTCAGCTTGTAGAGCTGTCCGACCATCACCGAAATGTTCGCCTTGAGGAAGCCTGAGCCGATAATGATAAGCGCAAGTGCCAGCCAGAATACGTTGAGCGCAGGATCGCCCTGTCCGCCGTCACCTTCTACTGCCATAGCGATATGGCCCAGTGTCAGAAGAATGCCGCCGAACAGCACCGCTTTGCGCTGGCCGAGATACCGGTCAGCAAGCCAGCCGCCGAGAACCGGCGCAACATACACCATCGAGCCGTAAGCACCGTAGATTACAGTGGATTCGCCGTCGCTGAAGAGCCAATGTTGCGTCAGATAGAGGATCAGCAGCGCACGCATCCCGTAGAAACTGAATCGCTCCCACATCTCGGCAAAGAAAAGCATGTAGAGGCCCTTTGGGTGCCCAAGTGCTTCTTCCTTGCGGCTCGCCGCGATAAGCAAGCCGCCGACCAGAAATGCTGTGAGGATCACAAGCGCTATAGCTGCGACCCAGTCACCCTCGTTCCAAAGTGCCATATCTTTCATGAATTGCTTCCCCGATGTCCCTTTCGCCTTCTCCTGGCGATCAAGCCGCGCACCCTAGCGGCTCAGAATCTCATGTGAAGCATTTGTTTCAAAAGATACTGCTTTTATTGCTCCGCGGGTCGGGAACTTGACGCGCATGACTGTGTTATGGCAGTGAGGCACTATTCGCGAGGGAAAACATGAGCCAGAACCGACCAGTCTATCTAAAGCTGCGTGACCAGATCGCAGCAGCCATTATCGAAGGCCGCTATGCCGAAGGTGATATGCTCCCGTCTGTACGTGCATTGGCGGCAGAAGAAGGCGCGAACCCGCTGACAGTGGCTAAGGCCTATCAGCAATTCCAGACTGATGGTCTGGTGGAGGTACAGCGCGGCGTGGGCATGTATGTGGTTGAAGGCGCTGCCGATCAATTGCGGAGCCGGGAACGACAAAATTTCTTGCAAGATGAATGGCCAGAAATTCGTCAGCGTATGAATCGACTAGGTATTGACCTGTCGGAACTCGTTGAAGAAGCGTGATTTTTTAAAAACTGTGCGAGCGTGGTGCAAGTGGTGGCAAAACACAGTATGCTAGCTTGCGAATTCCGCGTTTTTCTGTAACTTGTATGTCACGGGACATGGATTGCCTCTCGGGTCGACGTGGTTACTTTGATGGGCGTGGTCCCCTTGGCCTTCGATTGCGCCAGAAAAAGCGGTCGGGAGAAAAAAATGATCAGATCCGAATTGCTGCAAGCACTTCATCAAGATAACCCTGAATTGCGCTCGGTCGAAATCGAACAAGTGGTCGATATTTTCTTCGATGAAATATCGGAGCAGCTGGCTGAAGGCGGCCGGGTTGAACTGCGCGGCTTTGGCGCTTTTTCAACGCGGGAGCGCGAAGCGCGAACCGGACGCAATCCGCGTACCGGTGAAGCAGTGGACGTTCCAGCCAAGCGCGTACCCTATTTCAAGCCAGGCAAGAAAATGCGCCGTCGCCTAAACGACGAATAGGCTCTAACAAAACCCGCCTTTACAAATTCGGTTCAAATCCATTGCCGCGCGTTGGCGCCCTCGCTATGCGCTGCACGCATCGTTCGCGTTGGCGAGCAGGAATGCGGGTGTGGCGGAATGGTAGACGCCGGGGACTTAAAATCCCCTGACCTTTGGTCGTGCTGGTTCGAGTCCAGTCACCCGCACCACCTACTCTCAAAATCGCCAGACATTGAGTGGGTTCGCGCGCTGGCGCCTGCGTAGCCAGCATTTCCACGCGCTTTTGCGAGTGCATCGTTTTGAGTGAGGTCGGGAGACTGGTGGACCAGGTCGTTCATGCGGGATTTCTGGCCACAGTCTCAGGAGGCCGTTTTATAGACCTCGCTTACCGTGAGTGCTAGACGCCCAAGACGGCCTTCTGATCCGACCAGTCCAACGGCAGATCGGCTCTGAGCAGCGACCTGCTCGAGCTGCGCGACTTCAGCCGCTGCGGAGGCGACGATCCGCCGCAATGGCTTGAACGGGTGAATCTGGGTGGTCCAGCCGAGTTTAGTGTTTGGCGCGTAATCCGCGATCAGAACGAGGCAAGCTCAGGCCGGCTTAAAGTCCATCGCGACACCATTGATGCAATGTCGCTCGCCGGTCGGTCGGGGCCCGTCATCGAAGATATGCCCCAGGTGACCGCCGCAATCGGCGCAATGCACTTCGGTGCGCGGAATGCCAATTTTGTAATCAACCGATGTACCGACAGCGCTTGCTTCGGCACGCCAGAATGCGGGCCAGCCGGTGCCGCTTTCATACTTTGTTTCGGAAGAATAGATTAGATTGCCGCATCCGGCACAGTGATATGTGCCTTCGCGCTTTTCGTCATTGAGCGGTGAGGTAAAGCTGCGCTCCGTGCCTGCTTCGCGCAGGATGTAGAATTCCTGACTAGATAGCTTCCGCCGCCACTCAGCCTCGCTGAGTTTGATTGGAAAATCTTTCGCCTGGGCAGGCGATGACCCGCAACCCGTCAGAATCGGCATGGTCACACTGGCACCCAAGCCTGCGAGAACTTTGCGGCGGTTTGTCATAAATCTGGCCATAGATTCTGTCCCATCTTTTGCTTCTACACCCATGTATACCGTAGAAACGGCCGATTGGTTTCAGATCATGGCCGAAGAATTGTCAAAACTCGGTGATTTCGACTTCGAGCTTGCGGAAGCCATGCACGAAATTCGCGCGGACTCGCTCGATATCACCCGCAACATGCACGCGCATCCGGCGCTTGTGCAGTTCCTCCAACAACACACGCAATTGCAGTTCTGCCAACCTCGCGCCGACGCAACGATGGATGCCATAGCCGAAGGAGATATGGCGCCGCGCATTCTCCCGCTCGATGTCGAGCTTGTCAGAATTCTCGAAAACTTCCTCGTCGCGATTGGCAGAAAGATACCAAAGCACGACCTTGTCGCCTTTCTTGATCTGCTGTCCGAACACTTCTGTGTCTTCGGTGCAGGTGCGGCGCATGTGCGCGAGTGGGGTCTGCATCCGCAGGATTTCCTGCACTGCGTTGGGGATCAATTCCGGCTTCTGCTCGAAAAGTTTACGCTGGTCAGGATTCTTGTCGAGCTGATAAATGATCCCGCTCATTGAATTGCGGGTCGTGTCATTGCCGCCAACGATCAGCAACACCAGATTGCCCATGAATTCCTCCGGGCTCATCTGGTTCATCGCTTCGGAATGGATCATCATGGAGATCAGATCGTCGCCGGGTTCCTTATCATGCGTGCGCTCGATCCATAGCGACTGAAAATAGGCGCCCATCTCTTGAAGGATGCCCCAGCGCAGTTCGTCAAGCTCACGAACCGTGGCCAGTTCCGTATCACCAGACCAATCGGACCAGTAGGTCAACAGTCGGCGATCTTCCCAAGGGAAACCAAACAGAATTGCAAGCATGCCTGTCGTGAGCTCAATCGAGACCTTGTCGACCCAATCGAACACCTCGCCGCGCGGGAGGGTGTCAAGCAACTCCCCAGTGCGCTGACGGATTTCGTCCTCCATCTCGGCCATACCGCTGGGAGTGAACTTGGGCGCTACTGTGCGGCGTTGGCCGGTGTGCTGAGGCCTGTCCATCGCTATAAACATCGGCAGCTCGCGGCGTTCTTCGATGCCACGCGCGGCCATTTCTTCATCACTCAACCGTTCGAGGATCGTGATCCCGCCATGCTCCCAGCTTGAAGAGAATGTTTCCGGCAGTGCTTCGATGTGCTGGATCGCCTTGTGGCCGACCACCGCCCAATAGGGGCCGAACCGGCTTTCAGGAATGTAATGCAGCGGGCCTGCATCACGCATCTCCTTGAAAATCGGCTGCCACCTATTCTCGACGTAGATATCGCTGCGGCTCACATCCCATTTGTGGGTATGCTCCAGCGCGTCTTCCGGATGCTCGGCAAGGTGCTTTTTCAACGCCTCATAGGCTGTTGGCGAACTGCGCACCTCTGGGCGCTTCGGGGCGATCGTGGCCATAATTCTCTCCGTCGCAAGCGACTCGTTTGGCCGCCTGTCATTGCATGTTTCATCCTGACCTTATTGACAGCAATGTCAATAGTCAGTTGCGAATTGCGACCTATCGTGCATCTTTAAATGATCAGCCGGCCTTTGCGAAACGAGCTTTGAACCGTTGGCTCAAGCTGA
>Ga0255756_1001728_pt1 | contig 24577 bp, 17 predicted proteins | sample 011ome_20_FD_179956 | JGI IMG/M metagenome (GOLD analysis project Ga0255756, IMG submission 179956) | Coastal salt marsh microbial communities from the Groves Creek Marsh, Skidaway Island, Georgia - 011509CT metaG (version 2) | ecosystem: Environmental > Aquatic > Marine > Intertidal zone > Salt...
AAAGTCGCGCGTAACGCCAGATACATCACCGGTTCAGCGCCTGCAAATTCTGAAGCATTTCTTTTATACAGAGTTGGGCTTTGGCCCCAACCAGAATGATTTTTATGCTCCAGAAAATTCATACTTACATTACGTTCTAGAGAATCGCAGAGGCATACCAATCTCATTAGCAATTTTGATGATTGAACTAGGCAATCAAATTGGTTTAAAAATTCGCGGCGTTTCTTTTCCCAATCACTTCATGATGCGCATCTCCTTGCAACAAGGCGAAGTGATCATGGATCCTTTAACTGGCGAATCACTCTCCAAGACGCAGCTACAAGAAATGCTCGACCCTTATTTGGATGCCAAAGGCTATCGAGGTGAGCTCAGTCTGCCACTCAACATCTTCCTACGTGCCTCAAGCTCACGGGAAATCCTGTCGCGCTTCCTTAGAAACCTCAAAATGATTTATTCAGAGCATGAGCGCTGGGAACGTTTATTGGGCATTCAGGAACGCTTGGTGATTCTACTGCCCGACTCCATTGAAGAGGTCAGAGACCGTGGCCTGATCTTTGCGCAGCTTGAGTATTTGCGTCCCGCCCTAGAAGACATGCATCGCTACCTAAGCGAAATGCCAGAAGCTGAAGATGCCGGTGATATTCGCGAGCATATTGCTACACTCGAAAGTCAAACTAAGCTGCACTAAAGCCAATCTAGATTTGGCTTTAGCTTAAGTTTTTTCGTATTCTTTTAAATTTTCTTGCGCTGGAAAATTTTATAGAGCGCCGCCAGCACTACTGGTATCGCTGCTGCGCCAATACCAATCAATACGATTACATTGAGGTTTTGACGTATCACTGGAATATTGCCAAAGAAATAACCTGCAATAACTAAACTGAAAACCCAGAGCAGAGCACCAGTGACATTGAATAACTGAAAGCGCGAGAAGTTCATTTCTGAAACGCCAGCAACAAACGGTGCAAAAGTTCTAATGATGGGCAAGAAGCGCGCAACAATAATGGTCTTGCCGCCATGCTTTTCATAAAAGGCATGGGTTTTTAATAATGCGCCTTGATCAATCCAGCGCGACTTACTGCTAAAGACTCTTTTACCAATCCAGCGACCAATGAAATAGTTCACCGTATTGCCTGCAATTGCCGCAACCAATAAACCGATACATAAAGTCCAGATATTGAAATGCTCGGTAGCGCAATAAGCGCCTGCAATAAATAAGAGTGAGTCACCGGGCAGAAATGGTGCAACAACTAAACCCGTTTCCGCAAAAACAATTGCAAATAAGAGGCCATAAGCCCAAGGGCCGTATTGCTGAATCACTACATCGAGATGTTTATCAATATGCAGTAATAAATCGCCTAATTGCAAAAGGGTATCCATTCGCTCGCTCTCTAATTTATGGGTTGTTGCGGATATTAACAGGCTCTTATAATCGGGTATGCCAACTGAACCCTACATTCAGCCTATGCATGCTCTAAATGAAGCCCCCATTCTTTGTATTGTTGGGCCTACTGGCGCAGGCAAAACCCATCTCGCCATGTCCTTGGCTGAGTATGCAAAATCCATTGGTTTAACAATTGAACTCATCAGCATGGATTCTGCACTGGTTTATCGCGGCTTAGATATTGGTAGCGCCAAACCTACCAAAGCAGAACAATCCGCTGTCATTCATCACCTGATTGACATCATTGATCCAACTGAAGTTTATTCGGCGGCTCGCTTTGCCAAGGATGCAAAACGTCTCTGCACTGAGATTCGTGAGCGCGGAAATATTCCAGTAGTTGTTGGTGGAACAATGTTGTATTGGCGTGCCTGGGCACATGGCCTATCTTCTCTGCCACCAGCTAATCCAGAAATTCGCGCCCGCCTGGATGAAGAGGGTAAAAATATTGGCTGGCCAGCTATGCATGACAAACTGGCCAAAGTAGACCCTGATACGGCTGCTCGCTTGAAGCCCAATGACTCTCAACGAGTACAGCGTGCTCTGGAAGTTTTTGAAATTACCGGCAAACCCATGTCAGTGTTGCTGGCTGATTCGCCAAGTGAAGATGGCAGAGAAGGTTCTGCCATTCCATCATGGATTGATTTAGTTTCACTTGAACCCAGCGATCGCAAACGCTTACATCTCAACTTAGAAAAGCGCTTTGATGAAATGCTTGCGGCAGGATTCATGGATGAAGTGAAAGTATTGCGTGCTAACACCGGATTACACGCAGACTTACCAGCGATTCGCTCAGTCGGCTATCGCCAAGCTTGGGAATTTCTCAATGGGGAAATTGATGCCGAAGAAATGCGCTACAAAGCATTGGCAGCAACCAGACAGCTTGGCAAGCGTCAGCTCACATGGCTGCGTGCAATAGATGGAAGAAAAACATTTGATCCCTTCAACCCCAAAGAGTTGAAGGCTGCATTGGAATACTGCAAAAGCAACTTAAAAAAATAAGTTGGTAGCCAACGCCTTAGATAACGATAGTTTGGGGTGCATCTTTTGGACGCTCAACCACTTCACCTACTGCCCAAGCTTTTAGGCCTTGCGCAGTCAATGACTTGATCGCAGTATCCGCTTGATCCGGAGCAACTATAACCACCATCCCGATGCCGCAGTTAAATACGCGCACCATTTCTGCATCTGCTACGCCACCCTTCATTTGCAACCAACGGAAGAGCTCTGGCATTTGCCAACTGTCACGATGCAAAACAGCTTGAGTATTTTCTGGAAGTACGCGTGGCACGTTATCCACTAAACCACCGCCAGTAATGTGTGCCATCCCTTTTACATTGATTTCAGAAATCAATTTGAGAAGTGGCTTCACATAAATTTCTGTTGGTGCCATAACCACATCACCCAATGGGCGACCGCCTAAATCATCGCTTGGCTTTGCGCCAGCGCGTTCAATAATTTTTCGTACCAATGAGTAACCGTTGGAGTGAGCACCACTAGATCCAATTGCTAATACAACGTCACCTGGAACAATCGTCGCACCAGTAATGATTTTGGATTTTTCAACTGCGCCCACTGCAAATCCAGCGAGGTCATATTCACCAGGTGGATACATGCCAGGCATTTCTGCAGTCTCACCACCAATCAATGCGCAACCAGATAGCTCACAGCCTTTGGCAATACCACCCACAACCGTTGCTGCAGTATCAACAGTCAACTTGCCGCAAGCAAAGTAATCCAAGAAAAAGAGGGGTTCAGCGCCTTGCACCAGAATGTCGTTCACACTCATGGCTACCAAGTCTTGACCGATGGTTTCGTGACGATTCCATTCGAAAGCCAACCTGAGCTTAGTTCCTACTCCATCCGTACCAGACACCAATACTGGCTCTTTATAGCGCTTAGGCACCTCAAAAAGGGCTCCAAAACCGCCAATTCCAGCCAAAACGCCCTCACGCATGGTCTTTTTGGCAAGCGGCTTAATGCGATCAACCAAGGCGTCTCCGGCGTCAATATCGACACCAGCGTCACGGTAGGAAAGGCCATTTGAGGAGGAATTAGAAGATGAAGTCATATTGGAGCCGGAATATTAGTAAAAAATGCTACTTCGTCAGTAGAATCATTGAATTCTAGAGGATTGAAGCAAGATGGCCGAAATTTTTACCCCTTTTCTCACCGCATTCATTCTGGCGTATGCCCTACGCCCTGTTTGCCTGTGGCTTGAGCAGCATCGCCTACCTCGAGCGCTAGCCGCTTTGGTCAGCATGTTGATAGGGCTATGCCTCGTTTTCTTCATCCTAAGCCTCCTCATAAGCCTCCTCAAGTATGAAATCCCCCTAATTAAGGCCCAATTGCCTGATTGGATCGCCAATACTCAAGCCTGGCTTGGCCCAAAGCTCAGCGAACTGCACATCAACCTCGACTGGGGAACCCTTAGGGAAAGCGCCACTCAAAAAATTACCGAGCACATTAATGACAATGCAGACAGTTTGATGACCTCCACTATCAACACTGTGTTGATGTCCGGCAGCTCAGTCATTGCGGGTTTTGTAAATGCAGTGCTCATCATTTTTGTGATGTTTTATTTGTTGATGGACTGGAATCATTTTTTTGGACTTATAAAAGGTCTGGTTCCGGTTCGCGCACAAGAAACTGTTCATCACCTCGCCATGCATACCGATGGATTGCTTTCGCAATACTTGCGCGGCATGTTGATCGTCATCTCGATCATGGCGATTTATTACAGCGCAGGCTTGAGTTTCATTGGCGTCAAGGGTGCGGCAGCGCTTGGCGTGTTTACCGCACTCATGATTGTGATCCCGTATATCGGCATCACTATAGGTCTAACGCTTGCAGTGTTATCAGCGCTTCTTCAATTTGGTCCAGGCACTGAAATTGTTGGCGTACTGATCTTGTTTGGCATTGGGCAATTCTTAGAAGGCTTCTTCCTAACGCCCCGCTTGGTTGGCGAGCGCATTGGCTTGCATCCAGTAGCAGTATTGTTTGCTTTGCTTTTATTCGGCAAGTTATTTGGCTTCTTTGGCGTCCTACTGGCATTGCCTATCAGCGCTGTCAGCCTGGTCCTAGTTAAGTACCTCTGGTCTATCTATACGCAAAGCGCTTGGTATCAAAAATAAATTTGGCAGTAATGAACACACCTCCGCTTCCAAAACAATTTGCGTTAGATATTAGCCACTCACCCAAAGCGAGCCTAGAAAACTATCTCCCAGGAAAAGATCTCGCACTGATATCTGCTTTACAAAATATCGAAAGCTCATGGAAGGGTTCTTCAAATGAAGGCTCCGACAACCCATTAAATCAGCGCTGGATTTATTGGTGGGGACCGGAAGGATCTGGACGCACACATTTACTAAATGCGATTGGCAATGCGGCAGAGCACGCAGACTTAGAACACATTGCCCTGACAGCATCAGAACCAGCATCCTGGGTTCGGTTAGAAGAAAACATTAGTGCGCTTGCGCAAACTAACACTCCATCAGTCATTACCGTGGATGATGTAGACCAATTGGATGATCGTCTGGTGGGGTCCTTATTTCGGATTCTGAATGCCGTACAAGCTAGCAAAGCAATCCATATTTTTTTGGCTGGCGCAGCTGCCCCAGCAAATTTGAAGCTTCGTGAAGACTTACGAACAAGGCTGGGCTGGGGTTTGGTGTTTCAAACCCAGCTTTTGGATGATGATGAGAAAATACAGGCATTAGGCGAGGCAGCCAAAGCCCGTGGGCTAGTTTTGTCGCCCGATGTGTTGCCTTGGTTATTAAGCCGCTTCTATCGAGATATGCCCAGCTTAATGGCCTTGATCGATGCTTTAGATGCTTATTCTTTAGAAACAAAACGTGCTGTAACCTTGCCGCTTGTACGCGAGCTCTTGCAGCCCAAATAATTAATTAGATATTCATTCGTGACTCAGTTAGCCCTTTTTGATTTAGACCACACCCTGTTGCCCTGCGATAGCGATTATGAATGGGGCCAATTTTTGGCTCGCATTGGCGTTGTTGATAGCGAATACTACGCAAGGCAGAATGAACGTTTTTACCAAGACTACAAAGAAGGCAAGCTCGACATTCATGAATTTCTGCGCTTTGCTCTAAAGCCGCTTTCTGAGCACTCCCGTGCTCAACTCAAAGAATGGCATGACGCCTTCATGAGAGAAGTGATTAACGGACAACTCCGACAAGAAGCACTAGATCTAGTCAAACGCCACCAAGATGCTGGTGATCTCTGCTGTGTAATTACGGCCACCAATAGTTTTGTAACGCGTCCTATCGTAGAAAGCTTTGGCATTGAACATCTGATTGCTACAGAGCCAGCGACCAAGGACAATCAGCCTTTGGCTAATTACACCGGCGAAGTGAGCGGCATTCCTAATTTTCGGGAAGGCAAGATTCAGAACCTGCATGATTGGCTAGCTTCTCAAAAGCTATCACTGGACACTCTGCCTTACAGTTATTTTTATTCTGACTCGATGAATGATCTACCCTTACTTGAAAAGGTCAGTCATCCTGTCGCCACCAATCCAGACGATCGCCTTCGCAACGAAGCCAAGCAGCGTAACTGGCCTATTCTTGAATTGTTTGCATGATCACTAAATTTATCAAACGTATTTTGCGGCGTGACCCGATGGTCAAGCACACACACGCAAGCAGTACTGGAGCGCCAAAACGTATCCCTAAAAAATCACATCGCATTGACCCTCACTTACTTTCCAAGAATGCAGTTAAGGTAACCCATACTTTGCAGCAAGCAGGTTACGAGGCATTTATTGTTGGCGGTGCTGTACGTGATCTTGCTCTTGGAATTAGCCCTAAAGATTTTGACGTTGCTACTAATGCGACGCCAGACCAAGTTCAAAGATTATTTCGCAAAGCTCGTCTTATTGGGCGCCGTTTTCAGATTGTTCACGTGACCTTTTTTGGTAAGGGCCATCCTGAAATCATTGAAGTATCAACCTTCAGGGCTTTACTGGATAACGCTGGAGACCATGTCGCAGAGAGCGGTCGCATTCTGCGTGATAACGTCTGGGGATCGCAGGGCGAAGATGCTGCGAGACGTGATTTCACTATTAATGCCATGTATTACGACCCATCCTCCGAGACTGTGCTCGACTATCACGGCGGTATGGCAGATATGCAAAAGAAAACTTTGCGCATGATTGGTGACCCAGCCAAACGTTATCGCGAAGATCCCGTACGCATGCTCAGAGCAGTTCGATTTGCTGCCAAAACTGGTTTTGAATTGGATAGCGCTACGCGCGCACCAATTGCAAAACTCGGTAAATTACTAAACGATGTTCCTTCGGCCAGACTGTTTGATGAAATTCTCAAGCTTTTGATGTCAGGCTACTCCTGGCGAGCAATTCAAGGCTTGAAAGAAGCAGGATTGCATCATGGACTGCTACCGCTGCTCGATCACATTCTGGATGATGGTGAGGACTCCAAAGGCGCCAATGATTTTGTAAAGCTTGCTTTGGCGAATACGGATGAACGCATTCAATCAGGAAAAAGTGTTTCAGCTGGCTTTTTATTCGCCACATTGCTTTGGCCTGATCTATTGAAGAACTGGAAAGCCAACTCCAGCAAAGGCATGGCCAATATCCCTGCTCTTCATGATGCTATGGATGACACGATCGCCACCCAAAGTAGCGGCATGACCATTCAAAGACGCTTTGAAAGCGATATGCGTGAGATTTGGTCAATGCAGCCGCGCTTTGAGAGACGCGTAGGCCGCTATCCCTTCCGCCTCATCGAATCCCCACGTTTTCGTGCGGGTTATGACTTTATGCTGCTTCGCTGCGCTACCGGGGAGCTAAATCCAGCAATTGGTCAATGGTGGACAGACTTCATTGCGGCAGATCCAGCCGGGCAAGAGGAGCTCATGGCTAGCGCTAAAAATGAATCCGGAAATACTGCCAGCCCAGCCAAAAGACGACGTCGTAGAAAGCCAAAATCTGCCATCCCTCCAGAGGGTGCAGCGAGCTAAGCAGACTTAGAAAAATTTCAGTAAAGTAGTTCCATCTCTAGTTTGGAACTCTATGGCACGGGCATATATCGGATTTGGCGGCAATATTGGCGATACGCGTCAGCTCATTACTGATGCCATTGTTTGCTTAGCATTACGTTCTGAACTCCAAATTCTGGCAAAAAGCTGCTTTTATCAAAGTGCGCCCGTTGAAGCTACTGGCGGCGATTACATCAACGCCGTTATTGAAGTTGAAACCGAACTGTCTCCTTACGGCCTGCTGCATGTTTGCCAAACGATTGAACAAGAGTTCGGTCGTGAGCGCCCTTATGCAAATGCTCCTCGTACCCTTGATCTCGATATCCTCTCATTTGAAGGGGTGACTCAAAATGAGACGGAGCTCATGCTTCCTCATCCCAAAATCATTGAGCGTTCATTTGTACTCCTCCCCCTCCTGGAAATAGCCCCCGAAATCTTCTTGCCACAATGGGGTGAGCTCAAAGCCTATTTACCGAATGTTGCCCACCAAAGAATTGAAAAACTCCCCTGCAGGAACTGCAATTGCGTGGAAAAAGACGTTTATAACCAATCGGCACATTAATTCATTAAACTCTCGCCATGGGTTACTTACAAGGCGATAAGCCAATCACAATTACCAAGCTCCTCGCAATGCATGCTGAGGGTGAAAAAATTTCTATGCTCACAGCATATGATTCAACCATGTCCGCGCTACTGAATCGCTGTGGGGTTGAAACAATTTTGGTTGGTGACTCTCTTGGTAATGTGATTCAAGGTCATTCCAGCACAACCCCGGTGACCGTAGAGCAAGTCGCGTACCACGCCGAGTGTGTGGCTCGTGCCAATACACATGCTTTTTTGATTGCCGATCTTCCTTTCGCAAGCTATGGAGATCCAGTTCAAGCATTAGAGTCATCCGCTCAACTGATGCGAGCTGGTGCAGACATGGTCAAACTTGAGGGTGGTGGCGATTGGCAAGTAGATATCATTCGTCACTTGGTAGAGCGCAGTGTTCCCGTATGCGCACACTTGGGCCTACTGCCACAATCAGTTCACGTCCTAGGTGGTTACAAGGTACAAGGCAAATCCAAAGATGCTGCCAGCGTTATGCTCGAACAAGCACTTGCTTGTCAGGAAGCTGGCGCGCAAATGGTTGTGCTCGAAGCCATCCCCTCATCACTAGGCGAAAGAATTACTGCCGAGCTACATATCCCAACGATTGGTATTGGTGCTGGCCCAGATTGCTCTGGTCAGGTATTAGTACTTCAGGATATGCTGGGCATTAGCCCAGGTAAGCCACCTAAGTTTGTCAAAAACTTTATGGATGGTCACCACTCTGTAGAGGCAGCTATTAAGGCTTACGTACGAGAGGTGAAGTCTGGGAAATTCCCAGGGCCAGAGCACGGCTTTGCTGGCTAATTGCCAGCTAGCCGACTCAACAATTTCTAGCTAAAGAAACTCTTCACACCATCAAACCAGCCCTTTTGCTGGGGGCTATGTTTATCGCCACCAGATTTGAGGCTGTCATCAAACTTCTGCAGCAATTTCTTCTGCTCATCAGTCAGTTTGACCGGGGTCTCCACCAATACGTGAACAAAAAGATCACCCACCAGTGTTGAACGCAATCCTTTAATACCTTTGTTGCGCAAACGGAATGTCTTACCAGTCTGCGTACCTTCTGGAATCGGAAACTCAACGCGGCCAGAGAGTGTTGGCACTTCAATTTCACCACCGATCGTTGCGGTTGCAAAAGAGATTGGCATTTGCACATGCAAATCACTGCCATCACGCTCAAATACTTTGTGCGGCTTTACGCGAACCTCAACATAGAGATCGCCAGATGGGCCGCCGTTAATACCGGGCTCGCCGTTACCAACAGAACGCACGCGCATGCCATCATCGATACCTGCTGGTATTTTGATTTCGAGTGTTTTTTGTTCTTTATGCTTTCCAGTGCCGTGACAAGTTTTGCAGGGCTTTGGAATGTATTCGCCAGTGCCGCGGCACTTAGGGCAAGTTTGCTGCATGGAGAAAAAGCCTTGCTGTACACGCACCTGACCATGACCATTACAAGTGGTACAGGTCTCAGCCTTGGACCCCGGTTCTGCACCAGTGCCATGGCAGGGCTTGCAATTACTCCAACTTGGTACGCGAATTTGAGTTGTATACCCCTCAGCAGCTTGCTCCAACGTAATGTCCATGTTGTAGCGCAAGTCTGCACCTTTATAGACCTGTGGGCCGGACTGGCGACCACCGCCTTGACCAAAAATATCACCAAAAATGTCACCGAATGCATCGGCAAATCCACCGCCACCGAAACCGCCACCACCAAATCCACCACCCATCGACGGATCAACGCCAGCATGGCCGTACTGGTCGTAGGCAGCTCGCTTATTAGGGTCAGTCAAGGTTTCGTAGGCTTCCTTAACTTCTTTAAACTGAGCTTCAGCCGTTTTACTATCCGGATTGCGATCTGGATGATGTTTCATCGCCATCTTGCGATAAGCCTTTTTTAGCTCTTCGTCGCTGGCGCCTTTTGATACACCCAGCACTTCATAAAAATCGCGTTTACTTTTAGGCACGGCCTATTCCTCTCAACAACCTGAATGACACAAGTCGGCACGAGGCCGACTTGTTATTTAAGTACATCAAAACTACATCAATGAATGTCTGATTTCAGAATTACTTCTTGTCATCAACCTCTTTGAAATCAGCGTCAACAACGTCTGCATCAGGGGCTTGGCCAGGAGCTGCGCCGCCTGGAGCTGCACCAGCAGCAGCGCCACCAGCTTTAGCTTGCTCAGCAGCCATGACTTTTTCGCCCAGCTTCTGACTTGCCTTACCCAATGCTTCTGTTTTTGCTTCAATCGCTTCTTTGTCGCTACCTTTAATAGCTTCATCCAAGTCCTTGAGGGCTGCTTCAATCGCTTCTTTTTCAGAGGCTTCTAAGCTAGCACCATGCTCTTCCAAAGCCTTCTTGGTTGAGTGAGCCAAAGCATCAGCAGTATTGCGGGCAGTAACCAGCTCTAATGCTTTCTTATCTTCAGCAGCATTCGCCTCAGCATCCTTAACCATGCGTTGAATTTCTTCTTCAGTCAGGCCAGAGTTTGCCTTGATGGTGATCTTGTTTTCTTTACCAGTCGTTTTATCTTTTGCAGTTACGTGCAAGATACCGTTGGCATCAATGTCAAAGGTCACTTCAATTTGTGGCATACCACGCTGCGCAGGAGCAATACCCTCGAGGTTAAATTCACCAAGCAATTTGTTAGCTGCAGCCATCTCGCGTTCACCTTGGAAGCACTTAATAGTTACAGCAGGCTGGTTGTCTTCAGCAGTGGAGTAAACCTGTGAATGCTTAGTAGGAATCGTTGTGTTCTTAGGAATCATCTTGGTCATTACGCCGCCAAGAGTTTCGATACCCAATGACAATGGGGTAACGTCCAAGAGCAATACGTCTTTACGGTCGCCAGACAATACAGAACCTTGAATCGCAGCACCAACAGCAACTGCTTCATCTGGGTTAACGTCTTTACGTGGCTCTTTACCAAAGATTTCTTTTACTTTGTCTTGAACCGCAGGCATACGTGTTTGACCACCGACCAAAATGACGTCGTCGATATCTGCTACGTTTACGCCAGCGTCTTTAATGGCAGTTAAGCAAGGACCAGCGGTACGCTTGATCAACTCTTCTACCAAAGACTCCAACTTGGCACGAGTCAACTTCAAATTCAAATGCTTAGGACCGCTAGCGTCAGCTGTCACGTATGGCAAATTGATTTCTGTTTGTTGAGCGGATGACAATTCAATCTTGGCTTTTTCAGCAGCATCTTTTAAGCGTTGCAATGCCAATACGTCTTTGCTCAAATCAACGCCTTGTTCTTTCTTGAACTCAGCAATGATCCAGTCAATGATGCGTTGGTCAAAGTCTTCACCACCTAAGAATGTGTCACCGTTAGTTGAAAGCACTTCAAACTGCTTCTCACCATCAACGTTAGCAATCTCAATGATAGAAACGTCGAATGTACCGCCACCCAAGTCATAAACAGCGATCTTGCGATCTGCTTTATCTTGCTTGTCCAGACCAAATGCCAAAGCGGCTGCGGTTGGTTCGTTAATGATGCGCTTTACATCCAAGCCAGCAATACGGCCAGCATCTTTAGTTGCTTGACGTTGGCTGTCATTGAAGTATGCAGGAACAGTAATAACCGCTTCTGTCACTTCTTCTCCGAGATAGTCTTCGGCAGTTTTTTTCATCTTACGCAAAATTTCAGCGGACACTTGTTGTGGCGCCATTTTCTTGTCGCGTGCTTCAACCCAAGCATCACCGTTATCAGCGGCAATAATTGAATAAGGCATCAAGCCAATATCTTTTTGCACTTCAGGATCTGTAAATTTACGACCCATCAAACGCTTCACTGCGTAGATGGTGTTTTTAGGATTCGTCACTGATTGACGTTTTGCAGGCGCGCCAACCAATACTTCGCCATCTTCAACGTAAGCGATGATGGATGGAGTTGTGCGAGCGCCTTCGGCATTCTCGACAACTTTAGGTGCATTGTTTTCAACGACTGAAACACATGAATTCGTGGTTCCTAAGTCGATACCGATAATCTTTCCCATAATTGCTCCAAAAAATTAAATTGTTTGTTGTACTAATGAATATTTCGATACCCAGTAAATGGGGTCTAAAAAAGGGATTTCAAGGGGTTAAATAGCAAAAAAGGCAGAAATCTGCCTTTTTTATGCCTTTTTTGAGGTTTTACCCCGATTTTCTCTTTATTTGGGGGCGCTAACCGTTACCAAAGCAGGTCTGAGGACCCGATCTGCCACGGTATAGCCACGCTGCAGCACTGAAACCACGGTATTAGGTTCTTGCTCTGATGGCACCGAAGCGATCGCCTGATGATGATGGGGGTCAAATTTATCCCCAACCGCAGGGTTAATTTCCGTCATGCGACCCTTCTCAAATGCGGAGAGCAATTGCTTGAGGGTAATTTCTAAGCCCTCTTTAAATGCTTTAGCATCCACCGCATCAGTACTCAATGCTGCATAGAGACTATCTGTCACTGGCACCAAATGCTCGGCAAAACTTTCAATCGCAAATTTATGCGCCTTAGCAATATCTTCAACAGCACGGCGGCGAATGTTTTCACCCTCAGCTTTTGCGCGTAAAAAATTATCTTGTAACTCGCCAATCTTTTGATTGAGTTCAGCAATTTCTTGTTCTGGGGTTTTTACAGCTGGCGTTTCTGCTGCAGCTTCAGTGGCCGGATCTGCCGCAAGATTCTCTTGCTCTGGGGATGGGTTTTGATTTTCTTGTGTCATAGACGCTATTTTACTTTTCTCTAAAGATGGCTCTTGCTTTGTAATGTGGGGTCAATCAATTCAATTTCAAGACTTTGCTCTTTCAGCCAACTCAGCCCTTTCAGCGCGCTTAGCTAATTCAGCCTCAGACTCCGTCCCCAAAGACCAGCCCTGTAAATGATGATGAGCAATATCGCTCAGAGCCTCAATCCACTTAGGGTTGCTGTTAAGGCATGGAATATAACGATAGTCTTTGCCACCATGCTCCAAGAAGGTTTCGCGAGCCTCCATGGCAATTTCTTCCAGCGTTTCTAAGCAGTCGGCCGGAAATCCTGGACAAAAAATATCAATCCGCTGACAACCTTCTTTAGCCAGCTTTTCAATCGTTGGGGCTGTATATGGCTTTAACCACTCTGCTTTACCAAAGCGTGATTGGAATGTAACAAGGTATTGACCTGGCTCCAAACCAAGAGACTCACCAAGCAAACGTCCTGTTTTTAAACACTCGCAGTGGTAGGGATCACCCTTCATCAAGTTGCGTTTTGGCAATCCATGAAACGACATCACAAAGCGGTCACCCTTAGCAAAGTCTGGTCGCCCATCTTTATCCCAGCTACTTAAAACTTGATCGCGAAGTGCAGCAATATAAGCAGGGTTATCGTGATAGTGCTTTACCAAGCGCAATTCAGGCTGATCGCGCCAAGTACTCAAAACACGAAAGACTTCATCAAAGCTGGATGCTGTAGTGGTGGCAGAGTACTGAGGATACAAAGGCAGTACCAATAAACGCTCCATGCCCTGCGCCTTCAGGCCCTCGAGGGCAGACTGAGTGGAGGGTTGTCCATAACGCATCGCCAAATCCACCAACACTGTATGGCCCTCATTCGCAAATTTATCGCCGAGCTCTTTCGCCTGAAGACGTGAGTAGTGCATTAAAGGAGAGCCTAATTTTGGCAACCAGATAGAGGCATATTTTTTTGCAGAGGCACTACTGCGAATTGGCAAAATGATGCCATTCAAAATGCACCACCAAATAATGCGTGGAATTTCTACGACTCGCGGATCAGAAAGAAATTCTTTTAAATAAGCACGCACTGCTTTTGATGTTGGCGCTGAGGGCGTGCCCAAGTTCAGTACTAAGACTGCTGTTTTGGAGGCACGTAGATGCGGGTTCGGATTCAAGATAGTTTGTCTCTTGTTAATTAATAGGTATAGATCGAGGATTAGGAACTCAGCGCCCCGGACAATAATTTTGAGGTGATATCGACAATTGGAATCACTCTGTCATAAGCCATACGAGTTGGCCCAATGACGCCAAGCGTACCTACTATCTGCCCATCAACACTATATGGGGCGCTGATTACAGCCAGATCTTCATAAGGTAATAAGTCACTCTCACCGCCAATAAAAATCTGAATGCCATCAGCGTGGCTCGATACATCAAGCAATTGCATTAGGACTGATTTTTGTTCCAACATATCAAACATCTTGCGCAACTTATCTAAGTTAGAACTTAAATCGCCAACATTCAGCAAGCGACGTTCACCAGATAAAACCATGTCGCCACGACTCATGTCGTAATCGGCAACACCGCTTTGCAAAGCCAAAGCCATCAACCCAGAAATATCTGTACGTAAATTGTCTAAGTCGGATTTCAGATGTAGGCGCACTTGATCAAAACTTTTACCCGCAAAATGGGTATTGATAAAGTTGCCTGCCTCAATGAGTTGACTTGGCGTGTAATCTTGAGTCGTCGGCAAGATGCGGTTTTGCACATCCCCTTCTGGGGTCACCATAATTAATAAGATCTTGCCTTCGCCTAAGCGCAAAAACTCAATGTGCTTAAAAACCTGGGCGCGCTTCGGCGTCATCACCACCCCAGCGAAATGAGTCAAGTTCGACAAAATCTGAGCGGCAGAGGTCAAAACGCGTTGCGGGGAGTCCGGCAAAAGGCCTTTTTCCACCTCTCGAGCTGCTATCTCCTCCAAAGGACGGACTGTCACCATGGTGTCAACGAACAAGCGATAGCCTCGTGGGGTAGGGATGCGGCCAGCAGAGGTGTGGGGACTAGTCACTAAACCCATATCCTCCAAGTCCGCCATGACATTGCGGATGGTGGCTGCCGACAGGTCTAAACCCGAGTATCTAGACAGAGTGCGGGAGCCAATAGGCTGACCCTCCTCGATATAGCGCTCGATGAGGGTTTTGAGTAGGGCGCGGGAACGTTCATCCATGGTGGAAGGGATTTTATGCCTATGGTTTAATCGTTATATGTTAAGCCCATCCCCAAATTCCACCAAGAAGGCATTTAGCCGGGTTGCGATTGTCGGCAAATTCCATGCTGACGGCATTGATGAGCACCTGAAGGACCTGGCTAAGTTGGTCAAGAGCCTGGGTTGCGAGGTCTTTTTAGAGGCAGCCACAGCCCAACATTTGGGTTTAAAAGAATTCCCCACCAAGACCGCAGAAGACTTTGCCGGCGCAATTGATTTGGTCGTAGTCCTCGGGGGCGACGGCACAATGCTAGGAATTGGTCGTCAACTGGCAGGAAGCAATGTGCCGCTAGTAGGCATCAATATGGGACGCCTGGGTTATATGACTGATATCCCCATTCAGTCGGTGCAGGATACCCTTCCAAAAATCATTGCTGGCGAATACGAAGCCGATACTCGTACATTACTTGATGCCGTTGTGTTGCGCAAGGGCAAAGAAATCAATCGCGCATTAGCGCTAAATGATGTGGTCGTAAATCGCTCTGGAATTTCTGGGATGGTGGAATTGGCGGTTCATGTTAATGGTTCATTCATGTACAACCAACGATCTGATGGTTTGATCGTGTCGACCCCAACTGGCTCAACGGCTTACGCCCTCTCAGCAGGTGGACCCATCTTGCATCCCCGTGTAGCCGGCATCTTGCTAGCGCCAATTGCGCCTCACTCACTTTCGAATCGTCCAATCGTGCTGCCAGAAGATTCTGTCACCATTATTGAAGTGGTTGACGGTCGAGAAGTCATTGTCAACTTCGATATGCAATCACAAACTGATTTACAAACAGGTGACAAGATTGAAGTTCGTCAGTCTGAAAAAACAATTACCCTGTTGCACCCACGCAGTCATAGCGACTACAAAACCTTGCGTGAGAAGCTGCACTGGAATGAGTACCCATCGACATTCTGATGTCGAGTTTTTTGCTACGCTAATACATGCTTCAAACCATCTCACTTCGTGACTTTGTCATTGTTGATCAACTAGAGTTAGATCTCACTAGCGGGTTTACCGTGCTGACAGGTGAGACTGGCGCCGGTAAATCCATCCTCCTAGATGCCCTTAGCTTAGCCTTGGGTGAGCGCGCTGATAGCAGCCAAATTCGTGAAGGCTGTAACCGAGCAGAAATCTCCGCCCTCTTTCGCATTGAGCCAAATCAGTCTAAAGAGTTGAGTAAATGGCTTGATGAGCAAGGCTTTCCTCTGGAGGATGACGGACAAAGCTTGGTACTCAAAAGAACGGTGGAGGCCAATGGTCGCAGCCGTGCTTTTATTAATGGCAGCGTTGCCACCTTAACGCAATTGCGTGAAGCAGGCGATCAATTAGTAGATATTCATGGTCAACATGCGCACCAACTTTTGCTAAAGGGAGGCGCTCAACGAGAGCTCCTCGATAGTCATGCTGGATTACTTCCGCTTGCCAGTGAAGTAGCAACAGCATTCAAAACACTTGCAGATTCACGTCGTCGCCTTGAACAAGCAGAAAACGCTGGTCAAGATGTGGAGCGTGAACGCGAGCGCCTTCAGTGGCAGTTAGATGAACTCACCGACCTTTCCCCACAGGAAGGGGAATGGGCGAACATTCAAAGTGAACATGCTCGTTTAGCCAATGGCGCAAAGCTGATTGGCGGCTGCCAAGAGGCAGTTGATATTTTGAGTGACGCTGATAATTCACTGGAATCCACCCTGTCTAAAGTATGCGTAAATATCAGTGCGCTTGCTGAGCATGACCCCAGCCTTAGCGACATTAGTCAATCGCTAGAGTCAGCAAGCATTCAGCTGGACGAAGCGATTCATGGACTCAATCGCTACTTACAAAAAATAGATTTGGACCCAGCTCGTCTTGCGCAAGTTGAAGAACGTATGCAAGCATTGCATAGTGCCGCTCGTAAATATCGCGCTGAAACTGATGAGCTGCCAAAGCTTCTGCTCGAGACAGCAGAGCGACTAGATGCCCTAACAGCCTCACAAAATATTGAAGCGCTTCGCGAGCAGGTTAAGCAGGAAGAGGCCACCTACTTAAAGCTAGCAAAACAACTCACACAAAAACGTAGTAAGGCTGCAAAAGAACTGGGTGAATTAGTGACTAGCGCTATGCAAGATTTATCTATGGCAGGCGGTCGCCTGGAGATTGCTCTGGTGCCGCTAAACGAAGGTGGATCGCACGGCTTGGAGCAAATTGAATTCCTAGTAGCTGGTCATGCCGGCAGCACCCCTCGCTCACTCGCAAAAGTTGCCTCCGGCGGTGAATTAGCGCGCATCAGCCTAGCTATCAGCGTCATTACCAGCAAAGCCTCATTCACGCCGACCCTCATATTTGACGAGGTCGATGCTGGCATTGGCGGAGCTGTCGCTGAAACCGTAGGTAAGCTATTGCATCAATTAGGCCAGTCCCATCAGATCTTATGCGTAACCCATTTACCTCAGGTAGCTGCGCAAGGTAATCATCACTTTAAGATTAGCAAATCGCAAAGTGGTGAGAAGACCGTTTCGCATGTGCAAGTCCTTGGCAGAACTGAGCGAGTCGAAGAAGTAGCCAGAATGCTTGGCGGCGCCACCATTACTGATACCACTCGTCGCCATGCTCGCGAATTACTAGAGCAAAACTAAAGTAACGATCTTAAGCAACAAGGTGCTCTAGTTCAAACTAGAGGGCGCTTTAAATATTTCTAGCCAAAGTGCTTGAACTGCATCCCTAGCAGCAATGAACTCAGGCTCTTGGTCTAAATCGACCCGAGTTTTTTCAGCTCCGTCTAAACGTAATCGATGTTGGCGCGCCCTTAATAAGCGATAAGCATCGCCAACGGATTGCGCCGCCTCAGCAGCAATCAAACCAATCTCACCAGCAATCTGTAACAAAGCAATATTACCGAGATTGCCGATCAATTTTGGATGCTGATGAGCATAAGCAAGCACCAAGAATTGGACTATGAACTCAATATCTACCATGCCGCCAGCATCGTGCTTTAAGTCAAATTCTGGGTTGGCGTTAGGGTGACCTGCATGGACTTTACGACGCATCTCTAAAATTTCAGAGCGGAGTTGCTCAATGTTTCTTTGTTGGCTTAACACTTCAGAACGAACCGAATCAAAGAATGAGCCCACCAGCGAATTACCCGCTGAGAAGCGCGCACGCGTGAGAGCCTGATGCTCCCAAACCCAAGCGGCATTGTCACCCTCACGAAGCTGATACTTCCTAAAAGCCTCCGCATTGGTCACCAAGAATCCAGCTGATCCATTGGGACGCAAACGAGTATCAATTTCAAATAGACTGCCGGTAGAAGTAAATGCTGTAAGCCAGTTAATCATTCTCTTTGCTAACAGGGCATAAATTTCTTGGGCAGCGTAATCAGCCTCATCTGCCTGATATAAAAAGATAATGTCTAAATCAGATGCGTAGCCCAACTCTTTACCACCCAACTTGCCATAAGAAATAACAGCAAAAGGTGGATTTGTATCGGCAGGTAACTCAAACTTCTTAAGCACGCTTGGCCATACTCGCTCAAAGGTAGTTTGCAGAATCAAGTCTGCCAGCGCAGATAAATGATCGCTTACCTGCTCTACCGGCAACGCTTGTTGCACGCCAATTCCGAGATCCGTCAATAGCGTAATGAACGTTTCATTGTGATGAGTCACTCGCAAAATATCCATTGCCTGCTCAGAGCCATCACCATCAGACATCACATCATCAAGCTGCATATTGAGATTAGATCTCACATCACCCCAATATTTTTCCGGATCCTCAATTAATGCTCTTTCAGCCTGAGAATTCAATAAGTAATCGAGTAAATGGGGGTGGCGCGTTAAATATTGAGCTCCCCATTGAGAGGCCTTGAGCAAATCCAATACATTTGACAGTGCTCTGGGATACTCGGCCAAAATAGAAAGATATGCACTGCGCCTAGCAATCGCCTCAAGCAAGTCAAAAAAACGTAATAGTGTTTGATCTGCATGAGCTGAATTAGAGCCATCATTTTGCAAACTTTCTGCGGCTTTACACATTAAGTTATCAAAAATTAAACGGCTTTTTTCAGGTAATAACTTTTGCTTTGGGCTATCTACCCAAGCCTGCCAGCGCGCACAAGAGCCAGGGAAGAATGCTTGATCAGGAACCCAGCCAATAGCTAAGGGCGCTATTTCAAGGCGCGCACCATCGTCCAACAAGAAGGCTTTTTCGAATAAGTGTGCAACATGATTTTGGTGTTGTTCCAATTCAGCCATAAGATCACCCGCCTGGGCATCTTGACCTTGCATCGAAATCGCCAAGCGCGCACGCGCACTTTCATCATCTGGCAGGTAATGCGTTTGCTGATCATCCCAAACCTGTATGCGATGCTCTAAACGTCTTAGGAAAATATAAGCAGCTTGTAATGACTCCACTTCATGAGCGGGTAGGATATTGCAATGCTTAATGAGCTCTAACACTTCTAAGCTAGGGCGCACTCTAAAGCGAGGATCCGTGCCCCCCCTCATCAACTGGAACATTTGCGCTAAAAACTCAATCTCTCGTATGCCGCCGCGACCCAACTTAATATCACGTGAACGCCCTTGATGACCCGAGGATCTTTTTTCAGCTTCGGCCTGTATTTGTGCATGCAGATCACGAATAGAGGCAATAACGCCGTAATCCAAATGCCTGCGATATACAAAGGGGCGAATCAGCTGATCAAGTTCTTTTTGACAATGAGCAAAGTCTGGAGACCCTGGTAGTGGCGCAATCAACCTACCTTTAATCCAGGCATAGCGCTCCCACTCTCTACCCTGCACCAAAAGGTATTCCTCTAACATGTCTAAACTACATACCAAAGGCCCTGAATCGCCATTAGGACGAAGGCGCATATCTACACGGAATACAAAACCGTTGGCATCGTGCTCAGCAAGTAACTTGATTAAGCGCTTACCCATTCGAGAAAACCACTCGTGATTAGACAAGCTCTTAGGGCCACCAGCAGTCTCACCCTCATGCTCATACAAAAATATGAGATCGATATCTGAAGAGAGATTTAACTCAAGACCACCCAATTTACCCATACCAACAACCATGAGAGGCATTTCAGATTGGGTCGTATTACTCCAAGGCAAACCAAAACGATTTTTGAGATCTTCTCGAATAAATGCAATCGAAGCGGAAACCGCTAATTCGGCAAAATGACTTAGTGCGTGGGTGACCTCATCCAAATCAGCCAAACCATTTAGATCCCGAAATGCCACCCATAACATTAAGCGCTGCCTTGCCAAGCGCAAATTGGCCATCCACTCAGCCTCATCCTGCTCGTTTGATGCAGAAATTGCCTGGCACTCGTCCAGTAAATTCCTAATACCTTGCAAATCAACCTTTTTTTGCCCCTGAATGGCAAGCCACTCAACCCATTCGGGGCGCGCACTTAGCCAACGTCGCGCATAAGTCGAATGCCGCTGCAAAAAATCGATTTGTTGGGAAAAATCATCCATCCCCCCATCTTAATCCGACCTTGAATTCCCCTGCCATAAGCTTGGCGATGAAGCTAAGGCTGACGGATAATAGGGGTCATGCTGCAAAACATTATTCCGCCTCGCCTTAAGAGCGCGCTTGCTAAACGTCCTCAAGGTTCGAGTCGAACTTGGCGTAAGCGTGCCTTGATTTTGGGGGGCGTAATTCTGGCCCTTTCTGTACTGGTGCATGTGGGAGTGCGTTTTATTCTTTGGCCGCAAATCGAGAAGTCCAAGGCCTCAGTTGAAAAACTCATCAGCGCGCGAATTGGCGCTGATGTATCGATGGACTCACTGCATGTTTCATGGACGGGAATTAGGCCTGATTTTGAAATCGAAGGCTTGCGCTTTAACGCCCCAGAAAAAACAAAACCTCTTTTATTTATACAAAAGATAAACGGACAGTTAAGTTGGGCTTCCTTTTATCATCTCGCACCATTTTTTCAAGAACTCACTTTTGAAGGCGCTGAAATTTATGCACAACGGAATAGCAAGGGCGCTATTAGTGTTGCAGGCATCTCGATTGATGGCAAGACGAATGATTACTCTGCAGAGAATTGGCTTTTTTCTCAAAACGAAATTCGAGTAAAGGATGTCAAATTATTTTGGGAGGACCAACTCAAAAAGAAGCCGTCTACTGCGATAGAGATACAAAGTCTTACTCTCAGTAACGGCATTCGCAGCCACATAGGCTCAATCAGCGCAACAACTCCCTGGACCAAGGGCCCCCTCCTACTGGATATTGATTTAGTCCATCACATAGGCGGCCAAGCAGGCAATTGGCGCGATTGGATTGGAACCATCTCCTGGAATTTAAATACCCTTCAGCTCGGTCAGATTGCGAATGAATTTTCCCTCCCACTAAATACTCTAGAGGGCGCACTCAGCTCAAAGGGGAAATTAAAAATTGATAACGGCAAGCCTGATGGTGGAGAAATTTATCTTGCAGCCGATGATTTAACAATTCAACTATCTAAGAATGAGGATGCAATTGCTCTTGGGCGATTAGAAACAAACCTGACTCAGGAAACTGATAACGGAATGATCTCTATCAGTACCAAGACATTTGCATGGCGTGATACCGAAAGCCCAAAATCAACTTCCTTAGAGAATTTAAGCCCCATGACTTTCCGATGGAGACCGCCGGCAGGCGATGAAGAAATTAAAGAGTTTGGCTTTTCATCCCCCAAGATTTCCGTTGAGGATATTGCTTTATTTGCCCTTAATCTTCCACTCTCTAAAAAAGTCCAGCAATGGATTAAAGCCTCTAAAGCTGATGGAGAGCTGCAAGATTTAGATATCTCTTGGTCTGAGAGCAAATCGCCTTTATCAGCGCTGAATATTCCCGGTGGCTGGTTTAAATCAAGCAAACTAGGCTTTAATGTGAGCGCAAAACTGATCGATGTTAGTTTTATCGGCATCAACAAATCTATGCCCTCTGTATCAAATCTGTCAGGATTTCTGGCTGCAGACCAAACCAAAGGAAGCTTCACCATCCAATCCAATAATTTAGGAGTGGAGATAAATGATCTATTGGTGGATCCAAAAATAAAACTAGATAAAGCTAATGGTCAAATTTCCTGGTCAAAACAAAAAGGTAACTGGGTTATTAATACAAAGCAGTTAGCACTGAGTAATCCTGAGATTTCGACAACACTCAATCTGAACTACATCATTGGCGAAGTTAATAAGCCAGACTTCATGACACTGGATATGGACTTTGCACAAGCAAATCTACAGACTGCCTATAGATATTTGCCAGTTAGCATGGGAAGCGAAGTCAAAACCTATTTAAGAAAAGCCTTTGATGCAGGAGTAATTAAAAAGGGGAATCTCCATATTAAAGGTGACCCTAATGAGGCGCCTTTCCCAAAAGCAGGCTCCGGAGAATTCACGCTCAATCTACCTATCGTTGGCGCAACCTTTAGCCCGGTGCCCTCCACATCACCTGCACAAGGTTTATGGCCCGCCTTTAATAACGTGAATGGCGTTATTAATATGCAGAATGCCAACTTTACGGTAGACATTGATCAGGCAAGCTACAAACAGGTTGCCCTAAGCAAATTCCATGCTGAGATACCAAGTGTTAGTGCAAAGCAATTAATCCTGACAGTAAATGGCGAAGCACAGGGCGATGCGCCGCAACTCCTGGATTATTTATTTACCTCACCTATCGGCAAGAAACAGGCTGAGCTTGAGAAAAATTTAAAGATTACAGGGCCTACTAACTTAAGTCTTGGCTTAAAAATTCCACTATCCGGTAATGGTGATACCAACACGGATATTCAAATCAACTTCCCTGGCAATAGAGTTCAGTGGGCCAACATACCTCCTTTTGAAAATCTCAAAGGCAAAATTCGCATTACCGAAGTCAATCCAGAATTCGAAGATATTACAGCTGAGTTTCTTGGTGGCTCCATTAAAATTTCGAGCACAACACCTAACCAAAGCAGCCAAAGCTACAGCATCACAGGAAATATTTCTGCGAACTTCATCAAGGATTACTTTGCAAAGGATGCTGCAGTACAGGCATCCCCTATTTTGCAATCCCTTAGTGGTGTGGCTAGGTATGACGGCATTATTAATTTCAACAAGGGTAATAGCGAAACTAGCCTAAAAATCGACATGCGTGACTGGGGTAGTGCTGCACCCGCACCCCTGAAAAAACAGGCGGGTACCTTGATGTCTGGTCAGTTGAACCTTAAAACCTTCGCCAAAACAAAAAGTAATTCCAGCCGCCTCACTTGGGATGGAAAGATTGGGGACGCCTACTTTATTCAAGGCGAAATTGCTGGTGATGACCTGCTTCGTCAAGCTGTAGGCATTGGCGCGCCCGCCATCCTTCCTCAAGAGGGCCTTGCGCTAAATATTGTTAGCAATGAGTTGAACGCAGATGCTTGGCAAGAATTTTTGAGCAATCAAAACAGAAAAAAATCTGGGGTGAGCGCTAACCCAAACACTACAAGTAATGTCCAAGTCTCAGCACAAGTAAAACAATTAACTTTGTTTGACCGCGTCTGGCAGGATATTAATTTGGCTGCAAGCAATAAAGGTGCTACCTGGCAACTGCGCATGAGAGGATCCCCTCAAGTTGCCGGCAATATCCAATATCAACCAGCTACAACATCTGACGGTAGCGACTTAATTAGCGGACGTCTTGTGCGCTTAAAGATTCCCGAAGAGCTTGTTAGCGCAGCAATCCCTACAAAGCAAACTTCAAAAACTCCGCCAACTAAAAATAAATTTGGCCCCGGATCGATGCCTAGTATTGAATTAACCATTGATGATTTTGATTGGAACAAAGCACGGCTTGGTCAGGTAAAAATTAAAACTAAGACCATAGGCAATACTGTCAATTTCGAATCTGTTCAATTCAACAATCCACAAGGTAGCTCAACTACAACTGGTCGTTGGGTTGGGGCTACGCAAACTACCCCCGCACACACCAACTTAAATATTGATTTGGATATTAAGGATGCGGGCCAGATTATTGGTCACTGGACTAATCAAAAGTCAGTAGAGGGCGGGCAAGGTAAGTTGACAATCAATGCAGATTGGGACGGCTCCCCATTTAACCCTCAATATGAGACCCTGTCAGGCAAGGCAAATTTAAGTTTAGAAAAAGGTCGCCTCTTAGAAGTTAATACCAGTGGAGCAAAGCTACTAGATGTTCTGAGTTTGCAAAGTTTATTTAGGTTTGCCACGTTAGACCTAAAAGGTAGTCTAGGAAATATTGTTACCAAAGGAACGCCATTCAATACGATTGATGCCTCGTTTGATTTGAATGCAGGTGTAGCTCAAACCAAGCAATTCACAATGGGCTTAGATCAGGCGCGCGTTGCTATGACCGGACAAATCAACATCCCCAAGCAAACGCAAGATTTACGTGTCACCATTTTTCCAACAATTGATGCAACTGCAGGCTCTTTAGCCGCATTTGCCATCAACCCAATCGTAGGTCTTGGCGCTCTTGTTGGGCAATACCTCATTACCAGCCAAATTAATCGCAACCTACAGTCTGATTATTTAGTGCAAGGATCATGGGATAACCCGGAAGTCATTCCACTTGATCAAAAAGGTCAGCCAATTGATACAAAAACATTAGATA
>Ga0255756_1001733_pt1 | contig 24519 bp, 26 predicted proteins | sample 011ome_20_FD_179956 | JGI IMG/M metagenome (GOLD analysis project Ga0255756, IMG submission 179956) | Coastal salt marsh microbial communities from the Groves Creek Marsh, Skidaway Island, Georgia - 011509CT metaG (version 2) | ecosystem: Environmental > Aquatic > Marine > Intertidal zone > Salt...
AACCCACTCATGCAAATCACGGACATTGCAGCGGTTGCGGCGCTCACGAAGCCCCGAGGGATTTTGCTCGCCGTCGACAACACCTTCGCGTCGCCCATGCTGCAGCGGCCGCTGGACCACGGCGCCGACATCGTCATGCATTCGGTCACCAAGTACCTCGGGGGGCACAGCGATGTGGTTATGGGGGCCCTCGTCACCAAGGACGCGGCGGTAGACGGACCGCTTCGAACCATTCAGAATAACTGTGGCGCAATTGCTCAGCCGTTCGATTCGTTTTTGGTGTTGCGCGGGCTGAAGACCTTGCACCTGCGCGTTGAACGATCGTGTTTCAATGGGCGCAAAATTGCCCATTGGTTGAAGGAGCATCCAAAAGTGGGCAAGGTCTATTGGCCGGGATTCGAAGACCACCCCGGTCACGAAGTAGCTGCCCGCCAAATGGATGATTTCGGAGGCATGATTGCATTTGAGATCAAAGGAAACAACCTCGAGCAGGCCAAAAACCTCGTCGCCGCCACCCGCATTTTTGCACTCGCCGAATCGCTGGGCGGTGTGGAATCGCTCATCGAGCATCCCGCGGCCATGACGCACGCGAGTGTGCCCGCCGAAATCCGAGCCGAACTGGGAATATCGGATGGATTTGTGCGACTGAGTGTAGGTGTTGAAGATGTGGACGACCTCATCGCCGATTTGGATCAAGCATTGAACGCGACAGTTCACTGAGCGTAACAGCATGAAAAACAACAACCAACACAGCGAATCCATGGCCGTGGTGGGCGCCGGTTTGGTCGGCAGTTTGTGGGCCTTGATGCTCGCCGAGCGCGGCCACCGTGTGGATGTGTACGAACGCAGGCCGGATCCCAGGAAGGGAGCTTATCGAGGTGGGCGCAGCATCAACTTGGCGCTGAGCAACCGGGGTTGGCGGGCCCTTGAGAAAGCAGGTATTGCCGATGAAGTGCGACAAATTGCCCTGCCAATCACCCACCGAACGATGCACGCCGTCGATGGGAGCTTAACGCGGCAGCCTTACGGATTGCCCGATGCTCCGGGACTGTTCGGCGACCCTCAATGCATCTACTCGGTATCGCGTGGTTTGCTCAACAAGTTGTTGGTCGAGCAATCGGAGCGACATGCGCACGTCGCGTATCATTTTGACCACCGTTGCACCGATGTCGACCTGGACCGCGGTCACCTATCGTTTGAACGAAGCGATGGCTCGCTGCACACCGCCGATTACGATCGGGTATTCGGCACCGATGGAGCTTTCAGCGCCGTCCGTGACCGGATGATGCGCACGGATCGCTTCGATTTTAGCCAACGCTACCTCACCCACGGGTACAAGGAAATTGAAATGCGACCCGATGAAAACGGCGATTTCAAAATGGAGTCGGACGCGCTGCACATTTGGCCACGCGGGGAATTCATGTTGATGGGTCTCCCCAACCCCGACGGCACCTTCACGTGCACGGTTTTCGCACCTTACGACGGGCCGAACGGACTCAATAACCTCGAATCGAAAGCAGCGGCAGAAGCCTATTTCCAGGCGAATTTCCCAGATGTCATCCCGCTGATCCCCGATTTCGCAGAACAGTGGGTGGCGAATCCGACAAGCTCGTTGGTCATGACCACGTGCTACCCTTGGCATCACGGAAACCGCATCTGCTTGATGGGCGACGCGGCCCACGCCATTGTTCCATTTTACGGCCAAGGCATGAACAGCGGCATGGAAGATTGCAGCGTGTTGAGCGAATTGATGGATACCATGCACGGCCCCGATGACTGGGACCGCGTGCTTCAAGCATACACGCGATTGCGCAAACCGTCGGGCGATGCCATTTTGGAATTGGCCTTGCGGAATTACATCGAAATGCGCGACAAAACAGGCGATCCCGCCTTCTTACTGCGCAAGAAAATTGAAGCCAAACTCGCGACCGCATACCCTGGACGATGGCTACCGCTATACTCCCAAGTGACGTTTAGCCACACGCCTTACGAAGAGGCGCTGGCCGCAGGACAACGCCAAGACCGCATCATGGAGCGCGTACTTGCAGAGCCTGGAATCGCGGACAACTGGGACCGTCCGGAAGTTTTTGAATCGATTTTGAGCGCATGGGAAGATTCCTCGGAGGGCTGAACACGGCGTTGGTGTGGGCGATCTGCCTGGTGCAAGCGCATTCGGTGTGGGCCCAATCACCAGAGCTCTTTGACACGGAAAGGCGAGCGTTTCGCGGCCACGGATGGACCTTCAGCGCAGGACTTCACGGATTTTCTGCATCGCCAGATTCCGCCCTGTCGCTCTACCAAATCGCCCTGCCCGACGGAAGCCGCGACACGTTGCATCAAGGCGTTTGGAACCACGCGGGACATCGAGCGTTGCGTGTCGGCTTGGGGTACTGGGGGGCGGTCAAGCGGCCGATTGTTTGGGATCGTTGGATGGTGTCCTTGGCGGGAACGCGGAATGCTTCGGTGAGTGAATTCAACGGGCAAATTTTGGGGATGGATAGCGTTCACATGGACCCCATCCTCGCAGATTCAGGGCGATCGTCGGCCACGACGGAGCTCGCTTTCCATTTGTTCCGCGCCATTGAGATCAAACCGGACTTTTTCACGGAAATCGCGCTCGGCATCAAATGGGACCACGAGTGGGGTGCCAACTTCAGCCGGAACGGTCCGGACTCCTTATTCATTCCCCGTAATGCGCCGGCGGCCGATCGATTGGCGCTTTCACTGGGTGCTGGGCTGGGCGTACGCACGCGATCCGGCCGTTACCTCCGAATCCATGCGAATTACGATGCGTTGCAGTTGCGCCCGTTTGCTGAAGAAGGAGACGGGAGAGTGCAGTGGTACGAGGGGCAATATCAGCCTTGGAATGTGACGTTGAATTGGGATTTGTTGCGGCCCAAACCCGACATCGATTGCGCCAAACCTCCGGCGAAAGACCGACCCGGTGAAGTCCTGTTCGGCGATCAAATGGAAAAAGACCGCGCCAAGCAACGAAAACAACAAAAGCGGCGCGCCAAAAAACAGCGCAAGCGTTGGTGAAGAAGCAAGTCCTTAAGCGTCAGCGCACAGTTCGACCAGCACTTTCGCCGTAGACCCTGGGTGCAGAAAGGCGATCACTTTCCCATCCGCACCCGGCTTGGGTCCGGTGATGACCCGGTAACCCAGCCCTTGCAATCGGTCGAGCTCCGCTTCCAAATCATCCACGTGAAAGGCCAAATGGTGCAATCCCGGCCCTCGCCGCGCGATGTGCTGGCCAATGGGGCCCGCCTCGTCCGTCGTCGCCAACAGCTCCACCTTACTCTCGCCCGTTTGAAAGAAACTTACATCCACCGCTTCCGATTCAACCCGCTCGCGTTTGAAAGGCGCCTCACCGAGGATGTCTTCAAAAATGCGCTCCGCCTCCTCGAGGTTGGCCACTGCGATGCCAATGTGTTCAATTCGTTTCATGCCAAGCCTTTCGCCAAAAGTACACCGATTGAAGGCTCCGTGGCTAACTTCGCCCCATGACCACGGAAACTCATGAATGGCTGCCCGTGCAGCTTGATGGAAAAACCGCCATCGTTTGCGGATCGACCCAAGGCATTGGTTTCGCCGCCGCCCAGCACTTGGCAGGACTCGGCGCACGCATCATCATGCTCGCGCGAAATGCAGAAAGCCTTCAAAAGGCCGTTGCTTCCTTGCCCCATCCCGAGCGCCACAGTACCGTCCAAGCCGACTTCAGCCAACCTGAACAGGTGCAGCAAGCGGCGGCTAGGATTGTGGAAAAAGAACCGGTCCACATTCTCGTCAATAACACCGGCGGACCCGCTGGCGGACCCATCACGGAGGCGGGAATTGACGCATTCCGGAATACGTTCGAGCAGCATTTGGTGTGCAATCACCTGCTCGCTCAAGCGGTTTTGCCCGGCATGAAAGCCGCCGGTTACGGGCGGATCATCAATGTCATCAGCACGAGTGTTAAACAGCCCTTGGCCAACCTCGGCGTGAGCAATACCATTCGCGGTGCCGTGGCCAATTGGGCCAAAACCTGGGCCAATGAAGTTGGCGCATTCGGCATCACCGTCAACAATGTGCTCCCTGGTGCCACGAACACTGCAAGATTAGACCAAATTATCGAAAACAAAGCGGCCAAAACCGGTCAATCCGAAGCAGAAATTCGCGCCCAAATGGCTGGTGCCGTCCCCATGAAACGCACCGGGAACCCCGAAGAAGTGGGTCGTGCTATCGCTTTTTTGGCCTCACCTTCAGCGAGTTACATTTCTGGAATTAATTTACCGGTCGATGGGGGCCGAACTTCTTCCTTGTGAAGTAGATTTGCCCCGCTTAAACGTTAATAGACACGTTGATGACTAACCCTCAGCACGAGCAGATTAACGCCTTCATGGCGAACGTCACTGCTCAGAATCCGAATGAACCCGAGTTCATTCAAGCGGTGCAAGAAGTCGCCGAAACCGTTATCCCTTTCATTGCGAACCACCCGAAGTATGCGGAGCACCGCATCCTCGAACGCATGGTAGAACCTGAACGAACCATCATGTTCCGCGTGCCGTGGACGGATGATTCAGGAAAGGTTCAAGTGAATAAGGGCTACCGCATCGAATTCAATTCAGCCATCGGGCCGTACAAAGGCGGCTTGCGGTTCCACCCCACGGTGAACCTGAGCGTTTTGAAATTCCTCGGCTTCGAGCAAGTATTCAAGAACAGCTTGACCACCTTGCCCATGGGCGGAGGAAAGGGCGGTTCGAATTTCGATCCGAAAGGCAAATCCGACAACGAAGTGATGCGCTTTTGCCAAAGCTTCATGACGGAATTGGCCCGCCACATCGGACCCAACACGGACGTTCCTGCGGGAGACATCGGTGTGGGCGGCCGCGAGATCGGATACATGTTCGGGCAATACAAACGCCTCCGCAATGAATTCACCGGAGTTCTTACCGGAAAAGGTTTGAACTGGGGTGGCTCGTTGATCCGTCCGGAAGCCACGGGTTACGGTGCGGTGTACTTCGCAGCAGAAATGCTCGAAACCAAAGGCCAAAATTTCGAAGGCAAAAAAGTGGTCGTTTCCGGCTCTGGAAACGTCGCACAGTTTGCTGCAGAAAAGTGCATGCAGATGGGCGCCAAGGTCATCACCATGTCCGACAGCTCAGGCTACATCCATGAACCAAACGGCTTGACCGAAGCACAATTGGATTGGATCAAGGATTTGAAAAATGTTCGCCGTGGACGTATTTCTGAATTTGCCGATGCCCATCCAACGGCCAGCTTCCATGCCGGCCAACGTCCATGGGGCGAGGCGTGTGACGCGGCTTTCCCTTGTGCCACACAAAACGAATTGAACGAAGCGGAAGCGGGTCAGCTCATTGCTAACGGCTGCAAGGTCGTCGCTGAAGGCGCCAACATGCCGAGCACCCCCGAAGCCATTGAGGCCTTCCAAAACGCGAAAGTGCTTTTCGCGCCGGGCAAGGCCTCCAATGCAGGCGGTGTCGCGACGAGCGGCCTTGAGATGTCACAGAACAGCTTGCGCATGAACTGGAGCCGCGAGGAGGTGGACGAGCGCTTGTTGAACATCATGAAGGACATCCATGCCCAATGTGTGAAGTACGGCACGGACGATTCCGGCTACATCGACTACGTAAAAGGCGCCAACATCGCCGGATTTGTGAAAGTCGCAGACGCGATGATCGACCAAGGCGTGGTGTAAGCGCAGGCGCTATCTTTGCGTCATGATTACTGGATTTCAACACATGCACAGCGCATTGCGCTGGGTCGTTCTGGTTTTGTTGGTTATCACGCTCGTAAAAGCGTGGCAGAACCGTGGGGGCACCTTCACCAAAGGCCAGGCCAAACTCGGTCTCTTCACGATGATCACGCTGCACGTCCAACTTTTGCTGGGACTTGCTCTTTACATGATGAACGGATGGATTTCGATGCTCGGTACCCCAGGCGTGATGGAATCCACGGTCAAGCGCTTTTTTGCAGTGGAACACCTCGCGGGCATGCTCATTGCCATTCTCTTTGGAACTTTGGGCCACAGCTTGGTGAAACGAGCAGGTGACGATGCGCTGAAGCACCGCCGTCAGCTCCGCTATTTCGGCCTTGCATTGCTCATCATAGTGGCAAGCATTCCGTGGCCCTTCCGTCCTGGATTTGAAGCTTACGGCTGGTTCTGATTGGCTTCCATGCGCATTTTAATTCGCTCAATGGCCTTAGCATCCGTGCTCTTTGCAGCCGGCTGTGGAGGTGATGTATCGCAACATTCGCCTACTCAGAGCTCGACAGCCCCTTCAGAAGCGAGCATCAAACGGGCGTATACGATGAAATGTTCCTTGTGCCACGGAACGGATGGAAAGCTCATGGCTTCAAAAGCACCCGACCTCAGCATTTCCACCATGAGCGTGGAAGAACGCATCGCCATCATCACCTATGGCAAAGGGACCATGCCCCCGCAAAAAGATATCCTCGACGCCGCAACGATTCGAGGCATCGCTGAATACATCGAACGCTTCAGAGACACCCCCTGATGCTCGAAAAGAAACTCATCAGCACCGCCCGCGAACCTGAAACCTGCGTGTTGGTCGGATTGATTACAGGGCGGGAATCGCGGGAATTGGTCGATGAACACCTCGATGAATTGGCGTTTCTGGCGACCACAGCCAACGCCATCAACCAACGCACCTTTGTCCAAAGCTTGGATCGGCCCGATACGCGGACCTTTGTCGGGAGCGGGAAACTGCAGGAAATCAAAGAATACGTCGAGGAGCACGAAATCGACATGTTGATTTTCGACGATGAATTGACTCCATCCCAGTTGCGCAACATTGAACGGGAAATGCCCGAGTGCAAAATCTTGGATCGGCCCAACCTCATCTTGGACATATTCGCCCAACGCGCCCGTACGGCCCATGCCAAAACCCAGGTGGAACTAGCGCAATACCAATACCTGCTCCCACGCCTGACCAACATGTGGACCCACTTGCAAAAGCAAAAAGGCGGCATCGGGATGAAAGGTCCGGGGGAAAAGGAAATCGAAACCGACCGACGGATCATCCGTGACCGCATTGCCCACCTGAAAAAAGAATTGCAATCCATCGACAAGCAGATGGCGACGCAGCGCGGCAACCGAGGTGCACTGGTGCGTGTGGCGTTGGTCGGCTATACAAATGCCGGAAAAAGCACCTTGATGACGTTGCTTTCGAAAAGCGATGTGTTTGCGGAGGACAAATTGTTCGCCACCCTGGACACCACCGTTCGAAAAGTGGTACTGCAAAACTTGCCTTTTTTGCTGAGCGACACCGTCGGGTTCATCCGCAAATTGCCGCATCAGCTCATTGAGAGTTTCAAATCGACGCTCGATGAAACGAGGGAAAGCGATCTGCTGCTTCACGTCGTCGACGTGAGCCACCCGCAATTCGAAGACCACATCGATGTCGTGGAATCGACCTTGGCCGAAATCGGCAGCGATGACAAACCGACCATGATCGTCTTCAACAAAATCGATCGCATTCAAGTGGAGCCATTCGGCCCCACCCGAGAAGATCAAATGGCCGGTATTCGAGAACGTTTCGAACGCAACGAAAGGCAAGTCATCTTCATTTCCGCCATCGAGCGTTTGGGCATCGAGGAAATGCGCGAAGTCATATTCGAGGCGGTGAAAGAAATCCACGTAAAACGGTACCCCTACCACAACTTCCTTTATTGAGCGCAGGCAAGCCCGGATTTTGCGACCTTTGCGCACATGGCAGGCATCCGTCAAGAAAAAATGGCCGAACTCATTCGGCGAGACCTCAGTGTGATTTTCCAACGACAATCCGCATCGTGGTTCGGCGGATTGTTCATCTCTGTGACCCAAGTACGCATGGCGCCCGATCTCGGATTGGCCAAAGTCTACCTGAGTTTCATGGCTGTCCCAGATAAAAAAGTCGCTCTGGAAGCCGTGCGTACCGAGGGTTGGCGAGTCCGGAAAGCTTTGGGAGAGAAAATCGGGAAACAGGTTCGCATCATCCCGGAATTGAATTTTTATTTGGACGACAGCTTGGATTATTATGAAGCCATCGACCAGGCGCTCAAAAAGTAATCGCTGGTGAACCTCCCGATTCGGCTCGCTTGGCGGTATGCGTGGACGCGACGTTCGCGGACTCTGACGCACCTGATTTCGGGGATTTCCATGTTCGTCATTGCGGCAGTCACTGCGGCCATGATTGCCATTTTGAGCGCGTTCAATGGGATTGAATCCGTAGTCAGCGATCTGTTTGGGACCCTCGATGCGCCCGTTGCTGTCATTCCGACCGAGGGCCAAACTTTGCCCGATTCGATGGGGACCTGGCTCGTAGAGGGCTTCGGCCCTGAAAGCGCGGTTCCGATGATTAAAGCTGCTGCACCCGTTATTGAAAGCGAAGCCGTGGTCTCTTGGAACGGCAACACCCCGCACGTGACCTCCGTACTCGCCTTCGATTCCACCTTGCTGCAGGCCGCGGCCATCGAACCCGCCATGCGAAGTGGTGAATGGCGGCCGGAACTCGCACCGGATGCAGCCTGCGTGGCGCTGGGCCTCGGGGTGAGCAATCTGATCGGCGTTCGTCCCGCCCAGGACGATTCTGAATTCGCATCCTTGCTTTTTCGTGCGCCCATCCGAGGCAAAAAGCTGGGAAGGGATAAGGAGCGGGCGTTTCGATCCGAGCGAGCATTTGCTTGCGATGTCTTCTCAGTTAACGCGGAAATCGACCGGAAGTTTGTGTTGGCGCCGCTTTCGTTTGCCCGGAAACTGTTCGAACGTGAAAGCACCGTCAACCGCTTTGAGTTGGTGACCTTCCCCGGCATCGACGAAGAGCGGCTCGCCGAGGCGCTCAATGCCAGATTCGCCGCTGCGGGCATCAGCGCCCGTGCCCGAACGCGCGCCGAAAAAAACGCGTTGATTACCCAAACAAATCGAGCCGAAAAGTGGGCCACTTTTGTCATCCTCAGCTTCATTTTGGTAGTCGCAGCATTCAATGTCATGGCGTCCCTCACCATGCTGCTTTTGGAAAAACGGCACGACATCGAAGTATTCAATGCCATGGGATTAACAGGGTGGCGATTGGAACAAGCCTTCGCCTGGCAAGGGGTGATCATCAATGCCATTGGCGGTGTCCTCGGAACGACCGTCGGCATGGCTTTGGTCCTGGGGCAACAGACCTTCGGTTGGGTCAAACTGCAGGGCTCCGTAATTCCCGCTTACCCGGTCGCGCTCGAAATAGGCGACGTACTCGGGACGCTGGGCGTCGTCATTCTGATCGGCGGTATCGGTTCAGGATGGATGGTGCGCAACTTGGTGCGCAGGTTTTCAAACGTGTAAACGACGCGTCTTTCAAGCCGGCTCAAACGGCATGGTCGCCAGCTCATCCAGTTTGGCACGAACATCCGCCACTTCATCCAAGGTCACCAACTCAAGCCGGTGTTGCTTGAAATCCCGCAAACCCTTGAAGTAATTGGCATAATGGCGGCGCATCTCCACCACGCCCAACCGGTCTCCCTTCCATTCCACACTTTTCTCAAAATGCTCTCGGGCAACAGCCACACGCTCCGGCATGTCCGGTGGCGCAATGATTTCGCCGGTCTCCATGAAGTGCTTCATCTCGCGAAAAACCCAAGGTGATCCGATGCTCGCACGGCCGATCATGATGCCGTCCACTCCATATCGGTTTCGGTAATCCATGGCTTTTTGGGGCGAGTCAATATCGCCGTTGCCAAAGACCGGGATGTGCATGCGCGGGTTGTTTTTGACCTCCGCAATCAGCGACCAATCGGCTTCGCCTTTGTACATCTGAGCCCGGGTGCGGCCGTGGATGCTGATGGCTTGAATGCCCACATCCTGCAGCCGCTCGGCCACTTCAACGATGTACTTGGAATTGTCGTCCCAACCCAATCGCGTCTTCACCGTCACCGGCAACGAGCAGGTATCGACGATTTCCTTGGTCATTTCTACCATTTTCGGAATGTCCTGCAGGATGCCCGCGCCCGCACCTCGACACGCGACTTTCTTCACCGGGCAACCGTAATTGATGTCGATGATGTCCGGTTGGGCGGCCTCGGTGATTTCCGCCGCTTGCCGCATCGACTCAATTTCACTTCCAAAGATCTGAATCCCAATGGGCCGCTCGTATTCGAAGATGTCGAGTTTCGCCCGGCTTTTCGCTGCATCTCGGATGAGGCCTTCCGAACTGATGAACTCCGTGTACATCAAGTCCGCACCGTACTTCTTGCACAGCGCACGGAAAGGCGGATCACTCACGTCCTCCATGGGCGCGAGCAAGAAGGGAAATTCCGCGATATCTATGCCTCCGATGCGTACCACATTCTTTGTTTTGGGTCATTTCAGCGAACTTGCGCTGGAAAGACCCTGCAAAATTACACCATGATCCGGACCGCGTTTCAAACCATGCACCCTTTCGGGCAACTCATTTTTTTCTTTTGCTTGATTTTGATGGGCATGGGACTCGCTTCGGGATTGGGGCTCAGCGCGTTGGCTGGAGCCTTCGGGCACTCCTTGGATCAGGCCATTGCGTTCGCTAGCGATGCCAAATCAGACGAGGGCAAAGTGTACAACCTGCTCATCAACGGGTTCAACCAAGTTTTTTCCTTCGGCATCATGGCGTGGGTGGCGAGCAAATTGTTTGCCGGGCGCACATTTCTGGCGATGAAGTGGCCTGGGGCACTGTGGATTTTGGTGGGATTTGCATTGGCTTGGGCCGCGCAGCCCCTGATCGATTTGACTTTTCGATTGAACGCCTTGATGCTCGAGTGGCTTCCCGCAGGGCTCCTTGAAACCGCCAATCGCTTTGAAGCGCTTGCTGCAGAAGTCACGGCTTCGATGTTGACATTCGATGCGGCGTGGCAATTTCCAGCAACCCTGTTGATTGTGGCCTTGTTGCCTGCAATCTGCGAAGAATGGGCGTTTCGCGGGGTCATTCAACCGCTGGCAGCTAAATGGACCAATAACGTGCACGCAGGTGTTTGGATGGCTGCGTTTTTGTTCAGCGCGATCCATCTTCAGTTTCACGGATTTCTGCCAAGGATGATCTTGGGGGCAGGCTTGGGTTATCTGGCCGTTTACAGCGGTAGCCTCTGGCCTGCGATTGCCGCGCATTTCTTCAACAATGCCGGGGCGATTGTGATGGCCGCCGTGTATGGCCCAGAATGGGTCTCAGAAGAGATGAACACGGTGACAGGTTGGGAATGGTCTGATTTCGGTGTGGCAGCCGTGGCTTTAGCGCTCGGGATTTTTGCCGTTCGGTGGGTCCGGAAATCCGGGACGTGGCCCGGAAAGCACCCGGTCTATTGATGGCGAGGGCGGGCCTTGAGGAACGCTTGAGCCACGAACAAATCTTCTGGTGTGGTCACTTTGATGTTTTCCAAATCGCCTTCGACGAGTTGGACAGCGTGGCCGGCGAATTCGTACACACTGGCATCGTCCGTAAACGCATTTCGGAATCCGCTGGAATAGGCCTTTTTCAAAGTAGCGATATCAAAACATTGGGGCGTTTGGACTGCGCGCAGTTGGTCGCGAACCAAGGCGTGTGAGGCTGCGCCATTGACTTCCCGAATGCTATCCTTGACCGGCACGACCGGAACCGCAGAACCGGTTTGGGCCGCGTGCTCAAAACAACGGCGAATGGTCGCTTCCGCGACAAACGGTCGAACCGCATCGTGAATGCCCACCACACCTGAATCTGGTAAGGCGGCGAGGCCGTTGGCCACCGAATGCCACCTTTCTGCCCCTCCAGCGACCACTTGATGAACACCGGCCGCCCCGTGAATCCGTTCCAGTTCCGAAAATTCGTCCATGAGGCTTTCGTGCAAAACGAGCACGACATTCAAATCGTCCAACGCTGCATGAAAACGCTGAAGGGTCCACCACATCAGCGGCAGACCCTCCAACATCAAAAACTGTTTCGCCACCGGCTGCGCCATGCGCGTGCCTGTGCCACCGGCAACGATGATCAAATGGTGTTTCACGCGCGCGCTGCAGCGTAGCGGTCGGCTACCGCATTCCAATCAATCACATTGAAAAACGCCGCGATGTAATCGGGACGGCGGTTTTGGTAGTTGAGGTAATACGCGTGCTCCCAAACATCCAATCCGAGGATGGGCGTGCCTCCGCAGCCGACTCCCGGCATAAGGGGATTGTCTTGGTTGGCAGACGAGCAAACTTCCAGCTTTCCGTCTTTCACGCACAACCAAGCCCAACCGGATCCAAATCGCGTAGCAGCCGCCTTCGCAAAGGCTTCTTTGAAGGCTTCCCAGCCGCCGAGATCTGCGTCAATGGCTGCCGCCAAATCTCCGCTCGGGTTGCCGCCGCCGTTGGGCGACATCACGCTCCAAAACAACGTGTGGTTGTAGTATCCGCCTCCGTTGTTGCGGACAGCACCATTGTCTGAATGCGCCGCCAAAAGGGCCTCGATGGATTTTCCTTCCATTTCGGTGCCGGCGATGGCCGCGTTCAAGTTGTTGGTGTAGCCAGCGTGGTGCTTGCTGTGGTGAATTTCCATGGTGCGCGCATCGATGTGCGGCTCCAATGCGTCGTATGCATAAGACAAAGAGGGCAATTCAAAAGCCATGTTTGTTTTGGTTTATGTGATGAGTAGTTTGTTCTATTCCCGGGGTCAAAGTTAATCGACCGTCAACGACCGTGACCGCTGCTTTATTTTCCAACCAATGCAGCGCTTCCAGTACCGCCGGATCTCCTTTGGCCAAATGCTCATAGTAAGCGGATTCTCCAGCCACATTTCGAATCACCTGCGCGACCATACGCTGGGTCAATTCAGCTTCTTCTGCACCACTAAGTGGCCGCAACGGTTCGATCCCAGCATCCGCCGCAAACTGCATTAAGTAGGCCAATGCTTCTGCCGACCAGGCACCAACTGGGCCGGACTGTACGTCATGATCGAATGCTTCGGAACGGCGGGCGTCAACATAGCCAAACGCTGCATCCCGAAGGGTTCCTGTCCAACTCAAATCACTCAAGAATCCGGACCAGCGCAACGTATCCAATGGGATGAACACATCCGGTGTGATCCCGCCTGAACCGCGCACGATTTTACCTGCCGGTGTGCGGTAAACAAGTGAATCCAGTTCCGCGATGCTGTCCTGATGAAATAATTCGCCGCTCTCATAGCGTGCGAAATAATCGTCCCCGTAATCAATGTCTTCGCCGTAAGGCCGTTGGATGGCTCGACCAGTCGGTGTGTAAAATCGAGCCACGGTCAGCCTTAAGGCGCCGAGGGTAGAAATCGAAAACTCCTCTTGCACCAACCCTTTCCCGAAAGTGCGGCGTCCGAGGATGGGACCGCGGTCGTGGTCTTGGATGGCTCCAGCAAAAATTTCCGAAGCTGATGCCGATGACTCATCGACCAAGACGGCCAAATCCCAATCGTTCCACCTGCCATCGCGGCGGGCTGTGTAGGTTCTGCGTGGCACATGCTCGCCTTCGGTGTAAACCACCATTTGGCCCTTCTCCAAAAACGACTCCACCATAGGCACCACAGCGTTTAAATACCCTCCCCCGTTGCCTCGCAAATCCACAATAACTTCCCGCAATCCCTGCGCATCCAACGCTTCCATCGCCGCCTCGAATTCCTCTGCGGTGTTCTGGGCAAATCGGATGACCTTGATGTATCCGCGCGCACCGTCCAAATTCGAAGCCGTTACCACGCTGTGGATGGGGATGCGGTCGCGACGAAGCAGCACCTGCTCCAAACCTTCTTTCCGATCCAACCCCACGCGTACCGTGGTGTTTCTCGGTCCTTTCAGGAGCTCCATGACCTTTTGGTTCGTCAATTCAGGGCCAGAAATCTCCGCTGAATCCACGGTCAAGATGCGGTCTCCTGCGCGGACACCTGCCTTCTCCGCAGGGCCACCGGGAATGGCCGCGACCACCATCAACGTATCATCTTGGATGATGAATTCTACCCCTATCCCTTCAAAATTGCCCTCCATCGGTTCTGCCAAAGCTGCCAGTTCCTCTGCTGAAATGAACAAACTGTGCGGGTCTAACTCTTCCAACACCGCTTCCAGTGCCACTTGCTCCAACTCTTCCCTTGCAACAGGATCAACGTACATCTGTTCTACCCGATCCAACACCCCATCCAATGCATTCCGAGGCCCCACATGCTGAAAAGCCGAGTCTCCGCCGCCTCCTGTTTGCAGTCCGATGTACACCCCTAAAATCAGAATGATGGCATAGCCCAACGGCTGCCATGAGGGTGCCAACGATTTCTTACCGGTTTCCTCCATATCCATTTAACTCCTCAACTTTCCCCGTTGTTCGAGGTGCACCAATTCCACCCCGGCGGACCGTAAAAAATCCAGCCCTTGCGGATCCTTGTATTCATCTCGATATACCACCCGGCTGATGCCCGCTTGGTGAATCAATTTGGAACATTCGCGGCAAGGCGACATGGTGATGTACAGAGTCGCTCCCACAGAACTGTTATTCGAGCGAGCCAACTTGGTGATGGCGTTCGCCTCTGCGTGCAGCACGTACCAATTCGTTTCTCCATCCGCATTTTCACAGGCGTTCGGGAAACCAGTGGGCGTGCCATTGAAACCGTCGGCAATGATCATGCGATCCTTGACGATCAGCGCTCCAACCTGCTTTCGATTGCAGTGCGACAATTGCGCCCATTCCGCTGCCATCCGCATGTAAGCCTCGTCATATCGAAGCTGTTTGAGTTGAGCTGATGAATCGTGTTCCACGTCAAAGGCAATTTGCGACCTCTAAGGTAGGTGTCTATGCGTTGTATCGTAGTTTGGTCTTTCAGAAAGAATGACAAATGCGGATTTACACGCGCACGGGTGATGACGGCACAACCTCCCTCTTTGGGGGACAAAGGCTCAGCAAAGATGCTTTGCGCATCGAGGCTTACGGAACCCTCGATGAGTTGAATGTTTGCATGGGCAGTTTAGGGACGCATGAAGCGGTTGGCAGCGACCTGGAATTTCTGCGTGCGTTGCAATCGGATGTATTCTCTTGGGGCAGCCATTTGGCCACCGTGGATCCGGACATGAAAGCGCACCTGCCGGTGGTACCAAGCGACCGAGTGAAGGCGATGGAAGCGTGGATGGACCGTCAGAATGAATCCTTGCCTGAATTGAAAAATTTCCTGCTTCCAGGCGGTCACGCTGCCATTGCAGATGCTCACACGTGCCGGGTGGTATGTCGCCGTGCGGAGCGACGGGTGATTGGCTTGGCTCAAATCGAAGACATTCCAGAAGACTTGGTCGCTTACTTGAACCGCTTGAGCGACGTGTTTTTTGTCTGGAGTCGGGTGCTTCACAAGGCGTTGAATATTCCGGAAATCCCTTGGAAAGCAGCCGATTAAGGCACGGCTTTGTCTCAATAATGTCGAAAATCACATGGTTTTCGCCGAATTACTTGGAAGTAATAGCGAAACTTCTATTTTTGCGCGCTGAAGACGCTAACCATGTATTGGACACTTGAACTGGCCTCGTATCTCGAAGATGCCCCTTGGCCTGCCACCAAAGATGAGTTGATTGATTTCGCCATGCGAACAGGCGCTCCCTTGGAAGTGGTTGAAAACCTGCAGCAGTTGGAGGACGAAGGCGATGCGTTCGAAACCATCGAGGATATTTGGCCCGACTATCCGAGTAAGGAAGACTTTTTCTTCAACGAGGACGAATATTAAAGTCTCTTTTTTTACTGGCAAATTTTCCAGCAAAAAGAAGAGCGGAACGTGCGTTCCGCTCCACTAGACATTGAACATCAATCGCCATTTGAGCGATTGCTACCACACCAGGGAGACCAATCCGCTGGCATTCCAAGGTTAAGAAAACTTTTACAAATCGTGACCGCGCGGGATCATTTTTTGGATAAAAACGCCGGTAACTGTTCGTGTGTGAGTTTGCCATTGAGCCATTCGGGGTCCAGTTCTGCCCCAAGTTGGCGGTAAAAACCGATGGCCGGCTCGTTCCAATCCAATACCTGCCACTCCATGCGCCCGTAGTTTCGGCGCGCGCACTCCGCTGCGACCTCCACGAAAAGGGCACGTCCGATTCCAGCCCCTCGGTGCGCTTCCGCCACCACCAAATCTTCGAGGAAACCACATTTGCCTTTCCAAGTGCTGTACTTCACGTACCAAAGCGCCATGCCTACAATCTTTCCCTCGACTTCCGCAACGAATAGCTCGTAAATCGCATCCTCTCCAAATCCATCCGCAAGGAGGTTGGCCTCGGAATTGGTCACTTCATCTTCTGCTCGCTCGTATATCGCCAGTTCAACGATCAGCCGATGGACGGCTGGAATATCCTCCGGCGTGCCCGAACGGATCACGTATGAATTGCTTCCTTTCGACATGAGGCAAAGGTACCGTGCGCATTCTGTTTAAATTGCACGCAACAATCGTTAAGCACTATGGAAGAATATTCAGTTATCGACATTGTACTTGCAGTCTCCTTTGCTTGGGCCTTATTCAATGGATTCAGAAAGGGACTTATCATCAAAGTTGCATCCATCGTCGCCTTGATTGTCGGAGTTTATGCAGGTTTCCACTTTTCTTCATTCGCAGGAGAATGGCTAAGCAAACAATTCAACTGGTCTGGAAGCACACTGTCGGTAGGGGCGTTTGTATTGACATTCCTAGGTGTAGTCATCGGGATTCACTTCATGGCCAAGTTGTTGGAAAAAGTGGTTGACCTCACTGCACTCAGCATGCTGAATAAGCTCGGAGGAATGGCATTCGGTATGATCCAAGTGCTTGTGCTTTTGAGTGTTTTGTCTTTCACCTTGGACAGCGTCTTTGGTTATCGTGAATGGCTACCCGAGGAGCAAGTTGAAAGATCTTTGCTCTATCCAACGGTGGAGTCAGCGATGGAATTCATCATACCCGAGGCAAATCGCGACAATCCTTGGGAAGCGATTCAATCCAAAATCCAAGAAGGGACCGAACGACTCGAAGAGGCGACAGAAGGAGTTCGGATTCCGTTGAAGCGTGAAGACTAACCCACCCCCATCTCCGACTTAAGGCGTGCGATGTGCGCATCCAATTGCTCCATCACCTCATTGTATTCTGCCGCATTGCTCCAACTTCCTGCGGGTTTCCGAACTGAAAAGTAGAATTTGATCTTGGGCTCGGTACCGCTCGGGCGCGCGGTAACGACAGTTTTATTTTCCGTGATCAATTGCACCACGTTCGATGCCGGCAAGTCGATGGCGCGTGTCTTTCCCGATTCCAAATCCAACACCGTCTGCGCCCGGTAGTCACGCACTTCCATTACTTTTTCGCCTGCGAGCGCAGCGGGCGGTTGGGTGCGAAAGCCCTCCATTTGCGCAGCGATTTCCGCCTTTCCTGCACGACCTTGTTTCGTTTGGGATACCAACGCTTCCTTGAACGCTCCGTGCTGGGTGTGGATGCGCTCCAATCGGTCGAGCAACGATTCACCGTTTTCTGCGCTGGCGTGAGCCAATTCGCACAACATGCAGGCCGCAGCAACCGCATCCTTATCGCGCACGGCATCGCCGATCATGTATCCGTAGCTCTCTTCTCCACCCACCACGAATCGACCACGACCTTCTTCTCGGCGAATGACATCAGCAATCCACTTAAAACCCGTGAGCGTTTCGTGCACATCCAATCCGGCAGCCGAACCGATCGCCGCCATCAAATCCGAGGTCACAATGGTTTTGGCTACGAAGTCTCCAGGCTTCAATTGCCCGCTTCGCCGGCGCTCATTGACGACATAATCCACGAGCAAAGCGCCGGTTTCATTGCCGTTGAGAAGGCGCCAGCCTCCTGCTGCATGAACATCTGGCACTGCGATTCCCACCCGGTCCGAGTCAGGATCCGTTCCCAGAACCAATTGCGCGTCCACTTTTTGGGCGAGGGAAATGGCTTCCGAAAGCGCAGCTCCTTCCTCAGGGTTCGGGCTGTGAACGGTCGGGAAATTGCCGTCGGGTTCGCGTTGACTTTCCACGATGTGAACGTTTCGAAATCCCGCAGCTTCGAGCGCCGGGATCACAGACACGGAGCCGGTGCCGTGCAAAGGCGTGTAGACGATGCTCATATCCGAGCCGTGGTCGCGCAATCCCTGATGTAATCGCAAGTCCAACACGGTGTTACGGTACGCGTCATCCGCCTCAGCGTCCAACCAATGGATGCGGGATTGGGCCGCAGCATCCTGCCCCCAGTTGACCTCACCCGGCCCTGAAACCGCGCGCACTTGGCTGATGATGCCCGCATCATGGGGAGGCACGATTTGGCCCCCGTCACTCCAATACACCTTGTAGCCGTTGTATTCCTTCGGGTTGTGGCTTGCCGTAATGACAATGCCCGCCGTGCAATTCAAGTGCCGCACCGTGAAAGAAAGCTGCGGCGTCGGGCGCAAGGCTGGAAAGAGATGCACCTCAATGCCGTTGCCGGCCATCACATCCGCCGCCACCTTGGCGAATTCCGCGCTGCGGTTTCGGGAATCGTGCGCAATGGCAATCGATGCACCGTTGGGCTGAGCCTCGAGCATGTAATTAGCCAAACCTTGGGTGGCTTGGGCGACGGTGTAGGCGTTCATCCGATTCGTGCCCACACCCATCAAGCCGCGCAAGCCGCCTGTACCAAATTCCAAATCCGTGTAAAACGCTTCAATTAGCGTTTCATCATCGGCCTCGACGAGTTGTTTTGCCTCTGCTGCGGTAACGGCATCGTACGGCGATTGGGTCCAAGCCTGGGCTTTTTCTCGAGCCAACTGCTTCAATTCTTCTGCATTCATTCCTTCCGATTCAATTCATTTTTCAATTCCAAATCCCATGGCACTTGGGCCCGTCCCATCGCATGGGCCAAGGGTCCGCCATCGAGGTAAGAAAAGGCCGGCCGCTTTGCCGGTGTTGGAAATTCATCCGTCGTGCAGGGGGATAGGTCCACATCAAGCTCCTGCGCCTTGAAGATCGCATCAGCAAATCCATACCAGGTAGTCGGGCCCAGGGTGCTGTAGTGCCAAATGCCGCTTTTTGGGGGAGTTACCATCGTGACCAATGCCATCAAGCATTCCGCAAACGGGCGGGCGGCAGTCGGCGCACCTACTTGATCGTCCACAACCTTCAAAGCTTTGCCTGCATTCCCCAATCGCAGCATAGTTTGCAAAAAGTTCGATCCGCGAACGTCGTATAGCCAAGCCACCCGGATGATCCAGTAGCGTGCGGCTGTGGCAGCGGAAGCAAACGCCTGCTTCACTGCTTCTTCTCCCCTCAATTTCGACGCCGCATAAACGCCTTGAGGGGCTGTAGGATCTTCCGGTGAGTAAGGTTGCTGTGATGTACCTGAAAACACATAGTCCGTGCTGATGTGCACGAAATCGATGCCGCGTTCTGCACAAGCGAGCGCAAGAAGTTCAGGGCCAATGGCATTGATGGCGTGCGCCAAGTCCGGCTCCGATTCTGCCCGGTCCACCGCCGTGTAGGCGGCAGCATTGATAACGGCATGCGGTTCGAACGCATCCAATGTTCGGGCAATGGACTGGGGGTCGGTGATGTCACATGCCGAGCGATCGACTGCGAACACCATAGCTGCATTGCCCCCCGCATGCTCCGCGAGTCTGGAACCCAATTGGCCACGCCCACCTGTCACCAACACTTTTCGCATCCCCTAAATTACGCTTTATTCATCATTTGCAGGCAATCAACCGTTCGTGCGCATGGCCTCCACCGGTTCCATTTCCGCCGCGCGCTTCGCCGGTGCCAATCCCGCGAGCAGACCCGATGCCACCGCAACACTGAGTGCCACGATAATCCGCGAAGGATGGACATTCAACGTAAATCCAATGTCCACCCGATTCACCACCAACACAATGCCTTCAATCGCGAGCAGAGCAAACACGGCGCCAATCACGCACAAGGCGACCGCCTCGAATAGGAATTGGAGCAAGATGAAGGTGCTTTTCGCGCCAATTGCTTTTTGAACGCCGATGATGCGGGTTCGCTCGCGAACGCTCACAAACATGATGTTGGCGATGCTGAAGCACCCAACGAGAATGGCGAAAATCCCAATGAACCATCCGCCGTATTCGACCTGCTGAAAAATGGAATCCAATACCGACGTGAGCATGTCAATTTGGTTGATCGAGAAGTCCGCTTCCTCGCGGGGACGCAGCCTCCGGACGGATCGGAATTGTTGAATGATTTCATCCGATAAGGCCTCGTTCGTCACCCCATCTCGTGGCTTCACCATGATGGTCGTACCCATACCGTAGTCCATGATGCGGTGGCCGAATTTGGCCGGAACGATGGCGGCGCGATCAAATCCATCATTGATCGCCGATGCGCCTTGTTGCGCGAAAACCCCGACAATCTCAAGCCGCTGCCCCTTCGCTTCGATGGTCTTCCCGACGGCATCCGCACTGCCGGTCAACTCCATGGCCACATCGTGACCCACCACAGCAACGGCTCGCCCCGACGAGACTTCAATTGGAGCGAAGTACCGACCGGTCGCAATATCCAGCGCAATGACATCCTCGTAGCCTTCGGAAACCGCCACGATCCCGACACCGTCCATCCGGCTGTTATCGGATTCAACGGCCAACATGGTTTTGGCTTGGAATACCACCTGCTTTGCGGTGGTCAATCGATCTGCGAGCAGTTCCGAATCGGCTAAACTGACTTCGCGCCGTTGCACATACTTCCACCAAGGATATTCTTCATCAAAAGCCCAAGGCCATTTTTGGATGAAAAGGACCTCATCGTCCAGCATGTTGAAGGTGCTTTTCAACCCGTCCTCGAGTGAATCAACCACCGCGAAAACAGCGGTGATCATGAATATCCCAACCATCACCCCGAGGAGGGATAAAAACGTGCGCAAACGGTTCGTGACGATCGCCGACCAGGCAAAGGCAAAACTCTCATACAGCAATCGGAACCAAAGCATACCACAAAGCTAAATCCCACGAGCCAACGGCCTCCCATATTCGAGATTAATTGTAGTTTTGCGCCTTTCGTCACGCCTTTCCAAATTGCATCACATGACCGCTCCACGCCGCATCCAATCCGCATTGATTTCTGTGTTCCACAAAGACGGCCTTGAGCCTATTGTTGATCACCTGAAACGGCTGGGCGTAACGATTTATTCCACGGGTGGAACCCAGGTTGCTTTGGAAGCGATGGGGGCTGAAGTTGTACCGGTGGAAGAAGTGACCAATTACCCTTCCATCCTCGGAGGACGGGTCAAAACGCTGCACCCCAAGGTGTTTGGCGGCATTTTGAACCGCAGGGAATTCGCAGACGATGTTGCTCAGATGGAGGCTTACGAATTGCCTCACATCGACCTCGTCATTGTCGATCTGTATCCTTTCGAGGCTACGGTGGCCAATGGCGGAAGTCATGGCGACATCATCGAAAAAATCGACATCGGCGGCATTTCTCTCATCCGAGCAGCGGCCAAGAATTTTGAGGACGTGGTCATCGTTCCCAGTCAAGCAGATTACGGAACCTTGCTGGATTTGTTGGAAAACGGCGAAGGCGTGACGACTCGGGAGGAACGACAAGCATTGGCGACCCGAGCTTTTCGCGTGAGTTCACATTACGATACCCGCATCCACGAATGGATGCAAGGCGGCCCCTCCGTCGAAACCTTGAATCTCTCCGAGCTGGAAAATCGCAGTTTGCGTTACGGTGAGAACCCTCACCAAGCGGGACGATTTTTTGGCGCACTCACGGAGCTCTTCGACCAATTGCACGGGAAGGAATTGTCCTACAACAACCTGCTCGATGTGGACGCGGCCGTCCAACTCATGCGGGAGTTTGCGGAGGATGCGCCCACATTTGCCGTTTTGAAACACAACAACGCTTGTGGCGTGGCAACCCGACCGACCATCAAGGAAGCCTGGGTGGATGCGCTCGCGGGCGACCCCGTTTCGGCATTTGGCGGGGTACTCATTGCCAACCGTCCCATCGATGGTCCAACGGCTGAGGCGATGCACGAACTGTTCTTCGAAGTGGCCATTGCCCCCGGATTCGACGCGGAAGCCCTCGAAATTCTCCAACAAAAGAAAAACCGCATCCTGCTGGTGCAGAAGCCGTGCGTTATGCCCAACATCACGGTACGTTCTGCGCTCAACGGTTACCTCGTCCAAGAGTCGGACGCCAAAACCGAAGGCGTCGAGGACTTGCAATGTGTGACAGAGGCTGCAGCCAGCGATGCGGCTTGCTCTGACCTCATTTTTGCGATGAAATTGGCCAAACACACCCGGTCCAATACCATCGTTTTTGCCAAGAACCAGCAACTGCTCGGAAGTGGAACTGGGCAAACCAGCCGGGTCGACGCGTTGAAGCAAGCGGTAATCAAAGCTCAAAGTTTCGGATTTGATTTGAACGACGCCGTCATGGCATCCGATGCGTTTTTCCCATTCCCCGATTGCGTTGAGCTCGCAGATCAGGCGGGAATCACGGCGGTGGTTCAGCCCGGTGGATCCGTCAAAGACCAGCTGAGCATCGACTATTGCAACGAGCACGGCATGGCCATGTACATGACGGGCACCCGCCATTTCCGACACTAAAAACAGTCGCTGAAATTGTGAGAATTTCGATGGCAATTCCGCGCGGTGCTTGCTTATATTTGAGAGTTCACTCGGTCTTCCAATCTCCACCTGTCGCCCATGGGTCTGTTTAATTTTTTCATGCAAGAGATCGCTATCGATCTCGGAACTGCGAACACGATTATTTACTACGAGGATAAAGTCGTGGTGGACGAGCCCAGCATCGTCGCAAAAGATCGCGCGACTAACCGCGTGGTCGCGATTGGGCGACTCGCGCAACAAATGCATGGAAAAACCCACAAAAACATTGAGACCATCCGTCCACTGAAGGATGGAGTGATTGCCGATTTCCAAGCGGCTGAGGAAATGATCAAAGGCATGATCAAGATGATCAACAACCGCAAGTCTTGGTTCAATCCTTCCTTGCGCATGGTCATTTGCATTCCGTCCGGCATCACAGAAGTCGAAAAACGCGCGGTGGGCGACAGCGCGGAGCACGCAGGAGGCAAAGATGTATACCTGATTCATGAGCCCATGGCGGCGGCCATCGGCATCGGCATCGATGTGGAAGAGCCGATGGGCAACATGATCATCGACATCGGAGGAGGAACTTCTGAAATCGCGGTCATCGCGCTCGGTGGGATTGTCACCGACAAAAACATTCGCGTTGCCGGAGATGAATTCACTGCGGACATTGAAGAATACATGCGCCGCCAGCACAACATCTTGATCGGAGAGCGCACGGCTGAGCAAATCAAAATTGAAGTGGGTGCGGCGACGTCTGATCTGGAGAATCCCCCGGAGGACTACCCGGTGCGTGGACGTGATTTGATGACCGGAATCCCGAAGGAGATTTTGGTGTCCTATGTTGAGATTGCGCAAGCTCTGGATAAGAGCATTTCCAAAATTGAGGAGGCGATCCACAGCGCGTTGGAGCAAACTCCTCCGGAGTTGTCCGCCGACATCTACAAAACGGGCATCTACCTCGCGGGCGGGGGCGCCCTGTTGCGCGGATTGGACAAGCGGATTTCTTCCAAAACCAAACTTCCTGTTCACGTGGCAGATGACCCCTTGCACGCAGTCGCGAAAGGAACCGCCATCGCCTTGAAGAATATCGACCGCTTTACGTTCTTGATGCGCAATTAAATTCGGGGGGTCACTCATGCGTAACCTCTGGAACCTTATTGCCCAATACCACGTCGCCTTACTGTTTATTGTACTTCAGGGCGTTGCGTTGTCGTGGTTTGTTTCCAGCCACGGTTATCCGCGAGGCAAATGGGTCAAACGGACGATGGAGTGGCAAGGAGCTTGGAACCAAACCCGCTCTCAGTGGTTGCGACTGGGGGACTTGGACCAATTGAATCAAGAATTGCTGGCCGAAAATGCAAGCTTGCGGGCTGAGCTTTTCGCGCTGGAAAACGGAAATAATCGCACCCAAATTGGCAGTGCAGAAGTGATTCGTTCCACTTGGACCCAAGCGGCGAACTTTTTTGTGCTGAACAAGGGATTGAAGGACGGGATTGCTGTCGGGCAAGGTGTACTTCAAGGCAGTTACGCTGCAGGGAAAATCATTGAAGTTTCCGAATCCTTTGCATTGGGCCTTCCTTTAGTCAACCAAGAAATTGAATGGAGCGCCCGCATCAATGCCGCAGGCCCCGTAGGTCGATTAAAATGGGACGGGCACGCCATCGATCGCGCAACGTTGCTCGACATTCCCATCAATGCTCAATTTTCACCAGGCGACGCGGTCTTGACCTCCGGTTTTCAAGGGTACTTTCCACCTGGAATGGTCATGGGACACGTCGCGGAAGAACCTGCTGAATTCGATGGCCAATTCTTGAGCGTTCCTGTGGTGCTAGCCGCGGATTTCCGATCCATCCGTTATGTTGAAATCTCCAACATGGAGGACCGCAACGAACTCGATGCCATGTCATCTCACTTGAATCAAGAGGCACCATGAACAATCGCATCCTGCCCTATATCCAAGTGCTGGTCCCGTTGCTTTTGCAGGTC
>Ga0255756_1001735_pt1 | contig 24500 bp, 24 predicted proteins | sample 011ome_20_FD_179956 | JGI IMG/M metagenome (GOLD analysis project Ga0255756, IMG submission 179956) | Coastal salt marsh microbial communities from the Groves Creek Marsh, Skidaway Island, Georgia - 011509CT metaG (version 2) | ecosystem: Environmental > Aquatic > Marine > Intertidal zone > Salt...
TATATGTGTGGTTTTATACTATATTTGCACCGCTGTAAACGCAGCTACACTCGGGGTGTAGCGTAGCCCGGTTATCGCGCCGCGTTTGGGACGCGGAGGTCGCAGGTTCGAATCCTGCCACCCCGACTAATACATTTTAAAACCCTGTAAATATTTGATTTACAGGGTTTTGTATTTTTAAAAATACTGTAAAATCACCCCAAATCAGTACAAATTTCACATCTGACGTGTCCTATTACATGTCCTATTTCTATGTTATAATTCGGGGAGGTCTGTGAACAAAGAGTTTTAACATTTTGGTTCTCGGGGAACTCGGATTCGAACCTGATTCACTGTAAATATTAGAAAGTGTATAGAATAACCAACAATTCTTGAAGAGATGAATTGTTATGATTTTAAGTAATTAATTTTAGGAGTTTTGAATCTTGTTGCAAATTAAACTACGGTATTCCTCAAAATTCCAATACCTTCAACTTCCAACTCCACGACATCACCAGGTTCGAGAGGGCGATGTGCTGAAAATTTATTTTCTATTAAACTCCCCCAACCGACGGTACCACTTCCCAGGATATCTCCTGGCATTAAAGTCACGTTATCGGAAGCTCTACTTATCATTTGAGTAAAAGTCCAGTAGGCAGTTTTATAATTACCTTCACAGATGGTTTGTCCATTAATCCGTGCGGTCATTGTAACATCAAAGCGATCTCCAGTTGTTTTGGGCATCGTTAAATGTGCTGGATGTGTTTCCCTTGAAATACTACATCTGTAATCTTCAAACTCATCTTTGGTAACAATGCAAGGACCAAAGGCATTCGCAAAATCCTTTCCCTTTGCCGGTCCAAGTGGCAATGTCATTTCCTGCCGCTGTAAAGCTCTCGCCGTCCAATCGTTAAAAATGGTATAACCAAAAATATAGTCATCCGCATCTTTAACAGGAATATCAGAGCCTTTTTTTCCCATAACAACCGCCAATTCTAACTCCAAGTCCATTTTATCCTCATTCTTGGGGCGTTTAATTTCATCCTCAGGACCAAAAATAGCGTTATGATTGGTAAAATAGAATACCGGTATTTCATAATATTCCCCACCTATAGTATGCCCAAAGGTTTTACTTGCATTGAGCATATGCTGCTCAAAACCTAAATAATCTCTTACGCTTCTTGGATTTGGTAAAGGGGCTAATAGTTGCACATCAGACATTTGATGATGGGGAGCCAATTCTTCTAAATTATTATCGTTAATAATTTTAAAAAATGAATTATGCTGATCAATAAAGGTTAGCATATCGTTTGGCAAACTGGTATGGGCCTTTTGCATGGCTACAATACCATCATCTTTTAACCAACCTGAATGAACGCTACCTTCTTTTGTCTTAAACGTAACTAATTTCATACTTATAATTTCTAAAAAGGTTGTATCAAGGTACCTACGGTTTGGCCAATCAGTTTTCCGGCATGGGCACCCTCAGGTAATGGTTTGCCCTCAAATTCTAAGAGTTCCCATTTTGCTAATGTTTCCGATGCGTTTACAATGGTCATACACCGTTCATAACGTCTGTTCATAAACCCTTTAAAAGCTTGTTCAACATCAGAAAATTTTTCTAATTCTTGCGCCAGTACCACACCATCTTCAAGTGCAAGTGCGGCTCCAGAGCCCAATTGAGGTACAGTGGCGTGGGCAGCGTCACCTATGATGACGACCCTGTTCTTGTACCAAGGGTCAGGTAGGTGACTTGCTTCTATAGGGCGATAATTGACCAAATCTGGATTGGTGATTTGTGCGGTAGCGTCTAAGGCTATTTTAGCGGGATATTCTTTCATATATTCCTTAAGCATAGGTACATAGTCTGACTTATCTATCCATGGGTTTTCCACTCCTTCTGCTGAAACCAAAAACATGTACATGCTATCTTCGGACATTGGTATGAATCCTATTTTACTCCCTTTACCGTAAAACATCTGACCGGTATCCAAGTCTTCGTGCTTTTTAAATGGATATCTCCATACCGATACTCCCATATATTTCGGTTTGTAATCACCAAAAACCATTGCCCGTATTTGAGAATTTATACCATCTGATGCAACCAAAATATCATAGGTTTCTTTGGTATCATCGGAAAAATAGACGTTGACTTTGTCTTCCTTATTTTCGATATCGGATACCGTAGTGCCCATTCTATAGGTTACGCCTAGGCTCAACGCCTTTTTGTACATAATTTCATGAAGCATCCTTCTTGAAATACCGTTATGACTAGGAAATTTATCTATTTGGGGTGCACCGGCCAAACCTATAAAATGCCCTTGCGCGGTATGCATTTTAATCTGACCATAAGGAAACCCATTTTTCATAGTATCATCTGCAAGCCCGATTTGATCTAAAGCCCTCAGTGCATTTACCTGTTGAATAATTCCTACACCATAGACATTATATGCATCGAGCCGTTCTGCTATTTCTACTGTGACGCCTTTTTGGGCCAAGGCAATGGCCGTGGCTTGCCCGCCAATTCCTCCACCAACAATGAGAACCTTTTTAACTGCTGACATATGTTTTGAGTTTTAATTAGTTTATTATTCCTTAGGCATGAATTTTTTCCGCGATCCAATCGTACATATCAAGGGTAGGCATAAAATTATCTACCTGACAATGTTGGGAACCGGTTTCCCCCTCTGGCACAATTTTCATTTGGTGCTCACAGGTTAAGTGTTTTTCCAGCTCAATGGCATGGCTCACAAAATTTTGCTTATCACCACCACCGTGCATGATAAAGGTGGGCATGGAAATTTTTTCTGCCACACCGTTTTCAAGCGTAAAACCTTTTAATTTCTCCAAAACCTCTTCATAGGAATTTGCATCCATTATGTGCATAACAATTTCCGCTAAAGGGTGCTTACCACTTCTACCTTCCCAAACGGAATAGTAGGACCAAACGGCGCCAAAAATCATACAAACTTTGAACCGGGGTTCAAAAGCCGCACACCGTGCCGCCATATATCCGCCCATGGATACTCCGGCGATACCTACGCTGCTGGTATCAACTTCATCTTTTAAGTTTTCCAGAACCCAATCCAGCACGGCGGTTCCGGCTACATTGTAGTCGTAACGGGAATGAATATGGTTTAAACGTAGAGCAGCCCCTTGTCCAGGTCCGTCCATAGCCAACAAGGCGATGCTTCTTTCCATCAAATGGTCGCCAATACCGAAATAAAGTTCTTCGGCCAAACTATCGAGTCCGCCGAACATTACCATCACCGGTGGATTCTTAACACCTTTAGGTTTGAAAAGATATCCAGGTAAAAAGGAGCCTTCAAACGGAACCTCGACCTGTATTGGTTTTTCATCAAAATACTGTGTAGCTTTGATAAAAGCTTCCCTAGCTTTAGTATAGGTTTCAATTTTTCTGGAATCTTGAAGATTCATAAAAAACTCAGCCGTACGTAAATAATTAAAAGCCCGTAGATAGGTTCGTCTTGCTGATACGAAAGCTTTTTTCTTCTCATAATCTTCGGCCCAGCCATACACTTCATTACCCTTTTTAAGCCATTCTAAATTGAAGGTTTCTCTATTTTCAGGGTCTATGTTGCCTGCTACTTCCAATATTTCGGCAAATTCACCACCTCCGTAATGGGCTTGCGTCAATGCTCTATTTACTTGGTACGAAGGCATATACTTGCCCGGAAAAAAATGCCACATAGCTTTTTATTTGTTTTGAATTAAATAAGATTTTAAATATCCACTGGTTTAACCGTGCCATCTTGCGATAGTCCCAATTTTTTACCCTTTGCCATTTCGGCGAACGGATTTACGGAGCCCCAAGCGTCGTTAGGATTGTCCTTTAAATAATGAACATCTAAATGATCAGGAGCAAAGACCAATCTTGCGCATGCGTAAAACTCGAACAAAATGCCACTACCTGGATCAACGATATAAATAAAGAAACCTTCATCAGCTTTATGTCTTGTGGGTGCACCCATAACACTTTTATACCCTTTTTCAATGAAATAATCCAAGGCTAAAAGTACTTCTTCGCGACTATCGACATTCCAACAAATATGGTTCAATACCGCCTTTTTAGGTTCTATATTAGGATCGGTAAAAATGGCGATATCATGTGATAAATTAGCAAGCGTGTGAAGTCCTCCAATAGGTGGAATTTCATCAGAAATACGAATTTCATCAGGGTTTTTAAATCCAAGGGCTTTCCAGAATGCTTTTTCTGCAGGATAGGCTCCTTTTGATACCATGTAGGTCACATGATCAAAACGTCTAGGGTTGGCACCTTTCAAACGATTGCTAGAATAACGATCGGCATATACACTACCACGTTCTCCTTCTTCCCTCAGCCATTGTACGTCCCAAAAAACCTCGTGCATATGCCCTTCCGGAGATTGAAACTTAAATGCTTTTCCGTGACCTTGGTCACCATCGTACCAACCCCTACCGGCACCTATGCTTTCTAAATACTCAACCGCTTCCTCTAAAGCTTCTGGACTATCTGCTCTCCATCCAATATGGCCAAGGCCAGATTCATCGCTCTGGGTAAGTTTTAGTGTATGATGAAAATAATCGCCCCAAGCTCTCAGGTAAACGGAGTTTTCTTCTCTTCCTGTTTCATCCATTCCAACTACATCGCGAAAGAATTCTACAGACTTGGTCAAGTCCTTGGTAAGTACCTCAACATGGGCCATCTGTGAAAAATAATGTGGATTTTTTGCCATTTTATAAAAATTAATTGTTTCTCTTTCGATTAATAGCTCAAATTTAATTTTGATTTGAGTCTTTAATGAATCAAACAGAGGCCGATACTATTCAAAATCAATTATTTGAAATCTATTTTCTTATTAAACACCATAAATTGTATTCCAATATAATTGAACTCAGTTTTTGAATTCCTTGCTAATAAATTCACAAGCTCTTACTGTCAATGCCATTGTTGTCAATGTAGGACCACATGATCCATTTGTAGGAAAACATGAACTATCTGTAACAAAAACATTGGGTGCATCCCACACTTGATTGTTTGCATTTAGCACGGAATCTTTAGGGTCAAAGCCCATACGAGCGCCCCCACATTCGTGGATAGCAGCTCCCAATGCCACGCTTTTTTTAAAGTTTAATTTAAACAGCAATCTTTCATACCAAGGAGCTTTTGGCAACAAGTCGTACTCTTTGGAAATTCCTAAAGGACTAATGGCAAAATCTACCTTATAACCGGCTTCCGCAATCAAATCTTTTTGTGTCTGAACTTGAGTTTTAAGCAAATTGATTTCATTTTTGTACATCTTGATATTAATATTCGGGATTGGAATTCCCCACTTATCTTTTCGTCTTTTGTGTACAGAAACGTAATTCTCTTTATATGGAAGCATTTCTCCGTGGCCCATTAAACCGAAGACAGATTCCATATCTGGTGGAACCATGGGGCGACCAACAATACCTTGAATATTGAAACCACCTTTAAAACTAGGGTGAGTCTCGTTATCCAAATTTTGAAAACGGGGAATGTATATTCCACCATGGTTGTCTTTCGGGTTATCGGCATCTACTAGCTCGCCACCATATCTACCCGGTACGCTACCAAATATCCACGAAGGCACCTGATCCATAAAATATTTTCCCAACGTGCCTGAGGAATTTCCAAGACCATTAGGATGTTTACCTCCTGCCGAATTAAGCATTAAACGGATGGTTTCTACCGTAGAGGCACATAACATAACCACGTCTGCATTAACCGTATGTTCTACTTTTGATTCAGCATCTATATAGGTGACACCTGTTGCCTTTCCTGAGGATGGGTCTGTATTCACTTTAGAAACCATGGCATTAGGCCTAATCTCTAAATTACCGGTTGCCATACCTGCTGCTAAAGGACTGGTGGTCCTTTTATTATTTTTATCAACTGGAGTGGCTTCTTTTTTGACATAACGCCATGGCATTACTTTACGCTCTGGCCATTTGGTTTCCACAGTATTCTTAAACTCTTTTTCTAAAGTACTTAAGCCTGCCTCACCAATATAGTTGCCATTGGGCACAAAAGGAATGTTGTCATTTTGACCATATAAACCTAAAAAATCTTCAACATGTTCGTAATAGGGCTCAATTTCTTTATAATCTATAGGCCAATCTACTCCAACTCCTTCTTTTGTATATGTTTTAAAGGCATAATCAGACATTCTTAAGGCAACCCTTCCCCAAGAAAGGAAGCGACCACCCACTTGCTTTCCTCTTAAAAAAAGAAAGAAGTCTGACGATGATGTATATGGATGATCCCAATCATTTACAAATAAAAATGATTTGTCTTCTGAATAAAAAGAAGCTCGAGCTTGTTTATGATGCCCTTTAACCGCTGCTTTTATTCTAGAAAGTGAACCAATACTACTAAATGCTCCACTTGTTTTTTGGAATAATTCTTCATCATGTTGTGGCCCTGCTTCAAGGACTAGAACCTTCAAACCTTTTTCGGACAACTCTTTAGCGGCAAATCCGCCTGTAGCTCCTGATCCCACTACAATGGCATCATATTTCTTTTCTTTCATAACATTATAGATTAACTAATTTTTTATTGTTTGAGTTTAGTTGATTGTATGAATATCCCGCAAATGCTGCGCCCAGAAAACAACCAATATAAATCCAGAAATCTGACCAAATTGACCATTTAATAATGACACCGGAAATAAAAATAATCGGGTTGAAAACGCCTCCTGAAATGGTTCCTACACTATATGCCATTACTGTAATAGTTAATCCAATAGCTAAACCATAGTAGCTGTTATCCAACTTTTTTGTAATGACTTTTAAGTATACAAAAGCCAATAAAAAGGTTCCCAAAATTTCGGAAACCAATGCTTTAATTCCATTTGTTAATGGTTTGGCCTCTTGAGGAAGTTGTTCCAGTTTTAATAAGTTGACAACTACAAAAGCAGCCAATAGTGCTCCAAGTAATTGAAAGAACACATAAATGAAACCTTCTTTCGATGATATTCTTTTTTGCACCCATGCAGCCAAGGTTATAGCAGGATTATAATGGGCGCCTGAAATACTGGCCCCAGCATATACCAATATAGCAAAGGAGATTCCTATGGATAACCTTGTCATCATTCCTGCCCCGGTAACAAAACCGGTTGGAATAGTCATCCATACTATGAATGTATAGAAAAAGCTTCCTATGCCTTCTGTTATATATTTTTTCATTTAACAGTTTTTTCAAACATTGGATGTGAATTGATCGCATTCGCTGGAATTGGTTGCATAATGTCCCAATGTTCCACAATTTTACCGTCTTTAATTCGGTATAAATCCGCTACCGCTCCTCCAAGGGCCGTACTATCTTTTTTGGCATGTAAGTGAATCATCGCTAAATCGCCATCTACCAAAATTCGTTTCACATCAAAACGGGTGTCTGGATTTTCGAACATGAGTTTTAATGCATCCACAGCCGCCTGTGGTCCATCCAATATATTCGGGTTATGCTGAATATATTCCTCGGAAACATATTTTTCAAATGCTTTTACAACATCCTTTTGTCCATAAAAAATATCAGCAAAATCGGTCATAATTTTTCGGTTTTCCTCCGTTAACGTTTGTTGTTTAGATGCGATTTGTTCCTGATTATTAATTCCCATATTTTCTTCTGAATCCTTTGTTTGCTTGCATCCCAAAACACTCAAGAGCAATAGTAATGCATACCCGTAGGTACTAGAATCTTTTTTACTAAAAAGCAGATAATGTATGAGCATGATTTTTAAAAAATATAGTTATAGGGTTTTATCTATTTTTAAGTAAGAATCCAATAAAGCTTGCTCTCCTTCTTTACCTTCTTTTGAATTGTAATGCTCCATACCAAAAATGAATTCTTTATCCTCGGATTTTGCCCGTTTGTAAATATGTTGGAATAGGATTTCGTGATTTATCTCGCCCGTGCCAGGTTCATGACGTTCTGGGACATCCCCAATTTGGAAATAGCCGATCTCATCCCACACCAGATTCAGATTTTTCAGAAGATTCCCTTCATTTTGTTGAAGGTGAAACATATCGAACAATATTTTACAAGATGGACTATCCACAGCTTTGGCCAACAGAAAGCATTGCCCCGATGTCTTTAAATATACTTGTGGCGGGAAACTCAAGGGTTCTAAAACCATGGTAATATCATGGGGTTCAAAGATGTCCGCTGCCCTTTTTAAAGCTTCAATGACGTTGGCTGTTTGAATTTCGTAGGGCAACGAAGGATCTGCGGCATCTGGAACCACGGTAACATATTTGCCGTTCAAACGCTTTGCAACATCAACGGAGGCCCTACATTTTTCTAAGAACTGCTCCCGCAAACCCGTATCGCCTGAAGTATATGCAGCATTGGGAGGCCAGCTGATAGGACCCATAACAAAGGTTCCCATTTCCATATTCAGTTCTTCCAGGGTGCTTCCTATCTTATCCAGATATTTAGGTTCTTGACCCAGCATACCTATACCCATTAAATTTGGCATGGGAACTCCGGAAAAGGCATTGTCCTCAAATGCGGTGAATCCTAAATTCGAAGCATATTTTATCTGGTCCAATAAATCATCGCCAGCATTGTGTTTAAAACTGCCAAAGTGAGGAGCGTATTTTAATTTAAAATTGTTCTTCTCCATTCTTAATCCTTTAAAAATTTGTCAGCTTCTAGATAGGATTCCAGAAGCTTTTTTTCACCTTCTACACCATCCTGGGAATTGAAATGTTCCATTCCTAAAATAAATTCCTTCTGTGTTTCTTTACTCTTTTGATAAATATGTTTAAAAACATTTTTATAATCTATTTCACCAGTACCAGGTTCGGTTCTCCCGGGCTCATTTCCAATCTGGAAATATCCAATTTCGTCCCAAACCAGATCCATGTGGTATAGTAACCTTCCTTCATTTTTTTGAAGGTGGTACATGTCAAATAATATTTTGCAGTTTTCACTTCCTACGGCCCTGCTTATCAAATAACTTTGTACCGCCGTTCTTAAAAATAGCTCGTGATGGTCACTTAATGGTTCCAAGACCATGGTTACACCAGACCCATCATAAAATTCGCTAAGCCTTTTAAGTGCATCAATTGCATGTGCTGTCTGCATTTCAATAGGCAGGCTACGGTCGTAACAATCCAAGGTGACGGTTACAAATTTTGCATTTATGCGTTTTGCCACTTCCAGGCCATTTTTATATTTATCTATAAAGACTTGCTGCATTTCTGGTTTGCCAGAGGTAACGATATCTATGGGGGGCCAAACGTGCGGGGTTACCACAAACGTGCCCATGACCATATTCAATTTGGTCATGGTGCTCGCAATTTCATCAAGAACCGAGTTAGGTTGATTGCACATGCCTATGCCCATTTTTGTAGCATCGAATGGTATATAATCTGCCTTAAATCCGCTATCCTCAATGGCCGTAAAGCCCAAATCAGCCATATACTTTATTTGGTCTATGGGGTTTTTACCGACTGTGTTCACAAAGGAACCAATATGCGGTGCGTACTTCAGATTGAATGAATTAGCCATTAATTTTTTTTAAAATTTTATGAAATAGTTTGTGCTGTTTTTCTACTTGATCAAAAGCCGAGAATTCATCCGTAAAGGCGGAACCCTCATATTCACTAGCTATATACCCGTTATAACCTCCGTCTATAAACGTCTTGAATATTTTCTCATAGTCGATGGATTTTTCATCACCTTTTTCATCAAATCCATAGAACTTCCCATGAAGGTGCACAGTCCATGGAATAATTTCAGCCCACTTTTCAACAGGTTGTCTTCCGTTCATACTAAATGCCATATTGAGTCTTCCAATCTGCGGAGGAGTTGCACCCATACTGGCCACCTTTGGGCCTAATTCCTGAAACTTCTGTGGCGTTGGGATATCTTTCAACCATATTTCTTTAGTTACATCAATCATCTCATCGGTAACACCAGCTTCTTTAAAGCTGGTCAACAATGCATCTGGAATAGCATGCATACAGGTTCCCATATCCGGAACAAAACCCAAATATTGGGAATCTACCTCCTCAAACATTTCCCGCATTTTAATTACGGATGGGTGGTCTACGCTATACGGTGTGTGCAGTTCAATTCCCATCACCACATTTGCTTTTTCGGCAAATGGTACCAGTTTTTTATATACTTCTGCCGGAGCCGTTGTCTGGCATCTTAATATAGGAAAACCTAGTTTTTGCGCAGCTGTAATCTGCGGTTTAATATATTCTACAGTTTGATCTATATCCATGGGTTTGTTACGTTGCAATCCAACGTCAATATTGGCATCCAAAGCAACGAACTCAAACTCGTATTTATCCAATAAACCTTTTACTTCTCTAACTTGTTCGTCCGAGATATAAGGGAAATTTCTTAGACTCTGAAATCCTATGATTTCCAATCCAGTTCCAAGATTCAATTCCCTAGTTTTTCTAATGAGGTCTTCTAAGGTATATTCACCAGAATTCCACTCATATGCGTATGAAAATAGTGATGTGGCTAATTTTATATTTCCTTTTTTCATTATTGACATACAAGTTTTTTGGTTACTAAAGTTCCCGCTAACAATGGGTTTTGTTCAGGCCCTATTAAGATATAAGGAATGTATAGATCTAATTTAAAATCGATTTGGCAGGTTTCTCCCTTTTTGGGAGGGCTCTGCATCGGCACGTGTACCGTGGCTTTGTCTAAAATGAACAACCATTGATCTTTAAGGTCTAACATTTTATTTTTTGGGAACCGCTTTCCATAGATTTCAATTTCCACTTTTTCATCATCTACGTCAACACCGTTCACTTTTAAGTTAAAGTCCATACATGATAGGGGTAGCGCCCTATACCAATGTGATTGAAATTTTAGTTCTATGCCCTGGTCGTTGCAGCTCAACGCGTCTTCCCTTAAGATGTATTTATCTAATGGTCCCATATTTATTGTATCGTTATTTCTTTTTGTGCATTTCGAATTGCCGGAAATGGCAAATACCCAATTCTTATATTGATTTTTAAGCCTAATTGATGTTTGCCTTTTGATAGTCCTCCTTCATTTTCAATAAAAAGTTGAACCACTTCACCCATTTCCCAGCGGTCATCCAACTCTTGCTCCCTTTGTTCTAGATTATAGGTTTTGTCTCTTACAATTAGGTGCACTTTTTCCTGAGGCAAAATGGTACCATCTACGGATACCTCGATTTCTTCGAGCATGGATAGCGAAACTCCCCTGTAATAAGGCAATCTAGCTCCGAACTGAAAACCTGATACTTTATCTTCGTCGACAACATTTTTTAGGTTCTCCTCAACAATCATATATTTTTCGAACATAATCTGGTTCTTTTATTTATTCTACTCCGTAATTCACAAGCATCTGCTGATGCCTTTTTACTTGTTTTACACTATCCACTTCTTGAATGTCCTGAATGTGACGGTTGCCCTCATATTCACTACATATATAACCGTTGTAACCGCCATCTTTTAAGACATGGATTACATCTTCATAAGGAATACTCGGTTCAATAAAATCTTCGGTCATATCATAAAATTTTCCATGCACATGAACTATTCTATCCATGTGCTCCTTAAGACTTACTGGGTTTGCAAAGGTGTTGTGTCGAGAAAGTTCTGCCACGGACATGTCTATTCTACGGTCGCTCATTCTTGAAACCTCATAAATAGTGTATTCTGCCATAACACCTTTTTCGTGTTGCTCGCAAACAAATTTTGCGATGTCAGGGTCGGCACCTTGTCGTATCAATCGGTTAACTTGTACCATTGGCAGCCTTTTGGTAAAACCACCCATATCTGGAATAAATCCAAAATGTTTAGTTCCTGTTTTTTCCATCACCTCCCAATGGCGCGTCATCCATGGGGAATTGATATGCCAAGGGGCATGCACTTCTATACCTAATTTTATATCGTGATCTTCAGCATAGGGTATTACTTTTTCCATAATTTCCGGGGTTGTATTCACAATGACCCGTATTACTTTAAAACCTAAAGCACTTGCAAAGCGGATGTCTTTTTTAAACGATTCTACCGCCTCTTCATCGGTCCAATAATGTCCTTTTTGTTTGTTATAATCCAAGAACATATCATGGGCAACGGGTGTGACATTGTACTTTTCCATCCATTCGAACCATTGGGCTATAAAAGCATCGGAGGGTATTTTTGGACACCCCGGAACACTTTGTTCCCCAACAATTTCTATTCCCGTGGCTCCGGTCTTAGCGGTTTCTGCAATACAATCTTCCAAAGACATTTTTTTTAGAAAAAATTCTTCCTGATAGCTATATAGGCTGACACCTCTTTTAATTGAGTTATCCTTCATTTACTATAATTTGATTATTAAAACTTTAAATTTTATTCGGCGGCAATTTGTGCCTTATTGGAGCCGAAAATCCAATTAATGATTAATAAAATGATGCAAATAATACCAAAGGCCGTAAAAGCGGGAAGTAAGCCACCTACGAGTTCACGTACCGCACCTACTATAAAAGGTGAAAGAAAAAGGCCAAGAAAAAAACCACTGCTCCAAAAGCCCATGCCTCGACCTCTGTATTTTACCGGAACAGAGCGAAGGCCATAGGCTATCAATACAGGAATAGCCATGCCACAACCCAGTTGCTGAACAATTGCAGAAGCCCATACCATGGGCAAATTATCGGATTGACCAATTCCTATAAGCCCAATACCTATTAAGGTAAACATAAGGCCAAACTGTAATCTGTTACTTTTCTTCCCCAAAAATTTGAAAATAATTGCTCCAATAGGTAGCATTAAGCTGGCAACTGCGGTAATATTGCCAATTCTTTTTGGGTCCTTGAGTCCAATTTCATCAAGGGCGAGCGAAAAATGTAAGGTATATACATAATATAGAATAGAGGCAATCAGCGTTGTCGTCGCTATTTTAATTACCAATTTCATTGGAAATTTATCCGTATCCACCTTCTTTAATTTGTCCGCCTCAGAAATAACTTTACGTTCGGGTTCATATATAAAGAAATAGGCTCCAATAGTAATTAGAAACGTAAAAGAGTATAATAAAAATGGATATTGCCAACCCATGGATGATAAATAACCACTTCCCGATATGACAAAGAAACCAAAGGCCGGACCAATGATGCTTTGAAGCATGATCCACGTATTACGCTTATCCTCCTCAAAATAATCACCCAAAAGCGCATTGGCAACCGTCAAGATAAACGCTTCTCCTATTCCCAGTATTAATCGTCCAGCTAAAAGCAATCCAAAGCTTTCCACGAAAAAAGGTAGAATTCCTCCCAATCCATAAAGAAAGGTGAATATGAGCAACAATTTTCGTCTACCCAATTTATCTGCTAGGAACCCTGCATACGGTGCAAAAAGCGCAACACATAAGCCTGGGGCCGATATTACTAAAGGTGCCAATATATTAATATAAGGTATGTCACTAAAGTGATTTCTTATAGTAGGAATTACTGGCATCAATGTAACTACAGCCATCATTGGTAGGATACTTATACCAGCAATAATGATTCCTTGTGGAATACTCGCTTTTCTTTTCGTGACTGTTTCGTTCATAATAATTTGTTTTTGAATTTTAAGAAAAGACCAGTATCACTTAAAGTGATACCGGTCTGGTCTACAACTCAAATTAAACTAACTTAAAAATTGAAATTCGTTCTAAGACCTATTAGTCTTGGAGCACCAAAATTCCAGTTATAAATATTGATGGTTCCTCCATTGAATGAAGCATAATTAATAATTCTATTATCCTCGAGATTGTTTACAAAGGCACCTATTTCCCATTTATTATTAGGACTTCTGTAAGTCAAATTCAAATCTGTTTTGGTGTAGGCTTCCTGTCTATCCATTTCAAAATTGAATACTTGAAGAAAATAATCTGACTTGAACATGCTGCTAATTCCTAAATCAAGCGTTCCTTTACCTACGTCAAACTTGTGATTATACCCTCCAACGATGGTCCATGTTGGGGTCTGTGCCGGTTTGTTACCTGCCAGGTCCGCCACAATGGCATCGGCTCCTACTGTATTTACCAATGTCGTCAATTCCTTGAACTCTGCATTCAAATAATTCAGATTAAAGCTGAACTTGTCTTTAGGTGACAACATATAGTCACCTTCCACCTCAACACCAAAGTAATTGGATTCTCCAGCATTTTCGATATCTGCACCTACTTCTGTATTTATAAAAACAGATACTTGTTGATCCGTATAATTATAAGCGAAAATTGATCCATTCAATCGTAATCTCCTATCTGCTAAATAGTTTTTTGTTCCAATTTCATAAGCAGTTAAGTTTTCCGCGTCGAACTCGCCACGTACGGTAAATCCTCCTGATTTGTAACCGGTACTTACCTTAGCAAAGAATAAATTATCTTCTGTTGGGCTGTATTCCAAATTAGCTAAATAGGTGACTTGATTCCAAGATCCATCACCTGCACCAGGAATCTGCCCCGTACCAGCATCTCCTTGTTGTGGAGGGTTTGGATAAAAATATGCCGGTGTACCCGGAGGTCCAAAAGGCCCTTGTTGGATATTAAAGCCATCACTTGATTTTTTATCCTTGGTATACCGAAGTCCTCCGGTAAAGGCTAATGTTTCACTTAGACTTAGAGTGGCCTGTCCAAATATTCCAGTAGTTTGTGAGTTTACATCGATATCAAAAAAATTGAGATAAGGTACATCACCTCCAAATGCCCCGGAAGCAACGGGTAAAATTAAGCCTCTTGCGGCATCCTGATCCTCGTTACCATAAAAAAGACCCGTTTGCCAGATAAAACCTTCTGATTCCCCATTCAGTCTAAATTCGTGACTTTGGGTGTCATATTTCAAACTATTGTCAAAGCTAAAGGTCTCTGGAACGAAACCGTTCAAAGGCTGATACGCTGTTAAATCCACATTTCTATAGCCTCCTGTGTAGGTTGCAAGAACTCCACCAAAATCATAGGAAATCCTACCTCTTATTGCTGCTTGATCAATTTCCATAGAACCTGCAGTAGCTAAATCGAAATCATCTGGTAGATCTGTTTTGAAATTGGTAGGTGGTTGCCCCTCATTGGAATCCGGTTGAACTCCATATTGTGAAATAGCTTGTTGATCGGTCTTGTTATACTCGCCAGCAACATAAATCTTCAAGTTTTCATTTGGCTTTACTAGAAATCCTAAGCGTGCTCCCCAAACGTTACCATTGTCAAAATCACCATTAAGGCCCACAGCCGGATCTGCATTACTTTCACGATAGCCATCATGACTGTCTGACATGGCGGCTACACGAATAGCGGCCTTTTTCCCAACGGGCAGGTTGACCGCAGCATTCAATTTTGAACTGTTATAGTTTCCATATTGCGCCGAAACATTACCATCTGTAATATTCAATTTAGGTTTAGCTGCTAAAATATTTATGGCTCCTGCAGTAGCATTTCTGCCATATAAGGTTCCTTGTGGTCCCTTAAGTACCTCAATCCTTTCTATATCAAAAAGTGCAGCATTCAAGGCGACCGGTCTATTTATGAATTCACCGTCTATGGAAAGGGTGGCCGCTTGATCTTGTAGTTCAGCAGCACCCACATCACTACCAACACCACGAATGAATACTTGGGTGAAAAAGGTATTTTGATTAAAGGCTAGGCTAGGGGTTAAGTTCTGTAATTGCTTCAAATCCGCAATCCCCAGATCTTGTAATTTGACACCACTTACCAAGTCCATACTAATCGGTACTTTTTGGGCGGAAACGTTACGGTTTTCGGCGGATACGATCACTTCTTTCAAGGAGTTGGCATCCACTTCCATACTTACGACCATTCCATCCTGGGCGGGTAATTCTTTTCTAATATAACCCACATAGGAAACAATAATAGTGCTACCAGAAGCAACGTTGTTTAAGATAAAGTTTCCATCAAAATCTGTTGTTGTTCCATTGTTAGTTCCTTTTACTACAATGGATGTTCCTAATAAAGGTTCACTGTTTTCATCCAGTACTTTACCCTTAATAGTCTCTTGTGATTGTGCGGAAACACAGAATAATATGCAAACCGCACACAAGATGCACTTAAAAAAAGTTAATTGTTGATTTTTCATTTTTAAAGGATTAGGTTTAACAATAGTTGAAATAAGTTCCAATGATTATTTCAAATTATCAATCATATAAATCTATTATTATAATATTCCCATAACTAAGCAAATAAACCTAAAGACTATGCTATTTTCACACCAAGTAATCAAATTCATTGATAATCAGTAAACAATGCATGCGGCTAGTTGAAAATTATTATCTTTAAAATACTGCGATAAAATCGAATTCTTCTCTCGAAAAATTGGAGAACGGTTTAATAATGGAAGCCGTGAGTAGTACTAATAGCTTGAAAGTAACGGTGTATAAAAACTGAATTAGATTGGACTTTTTTTACAGCTTTTCTCCTTCAAATTTTACTTTATTTGTAAATGGGATTCAGTTCTTTATCGATGTAATATCGACTCAAGGCCATGGACGCCAGTAAATCTGGAGTTTGGTCCGTTTCTAGAGATATCCAACCTTTGAATTGGTGTTTTTTCAAGAGTTTATAAAGACCTTTAAAATCCAAGACTCCTTCTCCTGGTTCCCAGAACCAACGGGTTCCATCATCCACAATTTCAATATCTTGGCTGTGTCTAATGTCATCTGGAAGTTTTGGCGATGCGGTATCCTTCAAATGAAAATTGTTGATGCGCTCATGATAGGTATCATAAAACTCCAAAATATCTTCTCCTAAAAGTGCAACCTGTGCGGTATCCATGCAATAATGCACATATCTAGGATCTGTAAGTTCTATATATTCTTTGTGGTTTTCTTTATTGATGGCCAAGAAAAATTCGTTATGAATTCCTATTTGCACACCTTTATCGGTTGCGTAACGACCAATTTCTGTAATAACTTTTGCCGCATCTTTAATTTGCACTCTGTTTAAAGGACCAAGTCCAAAATAATTATTGCTAGGTGCGGAATTTAGATTGGTTCCACCAAATTCCACCAATAAATCAACTGCCTTTTTACCCTCGTCTATCGTTTGTTGATGATGGGAGCTATCGTGTGATTTATCAATCAGATGAAACATGCCACTCACAACAATGCCACGTTCTGCGGCAAATTCTGAAAATGCCTTAGCTGAACCAAACAATGGGAGCAACTCGGGAAAATCCCATGGCGCCAACTCTATTCCGTTAAAACCTAAAGCCTTTTGATATCGCAAAATTCTATCCCAATCTGTGTAATAAGCAGAATTGGTTTTATCCTCATAATAGAATTCACGAAAATTATCGATTCTCTTATAGGGGATATTCTTCCAGTGATTCATGTGGGAATATTTGATGTTTATCATGTCCTGTACTTTTTATGCGATGGATAAATTTGTGTTGATAAAACTTCTACTTCTTAAAAGAGCGCGCATTGGGTCTCTTGTTTGACGACAGCTACAAATCACCCAACCTTCGTAATTCGTATTCTCAAGGGCTTTGGAAAACGAGTTTAATTCTAAATTACCAAATCCTAAATCCCTGAAAACTTGTGTAGCTTTTGTTTCTGGATATTCAGGATTTGGTGTTGTCCAAATGTCATCCTCATCTACAAATGTTGTATCGGTTAATGTAATGCTACCAATTTTAGAACTATGAGTTTTTAAGAATTCAACAGAACTAACGCCTGAAATGGACAGATGCGCCGTATCAATATTCAGTTGAATGGAATCATCCAATTCACTTATATATTCTGAAATTTTATTTCCTCGAAACAATCCCCAATATTCGTTTTTTAAGACGAGTTTAAGATTATGCTCTGCAGCAGTTTCAGCAAACTTATTAAGCATCGCTATGGTTCGTTCAATGAAATCCTTTTCCCAGTTTATATCTTTAATTTTACCATGATAATGTGATATAAGTCCGTAGGGCGCCGTTGGAGTTATATTGATATAATTGCAACCAAGTTCTGAAGCAAATTTTATGGCCTCGCCACCAAAATGTCCAGATGCACCAAAGTAAAAATTCAAATCCTCATTGCGCATGAACATTTGTGGACTGAAATGAATTCCAGCAACTTTATCGATCCCTTTATCCTTAAGAAATTCTAGATACGTATCAACATTATTGTATTTAATGTCCACACAATATTTGGTAAATGGCACGCCTGAACCGCCTCTAAAAATCCAGAAAGGATCAAACGGAATTTCAATACCGTTAAAGCCAGCCGCACTTATAAGCGGATAAAGTTCCTCCCAAAAATATTTACTTTCCTGTCTATTTCTATTGGGTTCTTGATGATGCATATTTATCATGTCGAGACTAAAGCCTACTTTGGTTTTGTTTAGCATAATATGAATTCGAATTTATTTAGTAAAAATCGCCAGAATGTGTCCCGTAAGGTTTAGGTGGTTCTGGCACAAGTGTTTGCGAAGTATCTGGTCTATAGGGAGTGTAAGGATGTTTTACTTTTTCGTCCGCTGGAGGCATGAATACTGGTTTCCCATCATCTCCAAAATACATTAGATCAAGGTCAAAAGCAAGGGTGTTTTTCTCTGCAAAACTTATCCAATTTTCCTCAAAAGGGGCTCTACTCAATTCGAAACATCTGAATTTCCATATTTTCCATTCCCCATCCTGTTTTTTAAAATGAACAGCATATTTGCACCATACCCAATGTGCCCAAACCTTTTTTCCTTGTACTTCTTGTGGGGAAAACATAAAATCTGGCATTTTCTTTGCTTCTTCTTTTGTGCTAAGGCCAGACTCACACCCTGCCATTACCCAAACTCCTTTTGCGGTCTCACCATCACCGGCCACTTCAATTACTGGGGTAGTGGTGTAGTGTAGTATAAGTTTACCCACTGGGTTTGGCCTGCCTTGGTGATATCTTATCACACTTTCGTAAGTTGTATAGATTCCTGCATTGGTATATTGCGCCCTAATTCCAGGCGTGCCTTTTCTAACCCACAGAGGAATGATCTGTTCATCTTGAAAAGCATTATGATAATACATGTATCTGTTAAAAAGATTTTCAATTTCACCCCTGTCATTTGCCTTAATGGCAATTTTACGCAAATCGGCAACTTCCTTTTTCAAAGACTGTAATTCTTGTAATAATTCGTGATTGTCCATATCAATATTTTAATTATATGAATAATGTTAATTTGGTGAGAAATTCTTTCAAAAAATATGTGATTTACATTATGATAAAGATAAAATTATTGAATTGGCAATAGTATGCGTAAAAAGTAAATAACTATGCTATTTTCACACTTTTACCTGTAATCTTCACCATCACGAAACTGGCCTGGAGTAATACCGGTATTTTTTTTGAAGAAGCGACTAAAATCACTGGGGTTTTTATTACCGAGTTTAAAGGCGATTTCGCCAATGTTCAATCCAGACTGGCGCAGAAGACTCTTGGCTTCTATAAGTTGCATTTCGGTAAGAACGGTTAATGCGGTCTTACCGATGGTAGTCTTGAGTGACCTATTGAGATAGTTTTGGGATACACGAAGATGATCTGCATAGCCTTTTACGGAATGGATATCATAAATGTGCTCCATCAAAGCATCCTTATATGCTTGGGTAAGAATAGAGGCACTGCTTTTTACTGATTGGGTATGTGTGGTAAAACTGTTCAGTTTGTAAAAGAAGGTCATTAAAAGTGAACAGATGATATTAAAGTTTTTCTGGGTCTCCTTTTTATATTCCCCCAGAAGTAGTTCCATTAAGGATAGAATTTCTGGCATCGACTCCTCGGGAACTTGTACGAGTGCATTACCTACATATTGTAGAAAGGTGAATTGGGAAAAGACCTCCTGTGGAAAAAGAGTTGGATTGAATATTTCCATATCGAAATGACAGAAAAAGCCGTCCAGGTCTTCACTTATGAAATCAGAAGTACGCGTTTGATATGCAGGTACAAAAAAAATACTATTTGGAGTAAGTTCGTATGTATTTAAGCCTTTGGCGCGTATGGACTTTCCTCTGGTAATGACCATAAAATCGAATACCGATTTTCGATAGGGTGGTTGTTTGGCTCCTGCGAACGGAGCAAAATCCTTAATTCGATTAATATGAAATTTACGGAAATAGTTTCGTGCCCCAATTGTTAGCCTTTTTGGAAATTTAGCATGGATCTCATCAAGTTTAAGCAGTAAGGAATCCTTATGTTTTTCTCTAAACTGGTTTGGCATAACCTGAAATTATTTAATTTTTCAATCTTTAAATTAAGAAATATAATCGGTATTCAGTGGCGTTGTTTCACCCAAAATAGAATAGCCGCCGCTAAAATCACCAGACCACCGGCCAAAATTGGATAATGGGTGCCAACCGCAAGAATAAAACCACCAATAAGTGGGGGTACTAGTTGTCCTACTGAATTAACAGATTGGTTAATGCCTAAAACTTCACCTTGTCGATCATTGGGCGCTTCGTTGGATACCAACGCCGTTAGATTTGGAGAGGTCAGGCCAAAGGCAATGGCTATTAACGCATTAATGATATAGGCCATTAAAATATTATCCGAAAAAACTAATGAAATCACGAGAATGGTAAGAATAGGAATAGTAATACTCAGGAGTTTTCTTTGCTCTATTCTTCTGGAAAGGACACGTACCAAATAGGATTGCGTAAAGGTCATCCATATACCAATCCATAGAAAAAGAAAACCTACCTGTTTTACCGAAAAACCTAAATCCCGATATAGCACAATGGAATAGAATTGAGTGAAAAAGGTGAAGCCTAATTGAATAAGTAAAACAATGTAGAGTATACCCCTTAATTTAGGCATTTTAAAAACCTTCGTAATATTTGTTAGCCCTTGAAAAACTGAAACCTTGGTGTCCATTTTGTTCTTTAAGGTTTCAGGAAAATATAATCTGACCAAAATGAGATTTATAAAAGTGAGGATAGCAGTAAACCAAAATGGGGTAGCATAGCTAAACCAGGATACTATGGAATTATCTGCCAAAAAACCACCTATACCAGGGCCAATAGTGAACCCTAGACCAAATGCGGCGCCAACAAGCCCAAAATTCTTTGCTTTGTCTTCTTGCCTACTTATATCTGCCAAGGAAGAATAGATAACCGCCAAATTACCTCCCATAAAACCTGGAATCATTCTGGCAACAAAGAGTAACCAGAAAATTTTCATTGAAATGGCCCAGCCAAAGAGCAAATACCCCATGAACGCACCTATCAAAGAAATGGTCAAGATGGGGCGCCTGCCGTATTTATCTGAAAAAACGCCCAAAATTGGTGCCCCAATAAATTGCATGACAGAGTAGGAGCCAATCAATAATCCATAAAATATAGAACGGGCTTCCACACTATAAAATTGAAAGGAGGAATCGGTTCCTTCAAAAAGCGCAGGTATTACTGGAATAATAATAGTTATACCCAAAAGGTCGAGGAAAACCACCAGTAGGATAACAAATAAATATTTTCTTTTATTCCCGTTTTGATCTATCATAATGATTTTGATTATTTCGGTTCAAGATATACTTATAGATATTGAGTAAATAAATGATACCATATTAAAAACTTATGATCTAAATAGATGAAAACTATTTAGGTGTAAAAGAATGGGTTTAGAAATTGAGTTTTCGTATTGGTAATTATGGTAATTCCAGTCATGAAACTTGAGTGATCAGAGTAAAGTAGAAGGATAATATCCGCAATAGCCTTACCCATGCAGCTACTTGGGCATATTATCAAAGCATTATTAACGGTTAGATAAAAAAGGCGTTCCGTGCTTATTCAGGGGAGACTTTATTTTCTTCATCAATTCACCAAAAGCGGGTCTAAAATCTTCGAATAGCGGATTGTCATTATTTTTCAGCATTACTTCACTGAACAATTTTAGACCTATTGCAAATTCCACCGATTGCTGTTCGGTTTTAAAGCTATTCCTAGTTTTCATTCTTTCAATAATCGTAAAAATGTTATCGTGATTATCAAACTCTAACTCAAGTGGCTCATAGGTATTACCATCAGGTCTTACGAGTTCTAAAAGTTCTAGTTTCAGCTTGAAGGTATTCGACTTTTTATTCATAATAAAATGGGCTTGTATGTACGTTAATGTTCCATTATTTCAAGTAACTCATTTACGCTTCCTACGGAAATTCGACACCCTTGGTTTCCTTCAATTTTGATAAAAAGAATAGCGATACTAAAGCCAATACTGCCGCAACCCACAAAAAGGCTGATTCATGGATGGCATCTGAAAGTCCACCTGCCAATGCAGGTATGAGTACCCCGCCTACAATTTCTGCGACCGCGGTCACAAAACCAATCGCTTTTGCTTTTAAACGATTGGGAACTGCTTCAGAAGGTACAATAGCCGCAACTAATGGAATTGCCCCGACCATAGCATAGGTAATGAACATAACTGGCAAATGAGCCCCCATGCCATTTAAAAAATATACTGCAAAAGGATAAAAAATTCCTAAACTTAATGCAATAAGTAATGCTTTTTTACGACCGATTTTATCGGAAATACCTGGAAAAAAAAGCGATGATAATAACATGGCTAGACCTAACAGCCCCATGGTTTTTTGCACCATTGAAGCCGACATCCATTGAACGTCTGTAAAGTATTTTGTAATAAAGGGAATTGTAGCGAACCACCACCCAAAAACACAACAAGCTAAACCGGTTCCCCACTTGATGTTATTGTACTGCCATAATTCTTTAACATTAAAACTGTGGTCTTTTTTAGAACTTCTACTTTCAGTGGTTGACCTTTTTAAGTAGAAAACGGAAATAAAGCCTAAAAGTAAGCCAGGGATACCTGCGATATAGAATGCAGTCCGCCATCCCAAATTTTCGGCGATTTGAATCAAAATTACGGGCGCTAGGATAGAACCGAACAAGGCGCCACCTACCGCCTGTAAAATACCTACATTTAGACCTAGTCTACTTGGGGTAGATTCCCGTTCCACAAATACCTGTGCGAGAGGAATTACTGGACCTTCCGCCAATCCCATTAGTAAACGTGCGGCTAATAAGGTTCCAAAACCTACGGCTAGACCAGAGCCAAATGAGCAAATAGAAAAAATGACGATGGCTACTAAAAAAGTAAGTTTGTTCTTGTTCTTGGATTCTGACCAAGCTGTGGTAAAATAACTGGAAAGGGCCCAGGCCAGTGAAAGTCCGGCAGCCAATAATCCAATTTGCAAGTTGCTTAAATCAAGGTCTTTGGCAACGTAGGGCACTAAATAATTGAGCGCCAATCGGTCAAAGAACAGCACACCAAAGGTCAATGCCATTAAGGTGACTATACCATTTTCGTAGGAGATTAGTTTTTTCATGGGTAATTAGGTTATTCTAATGAAATTCCCTCGTTAAACTTGAACAACCCATAATTCTCGCCCTCCATGTAACCAGGTACATCTGATTTCTGGTTTTGTGCGGCTTCATCGGCCCAACTATTTTTAAAGACTCCATTTGGTTATGTTTAGTTAGTTGTTTTTGGTCTTTATGATTAATTCTTTTGAGCATATTGCTTTGGTGTTAAGTTGGTTTGTTTCTTAAAAAACCGTGCGAAATTACTAGGCGTTTGATTACATAATTTTACGGCAATCTCCGAGAAATTTAAATTGGAATGTCTAATAAGGGTCTTTGCCTCCAAAACAAGCATTTCTTTTAAAAGATCTTGAGCTGTTTTACCAATTGACGTTTTTACACACTTATTTAAATAATTTGGGGTAACGTTCAAAAGTGCAGCGTAATCATTTATGGTCTGGTATTCATAAATATGTTTGGCCAATACAAGTTTGTAGCGTTTGGTGATTTCAAAATTCGATTTTTTAGTTTTCTTATTCTCTATGGAATTGGATGTTGACCTTAACTCTTCAAAAAGGCTCATGAGGTAAAGTGCTATCAAATTTTTATTATGATTTTCTTCTTGATATAAAGAAATTAATCTTTCTAAGGTTTGCTCCACAATAAGCTGCTTTGAGGGCTCTAAGGAAACAATAGGGCTAGATTGATACTGAAAAAAGGGAAAGCGTTCAGTAAGGTACCCTTTCGGAAAAAGATGAAAGAGGTTTTCATTAAAATGGCAATAAAATCCTTCCGCATCTTCACTTAGCATTTCATGTTCGGTAATTTGATAGGCGGGAAGAAAAAATATGGCCGGACCAACAATTTGATAACTATTCAGCCCCTTGCTCCTAACGGAGGTGCCTTTTCTTAGATAAAAGAAATCGTGGTAGGTTTTTCGATGGGGCAGTACATTGAATTTCTTTTTATCGGGAATATCATCCACCCTATTAATGTGAAAATCTTTATGGATTATATTTGACATTGTAGGAAGCCAATCAATGGAATGCATATGAAAACTCGATATTTCATCGGTGCCTAAAGTTGGTATCTTTTTCTCCTGTCCCATGCTTTAATTATTTTAAGCATTCAAAATTGCCACGGCCCTGGTCCAGCCCGCACTTGCTTTTGCGACTTTCGCCGGAAAACAAGCCACTTTAAAGCCAAACGGAGGTAATAGGTCTAAATTTGCCAGCTTTT
>Ga0255756_1001742_pt1 | contig 24451 bp, 25 predicted proteins | sample 011ome_20_FD_179956 | JGI IMG/M metagenome (GOLD analysis project Ga0255756, IMG submission 179956) | Coastal salt marsh microbial communities from the Groves Creek Marsh, Skidaway Island, Georgia - 011509CT metaG (version 2) | ecosystem: Environmental > Aquatic > Marine > Intertidal zone > Salt...
CTGAATTCAAGTATGAAGGTGGTGAGTATTTGATCATGCGCGAAGCAGATATCATGGCTATTGTTTAACCCATTTAAAGAGTAAAAGCATAGTAAAATGGCAAAAGAAATTTCATTTGATGTTGATGCACGTAACAGTCTGAAGGCTGGGGTGGATGCGTTGGCAAATGCAGTAAAAGTGACCTTGGGTCCTAAGGGACGCAATGTGATCATTGAAAAAGCGTTCGGCGCTCCTCATGTAACGAAAGATGGGGTGACCGTAGCGAAGGAAATTGAGCTTGAAGATAAATTGGAAAACCTAGGTGCCCAGATGGTGAAGGAAGTAGCTTCGAAGACCGCGGACATCGCAGGAGACGGAACTACCACAGCGACAGTATTGGCGCAGGCTATCTACAGTCACGGTTTGAAAAACGTGGCTGCTGGGGCGAATCCGATGGACTTGAAGCGCGGAATTGATAAAGCCGTGACGGCCTTGGTGGCAGAGTTGAAAAACTTGAGCCAAGAGGTGGGTGACGATAACAGCAAAATCGAGCAGGTAGCTACGATTTCTGCGAATAACGATAACGCAATTGGTTCTTTGATCGCAGAGGCGATGGCCAAAGTGAAGAACGAAGGTGTGATCACCGTGGAAGAAGCGAAGGGTACTGAAACTTACGTAGATGTGGTGGAAGGTATGCAGTTTGACCGCGGGTACTTGAGCCCATATTTCACGACCAATACTGAGAAGATGGTGGCGGAGCTTGAGAATCCATACATCTTGATTTACGACAAGAAGGTGAGCTCTATGAAGGAGTTGTTGCCAATTCTTGAACCAGCAGCTCAAAGCGGTCGTCCGCTATTGATTATCGCGGAAGATGTAGACGGTGAAGCGCTTGCTACATTGGTGGTAAACCGCATCCGTGGTTCATTGAAAATTGCTGCAGTGAAGGCTCCAGGATTTGGTGACCGTCGCAAGGCCATGCTTGAAGATATTGCCATCCTAACCGGTGGTCAGGTCGTGAGCGAAGAGCGCGGTATGACTTTGGAAGGCGCTACCCTAGATATGTTGGGTACTGCTGAGAAAGTCTCTATCGACAAGGACAATACGACAATCGTCAATGGTGCCGGTGCCGGTGAAGCCATTGCGAGCCGTGTGAACCAAATCAAAGCTCAGATTGAGAACACAACTTCAGATTACGACCGTGAGAAGTTACAAGAGCGCTTGGCGAAACTCGCCGGTGGTGTTGCCGTCCTATACGTAGGTGCTGCATCTGAGGTGGAAATGAAAGAAAAGAAAGACCGTGTGGACGATGCCTTGGCAGCGACAAAAGCGGCAGTAGAAGAAGGTTTCGTGCCAGGAGGTGGTGTAGCGCTTGTACGCGTGAGCAGCGTCCTTGAGCGCATGAAAGGCGATAATGAAGATGAAACTACCGGTATCCAAATCGTTTCTAAAGCGATTGAGGAGCCGTTGCGCACCATCGTTCACAATGCAGGTCTAGAAGGCTCTGTAGTGGTGAGTAAGGTGAAAGAAGGTAAGGCAGATTTCGGCTTCAACGCCAAGACTGATGTCTACGAGAATATGTATGATGCAGGTGTCATCGACCCAACGAAGGTGACGCGTGTGGCATTAGAAAACGCTGCGTCTGTAGCGGGTCTATTGTTGACCACAGAAGCGACCGTTACTGAGATTCCTAAGGAAGAGCCAGCAATGCCGGCAGGCGGCATGGGCGGCGGTATGGGAATGATGTAATTCCAGCACATTGCAAAAAAAGAAAGCCATCCTTTGCGGGGTGGCTTTTTTTTATCTTTAAAGAAAACCAATAAGACAATGAAAAAGAGTCTAATAATACTCCTGTTCTGTACGGTATTTTCAGGTGCTCGAGCGCAGAATAGGGCTCTCGATAGGCTTTCTCTCGACGCTGCAGTTTTGCCTTGGGGCCATACTTTGAATTACAGTGGAACGCTTAATTATGAGTTTGTCAAAACCAATCATATTGGGGTGTATTGGAAGAATTGGTTTGAAACGACTAGCTGGAGCGGCACCGGGGAGCGCGAACAATCTTTGGGTTTGATCTACACTTCTACGCTCATTGATAAGAAATGGTATTTAGATCTGCGATTTGCCCTTGTGGCCAGTCGACCTTACGAGTATTGGGATAAATATCAGTTTGATCCGTTCGTAGGCATGAGTTTCGGTAGAAATTTTGGGGAACATTGGGCTATTGGTACCCAGATTAATGGTTGGACGTATTATGGCTTGACGGGAAGTAGTTTCGATCCTGAGGTTGCCGCCATCAACCTTCGCTATTCTTTTTGATTTAGCGCGATAGCGCTTCCAAATACTTCGCGATGTACTCTTCGCGGTACTTGTATTTGTATTGCATCACGTATCGTGGGTGCTCCAGGGGCACAAGCTCCGGAGTGAAGTTGTACTCCTTGTTGAGCTTCTGCAGGAACTTTAGGTTCTTCCCGGTGCCGAAGACGATGATGCGTTCATTTTTCCCGGCCAATTCAATTTGCTTTTTAATCTGCTCGAGCAAATACGGCGCTAGAGCATTGGCAAAACTCGTGCGGTCGTAATAGTTGAAGTTGATCCAATTCCCGTTTTTGCGCATCACAAAGCCTAAGGGGCATACGGAGCCAATAAAGAATTGGTCATAGAACTTTTTAGGACCCCCGAAAGCATTAATGGCCTCATATACGAAGACCGAACTAGGCTCATGGGTCGAGAAACTTTCGAATGGAATGCCGCATTCAATCAGTCGTTTGGTGTCGGTAAAAGGAATGCCCGTGGCGCCAGCGCCGAGGCGACCTGGGTTGATGCCAAGGATGAGGTTACGTGGCTTCTCGTCGCTGTAAAATTTGTGATAAAACCCGCTTAGCGCCTGCTCTTGCTCGGGGCTAGCTCCCTCAAAGGGGTTGAGCACATCAAGATCCTCATCGAGGTAGGTACGGTCGAAATCGAGTCCACTGTAAAAGGCCAATATCTGTTCGGCCTTGGTCATTTCTTGTTGAATTGGTTCATGGTTAAACTCAATCCTGCTAAGCCAAAACTTTGGCATGCTTTCACACAGTGTTCAATCAATGCCGGCAGGTCTTTCTGCTCTTCCGCGGTCCACTCGCCCAACACATAATCTACTTGTCGACCTTTGGAGAAATTGTCCCCAATGCCAAAGCGTAGGCGGGGGTAATCTGCACGGCCCAATTTTGCTTGAATGTCCTTCAATCCATTGTGTCCCGCATCCGATCCTTTGCCGCGAATGCGAATAGAACCGTAGGGCAAGGCCAAATCGTCGAGCACGACAAGGACATTCTCTATGGGGATGTTCTCTTCTTGCATCCAATAGCGGACAGCATTGCCGCTAAGGTTCATAAAAGTGGTGGGTTTGATCAACCGGAAAGATCTTCCTTTGATCTTGGCTTCTGCCACGAGCGCGTAGCGCCCAGGCTCAAAAACAACATTGGACGCCTTGGCAAAGGCGTCCAATGTTAAAAATCCAATATTGTGACGGGTATTCTCATACTCGGCTCCGGGATTGCCCAAACCGACAATGAGGAACTTTTTCATACCCGAAAAAGTACGAATTATTCTGCAGCCTCAGCAGGAGCTTCCGCAGCAGCTTCAGCACCACCTTCTTCAGCAGCACCTTCTTCGTCCTCGTCTTCGTCATCCATTGCACCACGTGCTTTCTTCACGGTAACGATTACAGCAGTATCAGCGTTCAAGATTTCGTATCCTGCAGGAACTACATCACTAACGCGGATAGACTTGCCAATACGCAAGTTGGTAATATCCAATTGAATGTTATCAGGTAATTCATTTGGCAATGCACGAACGCTTAACGTACGAAGAACCATTTTCAATTTACCACCATTCAATACCCCACGAGCCTGACCGTGAAGTACAACTGGAATGTTCATGGTTACTACCTTACCTTCAACCAACTGGATGAAGTCAATGTGCATCAATGCATCCGTTACCGGGTGGAATTGCATGTCTTGGATAACTGCTTCGACAGTCTTACCGTCTACGGTAATAGTTGCAGTTTTCGCCTCCGGCGTATACACTAGCGTTTTGAACGCTAGAATTGGCGCAGAAAAGTGAACAGGTGTTTCGCCACCGTAAATCACACAAGGTACAATACCTGCTTTGCGCTCTGCTTGGGCGTATTTAGAACCTAATTCGGTTCTTGGGGTTCCTTGAATTTCAACAGACTTCATCTGATCTAGTTTATTGAAGTATTACATTATAAAGTGTCCTGAGATGCTTTGGTGGTGATGAACGTTCTTCATCACGTTCGCAAACATATCAGCGACTGAGATCACACGGACCTTTGGGTTTTCCTTTGTTTGAGGAATGGTATCAGTAATGACCAATTCCTCTAGTGCGCTCCCACCAACTCTATCGTAGGCTGGGCCACTAAGTACGCCGTGGGTACAATAGGCACGTACCGACTTAGCACCTTTTTCTTTCAACATTTCAGCAGCCTTTACTAAGGTGCCTCCTGTATCTACCATGTCGTCAACGAGAATGACATTCATGCCTTTTACATCACCGATCACGGTCATTTTATCAATCTGGTTGGCTTTTTTGCGTTGCTTGTAGCAAATAACCACTTCAGCTCCTAGTTTGCTGCCGTAAGCGTGAGCTCTCTTTGCGCCACCCATATCAGGTGATGCAATACATAGGTTGTCCAATTTCATCGCTTCGATGTCCTTGATGAACAACGCTGAGCTATACAAGTGATCCACCGGTACTTCGAAGAAACCTTGAATTTGATCGGCGTGAAGGTCCATCGTCATTACACGAGTAGCTCCCGCGGCCATCAATAAATTCGCAGCCAGCTTAGCACCTATTGGAACTCTTGGTTTGTCTTTGCGATCCTGACGTGCCAGTCCGAAGTAGGGAATAACGGCGGTAATATGCTTCGCACTTGCACGCTTTGCAGCATCACACAACATCAGCAACTCCATCAGATTGTCCGCAGGCGGGTTTGTACTCTGAATTAAGAAAACACGATGTCCGCGAACAGTTTCCTCGAAAGAGGGTACAAATTCACCATCACTAAAATCAGTGATCAGAACATTTCCCATTGGAATTCCATAACTGGCTGCAATTTTTTCAGCAAGTCCCATGGTGTGGCGTCCGGCAAATATTTTCGCTTCTGGCAGCATTTTCTCTGTATATCAGTATACTTATCGCTTATTCAGCATCTCCGTAGAGGGGTGCAAATGTAAATAAAAGAACACAAAAACACCTTCTTTTCATGGGTTGATTAAAAAACTTTCAGGAAATGTTAGGAGAATTAGAAAACGCCTTTATTTTTGCCGTCCTAATTCGCTGAAATGCCTGAGTGGCGGAATTGGTAGACGCGCTGGATTCAAAATCCAGTTCTGGCAACAGAGTGGGGGTTCGATTCCCCCCTCAGGTACAAGGTTTCGAGCAGCGTTCGCGCTGCCGAAAAAAGCAAAGAAAACCCACCTCGAGTTCACTCGAAGGTGGGTTTTCTGCTTTTGGCACACTGCCGCAGGCAGTGGTCGAAACCTTGAGGGCAATGCTCCGTCGGCAGGGAAAGGGCGAGCACGCCGAAGGCGGCGCAGGCCATTCCCCTCGAGTTCACTCGAAGGTGGGCGCACTGCCATAGGCAGTAGTCGAAGTTGTATATTCACGAAAAATACCTGGACCTATGAAAAGAGTATTGGCAGTCGTGGCTGCAATGGTTTTACTGAGTGGATGTGGTTCGAAAAAGCCACAAGGTGGATTGAAGAATGCCAGTTATGCAGGTTGCGAGTTCATTCAGGATGCCGATAGGGAATTTGAATGTTTCAATAACACATTGGCAAGCTATTTGGCAGAAGAATACAAGTACCCAGAAGCAGCTCGTTCGCTCGGGGTGGAAGGCAAGATCTACGTGCACTTTGTGGTCGAAAGCGACGGTAGTATCAGCAACGTAAAAGTGGTCAAAGGACTGGATGCCTTGTTGGATGCCGAAGCCATTCGTGCGGTGCGTGCGCTACCTACTATGATCCCTGCGACGTATGATGGAAGGCCGGTACGAATCCAGTATACCATTCCGATCAATGCCAACTTAAAATAATTGGCCCCAGCTTACCTGCGCATCGAACCGAATGTTCTAAATTCACGGATTCAAGATGGACGAAGCACAAATCAAGCAAAGAAAGTACGACGAGGCTTACCTGCGCATGGCAGAAGAGTGGGCACAGCTCAGTCATTGCAACCGCAAAAAAGTGGGCGCCCTGATTGTGAAGGGCCGTATGATTATTTCGGACGGATTTAATGGAACACCTACGGGTTTTGAGAATCCTTGTGAAGACGAGGAAAATTACACCAAGTGGTATGTACTCCACGCGGAGGCCAATGCCATATTGAAGGTGGCCTCGAGCACAGCTTCGGCAGAGGGAGCGACCCTGTATTTAACCTTGAGTCCGTGTAAGGAGTGCAGTAAATTGGTCCATCAAGCCGGAATTAAACGCCTAGTATACCGCAACAAATACAAGGACGATAGTGGCCTTCGCTTTTTGGAAAAAGCAGGGGTGCACATAGAACAATTGGACCCACAGTGAAACCCCAACGCGTAGTACTTTGGATTACTGCCTTCTTCGTAGCGGGCATCAGTATCGGTTTGAGTTTCCGGGAATCCGTCTCGTTCAATAGGGGGTCTTCTATGGACCGATTTTTCCAATACCTTCAAGACGAATATGTAGATACGCTCGACATTTCAGCGCTTCAGCAAGAGGCTATGGACTACATCTTGTCGGGACTCGATCCACACAGTGTACTCATTCCAGTCGAAGATGAGCAGCAAATTGCCGAAAGGATGCAGGGTTCGTTCTCTGGGGTGGGGGTGGAATTTACCATATATGAGGATACCTTGGTCTTCGTCCATATTATGGAAGGTGGACCCGCGGAATCCTATGGTTTGATGGCCGGAGATCGTATCTATGCTATAGACGGCGATACCATCGTGGGGCCAGATTTGACCAACGATGTGGTGACCAACAAAATCAAAGGACCGGTCGACACCTACGTCGTGTTCAGCATCATGCGCGATGGCCTACCTATTACGGCGGCGGTTCAGCGTGATTTCATTCCGCTCAAGAGCGTGAGTGGCACGCGCATGTACGGCCCGATGGGCTACACCAAGATTGAGCGTTTCGCGGAATCGACCACCGAAGAATTGGAAGCAGCATTGGCCAAGCTTTCCGAGCAAAATATGCGCGGATTGATTTTGGATTTACGAGATAATCCAGGGGGATACTTGCACGAAGCGGTGGACATTGCCGACCTGTTCTTGGACGAAGGTAAAGTCATTGTCAGTACAAAGTACAAGGACGGCCGGACACAAATTGCCGAGGCGACGGGCGGGGATGGTTATGAAGATTTGCCCGTTCATATCATCCTCAACGGACAAAGTGCATCGGCATCAGAGGTGCTTTCGGGGGCCTTGCAAGATCACGATCGCGCGACTATTTATGGTTCAACTTCCTTCGGAAAGGGCTTGGTCCAAGAGGATAAATTGTTGCCGGACGGTTCAACAGTGCGCTTGACCGTGGCCTATTACTACACACCTTCAGGAAGGTCTATTCAAAAACCATATGATGGGGCCGATTTACCAGGAGAGATGGAAGGCCTGATTTTCCAAAGCGATAGTGGAAAGGTGTTGCGAACCATCGGAGGTATTGAGCCTGATGTGGAAGTAGTGAACGATACCACACGCTCTTATTTCTGGGGATTCTCCTTTGGCACCATCGATGATTTTGCTTTTCAATGGGTTGATGATCACCGTGAATCCATTGCTTTATGGGAGTACGAGCGATACTTCGATATGGTGGTTGTCAATGACGGAATGATCGATGAATTCTTGGATTACGGTGGCTACGGGCTGATGCTGGAAGATTTGCCCTCGGACCAATTAAGCGATCTAGAATTGATGCTCAAAGCAGCCATCGCGAAAAACATCTGGGGCTTTGACGCCTATACAGCGATGCTCTTGGATGAAGACCCCATCCTCAAGGAGGTGATTAAAAAATCAACTGGAACCCTAGAGTAAAAAAGAAACCCCGGGCGCGGCCCAGGGTTTACTTTATGAAGTTTTGCGAGATCTTAGTGCTCGTGACCTTCGTGAGATTCTTCAGCAGCTTCTTCAGCAACTTCCTCAGTAGCCTCTTCAGCAGTTGAATCTGCTTCTTCAGCAACTTCTTCAGTAGCTTCTTCCATTACTTCTTCTACTGCAGGCTCTTCAGCTGGTGCTTCAGCTTCTTCTGCAGGTGCTGCACATGCAGTCATAGCTACTGCTACTACTGCTGCTGCGAACCATTGTACCTTTTTCATAACGCGTTTGTTGAATAGATTAATAACAGTGGAAAATTAATTGAAAATCAAAACACTACGCAAATTTTTGCTTTAAAGTTTTTCAAGTTGTGTACTGAGGGCCACTTTCTCGTTCACCAAGGCCGGTAATTCACCCACAGAAATACGAATTTGCTCCATGGTGTCGCGGAATCGTACAGTTACTGTGCTATCCTCCAAGCTTTGGTGATCTACGGTCACACATAGTGGTGTTCCTGCGGCATCTTGACGACGGTAACGCTTTCCAATCGCATCTTTTTCATCGTATTGTACCATGTGGTCGAACTTCAGAACGTTCACAATTTCTCTGGCTTTTTCGGGCAGACCATCCTTCTTCAACAGCGGAAGAACAGCAACTTTATAAGGCGCCAAGAAAGCGGGAAGGTTCAACACGGTACGGGAAGATCCATCTTCCAAGGTTTCCTCTTGGAGGCTTGTGCTTAATACGGCCAAGAACATACGGTCCAATCCAATGGAAGTCTCTACGACGTACGGCACATAGTTCTCGCCGAGTTCAGGGTCGAAGTACTGTAGTTTCTTACCGCTGAATTTTTCGTGCTGGCTCAAATCAAAATCCGTACGGCTGTGAATACCCTCTAATTCTTTGAATCCAAATGGGAATTCAAATTCGATATCCGCAGCAGCATTGGCATAGTGGGCCAATTTTTCGTGGTCGTGAAATCTGTATTTCGCAATATCGAAACCTAAGCTCTTGTGCCAATTCAATCGGCGCTCTTTCCAAGTCTCGTACCACTCCATTTCAGTGCCAGGACGTACAAAGAATTGCATTTCCATCTGCTCAAACTCGCGCATGCGGAAAATGAACTGACGTGCCACGATCTCATTTCTAAAGGCCTTACCTATTTGTGCGATACCAAAAGGAATTTTCATGCGGCCGGTTTTCTGAACGTTCAGGTAGTTCAAGAAAATTCCTTGAGCTGTTTCTGGGCGCAAGTACAACGTTGTCGCATCCTCGGCAACAGAACCTAATTGTGTGCCGAACATAAGGTTGAATTGGCGTACATCGGTCCAATTCATCGATCCACTCACTGGACACTTAATTTCCTCGTCTTCGATCAGTTGCTTCACATCTGCAAGATCTTCTGCCTCCATCGCTTTCACGAATCTGTTCATGATAGCAGTGATCTTATCTTGGTAGCCCATCACACGTGGATTGGTGCTCAAGTATTGCTCTTTATCGAAGCTCTCGCCAAATCGTTTTTCAGCTTTCTTAACCTCTTTGTCTATTTTCTGACGAATCTTCTCGACGTGGTCTTCGATCAACACATCCGCACGGTAGCGCTTCTTGCTGTCTTTATTGTCAATCAGCGGGTCATTAAAAGCATCCACGTGACCCGAAGCCTTCCAAGTCGTTGGGTGCATGAAAATCGCCGAATCAATACCTACAATATTTTCGTGCATTTGTACCATTGCACCCCACCAATAGGCCTTGATGTTGTTTTTTAATAAGGCTCCGTTCTGACCATAATCGTAGACAGCGCTTAATCCATCATAGATTTCACTGCTTTGAAAGATATAGCCGTATTCTTTGGCGTGGGAGATGACGTTTTTAAACTGGTCGTCTGACATTGTACTAGACTTTATTGTGGGTTAAGTAGAGGTATGAGGTTGGTGAAGAACAACTTCACGGCAATGGCGAGCAAGATAACACCGAAAACCTTGCGCAAAATGCTCAAACCACCTGGCCCCAAGACGCGTTCTAAGCGTTCTGTATTTTTCAGAACAGCATAGACTACGATCATGTTGGCCACAATGGCAATCAGGATATTGACAGTCGCGAATTCTGCGCGAATAGACACTAAAGAGGTCATGGTACCCGCTCCGGCAATAAGTGGGAAGGCAATGGGTACAATACTGGCAGTATTCGGAGTCTCCTCTTTATATAGCGTGATGCCTAAAATCATTTCCAAGGCCAGGAAGAAAATTACCAGGCTACCTGCGATGGCAAAACTTTGCACATTCACCCCGAGCAAATTCAAAATACTCTCTCCGACAAAAAGGAAGACGATCATAATGGCGCCCGCAACAACGGTTGCCTTTTCACTCTGAACGTGGCCGACTTTCTTGCGCAAGCTCACGATAATAGGGATACTCCCGAGAATATCGATCACCGCGAACAAGATCAAAAAAGCACTAAGTGCATCGTTATAGTTAAATCCCATAGCTGTTTGAATAGTAGTGCAAAATTAGGGTCTTTGGTTGAGCTGCGCACTTAAAACCGATATTAGCTTTGTATTATGATAGAATTGGACGGAAAACTGCTCTCTGCAGATATTTTTAAAAAGGAATTTGTCTGTAACCTAGGTGCTTGCAAAGGTGCTTGCTGTGTAGAGGGCAATGCCGGTGCCCCATTGGAGGAGGAAGAGGCGAAGTTGTTGGACCAATTATATCCTCAATTCGAGAGCTACCTTACCGACGCCGGTCGGGCGGCCGTTAAGGTCCAAGGCAAAAGTGTTGAAGGTCTAGGTGAATTAGAAACTCCGCTGATCGACGGAAAAGAATGCGCCTACACGGTCTTTGAAAAAGACGGCACAGCCTCTTGTGGTATCGAAAAGGCCTACCTCGACGGTAAGATCAATTGGAAAAAACCCATCAGCTGTCATTTGTATCCTATCCGGGTGGCAAAATACACCGAATTTGAAGCGTTGAATTACGACCGTTGGAGTATCTGTAGTGCTGCATGTTCTTTAGGTGAAGAATTAAAAGTGCCCGTTTACCAGTTCTTAAAAGAGCCCTTAATTCGAAAATATGGGTCCGATTTCTATGCTGAATTAGAAAATGTGGCGAAAGAATTGGCCGCTCAATAGGGTCCAATTTTTAGGTTTCAATCGACACGTTTAGAGTATCCTAGGGTGGGTCTGCCCAATCTCAATTTTGGCACAAAAACGGTTTGTTAATAACTGTGGGAAAAACCCAATTAGGTCAACTTGATATTCCTTAAAATGATGACCATGTTTGTATAAGCCGTTCGCCACGTCCAGTGGACACAACGGACAAAGCCGCCTAATACCGAAACATTTAAATAACTGATTTTCAGTCGTTTGATATTATTTTAAGCGGCTTAACGACTATTAATTTTTAGTAAGATGCAGCAAGAACCCATACTTCAGGAAAACAAAAACCGCTTCGTGATTTTTCCAATCCAGCACAACGATATCTGGCAATGGTACAAAAAACAAGAGGCGTCTTTTTGGACCGCTGAAGAAATCGATTTGCACCAAGATGTGGTTGATTGGAAAAAGTTGAACGACGATGAGCGTTACTTCCTAAAACACATTCTAGCATTCTTTGCGGCATCGGATGGTATCGTAAACGAAAACTTGGCGGAAAATTTCGTCAACGAAGTGCAATACTCGGAGGCTAAATTCTTCTATGGTTTCCAAATCATGATGGAGAACATCCACAGTGAAATGTACTCCCTGTTGATCGATACATTGGTGGATAATGATGCTGAAAAAGACGAGCTGTTCAACGCTATTGAGCGATTCCCCGCTATCAAGAAAAAAGCGGATTGGGCGTTGCGTTGGATCGAAAGCGAATCTTTCGCAGAGCGATTGATTGCCTTTGCAGCAGTGGAAGGTATTTTCTTCTCTGGTGCTTTCTGTTCGATCTTCTGGATGAAAAAGCGCGGTTTGTTGCCAGGTTTGGCGACCTCTAATGAATTCATCTCTAGAGATGAGGGTCTGCACCGTGATTTTGCTTGTCACTTACACAACAACCACCTGAACAATAAAGTCCCGGTTGAGCGTATTACCCAAATTCTTGTTGAAGCATTGGATATTGAGCGTGAGTTCATCACGGAATCACTTCCGGTGAACCTCATCGGTATGAATGCCAAGTTAATGTCTGAATACCTCGAGTTTGTGACTGATCACCTCCTCGAAACTTTGAACTGTCCAAAGGTTTACAATACACCAAATCCATTTGATTTCATGGATATGATCTCATTAGAAGGGAAAACAAACTTCTTTGAGAAGCGTGTCTCTGAATACAAAAAAGCAGGTGTTGGTGAAGAACAGAGTAGTCACAATATCGATGATGCATTTGCAGATTTGAATTTCTAAGACACCCCCACACATTTTCCGTAACTGAATAATCTCCGAGAACAACCATGATGCGCGTATTAAAAAGAGATGGCCGCAAAGAAGCCGTTAAGTTTGATAAAATCACTGCAAGAATTGAAAAACTATGCTATGGCCTCAGCGAGTATGTTGATCCCGTATCTGTAGCAAAGCGTGTTATCGATGGGGTTTACGATGGTGTAACCACGGCTGAGCTTGACAACTTGGCGGCCGAGACTGCTGCATCTATGACCATCAAGCATCCGGATTATGCCAATCTTGCGGCTCGTATCGCGGTAAGTAACTTGCACAAGAGCACCAAGAAAAGCTTTAGTGAAACCGTGACAGATTTGTACGAATACATTAATCCTGAAACCGGCAAGCCAGCACCGCTGATTGCTGATGACGTTTATGAGATTATCCAGAAAAATGCTGAGTTTTTGGATTCTCAGTTGATCTATGACAGAGATTTTAGTTACGATTACTTTGGATTTAAAACACTAGAGCGTTCTTACCTATTGCGCATGCATGGTAAGATCGTAGAGCGCCCTCAGCACATGCTCATGCGGGTGAGTATAGGCATTCACAAAGACGATCTTGAAAGTGCTCTTGAGACCTACGAGCTCATGAGCAAGAAGTACATGACCCATGCTACTCCTACGCTTTTCAATGCAGGGACGCCGAAGCCTCAAATGTCTTCGTGTTTCTTGTTGACGATGAAGGAAGATAGTATTGACGGTATTTACGATACATTGAAGCAAACTGCCAAAATTTCTCAAAGTGCTGGTGGTATTGGATTGAGCATCCACAACATCCGCGCTACTGGGTCATATATTGGCGGTACTAACGGTACTTCAAATGGTATTGTTCCCATGCTTCGAGTGTACAACGATACGGCGCGTTACGTGGATCAAGGCGGGGGTAAGCGCAAAGGGTCTTTCGCCATTTACGTCGAGCCATGGCACGCTGATATCTTCGAATTCCTTGATTTGAAGAAGAACCACGGTAAAGAAGAAATGCGCGCACGCGACTTGTTCTATGCCATGTGGATTCCAGATTTATTCATGGAGCGTGTAGAGACGAATGAAAATTGGACGTTGATGTGTCCAAACGAATGTCCAGGTCTATTTGATTGTCACGGTGATGAGTTTGTGAAACTCTACACCAAATATGAAAAAGAAGGCCGTGGACGTCGTACTGTAAAAGCTCGTGAGGTATGGTCTAAAATCATGGAGAGTCAAATCGAGACAGGTACGCCATACATGTTGTACAAGGATGCTGCTAACCTGAAGTCGAACCAACAAAACTTGGGTACCATTCGTTCTTCAAACTTGTGTACGGAGATTCTCGAATATACTTCCCCCGACGAGGTGGCGGTTTGTAACCTTGCATCTATTGCATTGCCAATGTTCGTTACAGAACAAGGTGAGTTCGACCACCAGAAACTATTTGACGTAACCTACAAGGTGACGAAGAATTTGAACAATGTAATCGATCGCAACTACTACCCAGTGGTAGAAGCAAGAAACTCAAATATGCGTCACCGTCCTGTAGGTCTTGGTGTACAAGGGCTTGCAGATGCCTTTATTAAAATGCGATTGGCCTTCGACTCTGAAGAAGCTAAAGCGTTGAACAAGGAAATCTTCGAAACAATGTACTACGCTGCGGTGACCTCTTCAAAAGATCAGGCTATTGCTGATGGACCATATGAAACGTACAAAGGCTCGCCTATTTCCGAAGGGAAATTCCAGCACAATCTTTGGGGTGTAAAAGACGAGGAATTGAGTGGTCGTTGGGATTGGTCTACGTTGCGTGATGAAATTAAAAAGCATGGTGTCCGCAATTCATTATTGATGGCACCGATGCCTACAGCATCCACCTCTCAGATTCTTGGAAATAATGAGTGCTTCGAACCATATACTTCAAATGTGTACACTCGTCGCGTTCTTTCAGGTGAGTTCATTGTTGTAAACAAGCACTTGTTGCACGATTTGATTGAGCTTGGATTGTGGAATGAAGACATGAAGAATGCCCTAATGGCTTCAAACGGATCTGTCGCGAATATCGAAGGTGTTCCAGAAAACCTTAAAGCCATCTACAAGACAGTTTGGGAGATTTCAATGCGTGATATTTTAGACATGGCAGCAGATCGTGGTTTGTTCATCGATCAAAGCCAGAGCTTGAACCTCTTCATGGAGGCTCCAAACATGGGTAAATTGACCTCTATGCACTTCTATGCATGGAAGAAAGGATTGAAGACTGGGATGTATTACTTGCGTTCTAAGCCTGCGACTTCTGCCATTAAGTTTACCGTGAAGAAAAATGCACAAACTAATGTAACGCCGGGCGTAAGTGAAGGCGCAACTGCTGATAAAGTAGATAAAACTCCTTCTGCAGCACCGGCCAGCGAGGCGGATATTGAGGCAAGAGTAAAGGCACAGAAAGCAGCCATGTCTTCAATGAATGATGCGCCGACCGATGCAGAAAAAATTGCTTGTTCGATTGATAACCCAGACGAATGCATTGCCTGTGGATCATAAAAAATTCAGATAGTTTTAATTCAAACCCCGAGATTTCTCGGGGTTTTTTTATGGCTTTAAGTTGTTCATCTTGTGTGAGTTAAAAAGTAAAGAGGCTTGGATTTACATTTTGCTTTTTGTAACTTAGTGAGGAACAAAACCTTTACGTTATGCCAACGAATACCACAGCAGGTAGAAGTGGCAATGCACCCAAAATGACCAAGAGCCAGTTGTATGGCCAAATCGCCTTGGTTATTGCGATCATCGCGGGCATTGTTGCCTTCACCGTTATTGTCGTTTAAGAATCTCTTATTTGAGGTTAATTGTGTTTGACGTAGATTATCTTTGATCTACGAATGAAACGCCTATTTCAAATTTTTGGAGGTGGTCTAGGCTGGAGTCTAGGTGGACCTATTGGTGCTCTTTTGGGAGTGGCCTTTGGGAATATGGTGCATGACCTTGTGCACGGAGAGGATCAACCGAACACGCAAAGTAGGCAAGGGAGTTCGCCTAGTGACTTTCATATTTCACTTTTAGTGTTGGCCGCACGTGTCATAAAAGCTGATGGAAAGGTTGAGCAAAGTGAACTTGACTTTGTGCGCCAACAGTTCGTAGGCATGTTCGGCAAGGAAAGAGCCAACGAAAGCTTTAAAGTCTTCAAGACAATAGTAGATCAGCCTATACCGTTGACTAAAGTCTGTGCACAAATCAACAGTTTCACGACACACGCCACTCGTTTACAGCTTATTCATTTCCTATTTAAACTCGGTCTCGCAGATGGGCATTTGCACGATCAGGAATTGGCCGAAATCAAACGTATTGCACGCAATCTTCGCATCAATCCATATGACTTTGCTTCCATTGAAGCGATGTTCCATAAAAACCAAGATGCAGATTGGGCGTTTAAGGTATTAGAAGTGCCAAGCAATGCTGCAGAATCTGAGGTAAAGAAAGCCTATAGGAAAATGGCGATGAAGTTTCATCCCGATCGTTTGGTAGATGCTGGAGCTGAAGCTCAAGCGGCAGCGAAGGAAAGCTTCTTGAATGTGCAAAAAGCCTACGAGCACATTTGTAAACAGAAAGGTGGGAACTAATGGGAACTCTAGATACTATCAAGCGGCCAATAAAGCAGGAGATGTCGACCTTCGACGATCGTTTCCGTACCCACCTGAGTTCAAATGTTTCTCTAGTTGACCGTGTCATGCGCTACATGGTTAAAAGGAAGGGTAAGCAACTCCGTCCCATTCTAGTTTTCCTGAGCGCTAAGATTCAAGGCAATGTCACCGATGCCACCTATGTAGGTGCCTCATTGGTGGAAATTATGCACACGGCCACCCTCGTACACGATGATGTTGTGGATGATGCAGACCAGCGCAGAGGGTTCTTTTCGATCAATGCGCTGTGGAAGAATAAAATTGCCGTACTCATTGGAGATTACCTTCTTTCAAAAGTGTTGTTATTGGCTGTTGAAACAAAGGAATATACCTTGCTGGAGCACGTCAGTGGTGCAGTAAAAGCCATGTCTGAAGGTGAATTGTTGCAGATAGAGAAAGCAAGAAAACTGGACATTACGGAAGAAGTGTATTTCGAAATCATTCAACAAAAGACGGCTTCTTTGTTGGAGACCTGTTGTGTGGTTGGTGCGGCAAGTGCCGGAGGTTCTGAAGAAGAGGTACAAAAATTCCGAATGCTCGGTAGACACCTGGGCCTAGCCTTCCAAATCAAAGACGACCTCTTCGATTTTGAACGAGTGAATTTGACAGGAAAGCCGGCGGGAATTGATATCAAGGAACAAAAAATGACATTGCCTTTGATCAAGGCTTTGCAAGAGGCAGAACCGAAAAAGCGTCAGCACATCATTAAGACCATTAAAAAACACCACGACCGACCTAAGAAAGTTCAAGAAGTGGTGGACTTTGTAAGACAATCAGGTGGCCTAGAGTACGCTCGTGGTAAAATGCTCGAGCACATCGATCAAGCCAAAGAGATTCTCTTTAACTTTCCTCAAACCGAAGAACGCGATGCTTTAGCACTCGTTCTTGATTATACCGCCCAAAGAAAAAAATAATCATGGAAGAGATTTTAGGAATACCCATGGAAACCATTCAAAACAGCATTTTAGGCTGGGCCAAGCATGTGGTCTTTGCATTGCTGATTTTTTGGATAGGGATGCGCGTGGTCAAATTGATGATGCGTGCGCTGAACAAAGCACTACAATTACGTGAAGTAGATCCGTCTTTGACCACCTTCTTGCAATCATTGGTAAAGATTGGTCTGCAAGCTATGGTGATCATTGCGACCATCAATCAGCTTGGCGTTGCCACGACTTCTATTGTTGCTGTTCTTGCCTCTGCTGGATTGGCCATTGGTATGGCGTTGAGTGGAACTTTGCAGAATTTTGCAGGGGGCGCGATGATTCTAATGTTTAAGCCCTTTAAAGTGGGTGATTTTATTGAGGCCCAAGGCTATTCTGGCACTGTTCAGAGCATACAAATCTTTGTAACGGTATTAACTACTACGGATAATAAACAAGTGGTCATTCCAAACGGCGGATTGAGTAATGGAAGCCTAATCAACTACAGTGCACAGCCAACGCGTCGTCAAGAATGGACCTTTGGCATTGATTATGGCTCAGATTTAGACGAGGCAAAACAGATTATACGCGATCTATTAGAAAAAGACGAGCGCGTACACGCCGAGCCTGCCCCACTAGTTGAACTGGCGGCATTAGCAGATTCCAGTGTAAACATTATTGTGCGCGCTTGGGTAAATACTGAAAACTTCTGGCCGGTGTATTACGATATGAATACCGACGTCTATAAGATTTTTACCGAGCGTGGTATCAGTATTCCGTTCCCGCAATTAAATGTACATTTACAGAAATAAGTAACCTTTTAATCAGCTTGCTTGGCCACCCCAAAAGGGTGGCTTTTTTGTGCAGAGAATGTATCTTGCAATGCTATGGCCAGAATCCCACAAGAAACTATTGAACAAATCTTTTCGACCGCCCGTATTGAGGAGGTGATCGGAGAGTTCGTTCAGTTGAAGAAATCTGGGAGTAATCTCAAGGGTTTGAGTCCGTTTAACAACGAGAAAAGTCCGAGTTTCATGGTCAGCCCTGCCAAGCAAATCTTCAAAGATTTTAGCTCGGGTAAGGGCGGTTCGGTGGTGACGTTCCTCATGGAATTGGAACAGATGACCTATCCTGAGGCGCTTCGCTGGTTGGCCAATAAGTACAATATTGAGGTGCCCGAAGAGCGCCCTCAAACGGCCGAGGAGATTGAAGCAGGCAATCACCGTGAAGCGGTGTATCTTATTTCGGATGTCGCCAACAAATGGTTTCAAGAACAGTTGCACCAAACCGATGAAGGTCGCGCGGTGGGCCTGAGCTATTTTAAGGAGCGCGGGTTTACGGATGAGACTATAGCTAAGTTTCAGCTGGGTTATAGTCCAGAGAAATCGGACGCCTTTGCACAATATGCGCTTGCATCTAAATACAATGAGAAGGCCTTAGCGGACAGTGGAATTTCCATGAATGGCGACCGCGGTTGGTACGATAGATTCCGCGGACGTGTGATGTTCCCTATTCACAGTATTTCTGGGCGTGTCCTTGGGTTTGGCGGTCGTATTCTCAAGAACAATGTCAAGGCGGCGAAATACCTGAATTCTCCTGAAAACCCCATCTATCACAAGAGTAAGGTGCTGTACGGATTGTACCAGGCCAAGCAAGAAATCGTCAAGAAAGACGAAGCCTTCTTGGTGGAAGGGTATACAGATGTACTGAGCTTCCATCAAAATGGGGTACACAATGTAGTATCGAGTTCTGGAACGTCATTGACAGAAGGGCAAATCATCATGCTCAAGCGCTATTCGTCAAACATTACGTTGTTGTACGACGGGGATGCGGCAGGGATTCGTGCGAGTTTCCGAGGATTGGATATGATGCTGGAAGCCGGGATCAACGTTCGTGTGGTTCCTTTCCCTGATGGCGAGGACCCGGATAGTTTTGCCCAAAAACACAGCACCGAGGAATTGGAACAATTCTTAGCGGAACAGCGCAAGGATTTCATCTCGTACAAGACCAGTGTATTGCTGGAAGAGGTGGGTAATGACCCGTTGAAGCGTGCGGAGATGGTTCGCGATGTGGTGGGCAGTATTTCTAAGGTGCCGGATGCCATTGGCCAAGAAGTATTCATCAAGGAAGCTGCGAAGATCTTGGATATTGATCCGCGTGCCCTTCATGAAGAATTGGCGCGATTACTTGATGCACAAAACCGTCAAGCAAGACGCAAACAAGCGGACGATCCTCCAATGGAGGTTTTGCCTCCCGCAGAAAAAGCAGTTATTCCTTTTGGCCACCATCAAGAGGAAAAAGTGATCCACCTTATAGTTGCCCGTGGCGTAGAAGATATGCTAGAAGAGGATTTAGATCCCGAGGAAGTTGTGCCCATCAGCATTACGGAATGGGCTGTAGAAAACATTGAGAAGGATAATATTCCCTTTGAAACGCCGGTCTTCCAAAGAATGTATGATTTAGTCAAAGTTGAACTCGAGGCAGGTCATGTCCCCGATAGTGCCTGGTGGATCATGCAAGAGGATCAGGAGGTAGTTGAAGTAGCCACTGCGGCTTTGACGGAGCCTTATGTGTTGAGTAATTGGAAGCGAAAGGATATTCACTTGCCGGTAGAGCGGAATACTATTAAGGATTTGGTCCAAGAAACCGTGCTGCGATTTAAATCTATTTGGGTGGAACGTAAGTTGAATGAGCTCAAGGCCCAATTCAATGAAGAAAACGTTGACATCGACTACTACATGACTGCTTTTGACAAATGGAACAAAGCACGTCAGCAGATCAATGAGGAATTGAATAGGATTGTTTAAATCTCTAGGCCTTTGATAATACGGAGGGCCTCATATAATCGGTCCTCGAAAATAGGCTCTCGTAGCACGAGGTAAGGCCGGCCCAATTCCTCCAGCAAATCCACAAACTTTTGATGCAACTCCTCGCGACGGTGGCCATCCACGCGGTATTCCTCTTCAGTGAAAGAATTGGTTGGGGCGCACAGTAGATAAAAAGAAGGTTCGCCAGGTGCTAACCAATGGGCATCTTCAACGCCAAATTTATCTGCTCCCCAAATGGCCAGCGTCAGACCGTCGGTATCGAAAATCTGTTGGCCCTCTTGGTAATAACCATGCTTTTCTTGAGCAAGTAATTGGCCCCGTGCTATGGCCTCGAAGTGCTCCTTGGGAAATGGATCCATAGAAGGTTTAGGGTCCAATTCGTCCAAATACTCCCGGGCAAATTCCCCACAAACCTCTCGGGATAGTACCTCACCAACGGCTTTAGCTAATGCGCTTTTGAAGGTGCTTTCGACCCCAGTGAAAATCAAATGCATCATCATAAATCAAGTTTCATCATGACCATTTGCTGCCCTTGCCAACGCTTCAAATCTTCGGCGTTCATCCTTTGGCCTGTGGCAAAGTCCTCAATGGGTTGTTCACTGTAGCGTTCAAAGTCCAATTTTTCCAAAACACGTGCGCTTGCAGGATTTCCGGTCAAGGTCCGCCCAATTAATCGGGGCAGCCCCATTTCTCGCGCCCAGTTCACGGTTGCCTCAGCACATTCCGTTGCCACACCTTGGCCCCAGAATTTCCTAAAGAATCGGTAGCCAAGATCTATGCCCCAAGGATTCTTCTTCAGACCGCACCATCCGAGTGCCTCTCCGGAATGCTTATCCTCCACCATCAAACGGCCATAACCGTCGCGCTGGTAGTTCAGGTAGGTAGCGATTAACCAGTGGGCCGCCTCTATGGAAGCAAATCCTGCATCTCCGGTAAAATGCACCACTTCTGGATCCTGGTTGAGTTCATACAACCAAGGAGCGTCGCTGAGGTTCCATTCACGAAGTGTGAATCGCGCTGTTTTGATCGGTGCCATCGGCCTGCGGTGCGTGGCAAGGCAGATGTAGGTGCCCTCATGATAGCGGCCTTGAACCAAACACGCCTTGGCCACCTCACTATCATCGGTAGGATAAATCCACGCCATCCCTATCCATCCACTATCGTCCGAATTTTGTTCGAGCGTAGTGATGTGAAGGTGTTCTCGGAAATCCACCCCGCCCTCACCATAGAGCTTGAACAAACTTTCTTTAATCCCCCAGATCAGCTGTAAGGCCTGCTGCGTACCAAGGTCTTCCATGAAATGCTGCTCGTCCGCACGGACAAATTTGTGAGCAATTTTCGTGAGCTGTGACCGCTCAACCTCTACGTCCACGCCAACGGCCAAGGAAGGAGAGTGGGCTGCGACAGCCCCTGTTTTACAATGTGATAAAGAAATGGGCCCCTTGGGGTGCTCCGGCTTGCCCCCCACAAAACGCATCTGCTGTAGGTCTTGTCCCAAAATATCTTGGAGTGCACTACGACTGGCGGACATTTCGTTGCGTTTAGCCTCGGAGTGAATGCGTTGCCACTTTTCTTGGTCTTCCGCGCACCATAAATCCGAGCATTGCCCATGGGCGGGAGTGGGGTGCCAACGGACTTGGACCTCCTCATTCAATGCCGAAAAGACTATCGTGGTGCTCATCTTTATTACAAACTTTTGCGCTCCGCTCTTGTTATGTATCTTTGCCGGACTTAATTGACAAGAAACAATGAGCGAAGTAACGCAATACATTCCTTACAAAGTTAAAGATATGTCGTTGGCCGAATGGGGTCGACAAGAAATCAAATTAGCCGAGGCAGAGATGCCAGGTCTTATGGCCCTCCGTGAAGAGTACGGTGCTAGCAAGCCACTTGCCGGTGCACGCATCGCGGGTTGTTTGCACATGACCATCCAAACGGCGGTATTGATTGAGACCTTGGTGGATCTAGGCGCGGATGTGACCTGGTCTTCTTGTAACATCTTCTCTACCCAAGACCACGCAGCAGCGGCCATCGCGGCGGCGGGTATTCCTGTATATGCTTGGAAGGGTATGACGGAGGAGGAGTTCAACTGGTGTATCGAGCAGACATTATTCTTCGGTGAAGACCGTCAGCCATTGAACATGATTTTGGACGATGGTGGTGATTTGACCAACATGGTATTCGACGAGTACCCTGAACTAGTAGAAGGCATCAAAGGATTGTCTGAAGAGACGACTACAGGTGTTCACCGTTTGTACGAGCGTGAGATCAACGGAACGCTAGTGCTTCCAGCAATCAACGTTAACGACTCTGTAACGAAGTCGAAGTTCGATAACAAATACGGTTGTCAGGAATCTGCAGTAGATGCCATTCGTCGTGCAACGGATGTGATGATTGCAGGTAAAGTTGCCGTCGTTGCCGGTTACGGTGATGTAGGTAAGGGTACTGCGGCTTCATTGCGCGGTGCAGGTGCTCGTGTGATCGTTACTGAGATCGATCCTATTTGTGCCTTGCAAGCAGCGATGGACGGCTTCGAAGTGAAGCGTATGGAGAATGCTATTCCACGTGCACAGATTGTTGTAACAGCAACAGGAAACAAAGACATCATCACGGAAGAGCACTTCCGTTTGATGAACGATAAGACCATCGTTTGTAACATTGGCCACTTCGACAACGAGATCGACATGGCATGGTTGAACGGTGCGTACGGCGATACTAAGGTGGTGATCAAGCCACAGGTGGACCTGTATAATGTAGAAGGCAACGAGATCATCGTATTGGCAGAAGGCCGTTTGGTGAATCTAGGTTGTGCTACCGGTCACCCGTCGTTTGTAATGTCGAACAGCTTCACGAACCAGACCTTGGCTCAGATTGAGTTGTGGTTGCACAGCGACAAGTACGAGAACAAGGTATACACACTTCCTAAGCACTTGGACGAGAAAGTAGCTCGTCTGCACTTGGAGAAGATTGGTGTGGAGCTAGAGACGCTTCGCACAGACCAAGCGGACTACATCGGTGTAACGGTGGAAGGACCGTTCAAGCCGGAGCACTACCGCTACTAAAATTTTTAGATTTCCATTGCGAGCCGCGTCGAAGACGCGGCTCGCTCTTTTTACCCCCTATTTTTTGCCGTTGGCATAGTTTTTTAGACCTTTTAGGAGTAATAACTTACCCATGAGAAAAGCCCTTGTTGTTTTCATTGCACTCTTCGGGAGCATGGCCGCGAACGCCCAAGCGAACCTGGTGATTAAAGAAGTGGACATGGGTTTGTTGGCGGGATACCATACATTGTTGACCGACCCTGCGAATTTTGTCTTGGGAGAGGAATACGAAATGGGCGCTTATATGCACGAAACGACAAACGGTGCGCTGTTGGCGGTGACGACTTCTTATGTGCGCAACGGGGCCTTCGGCACGAATTATAATCTCCCATTTTACGCCATTGGCAAATTCTCCACGGCGAAGCTGAAGGTTGGTAAGTTGTGGGAGGGTAATTTCTTCGATGTGATGATCGCGACCGGCTTGGGGTATTTCTCTGGGGCCGATTACGCCGAAAAGCAAGGGATGATAGATTTGGTCTACTTGGACCCAGAAAACTCTGTATCCAACTTCACCATTCCCATTGAGTGCAACATTCAATGGTACGGTTTCGACGGCAGTATCAATGCCATCGCGCTCAAATACGAGCTCAATAGCTGGAACAACTACCTTGGGGTAGGATTCACGTATTTACTCTAAACATGTCTAGGACCTTACACAACGGTACCGCGAGCTTCATGCTATTGTGGGTGCATTTGGTGAGCCAATTCTTGATGTGGATGGACGAAGGGTATTACGATTTCCGGTGGATGAGTGATGGGTGGAATTGGGTCATTTACTTCATCTACACGACGCTTATTTTCTTCGTCAGTGCTGGATTTTACTGGCTCGTCTTTGGGAAGGGCCGGTGCTCGCCCTGGAAAGTAGGCCTTTCGGTTTTTGCTGGGTTTTTGCTCATGGCCGGCGTATTACTCCTGCTCTACGTGAATAGTGATTGGCGATGAGGGCATTTGAAAAAATTTGTTGCCTTGCGATTTCGTATTTTAGGGAAAACGAACCGCCTATGTTTTCTAAGATTTTACTTCGTCAATTATACCTGCCCATGGCAGGGATCATGCTCCTTTTTACTTGGATGAGCATGAATTTACTATTGCCTCGATTGGGAATCACCTTGGAGACCGGTGCCGATTTTTATAGAAGTTTTCTTTTTATGTGGATCCCAGGGACCGCTCTGGCTTCCATGCTATTTCAATATTGGTATTGGGAATGGCCAAAGGTGATCAAGTTCCCGGCTGTTGCTTTAGTCAGTACTGTAGTGGCCCTGTGGTTGGCTTTAATGGCCGCCGGGCCCCTGCCTGGATAGGGTAAAAAAAGCCCGTAAACGCAGTGTTCACGGGCCTTCTTTAAATGTATAGTGGCAATTAGCTACCGCAAGCTTCACATTCTGGATTGTCGATGCTACATGCTTTTGGTTGTTCTGCTTGCTCGAGTTCTTGAACGAAGCTAGCGAAGGAATCGTCCATTTGGAAATCATTTGCGCTCATGGTATATAGTGTTTTG
>Ga0255756_1001751_pt1 | contig 24357 bp, 23 predicted proteins | sample 011ome_20_FD_179956 | JGI IMG/M metagenome (GOLD analysis project Ga0255756, IMG submission 179956) | Coastal salt marsh microbial communities from the Groves Creek Marsh, Skidaway Island, Georgia - 011509CT metaG (version 2) | ecosystem: Environmental > Aquatic > Marine > Intertidal zone > Salt...
GTGGTCGTCGTCGTGGTCGTCGCCGTGGTCGTCGTCATCGTGTGAACTGTTCGAACCGCTGGACGTGCTCCCGGCGGCCGGCTGCGGCGCGGGTGCTTCCTGGGTCACGACCCAGTCGAATACGACTCCCTGGCTCTGGTCGACGTAGCCGGTGATGATCGAACCGTCGTGGCGAAGGACCGAGACGGCCCAGGCGTCGTACCCGGCGCGCGACGCCTGCTTGGCGCTCTTGACCACGCCACCGTTCGTGGCCTGAAGGACGATGCTCACGGCCTTGTCGACGGCGATCGTGCGAACTTCGGGCTCGCTCACCTGCTCGATCACCGGTTCGGCGGTGCGGCTGGGAGTGGCCGAGGGCTTGGGCTTCTGCTTTGCCTTGGCAGAGGGTGCCGGCGCGGCGGGGGCCTGGGCCGCGGCGACCTGCCCAGCGGGTGCCTTGACCTTCGGGACCTTGACCTTCGGCAGCGCCTCGGGTGAAACCTCGGTCAGGATCACCGGCTCCGTTGCTGAGTCGAAGGGAACTGGTGCCTCGGTGGAGGGGCTTGCCGGTGCATCGACGGCGACGATCTGTGTGGTCGTGCCTTCCGGCTGGCTGCTCGCGGTCGCATTGATGACGGCGGCGCTGGCCACCGATCCGGCGACGAGAATGCCACCAGCGGCGACCACGGCGGCGATGAGACTGGATCGCTCCACGGTGTCCTCCTTGAGGTTGTCCATCGGTTCTTCGTGCTGTTCTGAGCTTGCGTCTTCAGGCTAGGCAGGGCTCTGCCAGATGCGCACCAGCCGCGGGTTAAGCCCGGGTAAGGCCTGCCGCGTCGTGCTTGTCGGTGATCTCACGCTGAGGTCCCGGTGCGGGCACGAACCCGCGGGCGAGGAGTCCGACGACGATCAGGCTCGCGCCCGTGACGAGCAGGGCGAGAGACCATTCGGCCATGGCATCGGTGCCCGCGAGGATGTAGTGGGCGGTGGCGATGGGCCAGGCGGCGTAGGCGAGCAGGTGCGATCGCTTGAACCATCGATTGCCCGCTCGCCCCATCCGGGCACGCAGTCGCCCGAGGAAGGACACCGGCAGCAGGATCCAGAAGGCAATCGTCCCGAGGGCCACGGCGAAGGTCTCCCACGGAGCCGTTCCCGGAATGAGGATCTGCGCCACCGTGAAGTGGACGGCCGGGTCAACGAGCAGAAACGCCATGTGGACGAGAAGGAAGGCGATCGCCGTCGCTCCCAGCCAGCGGTGCAGATCCAGCAGCCGCATGGGATGGGCGAAGCGCCCGAGAAGCTGAGTGCGCAGGAGCAGGCCCCAGATCACGACGGCTGAGAGCAGCCCCCATGAGGTGATGCCGCTGGCGCGAATGATCAGCCAGGTCCACGGGATGTCAGCCATGGTTGGCCTCCTGGAGAGTGTCGGGCGTCTGCATGGCCATCGTGGACAGCAGCTGGTCGTCGGCCAGGAGGATCGCGGGGATGTCGAGCTCGTCCAGCCATGTGCGGGCGAGGTCGGATGGCTGAAGGAGCGCAGTAGTGGCAAGGACCTCCGCTCGCCAGGCAGCACCATCGACGACCGTGACCTGGACGAGATCGCTGCTGCTCATCGTGCCTGTTCGAGGATCGATGACGTGGTGGCGCCTGCCCTGCGCCCATCGGCGCTTCATGGTTGTCGAGGTGGCGATGCCCAAGCGGTCCGTCCCGGCCGGGAATTCGAGGATCTGGAGAGTGCGGTCCTCCAGGTCCCGGGGAAGACGTTCGTCATCAAGGCCCACGACCCATGGGACGTCGAGTGCGCCGGCGATCGAGATGTCGCCGCCCAGGTTCACGAGTACTGCGCGGGCGCCGGCAGCCGCCAGGTCCTCGGCGACGATGTCGGCTGCGAGACCCTTGCCGATCGCGCCGGGGTCGAGGCCGACCCCGAAGGGAAGTGAGACGGTGGCCGCTGATGCGTCCAGTCGCACGCCACTCATTCCAGGTGCCGGGATGACACTGATGTCTGTCGCGGCACCGGAAGCACGTGTGATCACGGTGGCGAAGTCAGCGTCGTAGCCGAGTCGATTCATGCTCTGCAGGACGGTGGGATCGAAGAGACCGCCGGAGAGCTCCCAGGCCTGGGCCATGCGTGAGACCAGCAGGAGCAGGTCCTCGCTGACTGCAATGGACCCAGCGCCGGCGCGCGCATTGAGCATGCTCAGCTCACTGGTCGGACGGAACCGGCTCCAGCACTGCTCGAGGATGTCGACGCGTTGGACGGCCAGACGAGCGAGCTCCTGCTCGAGTGCCCGATCATCGGCCTCGATGAGGATGTGGCAGTCCGTTCCCATGGCTCGGAACTGGACCGGCTTCATCCTTGCCTCCCGTGCTCGTCGAGTGATGGCTGATCGATCGTCAGCCTGTATGACTCGACGGTAGGGAACCACGGCACAGAGGCGATCCAATGCGAGGTAAAGGCCGGGTAAGGAGTGTCAGTCAGCATGAGGCGACGCCGCGCAGAGTGCACGCGTCACTCCCGTGGCGTGCCACGATGAGCACGTGAAGGTACTTGTCGTCGAAGACGATCCGGCAGTGTCGGAACCGCTCCTGTCGGGCTTGCAGCGCAACGGTATAGAGACCGAGCACGTCGCCTTTGCCAGCCACGTCCTCGCTGCCCTCGCAGGAGTCGACGTCGTGCTGCTGGACCTTGGTCTCCCTGACGGAGATGGCATTGATGTCCTGCGGGAGCTGCGCAAGGTCTCGGACGTCCCCGTCATCATCGCCACGGCCCGTGGTGACGAGACCGATCGGATCGTCGGGCTGGAGCTCGGAGCAGACGACTACGTGGTCAAGCCGTTCTCGGTGCGCGAGTTGGCGGCGCGAGTGCGTGCCGTTGCCCGCCGCCGTCGGGTGGACTCGTCTCTGGACTCCGGCCGCGTTGTGGTCGATCGCGGACGACATCGAGTAGTGGTCGACGGCGCCGAAGTCGATCTCACGGCGAAGGAGTTCGACCTCCTTGCCGTCCTCGCCGAGGAGCCGGGTCGCGCTGTCACGCGCCAGGAGCTGTTCGCCCGCGTCTGGGATCCGGTGTGGGTCGGCACTGGCAAGACGTTGGATGTTCACGTCGCGTCACTACGCAAGAAGCTGGGTGACCCCGCACTCGTGGAGACGGTGCGCGGGGTCGGCTATCGGCTCGCGGTGGACGGCACGTGACTCGCCGCCTGATCCTCGCGATGGCCGTCCTTGTGGCGCTCGTCGCTGCGGCACTGGCGATTCCCATGGCAATAGTCGTCGCCAACGATCAGCGCGCAGCGTTCATCTCCGGCCTTGAGGTCGACACTCTGACGACAGCAGCATCGATGTCGGCAGAGCCGTTCGTGGACTGGCAGTCGACCGCGGTTGAGACGGCGCTTGCGACGGGTGCGCGCGTTGTCGTCGTGGGACCGGATCGCACGCTCAGGGCCGACAGTGGGGAGACGGTCCTGGACCGGCCGTTCGACCGACCGGAGATCGTGGCTGCGCTCAACGGTTCTCTCACGTCCGACATCCGCATGTCGCAGACGATGGGCGAGGACCTTCGATACGTCGCGGCGCCGATCATTCAGAACTACGACGTCGTGGGAGCCGTTCGACTGTCGCTGCCGGAGTCGAACGTCAATGAGGAGGTCCAGGAGACTCAGCGGTGGCTGACGTTGTTCGTGATCACGGTGGTCATCACTGCCGGTCTGGTCGCGTGGATCCTGGCCCGATCCATTGCGGCGCCTCTGCGGCATCTGGCCCAAGTGGCCGAGGACCTGCCGGATGATCTCGACCTGCGGGCCGAGGTCACCGAAGGACCGCCAGAGGTGCGCGCCGTCGCAATCGCCCTGAACGGCACCGCTCAACGGCTGTCCGGAATCCTCGGCCGCACCCAGCGGGTGGCGGCTGATGCGTCCCACCACCTGCGAACCCCACTGACGGGTGTGCGACTGCGGCTGGAGGCGATCGAGGACATCACCGATCAGCCCGATGTCGCGCGGGAAGCGCATGCGGCCACGGCAGAGGTGGATCGGTTGACCTACCGCATCGAGCAGGTCCTCGAACTCGCGCGCAGTGATGCTGGGTCGGCTCCCATCGTGGAGCAGGACGTCACGGAGATCGTGCGCGAGCGTGTTGAAGCCGCCGGAGTGATGTTCGGTGAACGCGGTATCGAGCTCAGCAGCGACTTGGCTGACGGCATTGTTCTGGGCGCACCGCGCGGGAGCGTCAGTCGTCTCGCCGACGAACTCCTGGCCAATGCGCTGACGTACGCCCGAGGTCATGCAGAGGTGCGGCTGAGCAGGGTGCCGGGGGCGATTCGACTTTCCGTGTCGGACGATGGGCCGGGCGTGCCGGCCGCCGAACGGGATGCGATCTTCGACCGGTTCCGACGAGGAACCACCTCGATCCCAGGTGGCTCAGGGCTGGGCCTCGCTCTGGTGCGCGAGACGGTCATGAGCATGGGTGGTTCAGCGCGGGCCGAGGAGTCGAGCGCCGGCGGGTTGCTGGTGACCCTAGAGCTGCCCAGCGGAGCGCAGGCGACCCAGTCGGCCCACTAGGGCGATGGGGATTCGGCCGGAAGGAGCCGGTCGGGAGAATCAGGCCGGAAGGATTCGGTCGGGAGAATCAGGCCGGAAGGATTCGGCCCATGCCGCTGTACGTGCGACCCCACCATGATCCACTGATCGGACTGACCCGCACTCGTTCGCCGTAGCCGGGGGCATCGATCATCTTGCCGTTACCGATGTAGATGCCGACGTGGTGCGCCCCACGCTTGAAGAAGAAGACGAGGTCACCGGGCTGCGCCTGGCTCTTCTTGATCCTCTTCACCTTCGCCCACTGGGCCCGCGAGTGGTGCGGGAGGTCTCGGCCCGTGGCGGTCTTGTAGACGAACCGGGTCAGGCCCGAGCAGTCGAAGGCGTCCGGACCGGTCCGGCCCGCGGCGTAGCGATCACCGATCTGCTTGCGCGCCACTTGGACGATCCGGGTTCGGACCTGATGGATGCGGGCCATCCGGGTGGCGCGAATCGCGCTCTGCCGGTCACGCCGGATCTCGTCAGGAGTGCGGGAGCGCGCGTCGATCGAGACGATCGATGGGGTGGCCGGCTCGGGCACTGTGGGAGGGGCGGTGGTGGCAGCGGAGTCCGGAGCCGTCTGGGAGGCGACCTGGGCGGACGTGCTGGTTGCGGGCAGTCCGACGGCCACCGCGCCGGTGAGCAGGACACCGAGGGCGAGGGAGACGCCGAGAACACGAGGGCGCGGACCGGAGTCACGCATGAGGGTCCAGAGTGCCAGCAGTCGTGTCACGGTGTCCCTTCCCTCCCTTGTCGCCTCGTCCGGCGGGCGATCCGGCCCGTCGCAAGGCTCTTGACGCTAAGCGGGTGCCTTGGTCTCGAAATGGTCTCGTCCGTATTGCGGAGACCTGCTAGGACGGTCGTGATGATGGTCACAAATTCTCACGGGGGCCCCACCAGCCACATCTGCAACAGGAGAACCAGAGGTTCGGGCAATCCGCTGCGCACCCCGTCTAGCGGTACTAGCGTCCGATCCGAACCCCCGCAGCACCCCCTGGCGCCGGGGCAGACACGACTCGGAGGACTCCATGGACGACTCGGTTCAGCAGCACAAGTACACGCTCACCGAAGATCAGATGCCCACGACCTGGTACAACATCGTGGCCGATCTGCCTGAGCCCCCGCCCCCGCCGCTGCACCCGGGCCGCATGGACCCGGTCGGACCGGAGGACCTCGCTCCGCTGTTCCCGATGGACCTGATCATGCAAGAGGTGTCCACCGACCGGTACATCGACATTCCCGGTGGCGTCCTCGACGTCTATCGCCAGTGGCGCCCGTCCCCGCTCTTCCGTGCGCGTCGCCTCGAGAAGGCACTCGACACACCCGCCCGCATCTACTACAAGTACGAGGGCGTCTCGCCTGCGGGCTCGCACAAGACGAACACGTCGGTGCCGCAGGCGTACTACAACAAGAAGGAAGGCACGACCAAGCTCACCACCGAGACGGGTGCGGGTCAGTGGGGCACCGCGCTCTCCTTCGCCTGTGCGCTGTTCGACCTCGAGTGCGAGGTGTGGCAGGTGGGTGCGTCCTACGACGCCAAGCCGTACCGCCGCCTGATGATCGAGGCCTTCGGCGGAAGCGTCCACCGCTCACCGTCCGACCTGACCGCCATCGGCCGTGAGCTGGCCAAGGATCCGAAGAACTGGTCCGGCTCGCTCGGCATCGCCATCTCCGAGGCCGTGGAGGTCGCCGCCACGAACGAGAACGTGCGCTATGCGCTCGGCTCGGTGCTCAACCACGTGCTCCTGCACCAGACGATCATCGGCGAGGAGGCCCTCCTGCAGATGGAGATGGCAGGAGACACCCCCACGCTCATCGTCGGCTGCACAGGTGGCGGCTCCAACTTCGCCGGCCTGACCTTCCCGTTCCTTCGGGAGAAGATGGCCGGGAAGATCAACCCGCGGATCCTGGCCGTCGAGCCTGCTTCCTGCCCGTCGTTGACGAAGGGCGTGTACGCGTACGACTTCGGCGACACGGCCGGCATGACGCCGCTGATGAAGATGCACACCCTCGGGCACGACTTCATCCCCGATCCCATCCATGCAGGTGGCCTCCGGTACCACGGCATGGCACCACTCATCTCCCACATCTACGAGCTGGGGCTGTTCGATGCCGAGTCCGTCCCCCAGACGGAGTGCTTCGCGGCCGCAATCCAGTTCGCCCGCACGGAGGGCATCGTCCCGGCTCCCGAGCCGACGCATGCCCTTGCCAAGGCAGTCGAGGCGGCCCTGCTGGCCAAGGAGACTGGCGAGGAGACGGTGATCCTCACGGCACTGTGCGGACACGGCCACTTCGACCTCGCGGCCTATGACGCCTACCTCAGCGGCACGATGGTCGACGAGGAGGTCAGTGACGAGCGGTTCGCCGAGGCGCTCGCCACCCTCCCGCAGGTCAACGCCTGACGCAGCACGTCACACCGCACACCCGTGGTTGCCGATGCCTGGCCCGTTGTCGGGGTGTCTCGCGAATCGAGACCCCGACAACGGGCCAGGCATCGGTAGGGTGGCCGGGTGAGTTCGCCGCAGCCTCGGGCCGCCCTGGCCAAGGGCCTGATCTTCGTGGGTGCGGCGACGATGGTCGGCAACGGCGCCGCCTACCTGCTGAGCATGGTCTCAGCCCGCATTCTCACGCCGGCCGAGTTCGGCGCCCTCGGAGCTCTCCTCGGCCTTCTCGTCATCATCAGCACCGTCGGCATCGCCACGCAGGCATTCACTGCCCGTCGGGTGGCCGTTGCCGGCGGTGACCGTGCGTCCGTCGAGGGCGAGGCCATCCGGCTCGCGGCTCTCGTGGCCGGCTTCATCATCGCCGCGGGAGCCATCCTCGCCTGGCCGGTGGGCGCGATCTTCCAGATTCCGGCACTCGCGGTTGCCGCCGGGGTCGGATCCATCGGCTTCGTCATCATCGGTTCCGCCGCCATGGGCATCGCGCAGGGCCGCGAGGAGCACCTGCGGCTGAGCTGGGCCTTCATCGCCAACGGCGTCGGCCGCGCGGCGGGCGGTGTCATCGGGGTCGTCGTCCTCCAGAGCGTCACCGGTGTCGGTATCGGTGTCCTGCTCGGTTGCGCGGTGGGCGCTGCCATCTCCTACCGGCTCATCTGCCCCGGGGCCTGGGCGTCGTCCGTGGCCAAGGGAGTGCCTGCCGAGTTCGGGCACGTGGTCCATGCCCTGATGGTGCTGTTCACTCTCACCAATGTCGACGTCCTCCTGGCACGCATCTTCCTGACGGAGAATCAGTCCGGGGAGTACTCGGTTGGTGTGCTCCTCGCCAAGATCGCCTTCTTCCTGCCCAACGCGATCATCATCGTGCTCTTCCCCAAGATGACCGGAGGTCGCAGCAACCGCACTGTCTATCTGGCGACCGGGCTCACGGCCGTCGTCGGTCTTGTCATCACGGGCTTCAGCTTCGCGTTCGGCGACCTCGTCGTGCGCATCCTCGGTGGGGCGCAGTACACCGAACTCGGCTCGGAGGCGTGGCTGTTCGCGCTCGAGGGCTCTGCGTTCGCCCTCGTCCAGGTTCTCCTGTACGCGCGCCTGGCAACACAGGACCAGCGCGCCGTCGTGGCCGTCTGGGCGGCCTTGGCCGTGCTCGTGGCCGTGGTGGCGCTGTGGCGCCACGACTCCGTCGCAGAGATCGTCACGTCGGTCGTCGTCGTGTCCCTTGCCCTCACCGTCGTCGGCCTGATCATGGATCGACGACACGCTCCGGGAGTCCCCATCCCGGTCGAATCCGCTGAGTAGGCGTGTCGAATCGTCGCCTGGAAGGTTCGGCGCCGCCGGAATGGCAGCATGCACAGAGAACGCATGAGCGATGACAGGGAGTGAGATGTCCGACGAGCCGCAGGGTGATCAGGTCGAGCAGAAGCCGACCGCGGCTGATGACGGCATGGGTGCCACCAGCCCGTCGCGGACGTCCGACGACTCGACTCAGGAGCTCCCTGCCGTCGCGGGGCCCGTCGTGGACGACGAGATGCTCGCAGCCTTCGAGGGGACGGTGGAGCCGGCCATCGTGGCCATGGAGGACGTGGCTGTCGTGGAAGCTGTCGAGGGTGCTGATGTCGCCGATGCCGCCGATGCCGCCGATGCCGCTGAGGAAGACGCCACGGACGTGCCCGAGGTCATCGCTGTCGCCGCGGTCGTCGTCACCGAACCCGCTCCCGTCGTCGTCGAACCCGCACCTGTCGTCGTCGAGCCCGTGCCTGCTGTCGAGCCCGTACCCGTGATCACGCCGACCGGCTCGCCGGATGGACCGGTGTCCCACGCGGCGCCACGACGGTCCGCCTGGCCACTGGTCTTCACCACTGTGGGCGTGATCCTCGCCCTGATCGCCGTCGGCGCCGCAGGCGTCTACGTCGGACGTGAGACCGCTCCGGCACCGGGCGTTGTCGTTCAGAACGAGGCTTCGGCGACCGAGACCGCCGCATCCGCGTCGATGGCGGTCGGCCCGCTGCCGGTCCCCGCTCCTGGGACCTTCCTGATCACGACGGCTCGTGTGCCCACTGCGACGTGGCCCGTGATGCTCAACTCGGCCGCATCCCTCCCCGACGACGCGGGAGCGGCGCCGGGGTACCGCCTCGTCAACGCAGGCATCAGCGGGGCACAGGTCGCCGGAATCCTGAGCACCTCCTTCGGCGCCAGCGGCCCCGCGGTCGAGACCGACACCGGTTGGGAGGTCGGCAATGCCGACGAGCCGCATGTGACGGTCAGGCGTGATCCGCTGTTCTCCTGGCTCTATGAGGACCCCGCGGCACTGGCCCTGCCTCCGGTCGCTCCGCCGCTGGATCCGGCAGAGGCCATCAGCAGCAGCACCGATGCTCTCGCCGGAATCGGTGTCGACATCTCCACCGTCGAGTACGACATCTCCACGGTCGACGGCCGTACGGGGGTGAACGCCTGGCAGATGGTCGGTGAGCAGCGCACCCAGCTCGGCTGGAGCCTCATCTTCGACACGGACAGCACGATCCTGCGGGCGAGCGGCTTCTCGTCGGGGCTCGAGGGCGTTCCGGACTACCCGGTCGTCGGCGCAGCGACGGCGATAGCGCGGTCGCAGCAGTCGCCCTGGACGGCTCTGCCGGCCAGTCCGATCACCGGGCCTACTGACGGCACGGAGGACGCTCCGGTTCCGGCCCCGAATGCGTCGGGCGTTCCGGCGGTGGACGTCCCCATGTCAACCGTGGACGTCACCTCGGCGGAGCTCGGCCTGGCCCAGTACTGGCAGCCGGACGGCAGCATCCTGCTGCTTCCGTCCTACATACTCACGGGTGCTGACGGCAGCACGTGGTCGCTCCTCGCCGTCGCCGAGACCGCAGTGTCGTTCGTCAATCAGCCGTTCCCTGCCGGAGCTGCCGCGGACGGCTTCATCGCGGAGCCGTTCCCGTCCTCCGATGGAGCCGAGGACGTGACGGATGCGAGCGTCACGGGCGACGAGCTTCCCGTCGACAGTGGCGCGGAGGACGTCGGGGTCGTGGACGAGAACGGCGACACGGTGTTCGATCCGGCGAGTGACCCGGCGGCAGCGGAGTAAGGCTCCCCCCACTACGGTTGTGCACTTAGGCGAGGTGGCAGAGCGGCCGATTGCAGGCGCCTTGAAAGCGCCCGAGGGGAAACCCTCCGGGGGTTCAAATCCCTCCCTCGCCGCGTGATGGGTAGTGGGATTTGGGAGGAGGGCATCGCTCTTGCGGTGTCCGACGGTTCCCTCCCTCGCGGGGTGATGCCCATGGTGGTGCTGGTCGTCATCGACATTGCGGTGGTGATGACGGTGTCGATCGGCATTGGCGCTTGGGCTCCTCGGTGGCCGGCCCGCTGGTTGTCATCGGACCCGGTGCCGCTGCGGCAGCTCCCGTGGGAGTCGCCGGCCTATTTCCGCCGGCTCCAGGTGCGCAGGTGGACGCGGATCCTTCCGGAGATGGGAGGAACCTTCGGGGGACAGAGCAAGGATTCCCTGCCCGGGCACGATCCTGAGGCGCTCGCGACGTACCTCGTCGAAGTGCGGCGGGCGGAGTGGGTCCACTGGGCGTCCCTCGCCAGCGCCGTTGTCCTCTTCGCCTTCTCGCCATGGTGGCTGGCACTGCCCTTCCTGCTGGTTGTCACTGCGGGTAACGTCCCCTTCCTCATCGTCCTGAGGAACAATCGGTTTCGAATCCAACGCATCATCGATCACGAGAGCAGGCACTCATGAGCAACGCCACCGGCAGCACCTTCGGAATCAACTCGATGGTGGGTCGTCTTGCACGCGTGGCCGTTCGCCCGCCCTCATCCCGAGGGGACTATGTGGTGGCCCATTGGGCGGAGCCGCTGGATCTGGATCTGCTGGCTCGCCAGCACGCAGACTTCGTCGCGCTTCTGGAGCGACTCGGATGCGAGGTCGAGGTGCTGTCTCCCGTTGACGACATGCCGGACGCGATCTTCACCTATGACCCGGCCTTCGTCGTTCCCAATGGCGTGATCGAGCTCCGGGGCGCCAAGGAGGTGCGCAAGGGCGAGCCGCCGCTGCTCACGGTTGAGCTGGAGGACCTGGGAGTCCCGGTGGCAGGACGGCTGGTCGAGCCGGCGACCGCGGATGGCGGGGACCTGTTCTGGCTGGACGCCACGACCCTCGCCGCAGGCCGCACCTACCGGACCAACCAGGCCGCTCACGACCAGCTGCGCGCCATCCTCGAGCCCATCGGCGTTACCGTCGAGACGTTCGACCTCCCGCATGATCTGGGCCCCGAGTACTGCCTCCACCTGATGTCCGTGGTCTCACCGGTCCGGGAGAACCTCGCGGTCGTCTATGAGCGCCTTGCACCGGTGGCCCTGCTGCAGGCGCTGGCCGCTCGCGGAATCGAGACGGTCAACGTGCCCGAGGAGGACTACCTGTCCCTCGGCTGCAACATCCTCGCGGTGGCTCCGGGAGTCGTCGTGATGGCGCAGGGCAATGACGCCACGGCCAAGGCGCTGCGTGACCACGGAGTCGAGGTGCACATGTACGAGGCGAGTGAGATCAACAAGGGCGAGGGTGGGCCGACCTGCCTGACCCGCCCGCTGCTGCGCGGGTAGTCACGTCCCGCCTGACGGGGATCTAGCGCGGGATGTACTTGGAGGGGTTGACCGAGCGCCCGTTGAGCTCGGCGCCGATGTGCAGGTGCGAGCCCGTCGTATTGCCCGTGTGGCCGACGGCTCCCAGTCGCGAATCCACGGTGACGCGGGCGCCCTTGCTGACGTTGATGCGCGACAGGTGTGCGTACGTCAACTCCACGCCATCCACGCACCGCACGACCACGTGCTTGCCGGCCCAGGTTCCGCGGTTGCCGGCGAACAGGACCACTCCGGTGCACGCGTTATCAACTGCGTCGCCCTCGGCAGCGTCGTAGTCGATTCCGTCGTGGGAGCCGTGGAGCCACCAGGAGCCTCGTTCACCGAAAGCTGCAGTGACGGGTCTGCTGCCCATCGGATTCGCGTAGGCCGCACCTCGCTGATTCCGGGACGGTTGCGCGCCACGCTCATCCTCCGACGCCGCTGTCGCGGCGGGTGCCGCCGCGACGAGCGTCACCCCGAGGGCAGCACACGTCGCGGCGGTCGCAATCCGCCGCTTTGTCGGACCCAGCATTGCTAAAGCGTCGAGGTGTCCAGAACGAACCGGTACTTGATGTCGCTTGCGACAACGCGCTCCCAAGCCTCGTTCACCTTGTCGAAGCCGATGACCTCGATGTCCGCGCCCAGACCATGCTCGCCACAGAAGTCGAGCATCTCCTGAGTTTGGGGTATGCCACCGTTGTTCGTTCCGGAGATACGTCGGCGATGGCTGACCAGATTGAACGCGCTGAACGTGAGGTCATTCTCCGGGAGGCCGACGATCACCATCGTTCCGTCGAAGTCGAGCAGGCGCAGGTAGGTGTCGAGGTTCGTCATCGCCGAGGCCGTGTTGATGATCAGGTCCAAGGACGCATTGGCGGCCTTCATGGCCTCCTTGTCGCTGGACAGCAGGAAGTGCTTGGCGCCCAGGCGGTAGCCGTCCTCCTCCTTGTTCGGCGAGTGGCTGATGAGCGTCACCTCGGCGCCCATGGCGGCGGCGATCTTCACACCCATGTGGCCGAGGCCGCCGAGGCCGACGATGCCGACGCGAACGCCCGGGCCTGCCTTCCACTCGGCCAGCGGCTGGTAGAGGGTGATGCCGGCGCACAGGAGCGGGGCGGCGACGTCGAGGCCGAGACTGTCAGGGATGTGGAAGACGAAGTCCTCGTTCGTGACGACGTGCTTGGCGTAGCCACCGTACGTGGGGGTGACGCCGTCCATCTCGTACCCGTTGTACGTGGGGGCGATCTGGACGGAGCAGTAGGACTGCTCACCCTTCTGGCAGGTGGGGCAGGTTCCGCAGGAGCCGACGTTGCAGCCCACGCCCACACGGTCACCGACCTTCACGCCGGTGACGTCCGATCCGACCGCACTGACGACGCCAGCGATCTCATGTCCGGGGACCATCGGGAAGATCGAGGTGAACCACTCCTCGCGCGCCTGATGGATGTCGGAGTGGCAGATACCTGAGAACTTGATGTCGATCCCGACATCGTGTGGGCCGAGGTCGCGTCGGGGCACATCGAAGGGCTCCAACGGGGCCTTGGCGGTCGGTGCGGCGTAGCCGGGAACGTTCATCAGATTCTCTCTTCTGTATCGGGACGTGCTCATCCTGTCATCGGCACGCGGATCGCACCACGTGACCGTCAGATCTGGAAGATCTCCTCAAGCTCATGCCGCATCACCGCTCCGCTGAGTTCCTGACCGGTCCACAGCCGGGCGTTGATGAGCGCCTGATTGACGAGCATGCCGAGTCCGTCCAGAGGCGTGCAACCATGGTCCTGGGCGGATCGAAGGAAGCCCGTCATCGGCGGGTTGACGACGACGTCGGCCACGACTGTGCCGGGTTCGACGGTCCCCATGTCGACGTCGGGAGTGTCGCCCTCATTCGGATGGAACCCGATGGATGTGGCGTTGATCAGGACGCCGGTGCCATGTGGCACGTGCAGGCGCGGAGTCCAGGGCAGGTAGCGACCGGCAGCGGAAGTCCGTGTGTCGATGAGGTCGGCGACGGCCTGACCTCGTTCGGGGGTGCGGTTCACGATGGTGATGCTCAGGGCACCCGCGAGGGCCACCTCGACGGCGATGGCGCGGGCTGCTCCCCCCGCGCCCAGGATCACCACATGCTGCCCGGAAGGGTCACGCACGGGTCGCAGCGAGGCGACGAAGCCCTGTCCGTCGGTGTTCTCACCGATCAGGCGCGGGGTTGCACCGCTGCGATCGATGACCACGGTGTTGACCGCTCCGATGATCTCGGCCGACGTCGCGAGCTCGTCGAGGTGGTCGAGTACGGCGACCTTGTGGGGGATCGAGCAGTTGAAGCCCCTCCATCCCATCGCCACGGCCCCGCGCACGGCGTCGGCCAGATTCGCCGGAGGGACTTCGCAGTTGATGTACCGGAAGTCGAGGCCTGCGTCAGCGAAGGCGGCCTCCATGATGGCGACCGTTGGATTCTGCGCGGCAGACGTGGAAAAGGATCCGGTCAACTCCGCGCAGAAGGTTCTGTCGGTCATCGATTGCTCCAGGCTCACGTGGGTGGGGATTGAGAGCCTATCTGCACTACACACGCCACGTGGCTGCTGGAGAATGCCCTCATGACAATTCGAGTAGGCATCATCGGAGTCGGCAATATCGGCGCGTCGCATGCGCGGGACCTCTCCTCGCGAGTCGCTGGATCGTCGGTGTCGGTGGTCTACGACTTCGACCAGGCACGAGCCGTGCAGGTGGCCGAAGCGGTCGGGGCGCGCGCAGTGGCCTCCTACGCCGACGTCATCGATGCTGCTGATGTGGACGCCGTACTCATCGCGTCCCCCGATCAGTTCCATGCCGAGCAGGCGTTGGCCTGTCTTGCTGCGGGTAAGCCCATGCTCTGTGAGAAGCCACTCGCTCCCAGCGAGGATGAGGCGAGACGTGTGCTGGACGCTGAGGTTGCGCTGGGACGCCAGCTGATCATGATGGGGTTCATGCGCCGGTTCGATCCGGGCTACCTGGAGCTGAAGGGCCAGCTCGGCCCCGAGGGCATCGGCGACCCGCTCACGATCCGGAACTCGCACCGCAATGAGATCGCGCCCTACGGACTCGACAGCGCGCTGAGCATCACCAACTCTGCGATCCACGAGATCGACATCAACCGCTGGCTGACGGACGACGAGTACGCCTGGGTCGAGGTCATCACCGGACGCAACGGCCCGCTGACGCCCGAAGGCCAGCACGATCCGCTGTTCCTGCTGTTGAAGACGGCTGCGGGCACGATCATCGACATCGAGATGTACGTCCAGTCTCAGCTGGGATACGAGGTCACCTGCGCCGTGACGGGCGGAACGGGCGCAGCAGAGATGGCCGACGGGGCCTACGTGACCACTTCACGACGTCTGCACCGCGGACATGGCCTGCCTGAGCAGTGGCTCGGCCGGTTCCAGGAGGCCTACCGGCTTCAGTTGCAGGGGTGGATCACTCACCTGGAGACGGGTGGACCCATGCCGGGCGCGAGCACCTGGGACGGATACGTGGATGCCCTGGTCGCGACCCGTGCGATCGAGTCCATGCGCTCCGGTCAACGCGTCGACATCGTCCTGCCGCCGAAACCGTCGCTATATGCGTGATGCTCGTTTCTCCCGCGAGGAGGGAGAAACGAGCATCAGAGGCTGAAATGCGGTGCGTTTAGCTCACTGGTCCCGCGACGCGGGACAAATGATCAGTTGACGGGAGTGAGCTGCTGCTCGTTCTCCGGAACAGTCATCGCCCCGGTCATCACGGCCACGACATCGTTCATGGATGCCGATCTCGGTGTGACGACCGCTGCTCGCTTGCCGAGGCGCGCGATGTGAATCCGATCGGCCACCTCGAACACCTGCGGCATGTTGTGCGAGATGAGGATCACGGACAGACCACGCTCGCGAAGGTCCTGAATCATCTTGAGAACGCGGGCCGACTCGTTGACGCCAAGGGCTGCTGTCGGCTCGTCGAGGATGATCACCTGGCTGCCGAAAGCGGCCGCTCGAGCAACGGCGACTGCCTGACGCTGACCACCCGAGAGAGTCTCGACGGCCTGCGTGATGTTCTGCAGGGTGCTGATGCCGAGGTCCTTGAGGTGTTGTGCGGAGTCGGCGCGCATCCTCTTCTTGTCCAGAGTGCGGAAGAGCGCCCCCACGACCCCAGGCTTGCGCTCCTCGCGGCCGAGATAGAGGTTGCTGGCGATGTCGAGGGCCGGCGCTACCGCGAGAGTCTGGAAGACCGTTTCGACGCCGTGGCGGCGAGCCTCACTCGTGCTCTTGAATTCGACCCGGTCGCCGTTGATGAACATCTCCCCTGAATCCGGGATGTGCGCACCTGAGAAGCACTTGATCAGGCTGGACTTGCCCGCGCCGTTGTCGCCGACCACGGCGAGGACCTCACCGGGGTACAGCTCAAGGTCGGCGCCGTCGAGAGCGACAACCCGTCCGAAGGTCTTGATCAGATGCTTGCCCTGGACGATGGGACTGACGGTCGTGGTGGCGGTCATGCCTTTACCTTCCTGATCCATTGGTCGGTGGCGACAGCGATGATGACGAGGATGCCGATGGCCAGGACTCGGTATGCCTGGTCGAGACCGGCCAGAGAGAGTCCGTTCTGCACGACGGTGATGATGAATGCGCCGATCAAGGTGCCAAGGATGGTGCCTCGGCCGCCGAAGAGCGACGTGCCACCGATCACGACTGCCGTGATGGTGTCGAGGTTCAGCAGTGGATCGGGGTTCGGGCTCGCCGAGCCGACGCGGCCGATGGTCAGCCAGGCAGCGATGCCGACGATGAGGCCGGCAACGACGTAGACACTGAAGACCACGCGCTTGGTGGAGATGCCGGACAGCTCGGCTGCGTTGGGATCGTCACCGACCGCGTAGACGTGCAGACCCCATGCGGTGTTCTTGAGGATGTAGCCGAAGATCGCGTACAGGATCAGCATGAGCACGACGCCGTAGAGGAGCTGGAACTCGCCGATCTGGAAGGTGTTGCCCAGCCACTGCATGACCTCGGGCATTTCCGGCTTCTGAATCGTCCGTGCCTTGAACAGGATGAGGGTCAGCGCAGTGAAGACCGACAACGTGCCCAGTGTGACGATGAAGGGGGGCAAGCTGAGTCTGACGATCAGGAAGCCATTGATCACCCCGGTGAGGACGCCGACGAGGATGCCGATGAAGATCGCCAGATAGGGGTTCTGTCCGGCAATCGGCAGCACATTCGACGCCGTCACGTATACGGCCAGGTTGGCCATCGCCATCTGGGCCAGAGTCGTCGCTGCACCGATGCTGAGGTCGATGCCCGCGGTCAGGATGATCAGCGTCTGGGCGATCGCCAATGTGCCGACGACAACCGTCTGCTGAGTGACGAACGAGATGTTCTGCGGAAGCAGGAAGCGCTCGTTGAGGAGGTAGAAGATGACGACGGCGACGACGAGGACGATCAGTGGGCTGAGGTAGGGGTACTTGTGCAGTACTCCCTGGATGCGCTGAAGCGTGGTTCGGCGCTCGACAAACTCGTCAGCGAGATCAGTGGGGGTTGCAGTGCTCAAGGCTGGTGCCTCCCGGCGATGCGAGAACAGGTGTTCGTGAGATTACTTGCTTGGACGTGACGCGGGGCGGCAATCCGAAGATTGCCGCCCCGCGCACTGCCGAAATAACGGCTGGGATTTAACCCCAGGCGTTGTCGATGCAGTACTGAGCGCTCTCCTGCGGTGCGGAGGTGACCGTGTCCATCGGGTCATCCGTGCACAGGGTCACGCCGGTGTCGAAGAACTGGCCGTTGGCCGAGGTGTTCTCCGGAGCAGCGCCACCATCAGCGATGGTCTTGATGGCCTCGACGCCGAGGGACGCCATGCGCAGCGGGTACTGCTGCGACGTGGCCTGGATGTCGCCAGCCTTGACTGCCTCGACACCTGCGAGACCGCCGTCGACCGACACGATGATGACGTCCTGGCCAACAGTCTTGCCGGCGGCCTTGAGGGCCTCAGCAGCACCGAAGGCGGTGGGCTCGTTGATCGTGTAGACGACGTTGATGTCGGGGTTCTTGGAGAGGCAGGTCTCCATGCCCGTCCTGCCGCCGGCCTCGTTCGCACCAGTGGCCTCGAGGCAGACGATCTCGTAGTCGCCGCCGGCGCCCGTGGAGTAGGTGCCGGTTGCAGCTGCCGAGGACATGTCCTCAAGCGTCGGCACCTCGATGCCCATGCCCTTGAGGAAGCCGTTCGCGCGGCAGTAGTCGACGGACACGACGCGGTCGTTGAAGATGACCAGCTCGGCGATCGTCGCCTTCTCACCGTTCAGCTTGCCTGCGGCCCACTGGCCGATGGCCTCGCCCGCGAGGCAGTTGTCGGTGGCGAAGGTGATGTCGACGACGTCCGGCGGATCAGTCGGGGTGTCGAGTGCGATGACGTAGAGGCCCGCGTCGCGCGCCTTCTTGATGGCATCGTTGACGTTGACGGACATCGGGGTGATGAGGATGCCGGCCTGGCCCTGAGCGATCGCGTTCTCGATCAGCTCGATCTGGCCAGCGTCGTCGCCCTCTTCCTTGCCGGAGCCGACGGTCAGGTCGACGTTGAGCTCTCCGGCCTTCTCCTTCGCGCCGGCCTGCATGGCGACGAAGAACGGGTTGGTGGAGTCCTTGGTGATGAGCGAGACGGCAACGGCGTCGCCCTCGGCCATCGGCTCCTCGGCAGCGGCCTCGGATGCGGCGGGCTCGGTGGTGGCCTCGTCGCTCGAGCCCGAGCTGCAGGCCGCGAGCGTGACGGCGGCGACGCCGGCCACCGCGACTGCGGTGAACGTGCGACCGCGTGTCAAGCGGTTGATCATGTGGAATCCCTTCGAAGGGTGGGTTGGGTGTGACATCAAGGTCACGTGCTATGTCTAACTGCTACCGGTGCTCGGCACCAGTCGAGCGCTCAGTTGATACCGAAGCGTTACGACGGTGCCGCCACCCGCGGCCTAGCCACAGGAGCGTGTCCTGGCGCCGCCAGTCCCCACAAGCACGGTTCTGACAACGTTGTCTTATTTGTAGTGCCCGGGCGCCTGTAGTGCAAGAGCAAGGGTGCAATACTCCTGATTCGTAATGACAACGTTATCTGGCACCGGGGTCCCTGAGGGACGTGAGCGCGCGACCATGCGGGATGTGGCCGCCCGCGCCGGCGTGAGCCTCAAGACCGTCTCTCGGGTCGTCAACCACGAGGCAGGGGTGCGCCCCGAGCTCATCGCCCGGGTCACCAGTGCCGCAGACGAACTGCACTATCGACCCAATCTGACGGCCAGCAGCCTGCGCCGCTCGGATCGTCGCACGGCAACGATCGGCCTCCTCGTCGACGACGTGGCCAACCCCTTCTTCGCCGACATCCACCGGGGCGTCGAGGAGGTGGCGCGCGAGCGCGGCGTGGCTGTGATGGCCGCCAGCCTGGACCGTCGCGACGAGGTTGAGGCTGACATCGTCCGCACCTTCGCGTCCCGCCGCGTCGACGGTCTCCTGCTCGTGCCGACTGCGCGCGATCAGGCATATCTCGCCGACGAGATCGGCAGCGGCTGGCCAGTGGTCTGCGTCGACAGGGCGCCAAGTGGGGTCAACGTCGACGTCGTTGTGGCTGACAACCGTGAAGCGGCTGCCGTCGCCACACGTCACCTGCTGTCGCGCGGGCACCGCCGGATCGGCTTCCTCTGCGACGAGTCGACTCTGATGACGGCGCAGGAGCGGCATCGGGGCTTTCAGGATGCGATGGCTGAAGCGGGCGTCGAGGTCTCTGCGGAATGGGTGCGATTCGACGTCGACTCCGTCGACGACGGCGATGTCGTAACGCGTCAGCTCCTGTCGGGGCGGCAGGCCCCCACGGCACTCTTCACTGCCCAGAACTACGTCACGATGGGCGCATACAGAGCACTCCATCAGCTTCAGCGTCAGGAGTCCGTGGCTCTGATTGGCTTTGACGACTTCGCGATGGCCGATGTCCTGCAGCCGGGTGTCACCGTCATCTCACAGGACGCGCGCCGGATGGGACGCGAGGCGGCCGAGGTGCTGTTCAGGCGCATGGATGGAGATACGTCTCCGATCTCCGCGCAGGTGGTGCCGTGCTCCCTTGTCACTCGAGGATCTGGGGAAATTCCCCCGGCGTGACGAGCACTCCCGAGCGTCGAGAAGTCTCTGCCACCAGCACGCCCGCCAGCACGATGACTCCGCCGAGCATCTGCATGCCCGTCACGATCTCGCCGAGGAGTGCGAAGCCGATGGCGAAGGCCCAGAGCGGCTCCGTGGTGGCCACGATGCCGGCGCGCTGAGCGCCGAGTCGCCGCAACGATCCGAGGACGAGCAGGAAGGGCGCGACGGTGCCCATGAGCACTCCCCATGCCATGAGCACCCAGACGGGCAGCGCCGGACCGCCTCCGATCATCGGCGTGGTGGCAACGCCCAGGGTGCTCCACGGAAAGGACCACCACGGCGCCGCGATGGCCCAGGCGATGCTGGCGAAGATGAAGCCCCACATGGTCAGCGAAACAGCGTCGCGGTGGGTCTGCCCGGACTCGCCGAGCAGCCAGTAAGTGGCGAGCGCCACTGCGCATGCCAGGCCGGCGACCACACCGATCGGGTCAAGCGTCATTCCCTGCCACACCTGGGAGACGAGCGCCAGTCCGAGGAGGGTGAGGCCGATGGCCAGCCAGATCCGGTTGCTCACCTCTCGCCGTCTTCCGAATCGCAGCCACAGCGCCACGATGACCGGGGCAAGGAAGGCCAGCAGTGTGCCGATCCCGACGTTGAGGCGGGAGATCGTCAGGAAGTACAGGTACTGCACGAGCGTGAACGCAATGACTCCGTAGGCGATCAGGAACGGAAGCTCCCGGCGTCGGACGCGAAAGCGCCTCGGGGCGGTGACGAGGACGACGATGATGAGCACCACCATCGCCCCCGCGTTGCGCACCTGTGTGAGGTGCAGCGGATCCAGTCCCGCGTTCATCGCGTTCTTGGCCACCACGCCGTTCAGGGCGAACAGGAAGGCGGCGACCAGGTACATCCCGACGCCGATGGCGTCGCGCCCGGTGGGAAGAGCAGTGGTCAGTCGATCTGCAGTTGCCACACGCGTGCCCCGCCGATCAGGGCCGCGGAGTTCGGCACGACGACGATGTCATCGCCAAGCTTGGCAAGGACGGTGGGGGTGATGTGTCGAGAGTTTCCACCACCGAGGTAGAGGCGGTCCCACATGAACACGGGTCGCAGCCCTTCGACCATGCGCCCGACGCGTCGCGACCACAGGGCATCTCCGAGCCGACGCCGCTCATGCTCGCCGATATAGGTGTCGTATGAGAGTCCCCAGCGAACGGGCGCCTGGCTCATCTCCATGTGAGGCGCGAGACGCTGGCCGTCGAAGACGGCGAATCCGAGACCGGTGCCCAGGGTCATCACGATCTCCAGCCCAGCGCCGGCGATGACTCCCGCTCCGTGGATCTCCGCATCGTTGAGCACACGCGTGGGAATCCCCAGCGCCGTCTCCATGGCAGCCTTCGCGTCGAATCCCTCCCATTGCTCGACGAGTTCGGGGAGCACGCGCGTCCGTGGGCCCGACTTGGTGACGTAGTGGGGCGTGGTGACGACGACGCCGTGCCGGATCATGCCGGGCAGTCCGACGGTCGCCCGCTCGGCCTTGGGCAGTTGGGCCGCAAGGTCGACCAGGGTCTGGACGAACAGACTCGTGGGCAGCGGGTAGGGGGTGGGCACGCGAATGGGATGCGCTCGCATGGTGCCGGCCTCGTCGAGGACGGAGCCCTTGATGCCGCCGCCGCCGCAGTCGATCGCCAGAGTGGTCATGCGGCGCATTCTGCCGTGTCGGGGACCGCTATCCTCATCTGGTCGTCCTCGGGGACGGCGTGGAGGTGTCGCCTAGTCCGGTCTATGGCGCCGCACTGCTAATGCGGTTTGGGTTTATCGCCCATCGCGAGTTCAAATCTCGCCACCTCCGCCGACGTGAAGGCCCCGCCCTTGTGGCGGGGCTTTCACGTTGGCGGTGGGTGTTGCCGGAGATTTGGGAGGAGGGCGTGGAGCGCCCGACGGGTCTCGCCACCTCCGCCGACGTGAAGGCCCCGCCCTTGTGGCGGGGCTTTCACGTTGGCGGTGGGTGTTGCCGGAGATTTGGGAGGAGGGCGTGGAGCGCCCGACGGGTCTCGCCACCTCCGCCGACGTGAAGGGTCGTCCCTCCGGGGACGGCCCTTCATTCGTCTGCGGAGTGCGAAGTGTCGAGTGCCGAGAGCGGATTCCGACTCCCGACTGGCCTCACGCACCCCAGGATGGACGCAGGATCAATCGGCGCTAGCCGACCACGAGGACCTTCTTCGCCCTTCGATACCGGGAGGGCATCTGCAGCAGGTCGGTCGGAGCAGGGCCCCGCTCGACGTCGCCATCGACGGCAAAGCGTGAGCCGTGGGAGGGGCAGACCCAGCCAGATCCGTTGCGAACGACGGTCGTGCCCAGGTGCGTGCACTGAAGGTTCAGGGCCTCGTAGCTGTCGCGGCCCGTTCGGACTACTGCCACGGGCACTCCCTTGACAGTGCCGAGCAGCACTGTGCCGCCGACGGACTTCAGTCCTGGCACCTTGCTGACCTGCACGACCACTCTCCCGTCCTTGCGGCGTGTGATCCCGGTTGCCGCCGTGGCGTCATCGGCCAGCAGGACCGCCCCTGCTCCCATGGCGACGACTGCCCCGCATACGCCTGCGAGGAAGGTGCGTCGCGTCGGATCGGTGGACGGCGTGGACTGGTTGGCCATGACCAGAGTCTGCGCTGTAAAGCGTCAGCCCGCATCCGAAGGGGGGTGAGCGGCGAACGGCGTGAACGCAGCTACGGCCGTCAGGTCCGGGACACGAGGAGTGCCGACGGGAAGTGACGCAAGCACAGCGGCGGCAGCACTTGCGATGAGGACGCGCTCAGCCAGGGGATGCTGACGCTGCAGCGACCATGCGTAGGCGCCATGGAAGGCATCGCCGCATCCGGTGGTGTCCACGGCGGTCACAGAGAAGGCTGGAATGATCTTGTGAGAAGTCGCGGCCTCGAACACATGGGCGCCTCCCGGGCCATCGGTGAGGACGATCGCACTGCGATCAGCCGACCAGAGGGCCGCGCCGGTGAGGATCGGATCACTCTGACCGGTGAGCTCCTGGGCAAAGCCGATAGGAATGATCAGGTGGTTCGCCGCCTCGACCAGGGCAAGGACAGCAGGCGTTGGATCTCGTTCGGCATCGAGGACCACGGGCAGGCCCCGACTTCGGGCGTCAAGCACGACGTCGAGGGATCCCGGAGGCGCTGTGGGAGCGTCCACGAGCAGCACGTCGGATGCATCCAGAGCCGCCTGAATGACCGCAGGTTCGGGGAGAGGAGTGCTGGCCAGCGGTGCGTCATCGAAGGCGATGAAGCGCTCACCGTCAGATCCGATCACGATGGTGGAGGCGACTGGATCAGCACCGTCGTAGCGCTGGATGAAGTCCAGTAGGACGCCGTGCCCCTGCAGGTCAGCGACGGCGCGGTCGCCCAGGAGCGATGTACCGACAGTTGCCAGATAGCCGGCGCGACCACCCAGTGCTGCGACCGTGGCCAGCGCGTTTCGAACGTTGCCCCCGAATCGCTCCTCGCGCTGGGAGATACGTCCCTTTCCCTCGGCCCACGTCGCCTCGGTCAGCAGGACGTCGTCGTGGGCGATGCAGCCGAGGCCGAGGATCATGCGCTCTCGAGGGCCTCGGCGGCGTTGGCTCCGTCATGGATGACGGCGGCGTAGGCGCGTGCGGCGCGGGCCATGTCCTCGTCGCCCCAGATATTGCGTCCGACGACAGCGCCGCGGGCTCCGGCCCGCATCCCTGCGTGCATCTGAGCGAGTGCCCCGTGCAGCGTTGGCTCCTTGGGCCCGCCAGCCATCACGACAGGGACGGGACACCCGTCGATGATCTGCGCGAACGCGGCCTCGTCACCGGGGTAGCCCACCTTGATGACGTCGACGCCGGTCTCTATGCCGACGCGGACGGCGTAGGCGATCTCGTCAGGGGTGAAGACGATCCGGACGCCGTCGGAGTAGTCACGTGGGTAGATGTGGGCCACGACGGGCATCTCGAATTCAGCAGCAGCACGCACTGCGTCCGAGAGCCAGCGAATGAAGTCCCCTTCCGTCTCTCCGCGCACTCCGATCGCCACTGCGAGTGCGTCGGCACCCAGGCGCACAGCATCGGCGGGCGTCGCCAACTGCTCGCGGATGCGGTCGTCGGGGGTCCAGCAGGCAGCCTGCACGATGAGCGCGGCGTCGCCGGCATAGGCGGGCCAGCAGTGCTTGGCCGTGCCGGGAGTCATCGTCATGGTGTCGGGCTCTGCGGTCATGCACTGACTCACGGCCGAGGGCAGATTCGCGAGCCCCCCGTCCCGGACGTTTCCGTACCCGACGAAGTGGTCCACGGCGATACCGAAGAGATTGCCGGACTCGTGGGAGAACAGACGTGCAAGACGAATCTGAGTGCCGAGGCCCATGCTGACGAGGATCCTTCGCTGGGGGACGAGCGGGAGCATTCAACGTAGCAGGATCAAGATCGGTCACCGCTGCTCTTGCGCAACTCGCCTCTCTCGTCCGCGCACCGTGCCATGACGTGAGTCAGCGCGGTTCGAAGCGTGGCATGAGGGTCGTTGATCCGGGTCATGTGGTCATCGTCCGGGTGGGCAGATTCACGCTCCGACTGGCCGACGGGGAACATGAAGGGGGGCACGCACTCGTCATCGATCGAGACGG
>Ga0255756_1001762_pt1 | contig 24166 bp, 17 predicted proteins | sample 011ome_20_FD_179956 | JGI IMG/M metagenome (GOLD analysis project Ga0255756, IMG submission 179956) | Coastal salt marsh microbial communities from the Groves Creek Marsh, Skidaway Island, Georgia - 011509CT metaG (version 2) | ecosystem: Environmental > Aquatic > Marine > Intertidal zone > Salt...
AGCGCCACCATCGCAGGTTTTGGAGTTGAAAATGTACACCACTTTCGGTTCTCCCGTGGGTTTCGTTGGGATTTGCACCGCGTTGTTCGTGATGACATCGCTTTGGGAAGACGAAACTTTTGAACTCGTGATTACGCCACGTTTTGACGAGTGTCGACGCGTCGTCGTCGTCAAAGAAGAAGATGAATTCTTCCTCGAAGATAAAGAAGAAGAAGATTTTTGTTGGTGTTGTACAAATACATGCTGCGAGGCAGACAAGGATGAAGACATCATCGTTATCCAGGTGTTCGCAAAAGAGCGAGTATTTACGACTGTGTTGTGTGTGAGAGCGCGCGTGCGTTTGTGTGAATTCGAATGAAGAAATTTTCTTTCTTTTCTCTGTTTTTTCTTCGCGAATGCAACCGAAACGTCACGAGGAGCCACAAAAAAACATCTGCGTGCCTCTGTGTCAAAGCGCCACGTCAAGATATTTTTGACTCGCGAGAAAAAAAAAAAAAGAAAACGACGAGATGAATTTGATCACGACAGAGACAAAAAAGTCAAACAACTTTGAGTTTTATATACAGAAGTACAGAAAAGGATGATACAAACGGACAAATACGATTTCGGGTGGTTATGGTGCGACCGGTACTGCTACTCTCGCGATGACCACCGATGCTTTGCGCGCGCGTAAAGCGTGGGAAACGTTGTTCGTGCCTGCAAAGTAAATGCACGCGTGTTGATTTTTTTTTTTTTTTTGGTCATCGAGTCGAGAGAGACCAACACCCAAAGGAACCAGAGAGAGGGAAAAACAAACATCTCTCTCACAAACCATCTTTCGTCTTCGTTGCCCTTGCCTCGTCAGATTAAAAAAAAAAGAAGAACGCAATAATAACGAGAAAACACCAACACCAAAGAAGAAGACAAAGAGATGTTCTTCCGTTCGCGAGTCGTGGCAGAAGCAGCGGCGTTGATGACTTATTGGAGGATTTTACGTACTCGTCGTCCTCGTTCTCTTCCTTTATCTCCTTTATCTTCACCATCATCGTCGTCGTCTCGTACGTTTTCCTCGCATTCGGAATTCATAATGGAAAAAGAACGAGGCCAATGGAGTGCCTTCGTGGCAAAAAAAAACTCATTTTCTTCTTCTGCCGCGACGGGAAGGGAACTCAACGCGGAAATCGAAGAAGAAGAAGAAAAGCACGCTCATCAATGGATGATGAACAACGATTTGAAACTCGAGTTACAACAACTGTTCAATCATCATCGTTACAACAACAACAACATCAAAAACGCGGCTTCGACTAAAAGTGAACCGACAACAGGTGCACAGAATTATACGACGACGAAGACGACGAAACAAAAGAAGAACGAAAAAAAGTGCGTCGTTGGAAACGTGCCAGAATACATCTGTCGCTCTTCCTCGTTCTCCTCCGGGGTTGCTACGAAAAAAGAATGCGACGATGCGACGAAGACTTTAGTGGTGGCGGGAAGAAACGAGAAGACACGCTCGGAATCCGATTTACTCGGCGAACTGGATACCATTCCAAAAAGCGCTTTGTACGGTATTGCCACCCAAAGGGCAGTGGACAATTATCCAATCACCGGAGTGAAACTGAGCCACTTTCCGGAGTTTATTCGCGCTTTAGCGTTCGTCAAGAAAGCAGCCGCGACGGCTAACTTTAAGGTTGGATTAATCTCGAAAGAAATTTTTGAGGCGATTTCCATCGCGTGCGATAGTTTGTTGGATTCGAACGAACATCACGGAGACTTCATCGTCGATGTCATCCAAGGCGGCGCTGGCACATCCACAAACATGGCTGCGAACGAAATCATCGCGAATTTGGCTAACTTGAGTTTGAACAAACCAATCGGATCGTACGAAATCGTCCATCCGAACGATCACGTTAACTTGTGCCAATCGACGAACGACGCCTATCCTACCGCTGCCAAACTCGCGGTTGGTTTACACCACGAAAAAATGGTTTGCGAATTGAAACTGTTGATTCAGTCTTTCCGCAAAAAAGGCGACGAGTTTAAATACATCGTCAAGATGGGAAGAACCCAGTTACAGGATGCCGTGCCGATGACGTTGGGTCAAGAGTTTAACTCCTTTGCCAATTCTCTCGAATCGGACTTGGCGTATTTAATGAAGAACGTCAACGCGTTGTATGAATGCAATTTAGGAGGCACCGCGATTGGTACCTCCATTACCGCGCACAAAGAGTTTTCCAAAGAATCGATCGACGCTTTGAAAGAGTTGACAAAATTACCATTCACAAGCGCGAAAGATTTCGTCGAGGCGTCGAGTTCCACCTCTTCGTTTTTGTTGTTTTCGAGCATTTTGAGAAGAATCGCTTTGAAAACGTCAAAAATATGCAACGATTTGCGTTTGTTGAGCTCTGGTCCGAGATGTGGTTTCAACGAGATTGATTTACCCGCCGTCGCGCCTGGGTCTTCCATTATGCCGGGGAAAATCAATCCCGTCATCCCCGAGGTGATGAATCAAGTGTGCTTTCAAGTCATAGGCGCGGATGCCGCGATATCCATGGCTTCCGAACACGCGCAGTTGCAACTCAACGCGTTTGAACCTTTGATCGTGTACAACTTATTAAACTCGTTAGACTCCATGACCAACGGTTTAAAAGTCTTGCGCGAAAAGTGTATCGATGGTATCACCGCGAACGAAGACGTCTGCGCGAGCCACGTGAACAATTCCATCGGCATCGTGACCGCGTTGTTGCCTAAAATCGGGTACAAAAAAGCCACCCTCGTCGCAAAAACCGCGCTGGAAACGAACAAACCAGTTTCTCAAGTCGCCACGGAAGTGCTCAACTTCCTCTCCCAAGACGAGGCGGATACGCTGCTCAACATCGAAAACATGACCGGCGTCGTCGCCGGCGATAAAAACGCCGAGGCAAAAAGAAACTCGTATCCCAAACGAGGCGTAGACATCGAGTCGCCGCAATCCGCCGGAGGTGATAAGTGTAACTTCTGGAGTTACATGTATCCGCCGGAGAGGCAGTTGTTTCAATCCGCCGGCGCTATGTAAAATACTATTTATATAAGAGAGATGAAGAGAAACTCTTGAAAAAGACTTTCGATTTGACATCTCACATCCACATGCCACAACAAAAGTGTAATTAATTAATACTGAAAAGTTCCCTTTCCAATTGCCTTACAACGCACTCCTCCTTTCCTCGAGAGAAAAGAAGACAAAGACAAAGAAGGAGAAGAAGCAAAACATCACAAAAGTTCATCACAGTTCACGCGCCTAAACCAGTATATATATAAAAGTAGTATCTTTTTCGCGCGTCGGGGTCGTCATCATGTCTGCGACGATGAGTACATTGAATGCAGTGGCGGTGAGGCGGCGAAACGAGTCCAACAGTTTCACTTCGTCCTCTTCATCGTCGTCGAGAAGAGGCGCTCGCATTCAAAGAAGCAGTCAAAGAAGCAGAAGACAAAACGCGGGGTGCTCTTCGTCTTCATCTTCTCCCTCTGGACAGACGACGAGTTCTAATCAGCAGATCTTAAGAGACGTGACGAAGAAACTCCGCGATTGCGTCAAGAGGAAAGCGCCGTCATCCGCCGTCGATTTGCTCGTGTCTTTAGGGAGAGACCATGGGATCGAACCGGACGCGCGCGCGGCGTCCACGTGCATCGCGGCGTGCATCGCCGGTCGGGATTTAGACATGGCGGAAAAAGTGTTCGAACAAGTGTTTGAAGGCGGCGTGTGCGAACCGGATGAAATCGCCGTCGTCGAACTCGTGAAAGGGTATTTGACCATTGGGAGAGAGAATGTGCCCTTGTGGCAGAAAGCGACGAGTTTATGCGCCAAGATGACGAACGAGTACGGGATCACAAGAACTGCGGTGACGTACAACGTTTTATTGCAATGCTGCGCGAATACGAACGATTTTGAGAGAGCGGAGGAAATTATCGATACCATGTACGATGAAGAAGTCGCGCCGAGTCCGGAGACGTTTAAAGCGGTAGAGAAGAGGAGGAGCATTCGCTCGTACGCGAAGAAGGTGTTGATGTAAAAAAAACAGAAAGGAAAAGAGAGAGAGCATTGATGATTGCTTACTTGTTTGTATTTCTATGTATACTCCATCGAGAGGTGCTATTATCTCAGTTTGTTGCCACCGCCTTTGAAGGCGCTAAAGCCGTCCTTCTTCTCGGTCGTCCCATTTTTACCGTCAGCAGCGTCTGCGCTCTTCTTCTCGGACTCTTTTTGTTTTTTCCTCGCCATCGCCGCTACTCGCGCGCCGCCGCCAAACATGACTTTCCCAGCCGCTTTTCGTTCCGCTCTTTCTGCTTCGGATAAACTCTTCTTCTTTTCGTCGTTGGCGCCTTCGGCGTCGCCTAAAACGCCGCCTTCGCGCAGTTTCTGCCACTCTTTCGTCACTCGCAAAGAGGTTGTCGGAAGCTCTACTTTTACCGGTTGCGATTCCCCAACTTTAGGCGCTTTCCCGTCCAATCGGTTCCCGCTCCCCGCGAACGCTAAAAACGTATTTTTGTTGTTCTCTTCTTCTTTTTCATCTTTCTTTTCTTCTTTTTTCTCGTCTTTCGCTCGCGTCGATGTACTTCCGCCGGTCAAATCCACCACTCCGTTCTCATCCACGTCCATAAAACTTTCCTCTTCTCCATCTCCTCTTTTCTTCGTCGTTGTCGTCGTCGTCGTTGCATTACCACCACCACCTCCTCCTAAACCTCCTCCCTTACTATTATAATCCGGTTCCACGTAATCCAACGGCGCCGCGAAATCCACCTCGCAATCCGTCTCCACCACGCACACCCCGTCCGCCGGCTTCGCCTCAATCACGTCGATAAAATATCTCTTATTGTTGTATTCAATCATAAACGTATCGTTCACGGTTAAGCACGTGTAATTTCTCAAACACGTTTCCAACACCGCCTTCGGGTTGCTAATGTTCAGAAAATCGCTCGTTTGCGGTTGCAGCTTCACGAACGTCCCTTTCGGTAACCGCGCGTTTTTCACTCTCAGAACGTCCCCTTCTACCAGTCGTAAGTTTTGCATCATCCAGTACGGAAGATAGCACACGCCTTCATCGGCGATGAATTCTAAAACCCCGCAGTGCGTTTTTGTTTTCTCTTTCACGTTTTCAACGTTGAACAACATCGGGAAATCCAAGTCTCCGAGTTGCGACAATCTGTCCAACGCGCTCGGTGGTAGGATGATTTTGTCCCCTTTGTCCAACTCCGAGCGGTCGATGAACGAGACCGGGTAGGCTCTGTATTGCGCTTCGAACAGAGACGAAGCTCTGTTGTTTCCTCTTGGGTCTCCTCCTCCTCCAAATCGAAACATTCTGAGGATGAACTTCTTCTTCTTTGTCTTCTTCTTCTTCTTCTCTATATAAGAGCGTTTTTGATTTGCGTTTGTGTGTGCGTGTGTGTAAATCTGATGAAACGAGGAAGAATTTTTTTTCTTTTTTCTGAGAAAAAGAAATTCTTGGTGACAGCTCTCTCTTCATCTCTCTCTGCTGCAAAAGAAGCAAAAGAAGCAAGAAGCAAAAAGAAGAAGTCAAAAGAAGAAGAAGAAGAAGAAAACAAAAAAAGGACACGAAAGAAATGAAAATTTGTTGTGAAACATCATCATCACAAATAAATAACTATAGAGTAATATATAAATAATGCCTTCTCCTTCTCCAAATCGAAGGCGCGGCAGAAGCAGCGGTAGAGAGACGACTCCTAGTGCTGCTGCTGCGGATTCAGCAGCGGTAGAAATTGAAGAAGAAGGAAAGAAAACGACGCGAAAGAGAAAAGAAATGTCACCACCAATTCCAGAATCATCATCATCGCCAACGAACACCAACAACAAGAATAAGAAACGCGTGAAAGGAAGAGGCAAAGCGAGAGGAGGACTGCGGTCGGACGGCGGAGAAAGTCCAGAAGAGAGAAATGACGATGAAGAAGAAGAAAAAGAAAAAGAACCAACAACGACAACAACGGCAGCAAAGAATACTAACACTAACAACAACAAAGACGACTTGATAATACAGCAGAGGAAACGAAAGCTTCAAGAGTGGCGAGAAGCGCAGGAGAAGAAGAAGAAAATGAACGAGATTAAAGCGGCGGCTTTGCAAGCGGTGGTTGGGAAGAAGAGGTTTGAACGGAAAACGGTGATGATGGACGATGATGGGATGTTTGACGACGAGGACGAGGACGAAGACGCGAACGCGGCGATGAGGAAAAGGAAACCGCCGAATTTTCTCAACGACGATGAAGACAACGAGGATGATAACAACAAAAACACCAAGAAAGATGCCGACGAAGACGACGAAGATGATCCTCTGGAAGCGTTTATGAATTTGAACGACGAAGCGATGAACGAGGAGAGAGCGAAAGCGGAGGAGAAAGCGAAACAGTTAGCCGAGGAGGAAGACGAAGCGTCAAAGTTGAAGAAAGGGAAAGAAGAGGAAGAAAAAGCGTTAGAGGCGGAGTTTATGAGAGCAGCGAAGAGAGCGGCGAGAGTTCTCGTCGAGAAGGACGGAGATGCCATGGATGTCGATGATAACGGCAAGAAGAAGAAGGAAGGAAATACCGTCGTCCAGCTACAAAAGAAGAAATCCATCGTCGACGTGAAAACGAGAGCGCCGGCGTCTGAACAAGCCATCAAAAACGCGAAAAGTAAAATCAAAGTGAAGGCGGAATACATCGTCCGAGGATTCTTCGACGAAGATTCGGAAGGTGAACCCGACGAGGACGAGGACGCGAAGAAGAAGAAGAAGACGACGACGACGAAGAAGACGACTGACGCGGGTGGTGTAGACAATAATGGAGAAGGAGCAACTGCGACGACAACTGACGGAGGTGGCAAAGACGAGGACGATAAAGAAGAACTCGCCATGTACGAAAGCGATTCTGACGACGAGTGGGCGGCCAAGCAAAAAGCAAAGTTATCCAAAGCAGATAAACTCGGAGCAGTGGTGCACTCGGACATTGACTACCCTCCGTTTCGGAAAAATTTCTACATCGAAGCATACGAAATGTCTAAAATGACAAAAGAAGAAGTCAAAGAGCTTCGAACGAAACTCGACGGGATATCGTGTCGCGGTAAAAAAGTACCAAAACCGATTAAATCGTGGAATCAAGCTGGGTTGTCGAATAAAATCATGGAACTCATTCGGCGTTCGGGTTTCGAGAACCCCATGCCGATTCAAGCGCAAGCTTTACCGATCATCATGAGCGGTCGCGATTGCATCGCCGTCGCTAAAACTGGCTCTGGTAAGACACTAGCTTACATACTACCGATGTTACGACACATTAAAGATCAACCGGACATTAAAAACGGTGACGGTCCGATTGCGATGATTGTCGGACCGACGAGAGAATTGGTGACGCAAATCGGTAAAGAGTGTAGAAAGTTTGGTAAAACGGTTGGTGTTCGATGCGTGTCCGTGTATGGTGGATCTGGTGTTCAATCACAAATCACCGATTTGAAGCGTGGGTGCGAAGCAGTCGCGTGTACGCCCGGAAGAATGATTGATATTCTCACGACCGGGGCTGGAAAAATCACAAATTTACGACGCATCACTTACTTCGTTTTGGACGAAGCCGATAGAATGTTTGATATGGGATTTGAACCGCAAATAACGAGAATATTAGCAAACACGCGCCCGGATCGTCAAACGGTTATGTTTTCCGCGACGTTTCCGCGCGCGATGGAGAATATCGCTCGAGCGGCGCTGGAAAATCCAATCGAGATTCAAGTAGGGGGCCGTTCGGTGGTGAATTCCGATATCACGCAGCTCGTCGAATTAAGGGAGGAAGAAGATCGATTCATTCGCATGCTGGAATTGTTAGGGGAGTATTACGAACAAGGAAAAGTGATCATCTTCGTAGCTTCGCAAGATAAGTGCGATACGATATTCCGAGATTTGTTAAAGTCTGGTTATCCGTGTCTCTCTTTGCACGGCGGGAAAGAGCAAGCCGATCGGGAATGTACGATTGTTGATTTTAAAACGGACGTATGTAACGTCTTAGTCGCTACTTCAGTCGCAGCGAGAGGTTTGGACGTTAAAGATGTAAAGCTCGTCATAAATTTCGATTGCCCGAACCACTTGGAGGATTACGTTCACCGAGTCGGGCGAACGGGAAGAGCAGGAGAGAAAGGTACCGCAGTGACGTTCATTTCACGAGACGAGGAACGTTTCGCGCCAGATCTCGTGAAAGCTATGCGTGAAGCAAAGCAACCAGTGCCACAAGATGTATTAGCACTCGCAGAAGCGTTCGGGAATAAACGAAAGAATAACGAAGTTATGGCAAACGGTTCCGGTTTCGGTGGGTCTGGATTTAAATTTGATCAATCCGAAGCCGACGCGTTGAAGAAGGAAAAACGCCAAGCTGCGAAAGCCGCTGGTTTAATCGTCGAAGATGATAACGACGACGACGACGAGAACATGGATAATAACGACGATGATGACGGCGGAGGTGACATGAAATGGGGTGCCGCCGGGTTATCGTCGGTTTCAGCAATCGAAGGCGCGAACCCAAATTCCGCTGGAGGTTCAATGGCGCCTGGACAAGCCAAAGCGTCCACGGCAGTCGCGTTGGCGTCGCAATTCGGCGCAACGCCGGCACAAGTAGCGCAAGCGGCAGCAAATGCAGTCTTCAAAGAAATGTCCAAGAAAGGAGGCTTGAATGCTCCGACGTCTGCAGCAGACGCCGAAGCGCAGAAAGCGAGTGCGCTCATCGCTGCAGCCAAAGCTGCGGCTGGAAAAATTGCCTCGTCCTTGGGTAAAGGTAAAACGTCTTCGTCGAATCATAATCCTCCCACGAACGACACGACTGTACTCAGAGATCAAGCGGCAAAAGCAGGACACGTTGCCAATTCCGCCGCTGCGTTTATGTCGTCTTCTGCCGCTCAAAATGCAATCATGCTCGCGCAAAATACAGCTTTGGCGCATGGCGCTTCAGCCGGTGCAGCCAAGGCTGCTGCTTTTGCGGCAGCTTTGAACGCGCAGCATAAGATGTCCACGGGCGGAATGACTAAAGCTGCAGGCCAGAGTCACTTCGAATCTGAGCTCGAGATTAACGATTTCCCGCAATACGCCAGGTGGAAAGTTACGCATAAAGATCAACTCCAACAGATCAACGATTTCACCGGCGCAGTGGTGACCGTCAAGGGCACGTACTATCCTCCTGGAAGAGCGATTCCAATGGGTGAACGAAGATTGTTTTTACTGATTGAAGGTCCAACCGAGAGATGCGTGACCGCGGCAAAGAATCACGTGAAGAAACAAATAGAAGAGGTAGTATCAAAACAGGCTTTACCCGGCGGAGCTGGGGCGGGTCGGTACAAGTTGTGAGCGCGAGATAGAATTTATTAGAATGATTAGAAAGTGTGACTTTGTTTTATACTTTACACGCGTTTATTTTCACAAAGAAATGAATGTTAATAGTATCCAGGTTGTGTGTAAGAATCTCCCACCACCTTCCTCGTATTTTAAAACCCAAACCAACCAAGGATTCCGCCTCTTTTCGATGGCGTCTCCGCTTCGTTTGAGTCTTCTTCGCAGTCTTCAAATTTCGATCCGTCCGAGTCTTTGCTGCACATCGAACTTTGGCTTCCTTTCTTACTTCCTCGTAACGTTCCTGATGATCCCGGTTTTACTGTGCTATGCTTCGCGGCGCCTCGCTTAGTCGCAGAGGATTTCTTCGCTTCTATCGGAGGCGGTCCCGGAGGAAGCGGAGGCATCGTCGATGAAGGACTTGGAGCGTTACCACCAGATTTCTTTTTGTTTTGTTGCTTATTCGTTTTCTTATTCGTTTTCTTATTCGTTCGCTGCTGCAATTCATCACCGCTCGTATCCGGTGATCCTTCCGTCGTCGTCCCTCCACCCTGTTCTGACTGAACTTTCTTTTTCTTCATCGACGCTTTCTTTGAAGCAGATGATGGAGAGTCGCCATTTTTCTTACCAGGGAGCATCCCAACGCCCGGCGGTGCGCCTGGCGGCGGCGGCGGCGGCGGTGGCGCACCTGGCGGCGGACTCGGCGGCTGACGCATAGGAGACACGCCGCGCGGTGATCTGTGCGCAGTGTCTATTGGCGGAGGTCCCGGCGGCGTCGGCGGATGTTGCAGAGAACCGTTCGATCCAGACAAAGTCAAACCGGACGCGCCGTACGGGGAAAGCGGAGGTTTCGTGCCCGGTGGTGGTGTTGGCGGCAAAGGTGCGGGTGGACCTGGTGGTGTCGGCGGTGGCGCGCCCGGCGGCGGCGGCGGCGCGCCCGGTGGTGGTGGCGGTGTTACCGGGGGCGTCGAGGCGTGAAAGAGAGACGTGCCCTGAAGATGTGCGTAATCTCCGTTGGTGCTAGGATGATACGGTGGTCTCGATTTCGATGGTGGTGTCGATGTAGGCGTAGACGTGCCACTGATGATAGTCGTCCCAGGAGTGAATGCCGACGCGGACAATTTCGGCGGCGAAGACGTGCTCGTTGTCGTCGTCGTAGCTTTTTCACCCGGCGGCGTCCACAATTTCTTCTCTTCTCCCGGTTGACGCTTCAACACCCGCAAACTTTCCGGCAAGTTCGCGGAGGAAAATATCGCTTCTTTTTCTTCTTTCTTCTTCGGTTTCTGTAAAATTTTCACGTTTCTCGGTTCTGGCATTCTCTGGTCCGAGCTTCTTCTCGTGCGTGAGGATTCGCCTCCATCAAAACTGTTCCCGGAGCCTCTGGTCCTCGTCGTCGTTTGGAAGCCGCCGGGTGGAGGGTCCGAAAAGTCCATCTGATCGTCCTCTCCCCAGTCGCCTTGCGGAATGTGCAAATTCGCAATCGCTCCAGCAACTTCGTGTTGAATCTCTCTTTTCACCCGCGGTGCTCCGTCGGTCGTCGTGTTATCGTTTTCGTTTGCTTTCGCCGCCCACCGCGGCGGCGGTCCCGGCGGTGGCGCTCCTCCTTGATTGTGCTCGCGTCGTCGCCAATCCTCCGACGTGTCCGCTTTACTGCCAGCGCCGAAGCCGCCGTTTTGATAACTACTTCCGTTGGACGATCCTCCTCCTCCTCCATTTCTATAATTCGCATTCGCATTATTATTATTATTACTCTCGCGATGATGGTTCCAACTGTTCCCGAGTTCTCCGTCGCCGCCGCTTCCCCAACTCGCTCGCTCTGGCAAGTTGTGCTGCTGCTCTTTATTCGCCGTGGTATCTGATGATTCTCCGTTTTGATTATTATTATTATTATTGTTATTATTATTATCTGACGAAGAATCGTTCGAACCTCTTTCTCCTCCTCGATTGACTAACTTTATCGACGGATCGTTCATTAAAGTCGACGTTGGATCGTGTTCGAAACGTTGCGAGGGTAAATTTATTGGTTTCGGCGCCGCGACGACTCGTCCGAGGGACACCATTCGCGAGCCTTTGTAGTGGTGTCTGTGATGATGATTATAAGAGAGAGAGAAGAACGAGACGTTTTATTATTAACGAGTAGTAATGGTGGTCAGTTACAGAGTAAAGAGATGCACAAAACACGGAGAGAGAGAATTGCTTTCGGGGATGATGTTTCCCCAAGCGGCACCCAACACCACTTTTAAAAGCCTTCTCGTTTCTCTCTCAACAGGCGCGCGGAGATGCACGAAAAGGAAAGAGAGCCATCGAAGATGATCTTTAATAAAGGTTTTTGTCGGCAACGCGACCACGAATACTCCGCATAAACGCGCGAAGAAACAAAATATAGAATAAATGCATAACGAGAACGCACTTCCTGTCTGTCGTCATCTGCGCCGGCAAATTTTACTCCTCTATTAAAACTACTCTTAAAAGAAGGAGAGTATTTTAAAAGGAACGCAGAGGAGAGCAGTGTAAAAGAGTCGTCGTAACAGTAGTAGTACCGTGCAAAAGTAGTTTTACACGAGCGCAACTTTTAGTATCTTTGCGTTTCGCGTGCAACTTTTCTTTAACGCAAACAATGAGCAAATTCTCTCAGAGACCTTTTTTCCCTTAAAAAATTCTCTTGAATTCTCTTGGAGAAAAAAACTCGAGGAAACTGCCCTTTTTGTTTCCTTTTTTTTTTGATTTGCTCTCCTTTCTCGTTTGCTTTTTCCTCACACCCCCACACCCACAACACTCAAAATTACTCAAACTTTTGCATAATCACAACAACGAGAACACGAGAACAACAACGAGTAGTAGTCTCGAAACACAGAAGACAATGACGACGACGACGATCAAAACTTTGAATACTCTAAATCATTCTTGTTCTTACGATGTTGTTGTTTTCAGAAGATCACAAAAATTATCATCGCGTAAGCGAAGAATCTCTCGATCGTTTACTCCTCGTGCATCATCATCATCATCATCATCATCATCGGATGAAAAAGAAAAAAATGTAAACATCGCTTTAGTGGGTCAAGAGACGTCGACCGGGAAACTCGTGATGGGACTCTCCGCTGGACGAGGGAATAATAATAATAATAATACCATTTCCGTGGTGTTTGGAGAGAAGATGGAAAATTCAGAGACGATGACGGAAGGGATGGATGCGCAGACGTTTGAGAAGCGGTTTTATTGCACCAAGGAACAGTTTGCGAAAATATCTACTTTTGCGAGCGAGAGGAGCGCGTCGACCGTCTCGGCGTCCTCAACGACGACGACGTATATATTCTGCCACGAGTCCGGGGCGAAACAGATGAAAGCGATGAAAGATTTAAAAGCGATGAAGATTGTAAATAGCGGGGAAGTTGATGATAAGTGCGTTTTATTATCGAGAGTAGGGATCAATCGAAAAGAGAAAGCGCCGTTCAAGACGCAAAACGAACCGTATCAACAAAGAGAAACCGTGCAGATTGGACAAATCGCGTTACCAATTGGAAATGCGGTTGGGGAACCTATTATTGGGACTTTGGACGGCTACGAGCAAAGCGAAGAGTTCGCGAAGGAAATTTTCGGAGCGGAAAACGTAACCGTCGTGAGATCCGGGGAGTTACGAGGCAACGGGCCTCTACTTCTCGCGGATTTGTCCGCGCGACTCGTCGACAACATGTACGACGTGAAATTCCAAGACTTGTACGTGTTTCAAGGCGACAGTCAACAAGGGTACACGAAGAGGCTAAACTTGGCGCAAACCTTAGTTCGCGTCGCCGAAAATTTTTCATCATCCGCGAACCGAGATATCTCCGTGTTATCGGTTATCTGTAAAACCGTTCCCATCGTGGGTGAACAAACGCTTTCCCAGCCGACCGATCGAGAGAGAAGGAAAGGGTACGACATGAGTAAAGGTATCGCCCCTTCGCCCATCGATATCAACACCGTAGATTCTTTGCTCGCCAATCCTAAATAATAAAACTTTTGTCAAGTATGTAGTCCTTCATAGTATTCATCGTTTTAGTCAAAAACCTCTGATATTTTTTTCTTTTTTCTCTTCATTTCTTTCGCACGAAAACAACAACCACTTTATTTCCATTGATGAGTATGTCTTCTTCTTTGTCTTCTTCTTCTCTCTTCGCGCGTGTTCCTTTAAAATGTCATAACAACGCGCTTTTAGGAGGACGAAAAGAAGGACGCAGAAGAGGTTCTCCTGTTGTGGTGACGAACATGGCGAAGAAAGATAAACGGAAGAAAGAACGCGCGGCGGCGAGGAAACAGGAGACGAAATCGAGACCGTCGTCTTTATCGTCGTCGTCGAATAAAGATGACGATGAAGACGAGGAGGAAAAGGAGGACGATGTAATAGGAGGAGTTCGAGATGGAAAAGAAGAAGCGAACGAGAACGATTCGAATCAAAGAATTTTGGACAATAAGGATGTGTTTTTTCAATCGATGACGTTAGCGTCCACGTACAAACAAAGAACAGATTTGCAACTTTTAGGCGACCGGAAAGTACCGGTCACGGAGGCGGTGAAAGCGTTGTTTTACGCGCCGTTCGTCTGTTGCTCGCACGACGAGAACGACACGTTTAATTACGCGAATCAAGCAGCGCTGAACTTGTGGGAGTTTGAATGGGACGATTTTATTGGCATGCCGAGCACGAAGAGCGCGGATGGCGAGGACGAAGAGATACAAAAAGAAAGACGACAGTTGTTGGACGACGCTTTGGAGAAAGGGGTCGTTTATAATTACAACGGCGTTCGAAAATCGAAAAATGGGAAAGAGTTCATGGTAAAAGACGCGACGTTGTGGACGTTAGTCGATCGAGACGGGGATAAATTAGGTCAAGCGGTGAAGTTTAGCAAAGTGGAGTACGTGGCGAGTAAAGAGGTTTGGAAAGTCTCGGAAGGCGGAGAGTGGGTGAAAGACGACGGCTCGGACGACGATAAAGGTAATGACGACGAGGACGACGACGACGATGAATAAACAAGAGTACTTATTACGCATTCTTACTTATTGTTATTTTATACGCTATACAACATGTAATTACACTAAATCTGAATTTTGAATTTCTGACAAACAATCCAATTTTTGTTTCGATGTCCATTTGAACGCGTGCGCGACGTGCGATACCAAAACCAATTTTTGTTCACTCGTATACTCCGGGTGGATCATGGTCCATCGAACGAGCTCTGATTCTTGGGTATAGAACGCTTTAATATACGTTTCCACGTATCTAAAGTCTAAGTTTAACGGAGGAGGAACTTTCTCGAACGGGTAGTGCGTCTGAAAGTGTTGCTGCACCGTTTGGACGTCCATTTGCATAATTGCGCGTCCATCGACGCTACATTTTTTCACTTTCGCAAATCCTCTCACGATGGCATTGGACACGAGTTGCGCGCCGAGTTCCCACAAGATTTTTCCGTTCACCGCGGTCACTTCAGAGACGCGAAGTTTCGTCGCAAACTGTGCCAGCACTTGTCCGAGTTGCGTCGTCCATTCCGACGCCGACAACACCGACGGCATTTCTTTCTGATTGTACTTCCCGAGCGCAGCTTTCTTCATAGACTGCATGTCTGTGATTTTGAAATCCGAATCGCCAATCTCATCTGGCAACCACGAAAGATCGAGCAATAACTCAGCAACTCTACTCAAAATGTGTTCGCGCAAATCGTCCACCGCGTGCACAACTTTCGTAAAGAACTTATCGACGACGGAGGAGGAATCTTCTCCCACCCAACGCTCAAAAGTTGGTTTCAACTCTTCGTATATTGAAGCTACACACGCCAGAGACTCTAACGCGACCACGCGCTCTTTCAGTCCAAACATGTTCCCAGAACTCGCGATTTGTGCGCGTGCGTTTTGGGAACGTTTTCTGAAGGTTGCGCCGAGTTTTGAGACGACTGGCGTTGTCGTCGAGGCTGCAGCTGCAGATGACGCTGATGGCATCGCGGTACCGTTTGGGTTGTTACCACCACTACCATCACCAGGAGTATTCATGTGCTGATGTTGCTGTTGTTGCTGATGAATAATCGGCGGCGGTGGTTTCAATGCAAACAAACCTCCTCGCGATGCTAATTTTGTGAGCGTTTGTTTCAGTCTGTTTGTCAACGCATCTTTGTTATGATCATCCAAAAGCTGACCACTCGTGTGCACGAGCAATCTCGGGTTACCGAAAGAAACAAACACGTTGAATAACGCGAGTTCAAACATTTCTCTGCAAGCATCGAAAGCTTTGAGTTTACTTCTGCATTTGCTATTTGCGCTCATCGTCGGCGACTCCGCGGCGAGCGAGGCAAAGACGCGAACGCTCTCGAGTAAGTATGCAGTAGACGCCGTCACAGTCTTACTCGTCGACGCATCTTCTTCCTTTCCATGCTCTGCACTCAATTCGGCACCACCATTCAGTTTCGCCATAGCTGCAACCGCGCTCATTTGATTACCATCACTATCGTTCATCATCTTAGACGATTCTTGCGGCGAGAGCAGTAGATTTTCTTCATTCGTTGTCATTTTCAAGACCGCATCGTCGCTCCCGACGAAGCGTTCACCGGCAAACGGATGTTCGCGCCGCTCGACCCAATCTATCGCTCTCATCGCTTTTTCTTTGCTTTGATGATCGATATCATCAGCATTCATGATCAAACCATTCGTGCTCCCCACTCGCTCTTCAATCGACGACGCCATTCGCGCTTCCGCTCTCGCTTTCTTCGCGAGATCGTTCGATAGTTTCGTCCACGTCTCTCGCTCGAACGCTAGTTTTAACTCGCCGAGTCTCGGTTTCCTTTGCGCGTCGGATAAGACATCAATTGCGCAGTCCATTAAACTTTTCGTTCGCGAGTAGACGGTTTCAGCTCCGGCAAACTTTTCGCACATATCCGCGAACAAACGGCATTTTCGTAAAGTCATCCGGGCGACGTTCGGGTCGGCGTTAAAGGTCGCGCTGCTATTTTGACGTCCGGAATCTGTTCGGATAGCTATTTCGAGTGCATTCAGCGCGTGGTAAGCGGTATCTGTCGTTCGTGCTTCTAAATTTGACTTTGCGAGAGAATCCGCGAGAAGAGTTTCAAACGCGTCGTTCTTATTCGCCATTGCGATTTTCTTCTCGTGGTACGCCTTTGCAAAATGCAAGCGCTTAAACAACAGATGTGCAGCTCTTGAAACGCCGCCTACTGGATCTTCAGCTTGAGATTGAACGAGTAACGAATCTCTCGCAGTTGCAAAACATTCCGCGCTGAGTTCCGCCGCGCGTTCGTGTCCTAAAGCGAGCGCGCCTTGGAACGCTTTTTCGTACAAGGAGTCTCCATCTTCGTCGGTTGAGAACGCCTGCACGAAAGCATCTCTGGTGCCACGTTCGACTTCAAACTTCAACAGGTTCAAGTCTTCGATCGCTTGTTTTGTACAGTCTAATGCACTGAGTGCTTCTAACGCGTTCTTCGCATCACCATACTCGACTATGGCTGCCGAAATGTCGCCCTTCCCAATCTTCTCTCGAATTGAGATTTCCCGCTCGCCACATCTCCGCAACTCTTCTACGACGCGCAAAACGCGAACCATGTTTTCTTTCCTTTTATTCGTGTGCACGGCTCGAATTTTGACGTCGACGGCGTGTTGCGATCTTTCTAAAGCGCGTCGTCCATTTTTAAGCACCACATTTGCTCTCGTCAAAGAGTTTTGTATATCCAATATCTTCTGCGACGCGTGACCGACTTCGTTTCGTTTCTTATATATTTCCCCATTGATTCTAGTTTGTACGGTTTCTACGATTGCCATCAGTCGCTCTTCTTCGCGTCGCAGATCCTTCGGCGAAAAATCCCGCGGAATCTCTTTCAAAGACTCTCTCAAAGCGTCAAATTTAATGGAGTCGTTGTTTGACGATGATGACGACGGATCCGTCGACGCGTTTATTCTCTCTTCGCTCCTGTTCGTTTCATCTTCATCTTCATCTTTACGATACGGCTCGAAAAATCCGGGATGTAATTTGTCTACTTCTTTCGCGGCTTGCTCGGCGTTCATCGACGCCGCGTTCAACTCCAAACTGTCCATTCTGTTCACTAACTTGCCCGCAGATGACGAGGATACCGGAGTTTGTTTTTGCTCTAGATGTCGGCTCTCGGGACTACTCGCGCTCGGGCTCTGTTGAGTATTCATTCGGTTCGCTAACTTCCCAATCGGCGAACTCGCGTCTCGTTTTTGTTCTTCGATTTTGTCCTTTACCAGCTCAACTTTTTCCTTCGCGCGTTTTCTAAACTCCTCCGCTTTCTGCTTCCAGTTGTTTAGAAACATTTTCCCGCCCGCCGCGTCGTTCGACGAAGAGTTGTTGGAGTAAGCGCTCATACAGACAGACGACGGTGATACTATTTACGCCTATTATTATTCTCTTTCTCTCTCTTCCTTCCCAGTCGTGATCGTATCTAACACGTCCTCCGCAAACTTGCGAAAATCTGAATTCTTCAGCGCGTTTTCCAAAGCACTTTCTTCTCCTTTCTTCTCGCTTTCTTCGGCGCTGTTATCGATCGCTTTCAACGTTTCCAACAATCTCTCGCTTCGTAATTTCTCCAAAAGAGGTAAATTCAACGCCAACTTTGCGAAGTGTTCTCGTCGTAACCGGTGTCGATGACTGTCCTCGGAATCGGTTTCGAACGTCCTCGTCGGTTTTGGTTTTATACTCTTCTCCTTCAACGTATTATTATTAGTGGTATCAGTATCTTTCGTCGTCGCCAACAAAGCTTCCAATTCCAATTCTCCTTCAACCAATTCTTCTTTGTCTTCTTTCGTTCGTGCCTTCTTCGGTAAAACGACGACGCAAGACGAAGAAGCGTTTTCTCCTCCCCCCTTGTGTTCCTTGTTGCACTTCACGGAACAATACGGCTGACGACACTTGGGACACTTGTAATTCGAGTTTGGGCGAGCGCAAATCACGCACAAAGAGGACATTTTTGTGAGAACATTCAACGAACTGAAAAACGAAAAAATGAAAAAATATTTCCTTTTCGGGCGTAGTATTAATAACAACGATGACGACGATGATGATGATAAAATCGATCGTTACAAAATAAACGCATCCATCGCAAGATCGATTATACTTTAACGACGAACGCGCGCGTTTTGGCGATATCTTTAGGCGCCGTTGCAGTTTTTGGATCTAAGTACACGCGCTCGATCAAAAAGACGTTTCCAAAGTTTCTCTCGAGCATAACCGCGCACGGCGATTTTATCGAAGCGCTCTTCAGTTTAGAACAGGCTCGTTCGGACGTTGCAAACGCGGCAGAGTAATAGTAAGGAGACGAAGCGCTCTCGTCGAAAGAGCGGTCGTCTAACGAGGCGACGATGGACACGAAGAGCGCAGATCGGTCGGTCAGTTGGCTGGAAACGGGATCGCCCGTGGTGTACGCCGCGACGTTGAAAAAAGTCGCTCTTCCGTCGTGTACTGCGTTTTCGCCGAAAACGAGAACGATAAAGTCCTGCGACTCTTCGGTTAATGCGCTGGCATCGGCGACGATGTTTCCATCCGAAAGCTCGCCTAAATTGTTCACGAGCTTTTCGCTCAGGCTGTAGGCGGCGTCCGCTGTGGAACCAAAACAACCCGAGCGCACGTTAACGCCAGGAAGAGAAAACGGCTGATAAGAAGGATCACTCAAGCATTTCGCGCCGTCGTTGACTACGACTCTTTCCAAAGCGAATTTATTCGCGTTACCGAACGCGTTCGTAAGTTTTGATTGAAACTCATCGGCGGCGGCATTTAACGAAGTTTTCTGTTTCATCGCGCGATGATGGATTTTTGATTGCGAATCTTTTTCTTCGTCGTTTAAAAACGACGACGGGAATAAAGCGTCGTTTGGCCCGCGCATCGGCAGATATTCTTTGGAGTAAAACACGTCTGGATGTTGTCTTTCATCTTCTTCTTCTTCTGGTTGTTGTTGCCTCGTCGTCGGTCGCGATATCGTTGCTAACGATAACAAATTCAAAAGAGAATTACCACCACTGTTCGCTGCGCGTGCCGGCTCGCGACCACGAACAATCATCGCCGGCCATTCGTATCTGGCGTACACGCCGAGTGCCTCGGCGCCTTTCAACGGCCAAATCCCGACTCGAAAGCTCGTCGTCAAATCATCCGCGATTATTGACGGAAGGAAATTCAATTCGTCGTATCGAAGCGCTTCGAGTTCAATGGACGTTGACGCAATGCCAGTATTTTCAAGCACTTCTTTCAAATCATGAAACGTCTTCGAGGAAGCCGTGCTTATAATAACGAGCGCGCGTCGAAACGCTCGCGACCCTCGAACATTCTTGTTATTCACCGGTGACGAACTCGCTTGCGCGGAGACGGTTTGTCGCAGCGAACGCAAACCCAAAGCACCAAAGGTCTTCCTCCAAACGTACGTCACGTACGAATAGTATTTCGCAGACGATGGTGGCGCGCACATGATACTCATCGTCGCGTCTCTTTTACCGAACTGAAAATACGGCCAATTTTGATTGTTCACGTTTACGTTTTCCACTCTCGCGTACATCACTCCTGGGTTCCCCGTATTCGCCGTGCGTTGCATCAAACTCTCGCTATTCATCGTCTCTTCTAAACCATACTCAGAAGTATCGTGCGTAAATCTCAAGCGCCCGCTTTCTCGCGCGCGAACGTTATAAAAGTTGTTTCCTCTGTTTCCTCCTCGTTCGATGACTTCTCTCGCCAGTTTTCGTGCAACCTCGTTCGCTTTCTCGAAATCTTCCAACTCGCACAAAAGTTCGAACTCTTTTCCGATCGGTAAACGTAACTCCTGTGCGGCGAAAACCCCAACGAAGTTCGTCGTCGTCGCAGAAAGAAGACAACAAAGAAGAAGAAGAGAGAGTTTCGACAGAAGCAGAATTACTTTGTGTGATGATGCCATCAGAATCTTAGTAGCAGTAGTCATTCTTCTTAAAGTGGAGATGTGAATAATAAAAAGTGTCTATTATCTCTCGCGTATTTTTTAATTCTTCTTTTTCTGACTTGAAAAAAAAATTTCTTTCCCAGACTCGTTTTTTCTCTTTTTCTTTTTTTTTTCACTTTTTTCGTCTCTTCATTTTTTTCGTTTTCGTCAGAACAGAGGCACGGAAAAAAGAAGCGCCGTCGTCGAATGACGATGATGGGATCGTCGTCGAACACTACTAATCATCGCGAGGAACGCGTTCGCGCGAGGACGAAGAAGAAGAACAACAACAACAACAACATAAACGTAAACATAAACAAGAGGAAGATGAGTAAAGAAGACGAAGAAGAACCACGAAACGTCGAGTTCGTTTTGAAGAGTAACATCAGTAACAACAACAGAAAGGTAATTTTTCTTTTTTTCTTTCCCGCCGTTTTTTTCCTTTCTTCTCTCTGTGTGTTTGTTGTTTCCGAGATTAATCGTTAGAGAGGGATGATCAACAACTCACGCGCGCTAAACGACGCGTCTTCTTTTCTTAAAAACAGAGAACAACGACAACGACGACGAGAGGGCAACAACAAATTTCCACGCCTCCCGAAGGGAAGACGACGATAGAACAAAAACAACAAAGTAATACTAGAAAAAGAACGAAACAAAATCAAAATCAAAATCAAAATCGAACAGCCGATGTCACGTCATCGTCGTTTTCCTCTCTTCTCGAAGGAGAAGGAGAAGGAGAAGGAAAAGTCGAAAATTTTTCGGACCAAAAAAATCAACTGTTGTTACAGAAACAATTACATCATCATCATCATCGAGAGGTGGACGAGAGGTGCGATCGAGAACAACGAGAGAAACAGAAAGAAAAGAAGACGAGTAATAATAATAATAAGAAAGTAGCCGCCACCGCGGGAGGGGGCGAAGAAAAAGTTTCGACGAAGAAAGGTAAAGGAGAAGGCGAGGGGTGTCCGCCAACGACGACGAAAACGACCAACGAGGAAGGGCACTTTGAGTATACTTTAGGCGAGTCTCTCGGACCGAACGATCGATTTAAGATTTTAGCACCGTTAGGCGAGGGAACGTTCGGGAAGGTTTTGGAGTGTTACGATCGAGTGAAGCAAGAGTACTGCGCGGTGAAAGTGATCAGGAACGTGCCAAAGTACAAAGCGGCGGCGAAAATTGAAGTGGACGTTTTGAAAGAGATTGGGAGAAGAGACGAACGCGACGAGTTTCATTGCATCAGATTGAAAGAGTCGTTCGAGCACGAAGGGCACGCGTGTTTGATGTTTGACATGTACGGATTGTCTTTGTTTGATTTCATGAAGAAGAACCACTACAAACCGTTTTCTTTGGCGTTGGTTCAGAAGTTTGCCAAGCAGTTGATCAAGGCGGTGGCGTTTATGCACGAGTTGAAAATGACGCACACGGATTTGAAACCGGAAAACGTTTTACTGGAAGCTCCCGGGTACGTGCGAGTCGTCAGTGGTGATGTAAACAACGCCAACAACAACGCGACGAATATGGCGACGGCGGCGGCGGTGGCGACAACGACGACGACGACGAGTGCGTGCACAATCAAGGTGCCGGTTACGAGCGCGATCAAACTCATCGATTTCGGAAGCACGACGTTGGAAGATCAATACCATTCTACGATCGTGTCGACGAGACACTACCGCGCGCCAGAAATTATCCTCGGTACCGGCTGGTCCTATCCGTGCGACATGTGGTCGATCGGATGCATATTGATAGAACTTTTGACCGGAGACGCGCTCTTCCAAACGCACGAGAACATGGAGCATTTGGCGATGATGCGCAACGTGTTGGGTCACATGCACACGGATGTCATCAAACGAAGTTCCAAGGAAACTATCGAGAAATACTTTAATTCGGAGACGTACGAGTTGAGCTGGCCTGAAGGCGCTAAAGATATCGAGAGTGAACGCGCCGTACAAGCGGTGCAGCCGTTGGATATCATGATTCGAGAGCGTTTCGAGTGCGAAGAAACGGGCACCTTACTCCGACACTTGTTGAGTCGACTGTTAGAGTACGATCCGGACACGCGCATCACGGCGAAAGATGCTTTGAACCACGGATTTTTCCGTTTGGACATCAAAGAGAACGCGTACACTCCGACGACGGCGTTTGCGAGTAACCAAATCTCCGTCACGAACGCCGCGAAACCGGCGACTGATCGAACGGCGTCTTCGGTCGTGCGAAACGTGGGGCCGACGAACAGCAAGGCGAGATCGCAAACTACCGGCGGGATTCGAGGCGCGTGTTTGGACAAACCTTCCATGGCAACTGAAATCGTCTTGGGGGCTTAACATAATAATAATATCAAAGAATAATAAAGATACTAATAGAAGAAAGTAATAACTCGGATATACGATACGAAATGAGTACGAAGAAAAGAGAGAGAGACGCAGCAGCGCTACTAGAGTAGAGCACACGCTAGTTAGTTTTTAGAACGCATAAGAAAAAATTACACAATTGTAAAACAATAAACAAAACAACATTCAACGAACGAATGAAAATTATCACTCGTCGTAATCGTCCTCCTGTGCAGGTATTGCTACGCCGACTAAATCATCGTCGTCAAACGATCCTAAATTACCAGCGGCCGCATCCGCTTCTTCTTCTTCTTCTTCTTCTTCTTCTTTCCGCGGAGCGGGCGCTTTACTTTTCTTCGCTTTTTTTGTCACCGGCGATTTCTTCTTCTTCTTTTTCGCGTCGTCGTCTTCCGCGTAACTCTTGGGCCCAGAGATCTTTCTTCCGCTCCTGCTCGTCGTTGTTACCACCGGCTTCTCTTCTTCTTCCTCGGAGTCGTCGTCGCTTTCGTATTCGTCTTCTTCCTCGTCGGTATCTTCCTCGTCTTCGTCAAACTCTTCGTCGTCGTCCTCGGAGTCGTCGTCTTCCTCGTCGTTGTTCTTTCTCTTCTTTCCTCCATTTCCTCCTTTTCCTTTTCCTTTAGGATTTGTCGCGCTGCTCTTTTTCTCTTTCTTCTTCTTCTCTTTCTTCTTCGGGTTCCCGTCCTCGTCGACTCGTTCCAACAGTTTCGCCGCGAGTTCCGCAGGATCCGGCGGCGGTGGTAAATCCGGCACGCCTTTCACCACGTCTTCCAAGAAATCAAACTCATCGTTGTCACTGATCGCTCCTTTCAAGTGCACCGGGTTGATTATCCTCGCGCCGTGCGCTAACGCCGTATCCGCGGTCGCTTTAAACAGTTTCGTTAAAAACAGTTCCAAAGCTTTCGCCATCACCAACGGCGTCGTTTTGACGATTTTCCCAACCTCTTCGTCTTTTTGCATCATGCGTTTGATTCGTGCCGCTAAGTTGGCGTTTTTGTTGTTGTGTGAAAACGCGGTCGTTTGGTGGCCGCTCATTATTCGCTTCTTCTGTTGTTGTTGTTGTTTATGTTGTTGTTCTATTCTATTACCAAAGTATGCGTGTGTTTAATAAAAGTAATTTAGAGAGTATACTAAAAACTACTAATGGAGAGAGAGAGGATCTGTCCGGAGAGAGAGAAAAGTGTACTCGAGACGACCCTTTTTCCTTCCTTTTTCACTCGTAGTGAAAACAACAACAACTTAAAAAAGCTCCTCTCTCTGCTCTCTCATCACAATGTCTCTGAAATACTTCATATCATAACGAACTTTTTTCAATAATTTTTAGTAGTCTACGCAACAACAACAACAAAAAACGACGATGATGATGATGATGATGACGACGCGTTCAAACAACTCTTATTGTTGTTGTTCTTCTTCTTCTCGTTCTTCTTCTTCTTCTTCTTCTTCGAGTTTAGGAGGAGGAAAAGGAGGAAGAGGAGATGTTTCTGTTTCTTTTTCTTCCTTTTCGAGGAGGAGGAGGAAAAAGAGCAGTCATTTTCGTCGTCGAGCATTGTCATCAATTTCATCGTCATCATCATCGGAAGTAAATGAAGTTGAAGTTGAA
>Ga0255756_1001764_pt1 | contig 24149 bp, 19 predicted proteins | sample 011ome_20_FD_179956 | JGI IMG/M metagenome (GOLD analysis project Ga0255756, IMG submission 179956) | Coastal salt marsh microbial communities from the Groves Creek Marsh, Skidaway Island, Georgia - 011509CT metaG (version 2) | ecosystem: Environmental > Aquatic > Marine > Intertidal zone > Salt...
ACGGACCTGCAGGACATGCTGCGTACGCAGGTGCCTTCATTTGACATCAATACCCAGCCGATCAGCGATGCGGCGACGATTACCCGTCCGCCAAACCTCCGGGGTCTGTCCCCCGACAACGTATTGGTGCTGGTGAACGGCAAGCGTCGTCATCGCGGATCCATCATCTCGTTCTTGGGAGGCGGTATCTCTGATGGTGCGCAAGGTGTCGACATGGCTTCCATTCCGTCGCTTGCGCTCAAGCAGGTTGAAGTACTGCGTGATGGCGCCTCGTCACAGTATGGTTCTGACGCTATTGCTGGGGTTCTCAACTTTATTCTGCGAGACGATGCAGAAGGTTTTGAAGTTGTGGCCCGTTACGGCTCTACTTACGACAGCGACGGTGACAACTACATGGTTGCCGCTAACCTTGGCCTGCCCTTGGGCGACCGGGGATTTGTCAACATCACTGGTGAAATGCGCGATGTTGAGGGTACCGTGCGATCCGTGAACAGAAACGACACCGCCTATGCGGCTGCCAACGGCTACTCGCCGGTTTCTGATTTTCAGGCGATAAACACCTACACCAGCGAAGTCCCTCACTACTGGGGTCAGCCGGATGTTGAAGACGATGCGAAGATCTTCCTGAACGCAGCGTTCGAGGTAAATGATAATTTGGAGCTCTACGCCTTTGGTAACTACGCCGAGCGTTCAGTTACCGGTGGTTTCTTCTACCGTAACGTCGTTGGCGGCCCTAGCGGTCAGCGCGGTGGGGTATACAAGGGACCAACGGTAGATCCATTGACTGGTATGACCAGCGATAGCGGCGTTCCATCCGTTCTTGTGGGGGACATGGACGGTGGTAGCAGCTGTATCGATGGTATTCCTCTCGGTGGATCCGGCGGTGTTATCCCCGATCCGGGCTTCTTGGCGTCAGTCGCGGCAGATGCCAACTGCTTCTCTTTCATCGAAACCATCCCGGCAGGTTTTGTCCCCCGGTTTGGCGGTGACAACGAAGATTCAGCCTTCGCCGTTGGTGCTCGCGGATCCTTCAACGTGGGTAATGGCCTGATGTATGACGTCAGCGCGCAGCGCGGGTCGAACAAGACCATGTTCTATATCAGAAACACCATTAACGCGTCTCTGGGCCCAAATACCCCGCGGGATTTCGTCCCAGGTGGCCAAGAGCAGACCGAGACGGTTTACAACATCGATCTGTCCTACGGGTTTGAGGTTGGACTGGCGTCTGAGCTGAACGTTGCTGTTGGTGCTGAGTACCGTGAAGAAGAGTTTGACCTGTTCGCGGGTGATCCAGCGTCTTACGCGCTGGGCCCGTTGGCTGATCAGGGATTCTCCTCAAGCTCAAACGGCTTCGGTGGTTTCCCGAACAATACCTCTGCGGAGCAGGACAACACCTCGTTCTACATTGATGTTGAAACTGACATCACCGATCGGCTGACAGTTCAGGCTGCTGTTCGCTATGAGGATTTCAGTAACTTTGACGACACCACCAACTACAAACTGGCGGGTCTGTTCCATGTAACTGACAACCTCCGCGTGCGCGCTGCGTTCTCGACAGGGTTCCACGCGCCGACTGCAGGTCAGGCCAGCATCACCAACGTAACCACACAGAGCGTCAACGGTACGCTGGTAGATCAGGGCACCCTGCCGCTGTTCTCACCCGCCGGTCAGCTTGGTGCTGACTACATCGCGGCGACCAATGGTGGAGCAGGACGTCCAGAGCTAGGCCCCGAGGAAGCTGAAAACTTTTCTCTGGGTATTGGCTTCGACATCGGTAATTCAACCTGGACTATCGATTACTACGACATTGACGTAGAAGATCGTATTGCTCTGGGCGCCAACGTCGACTTCCTGGCTGCATTGAACTACGCAGGTGGCGGTACTGACTACGGCACTGTCGGTGAGGCGCTAACGGGCCTTGATCAGGCAGGCGTTATCAACCGTTCTGAGTATCTCGGATTGGATGATCTGGCTGAATTCCGCTTCTTCTCTAACAGTTTTGACACTCGCACCAAGGGTGTTGATGTTGTTGGTAACATGAACTTCGACTTCATGAGCGGAAGCTCGACGATTACCGTTGCGTTCAACTACAACGACACAGAAGTAACCGACCGGGGTAGCATCAACCCGATCAGTGACGGTCGTGTAGAAGCGCTGGAGGAATTGCTCCCCAACATCAAGGGTAACGTTTCCTGGTCGCACACTCAGGGTAAGTGGCGTACGGTTATCCGCGCCAACTACTACGGCGACTGGACATCAACCAGTAATGGCTATGATGTGGATGCCGCGACCTTGGTTGACGCGCAGGTTTCTTATCAGGTTACTGACAGCCTTGAGCTGACAGCTGGTGTTGACAACCTGTTCGACGAGTACCCAGATAAGACGCCAAACCCAGGTGGTTTGGGCCAGCTTTACCCCGAAGACAGCCCGTTTGGGTTTAACGGCGGTACCTGGTACGTACAGGGACGATACGCTTTCTAAGCGAAAGTGCCTGTTATCAGCTCAGAGGCTAAGTTCTTGAGGATTTAGGCTCCGGGATGATGCCGAAGACCCGAGTTGCAGTAACTGGCAGCCCGGGTTTTTTATTGCTTTTTTTTTGAAGGGGTCTACACAGGTGGCATTCGAGCTGTCAGGTTTCGCGTTTCGCAGTCTTTCGTTTCAATGACAAGGCAACCATCACAGCATAAGTCGCCTGCCTCGGCCACCGCCAGCATCCCCACTCCGGCAAGGGGTCCCTGTAAAAACTCCTCACTATCATTCGATCTCGATAGGAGTAGATAATTCACTTACCGTTTCGATAGCCAATCCGCGTTTCGTTTGAAGATAGGTAGCAAAACTTCCCAGCCAATGACTTCCCATGTAATGCATATCGCCAAGAACAGCGTCGAGGCCGGCCTTGCGGTGCGCTTCAACGACTGCTCGCAGTGATGCAAGGCGCATATCCTCTGTCGGAAGTCCGCTGATAATTCCCTCGAGCATCCAAGCTCGACTGATGTTGAGTCCATCAAGGTGAGCAAGCTTTCCGTCCGATTTGTCGGTTACAACGGCGGGCAAAAGCCAACTCATATCGATATTTTCAACAAGCGTTGGAAAGAAATCGGTTAGCCAGGCAGCAAATTCAGTCCGCGTAAGTACTCTTCGCATGAGGTCTGCCTCAGCAATGCAGGGCGATAAAAAGTCTTGGCCTGAGGGTTCATAGGCGAGTGGGCAATCAATATCATTGGAGTAGAATTCAATGACTCGCGCTGTAAGTAGTGCCTCGAATTCGCGATCGCCGGCTACCCTTGCCCAATCCAGCATCAGGCCAAAAGCGAAGGCGGTTTGGCTATGCTCACCAGTGCGAATCGGAAAAGTGAGTTTAGGCAGCCACTCGCTGATGTTGGCGACCGCCTGCTGCTCAAGTGGAAATAAGTGATCAAGCCATTGCTTTGTCTCTTTGTGATCAGATTGACGCAACTCGGCGGTTAGCTGTAGCAGCCAAGCGATACCGTAAGGCCGCTCAAATGACTTCATTCCGGGGCGGGTATAGCTCGCGATCTCGCCCGCAATATTATCCTCCGTGAAACTCTTCTCCAGCATGCGCATGATAGCGGCGCTGTCGACCTCGTTGCCGTGGGTATTCAGTAATCTAACCAGAAGCCAATGACCATGAACTGAGGAGTGCCAATCGAGGCAGCCATAGAAGGCCGGATATAGCTCACGGGGTGGCTTTAAGTCCTCATCGCTATTCATGTAATGTGCAATCTTGTTGCTGTATTCCTTATGAATACAGTCCATGGCGAGATGCGAGAATACCTGTGCGTAGCTCTCTTTCTTGTTGTCATCACTCGCCAGAGTGAGACTGCTCGTTAGCAAAAGAATTAGGGCGAATATTATTTTCATGAGATCTGCCCCCTTTTTCAGGCGGTGTTGAAAAGAGTGTGCACTATGCTGGCAATCTGGCAAAGGGTGCCATTGCTGTAGACTAGAAACGTGGAGGAATGGTAGCTACGGGTGGACTTGAACCACCGACCCCAGCATTATGAATGCTGTGCTCTAACCAGCTGAGCTACGTAGCCATGAGGATGCTCTTAGACGGCCGCGAAGTTTGCAAAACTACAGGCTAGCTGTCAACTCTGTGATTCGGCATTCTGTCGCCCTATCCTTGAATCCCTTTGATTGGCCGAGTGCTTTCATCATGCGATTCCTGTTCCGCACCACCCTTTGTCTGGCCCTTTATGTGACCACTGTCTCGCAGGCGGCCAGTGGCAGCGTGGATACGATACTTTTGGGCAAAATTTACACCGCCGATTCGGGCAATCCGGAAACCGAAGCTCTTGCTATCCGTGAGGGTCTTCTCGTGAAAGTGGGAAGTATCGCGGATGTCTCAGCGCTTGCGGGTCCTGACACCGAGGTGATCACTGTGGAGGAAGGGGTCATTGTGCCGGGATTCGTCGATGCCCACCTTCACGTGGCGGGCGTTGGGTCGGCGTTGGTTAACGTTGATCTGATGTCGGTCACCAGTTTCGACGAGCTGATCGAGCGGGTGGTTGCCAGAGCTGAAGACACGCCTCCCGGGTCAGTTGTTATCGGGCGGGGTTGGCATCAATCCAAGTGGCAGCAGCTGCCCGACGGCGCTGTGCGGGGATTTCCTACCCATCACCTGTTATCGGACGCCGTGCCCGAGCACCCGGTTGTTCTCGAGCATGCCAACGGGCATACCGTTTTGGTGAATGCGCAGGCCATGGCGCTCTCTGGGATTGATCAAGCCACTGCGGCTCCCGAGGGCGGTGTCATCGTAAAGGATCTTGACGGCCGCCCTACGGGTATTTTGCATGAAACGGCAACGGGTTTGACTCGGGGTCTCGAGTCTTATGGCCCGGAACGTGCGCAGTATTTGCTCGAGATTGCACAGGATCATTTGATCAGTGAGGGTGTAACGAGCGCTCATGATGCGGGCGTCCGGAAGGTCGATTTGGACGCGCAGCTGGCGGCGGCCGAGGCTGGGGGCCTCAAGGTGCGTCTGTACTCCATGCTTGATGCCACCGATGCAGGGGTCATGGAAGAGTGGCTTGCACACGGTCTGTTAGTGGCCAGCGAATCCCAGCGGCTGACGGTCAGGTCCATCAAAGTGGTCGCAGATGGGGCGTTGGGCTCGAGGACCGCTTGGTTACACGAACCGTATACGGACGAGCCGGAAACCTCCGGAGTTTCGACTTTTCCGATGGAACAACTCGATGCCTTGATAGCAGACACTCGCGCGGGCAACTGGCAAATCAACGTGCACGCAATCGGTGATAAGGCCAACTCCCAGGTGCTCGATGTATTCGCCAAATATCTAAATACCGGTAATGACAGCCGATTTCGCATTGAACACGCCCAGCATATTCTGGCACCGGAACTTCGACGCTTCGCAGGGCTCAACGTCATCGCCTCGATGCAGCCCATTCACTTGAGTTCCGACAGGCCTTGGGCGATAGATCGGCTTGGCAGCAAGAGAATCGAGGAGGGCGCTTATCTTTGGCAGAGTATGCTCGCATCCGGGGTGGTAGTGGCGTCAGGTACGGACGCGCCCGTAGAGCCGGTGAGTGCTATTGATAATTTCTATGCTGCGGTCACTCGCAAGCAGTTGAATGGGCTGCCAGAGTCGGGTTTTGAGGCTGCCGAGAAATTGTCCAGAGAACAGGCGCTCCAGGCCATGACCGTGGCCGGTGCATACGCCGCTTTTGAGGAAGGAGTGAAGGGCACTTTATCGCCGGGTAAATACGCTGACTTGGTAGTACTGTCCCAAGACATTATGCAAGTGCCTGAGTCACAGATTCGTGAAACCAAGGTCCTTAAAACCATGGTTGGTGGGCGCTGGGTTTATGAGGAAGAGGCTTCTGATTCGAATTAGCATGCGACTCGAGATTCACGAAAAGTGGATGGGCTGTTCGTAAGTCTACGGATCAGTGAGGAACCGACTGCCGATCACCTGTATGTCCTTGTCGTCGAAAAGCCGGTGCCCTTGGTTCTCAAAAGCGTTTAAATCCTCGGTGTTCGGAAACGAGAAATAGGCGTCCTCTCCTTCCGCTGCTTGCGTTGGTATTGATTCGCCCTGATTTAACCGGTCAACACAGTTAGTAAGCAGTTTCGACCCCGGGACGTAGAGTTGATGAACGTTGGATAGGTAGGAGGCGTGAGGGTCTGTCGGTATCGCGAGGGTCTCAATGATTCCCCCTTGGTCTATGGCAGGGCTGTCTATCCAATGAACGGTGAGACCTATCTCGCTATCGGAGGCCTGCATGGCCCGGAAGGTTGCCATCACCCCTCGGTATTTTGGGAGCAGGCCAGAGTGAAGGTTTATAACGCCCAGCTGAGGCACTGCGATGGCCCTGTCTCTCAGAATCTGACCGAAGCGGAGGCTCAGGATTAAGTCGGGGGCACTATCCTTGAGTAATGCAATGCCCTCCGTTGAATTGATATTTTCAACCGGTGCCTCGCTGGTGGCATATCGTCTTGCTAATTCCTTAAAAGTCAGGCGCTCCCCTGTGCGGGACGCCTTTTCTACCATGGGGAAAAGATAAGAGGTGAAAAAACCTTGCTCAAAAAAAGCCAGGGAATCTAATCGAGAATCTCGCTGGGTATGAGCCCCAACCCGGCAGGAGTAAAGTAGCGTAATATCATGAGCTGCGAGGCTTGGTAGTAGGTGGTTCAGCGCCTCGTTACTGTAGATATCCCTGTTGTATAGAATCGTGAGACGCATAGTGTGTCGATGGAAAGTATCGTGGTACCGAACAAGTTAATCCAGCGAGTCTAGCAGAAAGGGGTGACAGAGATCGGCTGCAAAGAGGTGGCCCCGAAAGGGGGGTGGTCGGCTTAACCCGCATCACGCAGATTTTTTTTGAGGATCAAGTTCAACATGCGTTACTACCCGCCCAAGGTGGCCTTAGCGGTTGTTATCGCCAATATGATTGGTACGGGGGTGTTTACCTCTCTTGGCTTTCAGCTGTTGGCGATATCGTCGACTACCACCATTCTTTTTCTGTGGTTGCTGGGGGGTATCTGCGCGCTTTGTGGCGCTCTTTGTTACGCCGAGCTTGGGTCAAGACATCCCGCCTCGGGAGGGGAATATCACTTCCTTACAGTGCTCATCCATCCCTACGCGGGCTTTGTTTCCGGTGTGGTCTCCGCTACGGTGGGCTTTGCCGCCCCTATCGCACTGGCGGCACTTACGTTTGGTAATTACCTTGAGGCAGCCGGAATACCCTTAAATCCTCAGTGGTCAGCTACAGCGTTAATCGCATTACTGGTCAGCATACACACGAGAACTCACACCGAAAGTTCGGCAGGGCAGTACTACTTCACCGCGCTGAAAATTTTCTTGATTGGATTTTTTATTGCCATGGCGCTGTATCAACAGCCGGCCTACGTTGATCAACTCGACGGTTCGGCGGGCTTTTTCGATGAGCTCTTAAGTGGTGAAGTGGCGATAGCCCTGATTTATGTCACCTATGCTTTTTCTGGCTGGAATGCTGCCACCTACATACTTGGAGAGATGAAAAATCCTGGGCGTGATCTACCGCGAGTCCTGCTCGTTGGATGTACAACCGTTGCCTTCCTTTATCTCGCCTTGAACGCTGTGTTTTTGATTTCGGCACCCGTCTCTGCACTTCGAGGAGAGGTTGAAATAGGGTATGTGGTAGCGCGCTATCTGATTGGCGAGCAAGGTGCCCTGATCGTATCCATCGTGCTGGCGGGCATCTTGATTTCAACCGTGAGCGCGATGGTTCTTGCTGGTCCTCGCGCTCTCCAAAGATTGGGCGGTGATTATCGGCAATTCGCTTTTCTGGGAAGGCTTAATGACGCAGGTATCCCCACCAACGCCATTGTTTTTCTCTCAGGTATTGCGCTGGTTTTTCTGTGGACTTCCACTTTCGAACAAATCCTGATAGCGGCAGGGTTGCTGATGGCCCTGAATACGCTTGTCACGGTCTTGGCGGTATTTGTCAGTAGGAAAAAAGCGGGGAGACGTGGTTTATCGGAGTCCTTCACCATGCCGCTGTATCCCCTGCCGGCATTAGTCTTTCTGCTGATTACCGGTTGGACGGTCATTTACTCTGCCGCTCAATTTCCCATACAGGCGTTTTCCGTTATTGCTTTTCTGCTGATCGGATATCCGCTATTTGCAAAGTGGCAGCGCATTCAAGAGACATCCTAGAGCGGCTGGTTAGACATTAAATCTGAAGTGGATAACGTCGCCATCGGCAACTACATAGTCCTTTCCCTCTAGACGCCATCGACCCGCATCCTTGGCGCCGGCTTCTCCTTGATATGCGACGTAATCCGCGTAGCTGACCACCTCTGCCCGGATGAAGCCTTTCTGAAAATCGGTGTGGATGACCCCGGCAGCCTCGGGCGCTGATGCGCCCACCTTCACAGTCCACGCTCTGACTTCCTTGGGTCCGGCGGTGAAGTAGGTTTGTAGATTTAGTAGGGCGTAGCCTGCACGGATGACACGATTCAAGCCGGGTTCGGTCATCCCCATTTCTGCGAGAAATTCGTGCTTTTCATCATCCTCGAGTTCCACTATCTCCGATTCAAGTTTATTACAGATAGCGACAATCTCAGCGCCCTCAGTTTTGGCCAAAGCCGCCACGCTATCGAGATGCAAGTTCCCTTCAAAGCCATCCTCGGCGACGTTGGCGATGTACATTGTAGGTTTGGTTGTGAGCAGATGCAGGGTCTTAACCAGAGTGGTTTCATTCTCATCGAGTTCGAGTGCTCGAACAGGTTTAGCCTCATTTAGATGGGGCAACAGCTTGCCTTCTAATAATGCCTTCATTGCAACCGCTTCCTTGTCACCACTTTTTGCGGTCCTGACGACTTTGGCGAGCTGCTTTTCACAGGACTCCAAGTCCGCGAGCGCTAGTTCGGTATTGATCGTTTCGATGTCGGCCAGCGGATTAATCTGATTGGCGACATGAATGACATTGGGGTCTTCAAAGCATCGGACGACATGGGCTATCGCATCGGTCTCCCTAATGTTTGCAAGAAACTGATTACCCAGACCTTCACCCTTTGACGCGCCGGCTACCAATCCAGCTATGTCGACAAACTCCATTGTTGCGGCGATCTCTCGTTCCGGTTTTACGATAGCCGAAATCTCGTCCTGGCGTGGATCGGGAATGGTAACCACACCCGCATTGGGCTCGATGGTGCAGAAGGGAAAGTTTTCCGCATCGATACCCGCGCGGGTTAGCGCATTAAACAAGGTCGACTTACCAACATTCGGCAAGCCAACAATGCCGCATTTAATTCCCATGATGTTTCCTTCTCAGAAAAACCGGGCAATTAACCCGGTTGTGTTGTGTCAATACTGTGTAATCGCGTCATCGCCTTGACTGGATCTCCCTTAAGAAGCAATGGCAAGGCATCGACCGCCTCATCGATGATTTGATCGATAGCTTGCTTGTCTCCAGCGCTCGGTTTGGTAAGCACATATCCGGACACTTTACTGGCGTGGCCGGGATGGCCGATCCCGATTCTCAACCGATGAAAATCCTGTTTACCTCCAAGGGCGGGAATGATGTCCCGGAGCCCATTGTGACCACCATGGCCACCACCCTGCTTGAAGCGTGCTTGCCCAGGGGGGATATCCAGTTCGTCATGGGCGATAAGAATTTCATCGGAAGGTATCCGAAAAAAGTTAGCTGCTGCAGCGACTGATTTGCCACTTTCGTTCATAAACGTACTGGGGGTCAGCAGTCGCAAATCGCTATCCCCTAGGGAGACACGCGCCATCTGGCCAAAGAACTTAGATTCAGTCGCTAAAGTGACGCCTGCTCGCCGAGCCAGCTCAGCAATAAAAAAAGCACCCGCGTTGTGGCGGGTGCCTTCATATGCCTGACCAGGGTTACCAAGCCCGACAATGAGTCGGATCCCAGTCATGATCGAGCTTAGTCTTCGCTGTCAGCTTTGGGCTCATCCGCAGCTGACTCTGCAGCAGCTTCGGCTTCGCCGTCACCAGTATCGTCATCATCGGACTTACTGCCTTTGGGCGCATTGACAGACGCAATGGCTAGGTCATGATCCTCGCCCAGTGCAAGTGCCGTAGAGGTCACGCCCTCGGGTAGAGTTAGGTCCGATAGGTGGACGATTTGTCCAATTTCAACCTCAAGCATATCGACTTCGATGTACTCGGGGATGTCTTTGGGCAGACATTGGATCTCGATATCGGTCGCCTGATGCTGGATCATACCGCCGCCTAATTTGACCCCCGCACACTTGTCTTCGTTGACGAAGTGCAGTGGGACGTTGACTTTGAGAGCCTTGTTGGCTTCCACGCGCATGAAGTCAACATGCATGGGAAAGCCTTTAGCGGGATGTCGTTGCAAGTCCTTGAGAATGGCCGACTCTTCCTTGCCGCCGACGTGGATGCTCAGTACCGATGCGTAGAACGCCTCGCTCTCAAGCATCTTCTCGAGATCCTTGCGGATCAGGCTAATACTGCTGGCAGCATCTTTCCCGCCATAAATGATACCGGGGACTTTGTTCTCGAGACGACGGAGGCGGCGGCTCGCACCTTTCCCTTCATCGACCCGAACCTCGGCTTCGATCACAAAAGATTCAGACATGGTCTGGCTCCTTAAATAAGCACCACGTTGCCTGCGACCGGCGCAATGGTGGGTTGGTTTTACACTCGATGATGTTAGTCATCAAAGAGTGCGCTGATGGATTCTTCGTTACTCACCCGGCGAATTGACTCCGCCAATAAATCTGAAATGGTGAGCTGCCGAATATTGCTGATAGCTTTGGCTTCGGCAGACAGTGGTATGGTGTCTGTGACCACCAGTTCATCCAGGGATGACCCTCTGATGTTATCTAACGCTTTCCCTGACAATACGGCGTGCGTGCAATAAGCCACTACCTTTATGGCGCCACGCTCTTTCAAGGCGGTCGCTGCGCTGCACAGCGTGCCCGCGGTGTCGACCATGTCATCAACAAGCAAACATGTTCGACCGTCGACATCGCCAATCAGGTTCATGACCTGAGCCTCATTGGCTTTGGGTCGACGCTTGTCGATAATGGCGAGGTCCGCCTCATCGAGCTGTTTGGCAATAGCTCGTGCCCTAACGACGCCGCCGATATCTGGCGACACCACGATAAGATTCTCGTAGTTACGCTGAACAATGTCGCTGTTTAGTACCGATGATGCGTAGACGTTATCCACTGCACAGGTAAAAAAGCCCTGTATTTGTTCCGCGTGAAGGTCAACGGTGAGTACCCGGTCCACGCCGACGGATGCCATCATATCCGCAACTACTTTTGACGAAATGGGGACCCGTGCTGAGCGCACACGGCGATCCTGTCGTGCGTAGCCAAAGTACGGAACCACGGCGGTAATGCGTCCGGCGGAGGCCCGTCGCAGCGAGTCAATGATGAGCAGAAGCTCCATCAGATTGTCATTGGTTGGAGCGCAAGTGCTCTGCAGCACAAAAACGTCCTTACCCCGCACGTTCTCACCAAGCTCGACAGTCACCTCTCCATCGGAGAACTTGCTGACATTGGCGGCGCCCAGCGTGAGATACAGCCGATCGGCGACCTTGCGAGCAAGATCGGTGTTAGCGTTTCCCGTAAAGACCATCATCTTTGATGACATGATGGGTCCCTCTCCCTGACAGCGTTAGGTAAATGGCTGGGGTGGCAGGATTCGAACCTGCGAATGGCGGGATCAAAACCCGCTGCCTTGCCACTTGGCGACACCCCAATTCGTTTAAAACACATTGCTGGCTAGCGATCTGGGTGATGATTCACCCCTTTCGCTACCACGACGTCAAAGCGTGGTGCCAGTTCAGCGGCTACCCGCCGGGCGGCCGCCTCATTTTCAAAACTGCTGAAGACACATGCTCCGCTACCGGTCATCATTGCTGGAGCTAATTTTTGCAATGATACCAGCGCGTTACGTACTTCTGGGTAGCGTGCTGTTACGACCGACTGCAGGTCGTTTCGCACCCCCCCCTCAAAAAAGGCCGGTATTGTGATTGGCGGCGTGTCCCTTGTCAATTCTGGGGCTGTGAATACTGTTTGGGTGCTCACATGGCAGCCCGGGCAGAGGATGGTATACCAGCGCACAGGCAGCTCAAGGGGGGTTAATTGGTCCCCGATTCCTTCTGCCCACGCTGTCTTTCCATAAATGAATACCGGGACGTCGGCGCCGAGGCTTGCCCCAATTTCGGCGAGTTCATCGAGGCTTCGGTCTAGCCCCAGCAAGGTGTTGAGCCCAAGGAGTGCTGTAGCCGCATTGGAGGACCCCCCCCCTAAACCGGCACCCATGGGAATATTCTTCTCGAGGTGGATGACGACATTGGGCTCTTCGGTAAGGTGGCCCGTCAGACGGCGTGCCGCCTTGATGATCAGATTGTCGCGCTCGAGCACCCCATCGAGCTGCTGCGCGAGTGTGATGCCCCCCGCATCAGCGAGCTCCAGCGTGATCTGATCTCCCCAATGCAACAGTTGAAACAAGGTTTGAAGTTCGTGATACCCGTCTTCCCGTTGCCCCGTGACGTGCAGAAATAGATTGAGCTTGGCGGGCGACAGTAGAGATATTCGCCTGGTCACGTAGAGTCGTCTCCCAATACCTCGAGGCTAGTGATAATGACTCGCGCTCTAGCCTCTCGCAGAGACCACTCGATGATTCGGGGCACACGAAATCCGGCGAGGACCTGCCAGGTGATCACCTCGCTTGACCAAGAGTTGGATACCGCCGGCTGCCCAAGCAATGTTCCCGCTATCTCGTTAAGGGGCACCTCAGTCAGGATACTGCCGAACGTCGAGTTAACCGATAGCGTTTCAAAGGGATGGGGACCTTTACCGTCATTCCAGGTGACGATGTTGTCGCGTCGCACGACAGTAATACCGCCAATCCCCGTGGGGCCACTCAGGCGGACGATGTCAGTCAACGCGTTTTCGTGCGCCCAATGAAAAGCCAGGTTTTGTGCGGCGGTTTCCCAGGTTACCGTCGCCTTTCCTCGCATCTGCCAGGGCCTACCTTCGAGCGATAACTTCGGATAGCTTGTGTCGCCTGCGCCAATCTCCTGCGGCGGGGTTGCGACACAGGCAGTGAGGCAAATGATACTCACTGATGAGCGGGCCCACTGGCAAAGCGCTTTAATCATCGGGCAAGGCGTCGAGATCGGCGCCCAGTCGCTCGATGGCGCTGGTGAGATGAGTGCTGTCGGGGTGTCGCTCTAAGGACCCGCGCCAAATAACTCGCGCGGCATCACGCTTTCCTGTGGACCAAAGCGCCTCTCCAAGATGCGCCGCTACCTCGGGGTCGGGAAATTTGTCATAGGCTTGTTGCAGCAGATCAATCGCCTGATTGTTGCGACCCAGCTTGAAGTAAACCCAGCCCAGGCTGTCGAGAATGGCGGGTTCGCCTGGAGAAAGAGTCAGCGCACGCTCAATGAGTTCGGCGGCCTCTGCATAACGGGTGGTGTGAATTGTTAGCGTATAGCCAAGCGCATTGAGAGTCGTTGCGTTGTTGGCATCGAGGGACAGCACAGCTCGGAGATCGACCTCCATGGCGTCGATATTGCCTATCGTCTCCTCGGCCATAGCGCGCGCGTACAACAGCGACAGGGACTCCGGAAAATCTTGAAGTCCTTCGCTTAGCACCTTAATGGCATCCGCTATTAGGTCACGTTCCTGGAGTAGTTCGGCCTGAAGTAAAAACAGAGCCTCGGCTTGTCCTGGGCTGGTTGCGCGGGCAGCGTGAAAAACCTCTGCAAACCCGGTTAGATCGCCTTGCGCGAGGGTCAGGCGACCGGCTCGCCGAATCGCATCACTGAACTCCCGACCGGGGCCTACTTTTTTGAAGGCGGCGACAGCGGCCTCGGTGTCGTCACGCGCGGAGGCGACTCGGCCCAGGTAATAGTAGGCCTCATCAACGCGTTGCTCGAGCGCTAACAAAGCCTTCAGCCATTGCTCTGCGTCATCGTAATGCGCCAATTCCAAATCGATGAGCGCCAGGGAGTACAAGTAATCTCCGTTACGGGGAGATATTGTCCTAAGGGCATCAAATTCACGCCGCGCTTCAGCAAGTTTTTTTTCACTCGCGAGCAGCCGGGCGTACTGTAATCGCATGGCTTCATTATCGGGATAGGAATTTACCGCGCGGTGGAGCCGATCAAAGGGTTCTTTTGCATCGGTATCCAGCTTTACCTGAGTCCACAGTATCAGCGCTCGGTCATCATCTGGGACGAGCGCTAAAACCTGGTCTAGATCTTCAAGACACTGGGTGTAACGGCCTTGTTCTCGGTGCAGAAATGCCAGCGCAATACCGACATCAGGGCTGTCCGGCCAATCCTGAGCCAGTGCTTCGATGGCCTCGGCCAACCGCTCTTGTTCAGCGGATGGCATGTCCCTAAAGGACACGAGCAAGGCCGGGGCATTCACCTCCGCACCCCTTTCTAAGGCTTGTCGCGCATAAGTCACGGCTTCTTCGATTCGTCCTGCGCGAATCAGCAGTGCCATCGAGGTGGCTGACGCGGCTGCATCGCTACTGTCTTGCACCGCCAAACGAAGTGCCAGCGGTAGCGTTAACTCCTCGTTTTGTCGAAATTCAGCCAGGCGGAGTGCCCGACGTGTGAGTTCGGGATCATCAAGCAGCATCGCCTGCTCCGCGAGAATAGACAGTGCGCCATCATATTCCCGCTCCCGCAGCAGAAATTCAGCGGTCAGGAGGGGCAGAAGACTGGACTCGGGTATGGGTACCTCGACGGTCGGCGTCGCCTCGTCCCCGCGCTGGCCCTGGCTAGGTTGACCTAGGTCGGAGTCACTAGCGCCGCCTACTAAGGTCGATTGGTCAGTGTCAACACCATTCACAGCCCTTTGGGTGGTACCAGTACAGCCCCCCAGCAGTAATAAAGGCAGCAACAGGTAAGGTAGGGTGTTAACGGCGTTGCGCAAGGGGGTCATAAGGCAGATGATGGCACAGTGATTAGATGAAACCCACGGAAAAGGGTTTACAGGCGAAAACCCCAGGTTCTTGCTATTATAGCGTCTTACTTTTTCCGGTGCTGACCTTTGTTGCAAGATTTAATCGCCATCGGTATCAATCATGATTCTGCGTCTATAGAGACGCGGGAGCGTGTTGCGTTTGCACCCGAAGACATTGCCGGTGCATTGGAAGCGCTCATTGCGGCTACGCCATTTGAAGAGGCCGTTATCCTCTCGACCTGTAATCGGACTGAAATTTACGGCGTGATGAGCTCGGGCAGTGAGCCGCTTTCGGCCAGTGACGCCCTATTGGCGTGGGTGTCCACGTTTCATGGTTTAAGTGAGGGGGCACTGGCCACCTGCACTTATCGCCACCATGGAGCGCAGGCAGCTACACACTTGGTTAGAGTGGCCGCGGGTTTGAACTCGCTGGTGCTCGGTGAGCCGCAAATTTTCGGGCAGCTGAAGTCCGCCTTTGCCGTGGCGGAAGAGTCGGGGGCGATTGGAAGTCGCTTTGCCAGCATTTTCCCGGGGGCTTTCCGCATAGCAAAGAAAGTCCGAACCGATACGGCGATAGGGGAAAACCCCGTTTCGGTCGCTTATGCGTCGGTCGATCTAGCAGGACATATTTTTTCTGATTTATCTAAACGCACTGCGCTACTCCTCGGTGCGGGAGAGACGATAGAGCTGGTAGCTCGTCACCTGTGTGACGCGAACCTCGGCAGGTTAATGATAGCCAATCGAACCCTTGCGCGAGCGCAGTCGATGGCAGAGGAATTCGATGCGGCCGCCATCATGCTGGCCGATGTGCCGGCGCGACTTGCCGAGGCCGATATTGTGATTAGTGCCACGGCAAGCCAGCTGCCGGTGTTGGGCAAGGGTGCCGTAGAGAGCGCGATTCGGAAGCGCCATTTTCGACCCATGTTGATGGTGGACCTGGCTGTCCCGAGGGACATTGAGCCCGAGGTGGCCGAACTTTCTGATGTCTACCTCTACACCGTTGATGATTTAAGGGATGTCATAGAGGAAAACCTCCGGCTGCGCGCGTCAGAAGCCAGCAAGGCGGACGGCATCGTGCTAGAGGGCGTGGCGCAGCTTGAGGAAGACCTCAGAGGCCGGCAGTCTGCCGATGTCGTAAAAAAATACCGAGAGTCAGCGTTGTCGATTCAAGAGGTGGAGCTGGCACGAGCGCTCAAGGCCCTTGAGCGAGGTGAAACCGGTGTCGAGGTGGTGCGCCGCCTGGCTCGGGATCTGACCAACAAGCTCATTCACGCTCCTACCGCTGGGCTCCGTCACTTGGCACGCTCGGGGGATGACGGTCAGGTGGATCAAGCAAAGGCGCTTCTGGGTTTGGATGTTGGGTTCGATGACCGCACCATTGACGACGAGAAGCCCACCCTGCAGTGAAAGATTCTCTCAAGACCAAACTGGATAGCCTCAGAGATCGCCACGAGGAGGTCGCCGCCTTGCTGGGTGACGCCGATACTCTGTCGGATCAGGATAAATTTCGTGATCTGTCAAAAGAGTATGCGCAACTTGATGAGGTTGTGAAGGCTTATAGCCAGTGGATCTCAGCTGTCGGAGACGCTGAGGCGGCGAGAGAAATGTTGAGCGATTCAGATCCGGATGTTCGCGAGCTGGCGGCCGAGGAACTTGAGGGAGCTGGGGAGCGCGTTGCTGCTCTGGAGGCAGAACTTCAGATACTGCTGTTGCCGCGGGATCCAAGAGACGCCCATAACGTGTACTTAGAAATCAGGGCTGGCACCGGTGGTGATGAAGCAGCCATCTTCTCTGGCGATCTCTTCCGCATGTACAGCCGATATGCCGAGGCCAATCGATGGCGTTTGGAAGTCATTTCAGAGCGACAAGGGGAGCATGGCGGCTTTAAGGAAATTATCACTCGAATCGAGGGTCAGGACGTTTATGGCCATTTAAAGTTTGAGTCCGGTGCTCATCGCGTACAGCGCGTTCCGGAAACCGAATCTCAGGGGAGAATTCACACGTCGGCGTGCACTGTCGCCGTGATGGCCGAGCCTGATGAGGTTGAAGAGATCGATATCCGTAAGGAAGATTTGCGTATTGATACTTTTCGCTCCTCTGGCGCCGGGGGGCAGCACGTTAATACCACAGATTCGGCCGTGCGTATTACCCATCTGCCGACAGGTCTTGTCGTGGAATGTCAGGACGAGCGGTCCCAACACAAGAACCGCGCACGGGCAATGTCTCTGCTCCAGGCCCGTCTGCTGACGGCCGCCGAGGATAAGGCTGCCAGCGAACAGGCGGCGGAGCGTCGTAACTTGGTGGGCAGTGGAGATCGCTCAGAGCGGATTCGCACTTACAATTTCCCTCAAGGCCGGGTAACCGATCATCGAATCAATCTGACACTTTATAAACTCGATGAGGTCATTCAGGGCGATCTCGACGCGGTGATCAAACCTTTGCGCACGGAGCATCAGGCGGATTTGCTCGCCGCCATGAGTGGCGATTTGTGACCAGTGCTCGGGATCTGATCGAATCTGCCCAAATCTGCGGCAGGGAGGCAGAGCAACTCGTGCTGACCTTGTTAGGCCGCGATCGTGCGTGGTTGTTTACTCACGACAACGAGCCTGTCGAGGCCGAATCCATTCCGGTTATTCAGCAGGCGCTGAAAAGGCGTGAACAGGGCGAGCCCGTCGCTTATATCATCGGATCGAGGTCCTTTTGGAACCTTGACTTAGCCGTTACGCCGGCGGTGCTGATTCCGAGACCCGATACTGAGTTGCTTGTGGAGTGGGGGGTGGAGCGTATTCGTCGAGCAGATCTTGACCGCTGCCTCGACTTGGGTACCGGAAGCGGCGCGATTGCATTGGCTATAAAAGCCGAGTGCCCGGCCTGCGCGGTGACTGCTGTGGACCGCTCTACCGACGCTCTGGCAGTGGCCCAAGCCAATGGGAAGTCATGCCAGCTTCAAGTGACATGGTTGGAGGGCGATTGGTTTGAGGGACTGTTGGGGCAACGTTGGCCGTTGATCCTGAGCAATCCGCCTTACGTGCGTGATGAAGATCCAAACCTGCATCGCGGCGATTTACCGGCGGAGCCAAGGGAGGCGTTGGCGGCCGGCCCCGATGGTCTGAAAGATCTCAAACACCTGATCGCCACGGCCCCGGACTTCTTGGAGGCAGAAGGATACCTGCTACTTGAGCATGGCTGGGATCAGGCTGCGGCCGTGCGCGCTTTGTTACTTACGGCGGGGTTTAAAAACATTGAAACCCGTCGCGACCTAGCGGGCCATGAGCGCGTGACGGGGGGCTGTCTGGACCATGGATGACCTGATCCTTGAGCGCTACTCGCGCCAACTTTTGGTTCCGGGGTTTGATCTTGAGGCCCAGGAGCGCTTGGCCGCTAGCCGTGTTTTAGTCGTTGGCTGTGGTGGCCTCGGAAGTCCTGCCGCGATGTATTTAGCGGCGATGGGTGTTGGCCGGTTAACGCTTGTCGATCACGATGTAATCGAGCTCAGCAACTTGCCCCGTCAAATTGGCTTCACTGAGGTTGATGTCGGTCGGTTGAAATCCGAGGTGTTGGCAGAGCGGTTGCGAGCGATGAACACGCAGATCATCATTGCCCATGAACCGGTTAGTTTCGATCGTAGTGTCGCAGAGGCGCTGCTATCCGAGACAGATCTCGTGATAGATGCGACGGATAACCATGAAACCCGATTGCTTATCGATGCAACCACCTTCGCCGCCAAGATCCCGTGGGTGATGGCCTCCGCTATGCAAATGGCCGGTCAGGTCGCCGCCTTTTCGGCTCAGCGAGAGGAGGGCTGCTATCACTGTCTGGCCCCAGAGCCTGACGTGTCGGTAGGAGGCGCCTGTGCCCGGCTGGGTATTTTGGGCCCGGTGGTGGGTGCTGTGGCGATGGAAGAGGTATTGCGGGGGATTGCCATCCTTACCCAGGTATCACCGCCGCGATGGGGGCTTATCGATATCCTTGACTTTCGATTCGGTGAGCGTCGATCACTGCATCTCACCAAGCGAGCAGACTGCTCAAACTGTGGCTTTACGCCCTCGAGCTAGAGGACGCCGCGTGCTCCTCGCCAGGCAGTCCACGCAGTAATACGCGTACCCGCAGTGCAATTAGACCGGCACAAACGGCTATGCCGGTGATGGTCGCATACCAAAAGCCAGCTGCCCCGTCACTGGGCGTTGAGGCGAGTTCCAGGCCTAGGATCCAGCCGAGTGGCAGGGAAATAAACCAGTAGGAAATCACCATTGCCACAAAGGGGTACTTGGTTTCTTTAAAAGCCCTGAGAATGAAGGAGCCCACAATTTGCGCTGCATCAAGCAGAATAAAAAAGGCGGCTAATTTAATGAGTCGGGTAGCTACTGGGCGAATTTCATCGGAGTCGGTATACAGTGTGATGATCGCTTCAGGGAAGCTCAGCAATAAACCGGTGGTCGCGACGCCAACCACTGCTGCTGCCGTCGCGCCAACGATTAAGGCGCGATGAACCCCTTCAGTTCGCCCGGCCCCTATAGCATGTCCCATTCGCGTTGACATCGCCGTACCAATTGCCAGCATAGGGATATAGAAAAGGTCCCAAATATTGAAGGCAATCTGGTGTGCTGCAATAGCGGTGTCGCCCCAGGTCGCAACGAGGAGGGCGATAAGGCTGAACACGCCCACTTCGAGGAAGAAAGTGAGCCCCATTGGCATCCCTATAGACAGAATCTCGCGAATAATGCTCCAGTTGGGAGCTACTGGCGTCCAAGCAGGAAGATAGTGACGGATGCGCTTGCTGAGTACGACATAGCCGACCATGATGACGACGCTTAACCACATCGAGATGGCTGTAGCGATACCACAACCTTTCGCCCCGAGCTCCGGAGCACCCCAATGTCCAAAGATAAATGCGTAGTTGAGGGGGATATTCAGTAAAAAGCCGATGGCTGCAGCGACCGCAAAAGGTTGCGTTACGCCAAGCCCTTGGGTGTGGTAGCGAAGCGCTTGAAAAATACCTGTTGCAGGCAAGCCAAGCGCGACCATTTGGGTGTATTCAAGCGCGAGAACTTTGGTGGTTGTCTCGAGGCCTAGCACGTCCATGATAGGTCCGGAAAACCACGCCGCTGGGCTGAGGATTAGGCCTAAAAAAACAGCGAGCCAAAGTGACTGGGGTAGAGAATCCCTAATCTTTTGAATGCGCCCTGCACCAAAGTCCTGGGCAACGATTGTAGCGGTCGCGAAGATAGTGCCGAGTATCAGCAGATAGATAGGCAGCCAGATATTAAAGCCTACGGCAATGGCAGCGAGGTCCTGCTCCCCGTAGCGAGCGGCCATGATCGTATCGACAACTCCGGTGCCCATCTGCGCACTTTGAGCCACGAGCAACGGGACTGCGATAACCGAGAGGTTTTTTAGTTCCTCTCTCAGGCTAGCCCATGTGAATAACGTGCCTTGTGTCACTGACTTTTACTCATTGCCGGTGGCCGTCTTGCTAAAACGCGTAATGAGTCCTGTTCCTTGTGCTAGACTCGGCGCTGCATTTGCCGACCGAGTTATAACTTTTGACAAACACGCACGCCGATCAGGCCCCAATTGCAGGAAATGACGCTGCTTCAGAGGTCGAACCTCAAACGGGTAAAACCCGTTTCGAAGATCTCGATCTTGATCCCAGCCTCATGCGCGGCATTGCCGATTTGGGGTTTCAGCACTGCTCTCCCATACAGGCGCAGATTCTACCGCATACCCTAGAGGGTCACGATGCTATCGGTAAAGCCCAAACGGGTACAGGTAAAACTGCAGCGTTTCTTATCACGATTTTCAATGATCTGTTGAATAATCCGTTAGGGGGTGAACGGTTTTTGGCTGAACCTCGGGCTGTAATCATCGCGCCAACCCGCGAGTTAGTAATGCAAATTGGCGCCGATGCTTATGACCTCGGTCGCTACACAGGTTTGGATACGGCAACATTGATTGGTGGGGAGGATTACCAAAAGCAGTTGCAGAAAATTCAGTCGGGGGTCATAGATCTGGTGGTGGCGACCCCTGGAAGGCTCATTGACTTTATGCAGCGCAGAGATCTTTTTCTCGATCGTGTTGAAACTCTGGTATTAGACGAGGCAGACCGGATGCTCGACATGGGGTTTATTCCGCAGGTCAAGCGCATTGTCAGGGCAACGCCACGCAAGGAAGATAGGCAAACATTGCTGTTTTCGGCGACTTTCACGCAGGACATTATCAACCTCGCGCAGCAGTGGACCTATGACCCAATCACAGTAGAGATCGAGCCCGAGCGGGTGGCTACGGCAACTGTGGATCAGCGCGTGTACTTAGTGTCGAGTAGCGAGCGGTTGCGGGTGTTGTTGAATGTTCTTCGTTCGGCAGATGCTGTCTCAACTATCGTGTTTGCCAATCGGCGCGATCAAGTGCGCTCGCTGTACGAAAAGCTACGCAAAGCAGGTATTTCTTGTGGCATTTTGTCAGGAGAAATTACACAGCAACGACGCACAAAGACTCTCGCTAATTTCAAGGAGGGTAAAATCGCGGTGCTGGTAGCCACCGACGTAGCCGGTCGAGGTATTCACGTTGATGGTGTCAGCCATGTCGTGAACTATAACTTACCCGAGGATCCCGAAGACTATGTGCATCGGATTGGTCGAACGGGTAGGGCGGGGGCTACAGGTGTTTCAATTAGCTTCGCCAGTGAAGACGATGCTTTTCTTCTCCCCGATATCGAAACTTTGCTGGGTGAGCGGTTGAAATGCGTCTCGCCGCCGGAGGAATTGCTAAGCTGAGAGTGCGGCCGTTTTTAACGGAGACCTCTTAGCTCCTCACACCAAAGCAGAGTAGCCCCCACGACGGCCGCGGGAATGACGACTAGGTTCAGCACGGGAACTCCCGCCACAAATGCGACCACAGCTCCAAAACCGATGCTGCTCAGCCGCCGGGTCGCGCAGGCAGACCGGACTTCGCTGAAAGGGAGACGATGGTTATCCATTGGATAGTCAATAAACTGAAGGCTCATCATCCATGCTCCCAGTAAAAACCACAGTAGTGGTGCCAGCGCCTGAGCGCCAGGGATAAAAGAAACGATGAGCACACCCAGTGCAAGCGGCAGGTAATAAACAATTTTCCGGAGTTCTCGCAAAATGCCGCGGGGTACTTCCATGATGGCGGCCGTTACGCTTTCAAGTCCGGGTAGGGGTTGTCCCGTTACTCGCTCTTCTACTTTTTCCGCCAGCAAGGCATGAAAAGGCGAGGTAAGAATCAATACGATAAAAGTCGAGAGGTAACCTGTGGCGAGTCCACCGGTAAGCCAAAGTAGGGGTGCTATGACCCAGGTGAGGAAATGTAACCAGTCGGGGAGAGCCTCTTCTGTTATCGAAACAATGCTGTCTACGTAGCTGTAAGCCAAGCTGCCAATGAACAAGAAAAAGCCAATGTTGACCAAAAGCGGTAAAATGACAAACGGCCAAATGCCGCGCTGGGAGAGCATATTCAGGCCTTTGAAGAAATATCCGGCGCCTGTTATGAAGTTACCCTGCATAGGATTGATCCTCCCTGATCGAGAAGTCAGTATATCCCGTTAGATCGAACCATAGAGTGTGTCACATGTCAGAAAAAGATCTTTTTTTTGAAGAGATGTCTGGTGTAAAGCCGCTCAAACGCGAGCCCAGAGAGCGCTTGGTGAAAACGGCTGATCAGGGGGATGTTGAATTCCGACGTGAAGCGGCAGCCGCACTCCCCAACGGCGCAATCAATTCGCTGCTGGATGAAGGGGTCGAACCGCTTGATGCCTGGTACGTCCTCGACTTCAAACGACCCGGTATTCAGCATGGCGTATTTAAGAAGCTGCGAATGGGTCGATACGACATTGAAGCCAGACTTGATCTTCATCGCATGACCGTCAAGCAGGCGAGAGATGAGGTCAAAAATTTTATCGACGACGCGGGGCACCTTGGCCTGCGGACGCTGCTGATTTTGCATGGCAAGGGGCAGCGAAAGAGTGAGAAAGAAAATACGGCCGTGCTGAAAGGGTACGTCAATCAGTGGTTACAGCAGCTTGAGGATGTCCAAGCGTTTCACTCCGCCCAACCCGTACACGGAGGTACCGGTGCCGTTTATGTATTGTTGAAGAAAAGTCAGGAGAAAAAACGTGAAAATCGTGAGCGGTTTTTGAAAGGCCGTGTGCCTTACGAGGGGCGGTAGCCGCTAATCGCCCGCTAGGGCTCTTGCAAGCAATTCATTGACAAGCTGTGGGTTGGCTTGGCCCTTTGATGCCTTCATGATTTGACCGACAAAGAAGCCAATCAGTTTTTTCTGCTTAACTTCATCGGCCGCACGATATTGTGCTACCTGATCTGGATTGTTGCTGATCACCGTGGCGATCAAGCTCTCGAGTGCGCCGGCATCGCTGACTTGTTTAAGCCCGCGCTGTGCAATAATTTCATCGGCGCTGCCTTCACGCAGCCACAGGCCCTCAAAGACTTGTTTGCCTAGCTTGCTGGAAAGCGTACCGTCAGCCACGCGGGCAACCAAACCAGCAAGATCAAGTGGGCCAATCGGTGCGTCCTCAAGCGATAGGTTCTCGCGGTTCAGTGCAGCGGCTAAGTCACCCAGCATCCAGTTTGCGGTAGCTTTTGCTTCTCCGCACGCCGTCACCGTGGCCTCAAAATAGTCGGCCATAGCGAGAGAGCTAACCAGCTGGGCGGCATCATAATTGGACAGTTGGTACTGCTCAATGAAACGCTGGCGTTTGGCGCCTGGGAGTTCAGGTAAATCTGCTGAAACCGCAGCGATATAGGCGTCATCGAGGACGATGGGAAGCAAATCAGGCTCCGGAAAGTATCGATAGTCGTTAGCGACTTCTTTCGAGCGCATCGAGCGCGTTTCGTTGCGTTCGGCGTCGTAAAGACGTGTCTCCTGTACGATGGATAAGCCATCTTCAAGAAGCTCTTGTTGTCTTTTTGCTTCTACGGCAATAGCTTTTTCGACGAAGCGAAAGGAATTCACATTCTTGATTTCTGTTCGCGTTCCGTAAGCCTCGGAGCCTGCGGGTCGAAGTGATAAATTTATGTCACAGCGCATAGAGCCTTCAGCCATATTGCCGTCGGAGATGCCCAGATAAGTCACTAATGAATGCAGCGCCTTTAAATAAGCGACAGCCTGTTCGGCGGTCCGAAAATCGGGTTCGGTCACAATTTCCAGCAGGG
>Ga0255756_1001812_pt1 | contig 23803 bp, 26 predicted proteins | sample 011ome_20_FD_179956 | JGI IMG/M metagenome (GOLD analysis project Ga0255756, IMG submission 179956) | Coastal salt marsh microbial communities from the Groves Creek Marsh, Skidaway Island, Georgia - 011509CT metaG (version 2) | ecosystem: Environmental > Aquatic > Marine > Intertidal zone > Salt...
ATGCAATCCGTATCGGGGAATTGTTCTAATAAGCTATCGATGGCTAGAGAATTATAGAAAGATCGCGTGACAGGCAGTCCTTTTTCTATAGCAATTGAACTAGCATCATTCGTTGGTTCGACTCCAAAGATGTGATTAAAGCCTTTTGACTTTAGTAAATCCAGGAAACCTCCGTCATTACTCCCAATTTCGAAAATCCGAGACTGCTCATCAAGTCCATAAAGTCTAGTCATCACTCGAATGAGCTGCTCAGCATGGGGTTGCGGCTTCCACGAACTTAGAGTGAAATAATTATCATAAAGTAAATTCGCCTCAGGAAACTGAGTCAACTGAAGGAAACCACAATCCTGACAACTTGCCATAGTGAACTCAAAAAGAGGCGAGCGTTGTTGCTCAGAAAGTAAAAGATGATGAACGATGGGCTGAGCACCAAAATTAAATGCTTGCTTCAGCTGTTCTGATCCACAAAGTCTACAGTTATTCATATCTACTCAAAATATATAAAAGAAAAATCACCGTCGAAACCTGTGTTTTTAAACCACCATTCCCAATCATCAGGAGTGTTAAATTGTTCACAAGTTACTTGCCAATAGAGCAGATTCGCTTTTTCCGTCTCATTTCTGTACGACTCTACGCACAAATACTGGTGTTTACCGACTCGCTGCATCTCACGTAAAGCTTTGTCAAGTTCACTATTATGAAGGTTATGCAACGTATTTATTGAAAAAGCTAGGTCAAAGTATTTATCCGGGTACGGAAGATCTGCCGCAGTTCCGTGATCTATCAAATGTTTGACGTCTTCGTGAGCATTTTCGATAGCATAAGTGGAGATGTCGATTCCTCGCACTGTCATGTCGGGTAATAACTGCGACAGTTCGTATATTTGAAACCCCTTCCCACAGCCAACATCTAAAACTCTGCTCCCTGGCCCCAAATTGTATTCTTCGATCATTAACTTAGCGACTGGAGCCCACCGACCCGGAATATATCGGTAACCTCCGTAATTAACACGGCGGTCCCCATCCCAATAATCGAATCCCCATTGCTTGGCGAGTTCGGCAGCTCTGGGTTTAGGATACTCGCGATCATTTACCCGAGCTAAATAGTCTCGAGAGGTTGCCTTGTGCAAGGGCGACATCAAATCCAAATAACTCAATAACTAGTCCTCCTCTAGGTAGATGGTAGCCATTAAAAGTTTAGCCTGAAGCTGGTCTGCAAGGTCATAGCCGTTACAGACTTGATTACGTTTAGCCCATCGAATCGGATCCAACGGTGCTAGAATTATGCAGGCCCATTTCAGCCTTAAAATAGGTAATAGCGCGTAGCACCGCTCTTTCAGACCTCTGTAATGATTAGGTAATCCCTTTCCGAGCACGTGTTTTTTAAATTCAACCGGTACTCTCGGCTGTAGGTCAAAGTCTACAACAGCCTTTGCTGGATCATCCCAGCCCGCAAACTCGAAATCAAAAAATTTAACCTTTCCCGCACTATGGATAGCGTTATGAAAACCAAAATCGCTAGGTGAGACACACAATTTATCTGGCTCCACCATATCTTCACAGTATCCGCTAGCAATCAATCTCGCGGTTCGCTCCTGAAGATCTTCCAGTTGCCGACTCAATCGTGAAATGATCGTGTTCACATGGCTTTTTAAGTATTGAGGGAGATGCTCTGAGCTCATTTTCTGGATACGTTGCTCAATATTCCGCAAGTGATCAGTTAACCTAAGAAAACTCTCTGCAGCGTTACTGTGAATTTTTCTTTTTGCTAACTCTAAATCGGCGTTCAAACTCAGCATAAAAGTTAAAGCCTGACCAATATCTGCTTCAGACGGATGTACCCCATCTTGAAATCGATCTCCCTTCAAATATTGCAACACCAAACTACGACTAACGTCATTTGTATAAAGCAGACGAGGCACGAACTCGGATGCTACCTGGTTTGCGTAAGTCAGAAACTCCACTTCTGCCTCAAAGCGGTCATGCTTTTCAACAGAATCCATAGCATATCCCTTAAGAATGAACGAGTTATCACCTACACCGCAGATAAAAACCTGGTTGTTGATACCACCTTGTAGCGATTCCAACGTATTAGGGTTTACGCCTAGACTACGACACCACTCTGTAGCAAACTCTGGTGGATGAAACGGAAACTTCACTGGAAGCTAGGTAACATCATCGGAAGTTGGCTCCAATGAGTAATGCGAACAGAGTTGACTTTGACGTGAAAATTATCAGGATCAAATAAAATTGGCTGGCAGGTGCTTGGAAAGACCCCATTTTCTATAATTATTGGTAAGTCATCTACGAAGACGTCACATTCTAAAGCTCCAATAGCAGCGATTTTTTGATCCCTCGTCTCATAAAAAAAAGCCTGCGAGTTGACTATGACATCTGACGCTAAGTTCTCGTCGATCCATGCTCTGGCTGCCACATGTAAGTCATAAGTGGGCCCAGCATATGGCCTTAAGCTCCTATGACTTATGATGCAAAGTGAATAACCCGCGGCCTTAAGCAACTGCATAGTTTCCACTGAATGATCAAAAGGTTCTGCATAAGACATACCCGGCCCATAGAGCTCTCCTTGAAAAGCTGTCCACTCGGACTCTCTATTGACCGATCTTAAATAATCTCGGATGGCAAGTTTTGTTCGGGGAAGGTCGGAGGGCAATTTCAACAACTTATCGGCCAATCGAACAATAGCTCTATCATAGCAAACGATAGTATTGTCGAAATCCAAGCCGATTAGCAAAAACCACCCCTACAAAAGTCTATTAGCTGCATTAACAATTGCGCTAGCATCAATTCCAAAATATTCGCGAGCATAAGACTGGGACCCGACAGCTGTCATAAATCTGTCGTCCGTACCTAAACAAATGACTCGCTTATTCAGCTGTCGCATTGCCAGATGGCTCAGAAAAGTCTCTCCAAACCCCCCAATATGTGCATGCTCTTCAACCGTCACAAAGCGATCAAACTGGTTCAAGAGACCGTCAAATAGAGACAAGGGAACGGGTTTAATTGTATGGGTAATTACAACCTCTACCTCTACGCCTATTTGCTTCAATCTGTTTGCTGCCAATCGTACTTCATGAGCTACTGTACCCACGGCAATAATACAAAGTTGTGTTCCTCTGACGAGTGTCAACCCGGAGCCAATTTTGGGTACGCTTTGGTCTTTACAAAGATCCGCCTCACCTTTTTTACCAATCCTGATATACGTGGGCTTATTGTTCTGCAGCGCCATACGCAAGCAAGCTCGTGTTGATGCGGCGTCCCATGGCGCAATTATCTGTATGTTTGGAATTGCTCGAAGAATCGCGAAGTCCTCGAGGCTATGATGGGTTGGGCCTAAACTTGCGTATGATAAACCAGACCCAGTGCCAACTATGATCACTGGAGCTTCATGGTAGGCCACGTCAACTTTTATCTGCTCTAGGCAACGCGACGTAGTAAACGGGGCAATCGTGTAAACAATGGGCCGCAGACCGCAGAGACCCATACCTGCCGCAACGCCCATCATGTTTTGTTCTGCCACGCCACAGTTAAGAAATTGATTCGGGCTTTGGGCCCGTAACTTGTCGAACAGCCTGTTGCCAATATCGCCGGACAAAAGGATGACCCTAGGATCCTCCTTGGCTAATCGGGTAACTTCATCCGCAAATGCATTTCTCATAGGATCAACAACACCTATCCGTGGCTAATAGGAATAGAGCCTTCAAGCGAAACCTCGTCAGCGGGAATCTGCAGCACTTGCGCACTCCGACTTACCTCTTCCTTGGTAGGAATTCGATAGTGCCAATTGTTATCATCCTCCATAAACGGAATACCTTTACCTTTAATGGTATTACAGATAATTGCCTTAGGCCGGGGGTCATCGGAAAAGATTTGATGCACTTTTGCCATATCTTCGAAAGAATGACCGTCAATTTCAGTCGACGCCCAACCAAAAGCTTTCCATTTTTCAGCCAATGGAGCGAGGCCTAGCACTTCATTGCTTCGGCCGGTTGCTTGCCACTTATTGTAATCAACGAAGATGGTAAGATTTTGTACACCCTGGGCTGCAGCCATAAGGGCACTCTCCCAAACCGATCCCTCGTTGCACTCACCGTCACTCAAGATCACGTAGACGTTGTAAGGCAGTCCTTGAATGCGTCCGGCCAACGCCATACCTAAACCCATGGGAAGTCCATGCCCCAAAGACCCCGTAGCCGCCTCGATACCAGAAAGATGTCTTGGTGAAGGGGGATGTTCACCGAAAATTGAACCATCATTTCCATAGTTTTCAAGCTCCGTCATAGGGAAGAAACCTCGTTCGGCCAACACTTGGAAAAGTACTGGCGCTGCGTGGCCTTTACTCAAGATGAAGCGGTCACGTTCCGGAGCCTCAGGGATACGCGAATCCAGTTTCAAGATATCCCAATACAACCACACGAGGAGATCTGTGCACGAAAGGCATGATCCTAAATGAGGTGTTCCAGTAAAGTGCGAGTTACGAATTGTTCGAAAGCGAATTGTACGCGCGATTTGCTCTAACTCTTTCATGGTTGACACCTGAGATACGTTCATGGCTTGTGATTATATTGAATTGGCTGAGACTGTAAGGCCGCAAGATTGTTTCTTACCCAAGCAACGGTGTCATCGATTCCCTGTTCAAGGGGTATGGTATCCTCCCAGTCCATCGTTGAGCGCAGCTTTACACTGCTCAACCAGTACGCACTATCTTTACCCAACCGCTCGTCTATCACCCTCACCTGGTCGTCAAACGGAGTTTTGAGTTTCGCACATATTAGAGATACCAAATTCTTAATAGAAATGATTCGGTCAGTGGAGATATGGTAAGTCTCACCGATGCAGGAATGTTGAGCTATTTTCCAAGTAGCGCTGCTTACATCATCAATATGAATAAATGATCGAGTTGAGACCCCACCACCATGTAACTCAAGAGTTCGATTTGTAATTAAAAAGAAGACGGTCCTGGGTATAATTCTATAGAGAGGCTGGCCCGGACCATAAACGTTCGAAGCACGAGTGGATACTACCGGCAACCCAAAGGTTTCTCTGTAAATCTTTAAAAGCGCGTCACCAGCGGAACGCGACACAGCATAGGGAGTGGAAGGATTGTGCGGCGTTTCTTCAGAGATCCAACCATCGGTAGATCCATACACCTCTGGTGTGGTCACATGCACATATTTTTCAAGAAAATCAATGTGACGAAGCATTTCAGCTAGCCGAGCTACAGACATCACATTGGTTCGCATCCAATCATCGGGCTTGTCCCAACTCTCTCCTACCATGCTCTGTGCCGCGAAGTTCACAATTACTTTGATCTTCTCTTGTCGCAAAAGTTGTTCGAGAACATGCAAATCGTGATTGAGGTCAAGCTGCAAAAAACGCATTCTTTTTTGCTTAACCACATCAAGCCACTTGTATGGCAGGAAAACTTCTGCTGCCTCGGGTGAGCGGCTAGCACCTATAACGTCGATACCCTGCCTAAGCAGATAGCTACAAAAGCTTGCGCCGGAAAAAGAATTACTTCCCAACACTAATATAGAACTCATGAAATACCAGATCCTAAATCTATAAGACAACGGCCGGCAGTCTCCCCGCTCCGCATCTGGGCAATAAGCTGATTGACCCTCTGCAAGGGAGCCACTTCTGTAACCAGGGGATCGAGGCTAATGCCTTTACTCTCAAAAAGACGCATATAACGATAGATATCTTGATCTGGTTGGCTCCGCCCACCTGCTGTTCCAGTGATAGACTTCCCGAAATGAAGATCCAAGGTTTCGAGCGGTGTCTTTGCACCATTTTTGGGTACGCCCACAAGAACTACGCGACCAGTAGAGTTAATAATTTGGTAGCCCTTGGCAATAACTTCTGGCTGCCCGGTATTATCAATGAAGATATCGGCTGATTCACCGGCGAGAGATTGATCAATCGCCTGAAAGACATCTGTAGTAGTTCCGTTTATTACGTCACTAGCACCTAACTGACGCGCTAACGCCAGACGGTTGTCGTAGAGATCTACGGCCACAACTTGCGCAGCGCCCGCAAACACGGCACCTTGAATTAGGTTAAGCCCTATACCACCCGCTCCAAAGATCACCACGCGGTCTCCAAATCGGATGTTAGCCTCATTTTCAATGGTTCCGAGGCCAGTGGTAATAGCGCAGCCATATAACGCGGCTGTTTTTAAATCTGTCTCAGCGGGAATTGGCGTAAGCCTATTTTCAGAAATGATCGCATGGCGATTAAAGGTAGTAACTAGGCCCGCATTTACTGCGACCCCATTCAAGCTATATTCGGGTGTATCTGCTTCGATGCCTTTACCGGGCCGCCAATGAGCCACAACGAGTTGCCTGGGCTTTACATGCTTCACACCTGGGCCAACGGCCAAAACCTTGCCGCTAGCCTCATGACCAAGCAGGTGAGGCAACCATTTATCGGGCCCCTTAACTCCATCAATTTCACCAATCTGGCTACCACAGATTCCGCTGTAATACAATTCAACCAAAACCTGACCAACTCCGAGAGTCCTCGGCAGACTGATTTCGCAAACTACCAAATCTTTTCTCTGTTCAACGAGGATCGCAGCTAGAGTTTTGTTGGGAAATTCCATCAACTTACCAAAAGAATTCGCCGCAAATCATTTTATTTTACTCTTGCAGATTTCGCGCTTTGAATAGAGCCACTGCATCATTAGATGCCCTACTACTAGCTGAAGATCTTCACTAACCTGCATATCATCGACGGGAACATGGATCGCGTGCTTAGCCAATTCTTTAGCTCTACCACCTGAGTAGCCCAGGATAGCGAAAGATTCAATATTATTTTGAGCGCAATATTCGAGTGCACGGAGAATGTTAGGTGAGTTACCGCTACCACTGAGGGCGATAGCTATGTCTCCCGATTCGGCCAACACTGAGAGCTGGTGGCAAAAAATTCCGTCATAGCCTATATCATTCGCCAGACAGGTAATTACCGCGGGATTTGCCGGCAGTGCTGTAACGCGCAAGGCATGGCCAAATTGTTTAGAGATGCCGTACAAAAAATCGTTGGCCAAATGAATAGCATTTCCAGCAGAACCCCCATTTCCAAAAATGAAAACTTGCCGGTTGCGTTGCCACGCTATTGTCAACGCGCTAGCAAGGGTCTCCACGTAGTCCAATGGAATATGGTCGAGCGCCGTGGTCAGCCGACCAAAGTAGCCTTGCGCGAAATCCCGAAAGTCAGTTTGAATCATACCTCTGTTCGCATCACTTCTAATTTTTTCATCCATTTTACCGTATGAAATCGCTCTTGATCTCGCAATTGTCCAGTTTTGAAGGCAGCACAAATTTCATCGATCGCATGTTTTACCGTCTTCTTCGGCTTAAAACCAGCAGCAAGAAGCTTGTCGGAATTAACACGATATGAACGGGGGTCATTTGAAGGCATGATCTTGATCTTGGCTTCGACCTTTGTGCAAACCATTTCCGCTATCTGCCGAATCGAGAGATTTTCAAACCCCGCATTATAGATTCCAACGATATCTGGCCGCCCAAGAAGGTAGAGGTACAAATCTGTTATCTCGTCTATGTGAATATTCGGGCGTGTCTGATCACCACCAAATACGGTAATCTCGCCTCGCGTGAGTGCCTGCATAGTCAGTATATTTACGGAGACATCAAGACGCATTCGAGGCGATAAGCCGCATACCGTGGCGGGTCGCACTATTTGAATTCGCATGTCATCGGTATAACTTAAAAGGGCTCGCTCAGCCACCATCTTAGTCTTGTTGTACTCAGACAGCGGGACTAAACAACAGTCTTCTGTCACATGTTCCTCATCCTTTAAACCATATACGCTGCCTGACGAAGCATAAATAAAACGATCAACTCCCAGTCGCACAGCTTTATCGGCTAATTGCATCGTAGCCAATGCACCTATTTCCCACGTTAGCTTGGGATCAAGATCTCCTGCGGGATCATTTGCAATAGACGCCAAGTGAATAATAGCGTCTACCCCTTCCAGTGGAATGCTTTCGGTCTGTCTAATATCACCTTTAACCACACGAAGATTAGGATGGCTCGCCAGATCGTTTCCAAACCACATTATGTCGAAAGCAATTACTGAATGTCCTGCATCCAAAAGCTTAGGAACCAAAACGTTTCCTTTATACCCGCAAGCACCTGTTACAAGAATACGCATACTCATTAATTTTCACTATCCCTGTTGTCGAAATACGTCATGCATTGGATCTTTTGATGGATCGGATTCGACGCAAACTTTTTTGTCCAGTCGTCATCATTTGTATCGAAAAGCGACGTTTCACTAATTGGCAGCACCTGTAATTTTCGTAGCGCTTCGATAGAGCCTATGTCCACATGTATGCCCGTATTCCACCAAACTGCAATGCGACCAACAAATTGCGGAAGCACCTGGGTACTGAAATCATTCACATCTGATCGACCGCGCACCCAGTCAAGCACTTCTGGCTCCATCAAATACACAGCCCCGTTGGCTATGTTCCCAGGAGGATTATCAACTTTCTCATGAAAACCAATCACCACGTTATCGCTACCCAGCTCTACAATCCCGCAACTTGTGGGGTCTTGCGTGTTAAAAACCATCATCGTTATTACGCAATTTGTTGGTCTCTTGGTATGGTGGAATCTAATAAAATTCTCGAGATCACAGTCACAGTAATTATCTGCATGCACCAGTAAAACAGTAGTGTTCTGCAGCTTTTCATAATTTGCACGAAGCGCGCCAGCGGTGCCTTGGAGTTCTGCTTCATAAACAGCTTGAACCCAGTTTTTGAAAACTGCCCTCTCCAAAAATCCACGAACAGTATCAGCCAAATAATGAACGTTAACCAGCACATTTTTTGCGCCAAGGGTCTTCGCCATACTCAACCAGTACTCCAGAAGCGGCCTCCCATTAATCGGCATCAGACACTTAGGCCAATGATCAGTATAGGGTCGCAATCTGCTTCCGAAGCCCGCGGCTAACAAGAAAACCACAATAGGTCTATTCATACTATTTCGTCGCTAGTTGTGTGTCCAACATTCAGCTTTCAACATGCTTTCGCATATCGAATCCTGTCCCCGCCATAAATGCACTCAAAAAGACCCAAAGGAATCTACCCTCAACAAAAGCCGAAAAATGACCATTGAACAGGCTGTTAGCGGCGGTTCCGATCAAAAAAGCTACTGCCACGTTCACAAAAAAATTCGGTCGTTCTGCGCTGAAAAAAAACCAAGAAAAGAGTGCCGTAGTGAAAATGAGAAATCCAATCAAGCCGTATTCAGCAAATATATGAAGATACTGTTGATGAGGATCATCAATTATTCTCATCCGCCAATCACCTAGATCCTGGTTATATCGCGGATTTTCGGCCATACTTTTTAACCAGTTTCCAGTCGGATCGATCAAATAGCCATAATCATAGCGAAAGGAACCAGAGCCCGACCCCAAGACCACTTTATTGGAAATCAAGGCGGTAGTATTTTTCCAAGCTACTATCCTAAATCCAAGCGAATTCATTTCCGTTGCTTCATCGACATTTAGTATTTCACTAAATCCTTCATTGAGCCTGGTTTTAGCTGTTTCTGAAGATCCAACAAATAGAATTAGTAACATTGCCGAGATAAGAGTCACGAGGATTTTATTTTTATTCGATTCTAAAAAAATCAAAGTCGAAATTGAAGCGACTGCAAATAAGTAACCTGCTCTTCCAGTAGATAAAAATAAAATATTAGCCAAAAACCCAATACTTAAGGCTACGAACAACATCCTTACAAGAAAGCTTGATTTTCGCGCGAAGAAAAATCCAAAAATGCAGGCAGCAGTGAATAAGACACCCTGCGTCGAGTGATTTTCGAGCAACTGGGTGGGGTCTCGATCTAAAGTTATAACATCTAAATATCCTAACCATGAGAGGATCATGTATATGGCACAAGTGGTGAAGAGAACGACAGCCAGCCAATACTTGTGGACTTCTTTCCGAAATAGGGCAAAGCAGACAGGAACCAGTATCAATTTTCTCCAGCTCCACCAATCTTGAAATTTCTCGACAAGTGGCGCTTGACCCCATGAAGCAGCCACGAGAACCCATAACCAGAATATAAAAACTAACGCAACTCTAGGATCCCTGAATGCCTGGAGTATCTGCTTCCGCAATGACTGATTGATCAAACACATGAAGACTAATACAAACTCAAACAAGTTTGTAAGCGCAAAAAACCGAGTCATAGAAATTACGATCCCTAGCACTAGGATCCTGCCTAGTAGGGCAGCTCGGTCCTCGAACCAATCCAATCTGAATTGATTTAGGGCTGCTTCCCAACTCGAAGCATGGCTGGCTATTGTTTGCGTACTCACGAATCTTCTTGCAATAGAAGTCGAAAGTATTCGATCGTATCCCTTAAACCACTTTCTAATGTGGTATTTGGTTTCCAACCTAGTAGATTTAGAGCACTCGCGATATCGGGCTTCCGCTGTTTCGGGTCATCTTGAGGAAGAGATTCAAAGGCTATTTCCGAAGAGCTTCCAGTCAAGTCGATTATCAATTTCGCTAACTGGATCATGGACATCTCTGACGGATTGCCTAAATTTATAGGCCCAGTAATTGCGTTTTCAGATCTCATCAATTTAAGCAACCCGCTAATTAGATCATTGACGTAGCAGAATGATCTCGTCTGGTTTCCTGAACCATAAATTGTTATCGGTCGATTAGTGAGTGCTTGCACAATAAAATTACTAACGACTCTACCGTCATCCGGATGCATCCTGGGACCAAACGTATTGAATATTCGCGCTATCTTAATAACTACTCTGTGTTCTCGATGATAATCAAAAAACAGTGTCTCAGCACACCGCTTACCCTCGTCATAACATGATCTGATCCCTATCGGATTAACACGCCCCCAATAATCTTCAGTCTGGGGATGAACCTCGGGATCACCATATATTTCCGATGTAGAAGCCTGAAGAATTCTAGCTCCAGTTCGCTTGGCCAAGCCCAGGACATTAATTGCGCCATGAACACTTGTCTTTAATGTTTGCACCGGATCATACTGATAATATTTAGGACTCGCTGGACAGGCTAAATTAAAGATCTCATCAACTTCGAGATACAGAGGCAAGGTTACGTCGTGACGCATAAATTCAAAATTAGGCCTGTGCATTAGATGCTGTATATTTGCTTTGGACCCAGTAAATAAATTATCCACGCAAATTACATCGCAGCCGAGATCAACCAAACTTTCGCACAGGTGTGAACCCAAAAAGCCGGCCCCTCCGGTCACCAGCACCTTCGGAGACTTGATACCCAATGAATTTTTCAATTAAACACCCGAATAAAGTTCTTGATAAACCGCGGAAGTGACTGGCGACGGAATCGGTTATAGAAATACCGTAGTTTAAGATAGGACCGACTATGCTTTGAACGACTGGCATCAAGAGAAGTATCGAATAACCCTGTTATCGAGCCCTGACTGGCCATTGGCGTCGAAACGCAATAGTGTTTAAGACCCAGTTCCTGATCCATAAGTTTGAGTTGGTGATCAGCCTGACAACTTATGGTTTTTGTCCCCAACCAACGAGCTCTTTGCTCACAACCACGCCTATCGACGAGATAAGCTTCGGCAGTGGTCAAAGGACTACTAACGAGGTCTAGCTCCGCCGGCTCGAAAAATCTGGCATCCAACTTGTTGTCCGCGCCGCCAAGAAATATTAACCAACCGGGCTTAAGCTTCTGAACTAAGGACAACACTGTTTCCAGATCCTGAAAAAATGAGTCGAATAATATGACATCATCTTCGAGTATCAAGGCGACATCTTTTTCCGTCTCCAAAAATAAGTCCTGAGCGTACATATGTTTAAGGACATTAGATGCACTTTTGCGCGAGAGGGAACAGCAGACCCTGGCGAGGTCACTGCTCGTCAGATCACAAGCGTCATATCTCCAAATATACTCAAACGAGAATCCGAATTTCTCCGCCATTTTCTCTACATGCCTATGTCGATCGGCAAATTCTTTAACAGTAATTACATAAATTTGGATTTTGGCTGATGGCATAAAATATCGGAGGTTTGAAATGGCAAACGGGTTATTCCTATAGGATACTACATGGTGGCCTAAACGGACAAAATACTTTGGAGGATAGTTACTTAATTTATGGATAAACTCGAGCACGTAATAATTGCCTACGGAGACCAACTTGGCTATCACCATGGAGCGAAATTCCAAGTGTTGCGAGCATGGCCCAACTGGTACTCAAGTCAATATGTAAGTGTTTGCGTTGTTACTGATAAACCAGAGTTATTCAACAATTATCCCGTCAGATTAATTCAGATAACCGAGCAAGAGGCTCACGATTGGAGTCTTTGTGGCACTCAACACTTTGGCATCAAGCTTCGGGGTCTTGAGAAGGCAATGGCAACGAGCGATTCGTCCGTCTCATTGCTTCTCGACACGGATACTTACTGGAAAAAAAATCCGAGGCTTCTAGCAAACAGTGTCAAACCCAATCACGCAGTCATGTTTTGTGATGAAGGGAAAATCAAAGGAACGAAAAACGTTAGTATCAATCGGTTTAATGAATCCCTAGAGAAGGCCGAGATATTCTTGAGTGATATGCGGTATGAATTGTCTGATTTATCTCGGATGTACAACTCTTCAATCATTGGCATGCACCAAGACGATGCTGGCCTTCTTGACCGGGCCTTTGAGCTGTTCAGCGCACTCGAACCCCTGGTAGAAGCACATACTGTTGAGCAATTCTCACTAGGAGAAATATTTAGACTAAGCGGCGTCTCGGTGACTTTCGGAGCCCGATATACCGGAGACTGGTCGAGCACAGGTAAAAAAAATTACGTCACACCATTACTAAAAGAATTTTTTTACAGGTATGGCGAAGATAACTTCCATGCACACTTAGAGCATATTAACGAAATGGCGATCTCCAGACCACTCGGCGTCTTCATTCAGCAAAAAATCGCGCGGTTAAGGAGGTAGTAAGTGAGTCAAATCCCTGTTTCGTTAATAATTACAACTTTCAATTGGCCCGAGGCATTAGATCTGGCTCTGCAGTCCGTACTCAAACAAAACCATAAGCCAGCTCAAGTGATAGTAGCGGATGACGGCTCCAAAACATCCACTAGATTGGTGATTCAACGATACAAAAAAATTCTACCAATTGAACTAGTGTGGCAACCAGATACCGACTTCCGAGCAGCAAGAGTGAGAAACTTAGCGACATTAAGAGCGAATTACAAATATCTGATTTTCACGGATGGAGATTGTTTATTGCCGCCTAACTTTGTCCTTAGTCATTACCAATTAGCTCGTAGAGGGAAAATAGTTGCTGGTAGCCGCGTTCTGCTGAATGAACAAGAAACTAATAACCTTATCTATGACAAGAAAAAAATTGACAAACAACTGTTTTCAAAATGGAAATATGGCAATTTACCATTAGGAATCCTTAGAGATCTGAAGCCCAATTCTTGGCAGACTGTTAGAAGTTGCAATTTCGGTGTGCACAGAGCTGATATGCTTAAGATACGAGGGTTCAATGAGGAGTATGTCGGTTGGGGCCGAGAAGATAGTGACTTTGTCGTTCGTTTAATCAAGTCCGGAGTAACAGTTAAGAGCGGCCGACTGGCTGCATGTGTAGCCCATCTATACCACCAGGAACAGTCACGATCCCTCTTGTCTGACAATGATGCTAGGTTTTCAGAGACATTAAAAACTAATGACAATGCTCAGACATCACGGAGCACACTTGGTGAAGTATGAAAATATCCGGATTTACATTTCTAAAAAATGCCGTTATCAACGGCTATCCATTCGTAGAAAGCATTTCCTCCATTTTACCGCTCGTAGATGAGTTCATCTGTGCCATTGGACAGAGCGAAGATAATACCCGCCACCTGGTTGAGTCGATAAACGACCCAAAAATCAAAATTATTGATACCCAATGGAATGAAAATATGAGGGATCGTGGATTTGTTTACGGCCAACAAAAAATGATTGCTCAGTTCAATTGTTCCGGTGATTGGGCTTTTTATCTCGAGGCTGATGAAGTGCTTCATGAAAAAGAGCATTCCCTGATACGAGAAGCGATACAAAGACATTCAGATAACCCAGAAGTAGAGGCTTTATATTTTGATTTCTATCATTTCTATGGCACGGCGAGCCAGATAGGAATTGCCGGGTACAGAAAGGCCCCACGAATTATCCGGAATACGATACGTTCCATCGCACCTGATGGCTTATTTTGGGTAGTTTTAGATAAAAACAAAACTGGTAGATATCCAAAGGCTATGAGTGCCGGTGCAAATATCTATCACTACGGCCATTGCCGAAAAATCGACAAAATGGCGCAAAAATTAAAGCGAATCGGAAAATACTGGGGAAGTGAGCATGATCCTTTTGACGGATACGGATATGTCGACTTGGCTGAATTAAGGCCCTTCCATGGCTCACACCCGAAAATAATGGAGTGGTGGCTCGAAAATGAAGCTGAACAAATATTTAGCCAAGACCCAAGTTTTAGACCATCACGACGTGATCTACGGAATCGCGCTCGGTTCGCTATCGAAAAAATCTTCAAAGTAGAAATCAGTAAAAAACACTTCAAGGCACTTGATTGAGTGATTTTAAAGTAGTCCATATTGTCAGGCGCTACGGTCTCGTGGGCGGTATGGAGGGCTATGTTTGGGAACTAACACACGCGCTTACTGATTTAGGACTAGAGGTCGAAGTCATTTGTGAGCAAATCTATGGCTCCCCCTCTACCAAAATACAAATTAATACAGTAAAGACAGGTACATCCTCTCCAAGATGGAAAGCGATGCTGAGATTTAGAGCTGAAGTGAATAAATTAATCAGTGAAAAGCATTTCGACCAAACATCAATAATCCACAGCCACGAGCGAAGTCTAAACCACAACGTTACTACATTTCACGGAGCTCCCCTCGATGTAAAAAATAACTGGTGGCGATTTTCCCATCTCAGCGCGAGAATTGCTGCTTGGAAACAAATGGAAAAGGACGAAATTCTTGGCCCACAGGTACAGGTAGTCCTGCCTGTTTCAAATCGGATCAAAGACCAATTAGTTTCACTTTACCCCAAAATACACAATAAACATGTTGTCACCGCCTATCCTGGAGTACATCCCTTGCAGTTAAGAGAACCGTCTGGAGATGACGACCAATACTCTGGATCACGATTTGTTTTTATAGGTAAAGAATGGAAGCGAAAGGGATTAAGATTTGCGATCGACGTAATCGAGGAATACTCATCACAATTCAAGTTCTGCACGATGGATATTTACGGCCCTAGGGTTTCCGACTTACCTCGTTCCCTGCGACAGCATCCGAAACTTGTATGCAAAGGGTGGTCAAAAGATATTCCGTGGAGCAATTACGACGCCTTGATTCATCCGGCGACCAGTGAACCATTTGGAATGGTCGTACCTGAGGCTAGAAGTAATGGCGTACCCGTTTTGACGACGGATTTGGTGGGGAGCATAGAATTAAATTATCAGGGTGTCATCGCATTAGACACATCTGATAATATTAAGACATGGGCGATTAACCTCGCTAACCTTGTCAACGAAAAGGAAAATAAAAACGCTGAGATTAAATGGACTTGGAGGCAACTCGCATTAAAACATCTTCATGAAATCTATCCGTTAGCGACGCAATCACTAGGCTAGAGGGTAATCATTGGTGGGAAACCGACAAAAAATTGGATTGAAGTTGGGAACGACGTCAAATAAATAGCTCGGAGATAATCAATATGATCCGATCCAGATCTAGATTTAAAAACTTAACAATTTTAATTTACGCATTTACCATCGGGCCCGCAATAGCGCAAGAACGGCATACAATCCCTGATCTAGAGGCGTGTTCGAAGAGCGTGTTTTCAATCTTTTCGATATTTTACGAAAGCTCGATAGCTCAGCGGGAACGTAATCAAGGGTGTAGCCCAGAGGCGCTTGCGATCTACTCAGCTACAAAGCTTGATGAAACCTACAATGAAGATTCAATTAGCGACTCTGAATTTAGAGGTAGTCTGCAACACGGACCCCAACCTCAGCCGTCTTTGGCTCCCTCTATGAACACAGGCGCCGCCACCTTCGGCCTACCCCCCAGAGCAAGCAAGCCCGAAAATGACCGGAAGATCGAAAAGCTTCCGGGTCACTCCAATCTAAGCAAATAAAAAAACCCCAGCATAGCTGGGGTCTTTCGTCAGACTTACGCCTCGTATTTAGAACTTGAATTCTAAACCAGCAGCAGTAATGTCGCTGTTGACTGTCTTGGCATCGTCTGAGGTCTCAATGTACGCAGTCACACCGCCGCCCAGAGAGTACTGGACTGTATAGATAGTGAAGTCGTTATCCACTGAGCCAGCTGAAGATACCTCTTGTGTTTCTACGCCGAGCAACAGGTCACCAGTCTTGTATGACAGACCGTAAGCCTTTTGCTTGGTCTCAACACCAGCAGCGGTTGTGTCTTTCAGAGTCTCTAAACCGACTTTAATACCGCTCATTGAATATGAAACGTTATAGATCTGCTCTTCAATGTTTGTGTCGTATTGGTTTGATGCGTAACCGACTGTCAGACCAGAAGCCGAGTACTTAACAGCTGCACCTGCCGCCGCACCCGCAGCGCTAGTGGTAGCATCGACAATGCTTTCGTCTGTATTCATAGAAACCATGACGGTAAGTCCTTCAGCCAAAGAAGGAAGAGTCCTGAGGACCGCTGCGTCGTCGCCATCAGTGCCTTGACCCAACTCTTTTGCTGTCTCAGTCGAATCGTCGATAGCGTCTACCGCGCCGGACAATGATAGGTCACCGGAGTGGACTTGGACTAAACTGGCCAAGCTGCATACAGAGATTTTTTATCCGGCCGCCCCCACCTCCGGGTGATCGGCAACAATTAGGTACCAATAATGAACAAAATACATACGAGAATCTGCGCAACCATTGTCGCCGCTAAAGGTTTGGCCTCGACGACAATCTGCGAGGCGTTCGACTACGAGAATCTGTACACGAAAAACACTCAGCACTGTTCTGAAACACTGGATTTAGAAAAGCAAAACATACTGGACCGTTTTTTTCCCAAAGAAACATCTGAGCGTTGTGAACAATATGCCTCGAAGACCACTCTTGATCAGTTGGACCAGTTTTTTTTAAATAAAAAATTAACTGATGATGAGTACAGACAGGTCGTTCAATGGCTTGCCGGTAAAGCGAATAACGGACGGATTGTTAGTGACATCAATCCACAAAGCCAATCATCAGCGGTTCAAGCAATGACAAATGTAAAATCTCAAGAAAAAAGTATAGAGCCCCTACCCACTGTGACGGGATTCAAATCAATCGGAGCACAATCTAAGGACAAATGATTGTATTACGCATAAAAAACCCCGGCATTGCCGGGGTTTTCTTACTTAGATGATCAAGTAATTAGAACTTGAACTCAACACCAGCAGCTGTTGAGTCAGCTGTAGCATCTTTAGAGTCAGTTCTGTTTTCCAAGAACGCCGTAACACCACCGCCGAGGCTGTACTGAACCCCAATAGCTGTTTGATCTGCGTCCACCACGTTAGCGATTTGAGTCTCCATGTTCGCAGCGTAAACAGTCATGTCACCCATACCGTATTTAACACCCATTGCGGCTTGTTCTGTGTCAGTTGCGTCGTCGTCCATGCGCTCGATACTAACGGCAACGCCGCCGAATGTCGCCGTACCACCCACGTAACTGATCTTAGTGCCGTCGTCATTATTGTTCTCAGCCCAACCTACAGAAACAGGGCCAGTTGCGTATGACAGAGCCACACCAGTATGTGCTTCTGAGTCTGTCTCTTCGTCGGTGTCAGCACCGTGAGAAACGTAAACTTTTAGACCTGGGACCATAGTTGGCAATGTCCAACCAATACCAGCGTCACCAGCTGTCGTTCCAAGACCTAAGACCTTATCGTAGTCAGTACGGTCATCAACACTGTCTGCGGCTGAGCTTGTGTCACCCAAATCTAATGAACCAAACGTTCCAGCAATAGTCAGGGAGGTACCACCATCTTCACCACCTTCGTTGTCTATGGCGATATCTGCAGACACAGACAAACCGTTGGCGGTCTCTGTAGAGGCGCCCACTACAAAGTTCCCATCAATAGCAGTTGATGTAGCACCGTTGGCATCAGTATAGGCGAACTCCTGAGAGCCCGACAGTGATACATCAGCGGCGAACGCTGGAGCTACAAACGCAGCAGCTACTGCAGCAGCAATAATTTTCTTCATTTGAGATTCCCTCATTTAATGATCTTAAAGGTTACTTAAGTATCCCAGTTCGTCTGGGTTACCCAAGAGGTAGGTAAGCTAGCCCTACCGAGGCGCGGCATCCGTATGGATTTCCACCACGACACCTTAACCAAACCCTCACGATTGAACAACCGACACTGTCAAGGCCCTTGCTGTGATACAAGACTCCTTGTGTCACGTGAACATAAACTTTTTTCAAAAGGTGCGGAACTTTTTGGGCGAAATTTCGTCGTGTGTTTTTGGGCTGTTTCCCGAGGAGATTTTCTCACTCGGAAATTTGGCTACATAAATCATTATAAATCAGTATTTTATAGTCTATTTTCTGTCGGCCAATTTTGACATTCTCATCAAAATGGTTGCGCAAAGTTTGAACGATGATCTTGGGACCCCGATTCGCCGTCTCATTTTTTGCCTGAGTTTTGTACGAATCTTCTTGCCCAGCATTAGACTAATGTCTAATAAAAAAGATAGGAACTTTTACGAAAACGGCGAATTTTTGCCGCCCTTAAGCTGGGAATTCAGACGGCCTTTTTACCCAAATCCCTAAAAAGTCGAGAAATGACGGTGCATCATCATTCGATTGAGGCGCAGGGTGGTCATGTAATGAGTACGCGACAAAATGAATAGACTTGGCCCAATAGCGGTCTTCTATACCCCGATCACTTATCCGAATGACGACCCAGTAAATAATAAAGATTTGGACTCTCATGCTCCGTACCGAGCACCCTGGCAGCCAATCCCGAGGGATATCGACGGCCTATGTCCCAGCTATTGAAACTCTCGAGACTTGCACCGAGCGTTTTGGCGAATTCGGCCTGCGTCACTCCGAGCTGCTAACGGATATCAGACACCACCGTCGGTGAATATTTGGTAAGCCGTGCCAGCGCTCGTTTATCCTTTTTAATCTCAATAGCCTCTCGGAGAGATTCAGAGAGTTCGTTGAATGCGTCCATTTCTATTCTCCCTTCAATTGCTCCACTAATTGTGAAACCAACTTCAATTCATCAGCGGTCAAGTCTGTCTTCAATGCTTTCGAATAAGCCAACAACAAATCAACCGTATATCGTTCATCAAAATAATAAATGACGCTCGCCCTACCTTGAGAGCCATGATCCCGCATAGGGAAGCGCATTTTTCGAAATCGGTGGCTACTTGGAATCGAATTACCCACTCACGGATCACATAAGATTTTCTTCTGAACCACAAACAGACCTTTATTGATCGACGATCAAGGCCGATCGTCGATGTCCTGCTCTTTCTCGGGGACCAATAAATCGTCACGGGAAATATTCATGAGAAGAAGTGTCGCTGTGACCACATAGATCGACGAGTAAGTTCCAACGGCCACACCGATTGTCAACGCAAGAGCGAAGTTATGGATCAACTCACCACCCAAGAATAAGAGCGCTAACAAGACCAACAAAGTCGTCATCGATGTCGCCAACGTCCGGCTTAGTGTTTGGTTGATCGAATCATTTATGACTTTTAACGGGTCATTGGTCCGCATGATCCGAAAGTTCTCTCGGATACGGTCAGAGACAACGATTGAATCATTCAAGGAATAACCAATCACCGCGAGTAGGGCTGCCAATACCGTTAAATCAAAATCAAGACCAAAGAGCGCGAAGATACCCAAGACAATTAGGACGTCGTGTACTAACGCAACCACCGCACCGACTGAGAATTTGAACTGAAACCGAAATGCGACGTACAACATGACAATTCCAAGCGCGAGCAAAAGACCGAGCCCGCCCTGCTCTCTGAGTTCTTCACCAACAGCTGAGCCTACAAACTCAGAACGGAGTAGTTCCACTTGAAAGCCGGCTACCTGCAGTGCCGAAAAAACGTCGTCACCCGCCTTCGGTGCATTATCTTGAGCAAGTCGGATAACCACATCAGTGGGCGCCCCAAAGGCTTGTACAACCGCATCTGGGAATCCAGAATTCACTAGTATCTTACGAACTGACTCGAGTGCGGGAGCCTCGGCGAACTCAAGTTCAACGAGTGAGCCACCTGTAAAGTCTAGGCCAAAACTCAGACCATTCGTCGCAAGCAAAGCAATCGACGCGATAACCGCGACAATGGAGAAAATGCTCGCGATTTGCCGGCCTGCCATAAAATCCATTGAAGGAGTCGCCATACGCATCTTTACAAGGCCCACTTTGGAAGGTGTCGGTGTCCGAAGAGGCCTTCAACGAATAAACGTGTGACGAGTGTTGCCGTAAACAGTGACGTACAAATTCCAATCGCCAAGGTAATCGCAAACCCTTTCACGGGCCCGGAACCAATTCCCGCCAAGATAATCGCCACTAGCAGAGTGGTGATGTTCGAATCCAGAATGGTCACAAACGCTCGTTCGAAACCAACACGAATTGCCTGTGGATCAGCAAGGCCACGCATTCGTTCCTCGCGAATCCGTGAGAAAATCAAGACATTCGCATCAACAGCCATCCCGACCGTTAAGACAATGCCGGCTATACCAGGCAGCGTCAAAACGGCCTGGAACAGACTCATGATGGCGATCAAAAGAACAAGGTTGGTAGCTAGAGCGACATTCGCGATCACGCCAAACCCACGATAAAACGCGATCATAAAGGCCATCACCAACACAAATCCGATGATCACCGAATTGAGGCCGCGCTCGATGTTCTCCGCACCCAGACTGGGGCCAATGGTGCGCTCTTCAACAAAATAGATGGGTGCAGCCAGTGCGCCAGCTCTCAATAACAGGGCGAGTTCCGAGGCTTCACGGGAATTATCTAAGCCCGTGATACGGAACTGATTCCCAAGCACCGCCTGAATGGTGGCTAGTGAAATAATCCCTTGCTCTTTATAGCGGATTTGTTTCACTTCACCCGTTTGACGGTCGAGTTCAGTGCGCGTTCGTGACTCAATGAAAATCACTGCCATACGACGACCGACCGAGGTTTTGGTCACATCAGCCATGCGACGACCACCAGACGCATCGAGGTTGATATTGACCTGCGGCATACCGTTTTCATCAAAGCTAGATCGCGCATCGCTGACGGAATTACCAGTCGTGATAATGTCGCGCTCAAGCTGAGCAATCCGCTCATTGGCCCGGAATTGGAACTGCAGCGTCTCACGAACAGGCGCATCCGGCAGTGCTTCTAAACGAAATTCCAAATTCGCTGTAGCACCCAACACGCGTTTAGCAGTGGCGGTATCCTGGACACCCGGCAATTCCACCACAATGCGGTTTCTCCCCTGCCGCTGCACCAGTGGCTCAGAGACTCCAAGCTCGTTGACTCGATTTCTGAGCGTGGTTAGGTTTTGACCGACGGCATAATCTTCGATGTTGGCTTGCTCACCTTCGGCCAACAATAAGTTCACAAACGCCGCTCCATCACGATCATATTCTCGATAAGCAAATACCCCAGCGTATTCGGATCGGACTCGATCGATCCCCACTGCTCGGGTTTCTGTATTTAAAAACCGAATTTCGATCTCGCCACCGGATCTGACATCCACAGACCGAAAACGGATTCGTTCTTTTCTGAGCATCTGTTTGATTTCAGATGCGTAGGCATCTAGACGTTGCGAAACCGCAGCTTCAAGATCAACTTCCATCAAAAAGTGCACACCGCCGCGAAGGTCGAGGCCCAACTTCATCGGATTCGCACCGATTGACTGCAGCAATTCCGGGGTCGTTGGCGCCAAGTTTAAGGCAACAATGAAATCAGAGCCCAAAGCTGTCTGAACAATACTTTTCGCCTTGATCTGCGTTTCAACAGAATCAAATCGAATCAACGCTTGCGAATTTTCAAATTCCCGCGCCAGCGGTGTCAATCCCGCATTTTTCAGTGCCTCTTCGGCACGAATCACATCAAGCTCACCTAAAACCTCAGTTGAGCGATTAGATGTGATCTGGACAGCCGGGTCATCCGGAAACCCGTTGGGCAGACCATATAGCGCACCGAGAATGAGGGAGACAACCACGACGATCGTCTTCCAAAGTGAAAACCGTTGAATCACAAGTTATCCAATTATGCGTTCGAGTCTTTCAAAGTGCCTTTCGGGAGAAGGACAGCCACTGCAGGCTTTTGCACCAATACTTCGACGCCATCTGCGATTTCGACGGTCAATACGTCATCAGTCACCTTGGTGATGCGACCCATCAAACCACCACCTGTGGCGATTTCATCGCCTTTTGCCAGGTTTTCAATCAAATTTTTATGCTCTTTGGCACGCTTCTGCTGTGGACGCCAAAGCAAGAAATAGAAAATGGCAATAAAGCCAACCAACATCAGAATTTGGAACATTGGATCGGGGCCAGCAGGCGCCGTGTTCGCATATGCGCTTGAAATCATATCAACGTCATCCAGTGAAGTTTCGATAGTCGCGTAAAATTACAGGTTGGCGACGGTTTGAGCAACCGCGATTCACTTAAGGATCCAAATCAGGGACGTCCATACCCCGTTTTGCATAGAATTCAGCGACTAGCTGATCCAATGACCCTATTTCGATGGCATCTCTCAATCTTCCCATCACGCGCTGGTAATGCCGAAGGTTGTGAATCGTGTTAAGTGTTGATCCTAAGATCTCCCCACACTTATCTAAGTGATGCAAATAGGCACGGCTATAGTGCTTGCAGGTATAACAATCGCATGCCTCGTCAATAGGTCCCTCATGGGTCCGATTTGTGGCATTTCGGAGCTTCAAGACACCAGCATCAATAAATAAATGACTGTTTCGAGCATTACGTGTAGGCATCACGCAGTCGAACATATCGACGCCGCGCCGAACACCTTCGACCAAATCCTCAGGCTTACCCACACCCATCACATAACGTGGTTGGTCTGAAGGTAATCGCGGTGCGGTATGACGCATCACTTTAAACATCTCGCCTTTGGGCTCGCCAACAGACAGCCCGCCAATGGCATATCCGTCGAAACCCATTGTAACTAAAGCCTCTAAGCTCTGATCACGTTGATCTAAAAACATTGAGCCCTGAACAATTCCGAACAATGCCGATGGTGAATCGGCATGTGCCTCGAGTGATCGTTTCGCCCAGCGTAGACTTAGTCCCATCGATTGTAGCGATTCTTCAACAGTCACTGGGTATGGCGTGCACTCGTCAAAAATCATCACGATGTCCGAACCTAACTGACGCTGAACCGCCATGGATCGTTCCGGATCCAACCAGACTTCGGATCCATCCACCGGACTTCTGAATTTCACGCCCTCTTCGGTGATCTTTCGCATGTTGCCAAGACTGAACACCTGAAACCCACCTGAGTCGGTTAGGATTGGTCGATCCCAATGAATCATCGAGTGCAGACCACCAAGTGCCGCAACCTGGTCTGCGCCCGGGCGCAGCATCAAATGAAAGGTATTACCTAACAAGATCTCAGCACCACTCTCGATCACTTGGTCTGTGGTCACTCCTTTCACGGTTCCGTAGGTCCCGACTGGCATAAAAGCCGGAGTCTGAATCGATCCTCTCGGAAAGGTGATTTCTCCTCG